>ERZ827088.404-NODE-404-length-66131-cov-4.559734_pt1 | contig 66131 bp, 62 predicted proteins | sample MGYA00519922_ERZ827088 | MGnify/ENA primary metagenome ERZ827088 (study PRJEB31778, sample SAMEA3449254) | human gut metagenome | biome: human gut; feature: human-associated habitat; material: faeces | place: United Kingdom | collected 2010/2012 ... | reverse complement strand
GTTGCCTACCGCTGAAGCCCATACAGAATGAAGCTGCCGCCTTTGTTCATGGGTTCGGAGCAGAACAGCCGGATGGCACTCAAATCCTCAAACTCCACTCCAGAGGCCAGGCCGACGCTTCCGAACCCCCAAAAGCTGTTTCCGTCCCGGCTGCAACCCTGACCCAGGACCCCCGTCCCAACGCTTCCAAGGGAAAAGAACTCGACCTCCCCCGCGGCCGTCTCCCGAAAGGAGCTGGACCCCTCCAGACTGTCTCCCAGCCGGATATCTCCTCGGCCGGGACTGCTTTGGCAGTGATAGACGGCCCCCGTCACCCTGTTGAGCTGGACCCGAAGTGAGGTGACGGATGGCGCACTGATGGTATAGACCAGCCGCAGGCGTGCATATTGTTCTGCTGGTATCCTGGACAGATCCAGATCCAATGAGGATGCAGAAGCGGCCAGTGTCCAGTTCCCCAGCCTTACCCAGCAGAGGCTTTCGGACAGATGATGGACTTCTGCTCCCAAGGCGGCCAGCTCCGTCTTGTCGGCCTTTCCACTCTCCAGGTCGGAGAGGCAGCCCGATGGCGGCAGCGCGCCTTCTCCTTCTCCCTGCGGCTCCCATTTCACCCGTGCAGGGCGGACTCCTGTTCCATGGCGGTGAAGAAGGGGACGCCGAGATGGCTGTAAAAGGCCAGATAGATGATGATATCCCTGGGTGCGTGGATGTCACCGATCTCAGCGCCGATGTGCTTGATCACCGATCCGGATGTCCCAGCACTGGTTGGACAGACGCCCAATGCTTTTCGAGATGGTTTTTACCGAAGACTTATTATACCTCAAGACCTCATCATGCAGTCTGCATCATACGCAAAGTACCAGACTGTAAGTAAACGAGAGCTTCATCTCCGGCTTTCCTCCAAGCATCTCTTGTACCAAATATAAAAATACCGGCTGTCCTGGTAAAGCTCAGGGCAGCCGGTATTTCTTTAATGCGCAGTGCCAGACCGATCCCCGCAGGCCTCTGTACAAAACTCAGCGGAAAATTTCTGGACTAATCTCCGAAGCGGCTTCCCACATCTGCCCACAGGCTGCAATGAGAGACTTATCATCAAAACTCATGACCTTATGAGAGGCAGGAGGCTAAGCCTGTTTCATCACCGCTCATAGGCGGCAATTCGATCTATCTTTGGCTGAGATGCGCACCCGGGAGTAAACTCGGAGGAGAGAAAGGTCTCGGCCAGTCTTTCCATCAGCCGGATTCCAATGGTAAAGGCACCAAAGCAGGCAATATTTGCGTTGTTGCTCTTCCTGGCACGCTCGGCGGAGTACACGTCGGTGATCAGCGCGGCATAGGCGCCTTTTACTTTATTTGCCGCAATAGACACACCAAGCCCCGTACCACAAATCAGAATTCCGCGGTCATACTCTTTTCTGGAAACAGCTTCGGCAACTTTTATTGCAACATTTGCATAAATCGGATCATCGCTCCCAAAGTCAGTAAGCAAAAATCCTTTTTGCCCCAAGTATTGCATCAGGGCGGCTTTCGCAGACGCCGCATTTGGGTCACAGCCAACCGCAATTTTCAGCATCGCCATATTCCTTTCCTGTATGTCAGTTCTCCAGTACGGACTTCATTCCATCTGCCATGGCCTGCAGGAGAATGCAGCAGGAGGTGGCTCCGGCGTCCAGCACACCGCGGGAACGCTCTCCCAGCCGTGCCGCCCTCCCATACTTCGCCGTCAGGTCTTTCGTAGACTGCTTTCCCTGCTCCGCGACCTGCTTCATCTCCTCCAATGCTGCAGAAAAATCCGTTTGGGCATTTGCTGCTTCACGGACATATTGGCAAACAGGATAAAGCGTATCGACGAGAGTCTTGTCACCGGGACGGGCGTCAACAATCTTATAAAGCCCATCCAGGCCGGAGCGGAGCATTTCACTGAATGTTTCCAGCGTAATATCCTCAACATCTTCTATGACAGAGGACATTTCCATGAAAATGGTGCCGTATATCGGCCCCATGGACCCGCCGATTTTATTCAGCAGAACAGATCCCAGATCGAACAGTCCGTCTGAAAGCGAAGTGTCTTGATCCCCCAGCTGTTCTTCGTACAAGGTAAATCCCTTGTTCATGTTCATGCCGTGGTCGCCGTCGCCGATTAGTCCGTCCACATCTCCCAGCAGCTGCTTGTTTTGCTGTATAGAGTGGACCATTGCCAATAAAATACCACGACCGTTTTTGTTTTTTACCACCGACATTTCTGTTCCCTCAATTCTGTTTGAAACCCATCGTCCAGGCATCCATATCCATCAATTCTTTCAGCTCCTCATCCAGCTTCATAACAGTCACCGTAGCTCCCATCATGTCCAGTGAGGTAAAGAAATTCCCAGCATAATGGCGATAGATCCGAATCCCCTTCTCCTCCAGGATGGATTCGATCTCATGATAGAGGACATAGACCTCCATCAAAGGTGTAGCCCCTAAGCCGGACACCAGTACGGCAACCTCGTCCCCACTCTGGAAGGGATAATCAGGCAGCACGATGTCGAGCATGCGCTTGGCCATCTGCTTCGCGCTTTCGATCGGACAAACTTCAATGCCCGGTTCCCCATGGTGCCCGATCCCGACCTCCATGGTTCCCTCTTTGATCTCGAAGTTCGGATGCCCCACTGCGGGAAGAGTACATGGGGTCAGGCCGATCCCAACGCTTCTGCAGTGGTCGATCGCCTTCTGTGCCGCGGAGATGACCTCATCTAATGTACCGCCCTTTGCCGCCTTAGCTCCTGCGCATTTCCACATAAAAATCTCGCCGGCAACGCCACGACGCTTTTCCCGCTGATCTTTTGGCGCAGATGCCACATCATCGTTTGCGACCACAGTCTTTACGGTCAGCCCTTCACGTTTGGCCATCTTGACCGCCATTTTTACATTCATGTTGTCGCCGGAGTAGTTTCCGTACAGGCAGGCGATACCCCGGCCGCCGTCAGCGGCGCGGAAAGCCTCCAGGAAAGCCAGCGCTGCCGGGGAGGAACATATCTCCCCCACCGCAGCAGCATCACACATATTTTTTCCGACATAACCGATAAAGGCCGGTTTATGCCCAGAGCCGCCCCCCGTAACGATCCCAACCTTATCCGCGATGGGCGCATCCACTGCAGCTACAACGCCTCTTGGATTTTCCTCTCCGGTTTTGACCAATTTTACGATATCACTATGGCATTTTACGAAGCCGGCAAGCATTTCATCAACAATATCGTCCGGATTGTTCATGATTCGTTGCATAATTTATCCTCCCCTTGTGTTCAATCATCAGCAGGAAGTCTGTCCCCGTGCACAGTCATTACCCCGCGGCAAAAATCGCAGCAGATTACATCTTCACCATAGAATCAAGCGCCTCTTGCACCCAGCGGACACGGGCATGATCCACGGTTTCCAGCAATGAGCAGTCCGCGGCTACGATCAATCCGTCGGCCCCCGCCTCCCGGACGATCTCCTTTGTGTGCTCTATAACGGCCTTACGATCTGCCAGATAGATCGGGCTGCCTTCTTTGTTATTGAAACCGCCCATGACCGCCTTTTTCTTTGTGAAATATTTGCGTCCATCCTGCAGGGATAATTTATCGGTATGGACATCCCAATGCATTGCCGCACAGGGAAAGTCCTTCCAATTTTCCAGCCTATTGGGCACTCCCCAATATCCGCACAGATGAATGATGTTATACGGAGAGAGACGATTTGCCTCCTGCACCAGTGACAGGTCATAGGGCCGGAGCAGTTCATGATAGCACGCTCCGGTAAAGCCGTTCAAATCATTATTCTGCATCGGCAGAAACATGCCGGTCACACCAGCGTCTGAGATCAGCCGGTGCATAAACTCCATTTTGAACTCGTTCACCCTGGTTATCGCCTCAAACAGGGCGGGCTCGCGCCGTTCCAAATGGTCATAGACCAGTTCATCGCTCGTAGAACTCCTCAGTGTGGACACCGGATTGAAAACATTGTAAAAAACAGCCGTTTCATCCTGAATTGCTTCCCGAAGCCGCTTGATATGGGTAAGCTGATCCTGTACAAACGGATCATCCATACTCGGCAGCGCAATGTGCCTCCAGTCACATGGGCGCTGGACATTCAGGTCGGGAAGAGCTACAAAGCCATCACACATCATTTTTATAAAGTCTTCGCCAGTCTCCCGATAAAAACGGACATGTGAATCCACAAAGTTTTCCTTTTCCATATCGGCCCCCACAAAGTGGTGCCAGAACACCATAGGCGGACGGTCCACCGGCAAACCCTGCAATGCCCGAAGGGTCCGTTCCTTACGGTCCATTTTCTCTACCTCCTTGTATCAGACCAGCACCGTTTGTGAGCTGTCCCTGCGGAAACAGCATAGAGATTGGGAATGACTGTACCTGCCGGAGCGGGATATCTGCGCTTCCGACAGGCACAGCCAAAGGATCACACACAAGAGCTATGTTGTGAATCCTTCTGTGCTTCCGACGGACAATACATAGGATTTGTGGGACTGACCTTGCAGACCTTTCTCTTCCACACTTTCAGGAAAAAGATAGAAGCGACCCAGAGGAGACCGTAAACCACAACCACGCCCAGGTAAGACCATTCCGCACCGGTCGACAACAGTACAGGTCCCAAGGAAAGCGCGGTAATTTCCACCACATGTTCAAAGGGAGTCAAGATCGCAGTATCGCTCAGAGCGGTGCTCCGGTTATTCGGATCGACTACGCGCAGCAGACAGAAGCCCGTAGCAAACGTGCCCGTGGCATAACCCCAGTTGAACAATCCGCGTTCAAACCAATCCTTGCCGATCAGATGGGGGCCGCAGAACCAGAACCACACTACCATCCAGACAGTAAAGGCCAGCATCAGCAGCAGGAAGGGGGCCGCATATTTGATGATGACGTCCACCTGGACCATCGCCAGGCTGAATACCACCACATAGTCAGAGATCAGATTGCCGAATCCGTTGATCACCTTAGGGTCCACCGAGTCGTTGACCTTCGTCGCCTGGAAAACATAGTACAAAATCAAGGACACAAAAAATGCGATCGAAAATTCAGGGAGCTCGATCCCCAGCGCTTTGCTGCCGTAAATCGTAATGATATGTGCCAGCCCGGTGGGGATCATGATAAGGGCCAAGTGCCACGCCAAGGGCTCCAACGTAATGGAGGCGATCGTCTCCTCACCAATGGAGCCGCGCTTGCCCTTGGGGATAATTCCGGTAAGGAGCTCCCGGCTGATCGTATCTGTATTCTCGATATAAGATGTATATCCCCTTTTTGTCGCCAGCTTGGTCATGATAATGCCGCCGATCAGCCCCAAAAGCATGCCGTAGGCAGCCGCTGTGATACCCAGTCCAGTAAAATCAGAGAATCCATACTTATCCAGCACCTGGCCGGCCGCAATGGCTGGGCCGGTACCGCCAAGGAAGGAGACGGGGATCAGCCACCCAAATGCAGGATGCAGGTCACCGCCGGTATGCAGACGGGAGAGAAGGAGTATGGAAAGGATCATGGGAACGGAAAACTGTACAGCCCAGTTGATCTGGCGATAGACACAGTAACCGGCAATATCCTTGGCCCGTTTTTTCCCTTCGCCCTTTTTGATCCCCAGTCCCTGGAGGCCAATGGTGGCAAAAAGGACTGTGATCAGTGCACCGGCATAGTCCCCGCACAGACTGGTCAGGGGAACGATCTTCAGGCCATAAGGTCCAACTACCCAGGCAATAAAACCAGCGATCAGGCTGACCGGGATAAAGAAGTTCTGGAGTATTTTAACATGCTCGCGAATGATCTTTGCCACGAAGAGAATAACGGATACCCAAAAGAAGTCCATAATTACTGAGTAAAAATCCACAGTAGTCCCTCCCTTTCGATCAATAATTTTTTATAGATCCATCCCTTTTCTGTGTACTTCAGGCCGAGAAGATGCGGCACTTTCAATCTCTAGTGGCTGGGCAGCCGGAAGCGGTCATACCGCAGGCCGGACAAATCGGCGGCAGGCGCCTCTCCCACAGCCATCTGGGCCAGCACATATCCCGCCGCAGGGCCGATCCCGAAGCCATGTCCGGTGAATGCACAGCCCACATAGAGGCCCTCGACCTCTTCCACCGGCGAAATGACAGGGGAGCCGTCCCAGCACATATCCAGCTGTCCGCTCCAGGAGCGGATCACTTTCACGCCCTTCAAAGTGGGCATATATTCCAGGAAAAAGCGTGCGATCCGTGGTGCTGAAAAGGAGAATGTAACCTCCCTCGGGTAAGTGGCGTCATATATCTCGTAGTTGCTGTCGCCGCCGATCACCCAAGTTCCGTTGCGCTGCTGCTGGGCATAGAAGCAGCCATCCGCGGCGGAGATAAACTTGTCGGTCACGGCTGGAATGGGCTCTGTGACGAACGCCTCGGTCAGCTGAGGCAGCATAGGGACATCCAGCCCCACGGTGCGCATGATCTTTCTGGAGCCAAATCCCGCACACAGGATGACGCTGTCTGCCTCATAGATCCCGTCGTCTGTATGTACCCTGCGGATCCTTCCAGCCACCTTTTCCAGCTTGAGGACCTTGATATTGGTGATAAACTGTGCGCCCAATTCCCTTGCCCGCTTATACAGAGCAAGGGTGGTGCGCATCGGGTTTGCATGACCGTCTGTGGGACAATAGGTGGCATATTGGACCTCCGGCGATACATCAGGGATCAACTCCCGGATATCCTGGCCGTAGACCATCCTTACATCCAGCCCCAAGGAGCTGTTCTGCCGCACCAGCTCTTCCAGCGCCTCCCGATCCTTCTCTGTTTTACCAAGGCGCATATTGCCGTTCTGGATATACTCAATATCCTCTCCCAGTTCTTCACCCAGAGTGGGCCAGATATGTTTTACCCCAAACATGGCCAAAGGAAGCTCACGGTTGTCACGCCCGGACTGTCTGGCTCCGCTGCCATTGCGCCCGGATGCACCGCAGGCAACTTCCCTGCGCTCCAGAACTGTTACCTTTACCCCTCGCTTTGCCAGATAATAGGCGGCGGCGCATCCGACGACGCCGGCTCCAATGACAATGACATCACTGGCCTTATTCATCTCTGCCACCTCCCAGAAATTTTGGATAAAATGTATCGTTTCCATAGACACCCATGGGGACCGGACGCACAGGCGACCGGGCAGTGATCACATCCGTTTCAGTGGGAGAAATGCCCAGTTCCTGTGCAATGATGGCCCGAACGGTCTTGTTGCAGCTCTGTCCCTGGCACAACCCCATGCCGGCCCGAAGGAAACGCTTGACTTCATTCATCGTGTACATGCCGGCGTGGACCGCCCGGCGAATTTCGCCTCTTGTGATCTCTTCACAGCGGCAAATAACGACATCATCATCGGGACGAGGCTCAAATTCTCCCAGATGATAGGTCTCATCAGAAATGGAACTCATAGAATTATTTTCCCTCCTCAAATGCGTTTCCGGTATCATCTGGCGCTTCCGCTTTCCCTGGCAAAAAATCGTGCCTTTCCTGTCATGTTGGCCGGCACCTTCATCGTCAAGATCGGGGTGCGGTCATAGGGAGCCGTAATTTTCACATCCACTATCTCGGCCGGACAGACCGGCTTGCCGCTTCGGTCCAATGCGGTGCCCTTTTCTCCCTTTGCCGGCAGCGGGCGGAATTCGTAAGGCAGCGAAACGGCCCCGTATCCTGGCTCCAAGTCCTCGTTTACAAGGAAAATAGCTTGGCCGGGACATGCACTGACACACAGGCCGCAATTGATACATTCAACTTCCGGATGCACAACAGGCAGGTTCGTGATCCGGTCGCCCACCGTGATACAACGCTTGGGGCAAACATCCTGGCATGGGTTGCACGGGATATTCTGTGTACACTCTACGACCGGATGGAAGCCGCTCCCCCCGGCCTCGCAGCCCGGGAAGTTTGAGATCTCATCTTCCTCTAAATACCCCTTAGCCAGCAGGCTGGCCGACAGAGGGATCCCTTCGTCAGTCGCCGTGATCTTGGGGTTCCCCTTATTGGCCCCTGCAAACATTCCCTGACGCAGCTGATCCAGCGAGGATTGGTATAATGTGTAAAGCCTGTCGTGCTCCTCCTGGCTGATGTAGCCGGCCCGGAGGGCAGCGGCAGCCCCGGCGATGCGCCCGGAAATCATGGCCGAGCTGGCCTCCTCGATACCCGTCACATCTCCTGCGGCAAAAATGCCGGAAACGCTGGTCTCTCCAAATTGATTCACTACAGGATGAACGCCGCCTTTTTTGGGGTCATCTGACAATCGGCATCCAGCTGTCATGGCCAGCTGATACATCGGAGACAGGCCTACCGCCACACAGATGGTGTCTACATCAAACTCCTTTTCTGTTCCAGGGACCGGCTTCCACGTCTTGTCGACCTGCGCGATCACTGCTTTTCTGACGTGGTCCTCTCCTTCGGCACGCAGAATGGTATGTCCGAGGTAGAACGGGACGCCGGTGCGGGCTAATTTTGCCGCGTGGACGCCGTATCCGCCGACCCGAGGCGCCGCATCGACCACAGCAACCAGTTCACAGCCCGCCTGCATCAGCTGCAGGCCCACCACCAGTCCAACATTTCCGGACCCCATCATCAGCACACGCTTGCCAGGCATGACTCCGTGAAGGTTCATCTGTGTCTGCGCGGAACCAGCCCCCATGACTCCCGGCAGTGTCCAGCCAGGGAAAGCCAAGGTGTTTTCGGATGCTCCCGTGGCGATAATAATGTTATCCGCCTTACAGGTGTAGACCTCGTCTCCTTTCATAATGGAGATGTCTTTATGGGGAAAAATTCCCATTACTGCGGCGTCCAGAACGACCTTCGCGCCCACTTCCTCCGCCTGCTTTACCAGTTGAGCGCCGATGTCGACCCCGCGGATGCGGGCCTTATGCTCCTTTGATCCAAAGAATTTATGGATCTGCTTAAACAGCTGACCACCGGGCCTGGCATTCTCATCAAAGACGATGGTGTCCAGTCCCTTTGAGGCCGCCTCAATGGCAGCGGACAGTCCGGCCGGACCTGCGCCAATGACCACAAGATCATATCGCTTCATTCATCTTCCTCCTTTTTTGCGGAGACGCCGTACTGAGTCTGAACTTTCATTCCTTCCTTCAGCGCAGTCATGCAGGTACGGACATTGGGAACTCCGTCCACAACCATGACGCAATCGGTGCATCGGCCGATGGAGCAGTACAGGCCGCGGGGCTTATGCAGCTTGGTGGTATAGCGATGTATCTCTACACCGTTGGATTTCAGCGCCATGGCAATGGGCTCTCCCTCATATCCCTCCATGGGCTTTCCGTCGTACTCAAAGGTCACCAGCCGTCCCTTTGGGAATTCATTAATAATTGGATGTTCCGTCACTCTCATGAAAATTCCCTCCTCAATTTCAGCAGGTCCGATCACTCGCCCATGACTTCGCAGTCAATATTCAGCATACTGCAGATCGTTTTCAAATCTTCTATGTGATCCCCATATACGGCATGGCAGTGATTGGCATCAAAGTCCTCCAGGAAAATGTTGTGGTCAAAGGGCAGCTTGGCAAACACATGGGGCCACTCCATGGTCGTCTCGGCCATTTTTTCTTCCGGAAGTGTAACGAATTCCGCGGGGATCAAGGTCATGCGGTATTTTCCTTCTTTGCGGTTCAGACGGGCGATTGTGGCCTTTCCAGGATGGGTCATGCAGTTCACATGGCAGCCGCCCCCGGCATATATGTTAAGCGCCGGATAGAGGGACACTTGCTTGAGATTCTCCCTGTAATCATCACTGGCTCCTGCATAGTAGGTGGACTGAGAGCCGCAGTTGCAGAAAACCATGACATCATGGTCTGCGTCATAGTGGCGCACATCCATAAAAATGACCGGATCGTGGGTCAGCAGCTTCAGGATCTGCATGGTAAGGGCTGCGTCACAGTCCGCCTCACAGGCATATACCACCGGCTCCTTCGGGCCGTCCCAATCGTAAGGGTCGTTGCAGAACGCAGCGCTGATACACTGAGTGCAATAGTGCCGGCTCATCTCATAGTGACATTTGACCCCGACAAAATCATAGTGATGCTCTCGTATGATCTGCTTTATGGCCTCATAATGCCGAATTTGAAGCTGGAGCTTTTCAGGCGTAAGCTGCCGGCCGTCATAATGAATTTTTTTCACATGCTCTTCCAGCCAGGCCATGGCTTTATCCACCTGTTCCTGAGGAATCGTCTCGCCAATGCGCAGAATTTCGGATTGATCCAAATGCTCAATATCGACGCCGAATTGTTTCTGCCAGTCCTGCATACTGACCACTGCGCTGTACATCCCAAGGCTCCGTCCACCGATCAGTCCGTATTTCTGTCCGTTGAGCTGGGTCACAACGGCTCCGCACCTGGCATACGCCAGCAGCTTGTTCAGGACCGCGGGTTCGTGGAAGTCTCCGGCCACACGATAATGCTTTATGCCAAGATGGTTGAGTGCACCGCCGGCCGCAAGCATTGCGACCATCCCGGGCCAATCGGGATTCAAATTTGCGGCAAGGACAAAGGGGCCTTTCCCGTTTCGGGCCGCAATGGCCGAAAAATTGGGGAAGGCGAACACGCCATAGGAGAATACTGTAATATCCACACCACGGCTGCGCAGCAGCTCGGCCTGTTCTTTGGCATCCCGCTCTGAGGCCACAAGTTTGTCCGCTACGATGACCTCTACCTGGCCGCTCCCGCGCAGCGCCTCCTCTATGACATCCACCTGTTTTTGAACAATATCCTTGAGTTCCTCATGGACCTCTGGGTCACCGTCAGAGAATCCAATAATTCCGACAATAGGTTTTCTCAACATAACCATTACCTCCGTCCGCCTCTATATTTCAAATATGAAATGCTATTATCATATTTGATTTATTTAATTATATTACTGTTATCCTGTTTGTCAATAATTTACGAAAGATTTTTTTGTGTATTTCAAAAATTGATTTTTATTACAAAATGAAGGAGGCTATTTTTGTTATGCCTGTTGACAAAAAGAGACCGCTTATGTAACAATAAGAAATATACGTCCAAGTTTTAAGCGGAATTTCCATATAGAATTCGGAATATGTAAGGATGATAGAAATGGAAAATTTAGAAAATCCTGTAGTGCCTGCGGTAAATCGTGCCTTGAATATTTTGGAATTTGTGGCAAAAGCCAGGGAGCCGGTCAGCATTAAGCAAGTCGCACAAAGTTTGGAGCTGCCAAATACAACGGCTTTTCGCATCGTTAAGCAATTATCCATACGGGGATATTTGGAAGAGTCTGAATCCCAGCCTGGCTGCTATCATCTGGGGCTTCAGCTTCTGACATTATCCAACGGAATGACCTATATCAATAACCTGCGGCAGGTCTGCCATGCTGAACTGGACCATCTGGCCATTGAGAGCCATCAGGCGGTCCAAATGGGAATTTTGAAGGGCAACCACGTCACCTACATCGAGCAGATCCTTCCTCCAAACCCAGTGCTGATTTATACTACCCCTTATGCAGAATTGCCCCTAAATATCAGCGCCGCCGGAAAAGTTCTCGCCGCATTTTCTTCCCAAAGTACCTTGCCCCAGTTATTGAGCCAAGTACAGTTTCAAAAAATGACTTCCAAAACGATTGATGACGTGGGCAAATTCATCAGCTACTTGGATAGAGTGCGTCAAATGGGCTATGCAGAGGACAACGAGGAATTCGCACTTGGCATCGGCTGTCTGGCGGCACCGGTGTTCAATCATGAGCTGCGCTGTGTAGCAGCGATTGGAGTCACAGGGGGGATCCAGGATTATTGCGGCGAATCAAGAGAGACCTTGGTTGCGATGCTGCTCCGCACCGCTGATACAATTTCACAAAAGCTGGGAAGGCCGCAAAACAGCTGATTGCGTATTTCCTTGGGAAAAAGCGCCGCTACGGCAATTGTGCCCAGCCATCTGAAAAATGTTTTTACCAATTTTAGAAAAAGGAAATACTGGAAAATCAGAAGCTCTAAAGAAAAAAAGGACCTGCATATCAGCAGGACCTCTTTAGGTGTACAGTTAAATTTTTACGAGGATACCGCAGCTGCTTTAGAGGTATTCTCTGGCAGTAATTTCTTCGCCCAATTCTTTTCAGCTGATGCGAGTTTTGGAGCCCCGCTCAACAGTCAGATCAGATACTGATCTGGGACAAGGCCGGTTTTCTTGGTCGTCTCAATAGGGCTGTCAGCAATTGTGCGGTTCTGGGCACAGCCCTCCGTGTTGGAGAACAGCCAGTTTTTTCACCTCACTGCAAAGAGCTTTACACTGCGCTCCGCCCGGTTGTTGCTCGATTCAACCGTCCGTCCTCCAGAAAACAGATCAGATATGGCCACTGTTTCCGCAGGCAGTGCAGTGCCCTGCCCAATGCCAGCAAAATGTCCATCACCGGTCTGGAGCGAACCATACGATGTTTAGTCGTTTTCCGGCAATACATCCGCTGATTTCTACTCAATCCCAGACAGAACATTGCTGAAGCATGTTGGTGAGGCTGCTTGTTATTGTTTTGATAGCTCTGCCCCGTTTTCCCGGCTATCTTTCTCCTTCTGCAATATCGTGTGTTGCTGCAAAAGGAGTGAGCGGTATGGCAAAACGCAGAGCCAACGGGGAGGGAAAGCTCCGAAAACGGGACGGCCGCTGGGAGGGCCGGTACACCACCGAACACGCCCCAGGGACGGACAAAGCCATTTACCGAGATGTGCTGGGGCGCATCCAGGAGGAAACCAAGAAAGTGGGGGAGTACTCTCTGGGGGCTCCCCAGTCTTACCAGCGGCTTCATGTCCCACAGCGGTGTGCTTCACATACTCCGCCGGGTGCTAATGCTGCTGGGGGTTCGTAAGGTCCAGTTCTATAATCTCAATCGCACATTTGTAACCCTGACACTCCAGAGCGGGGTGGATATGAAAACCGTCTCTGGGATATTGGGGCGCTACTCAGCGGGGTTTACTCTGGACACCTACCCCTATGTCACGACAGCAGCCCAGAAGACGACGGAGAAAATTATCAACATACTAAAAAGCTGAAATCAGATATGAGCCCAGCGAAGAGGGCCGTTTGGAGAGAAGGCACAGCGGAGGATCCTGAGCTTGTACCGATGAGGGTCAAAATCTGGATCAGTTCTCAATGGCCAAAAATAAACCGCCAAAAAAGTTGTAAAAATATAAATCGCTGAAATCATACGATTTCAGCGATTTATTGGTTGCGGGGACAGGATTTGAACCTGCGACCTCCGGGTTATGAGTTTCATTATAAGAAACCCATAATCCGGAGGTCTTTTTTTCATTTTTCCCAGTAATATCAATGCTTGCAGGCTCTTATTGCAAAACGGACCAGGTAAGACGATTTTGTTATGTTTTCCCTTCCTTTTTTAATCGTTTTTTCCCGCTTTGCAAATCTATTGCAAATGCGATTTGGCCTTAGTGTTGTTTGAAGTCTATCGAACAAAAATAAATTATCTTGTTAGGAGAATTATACATGATGTGTAAGGTTATTTCAATCATCAATCAAAAAGGTGGAGTGGGTAAAACTACCACTACCCTGAATCTCGGTGCTGCACTGTCTGACTCCGGAAAACGTGTGCTACTCATTGACAGCGATCCACAAGGAAATCTGACTGCTGCGATGGGGTATACCCCCGCTGAACTGAAATACACACTGACTAACCTCTATCTGGCTGCCGTTGACTACCCCGAAGATCTTATCATGCACATCGACCGTGCGCTGCTCCAGACCTCCTGCGGCCCCGACCTGATTCCAGCAAACCGCCGTCTAAGCGACGCATGTGCCAGGCTCCAGGTCTTGCAGGCGGCGCAGTACCACATACTTGACGGAGACGAGCGCATCTGCAAAAAGATGATGGAACGAATTGTCGCTTCCCTATGCAGCAAGTACGACTACATCATCATCGACTGCGGTTTGAAACACGGAATATTGACTTTCAATGCTTTGGCCGCATCCGACTACTGCATCATCCCTGTTCAGTCTCACTTTCTGGCCAGCGAAGGCGTCCCAGATGTCATGGATATTATACGGCATACAAAGGCAAGGTACAATCCACGCATACAGATTGCCGGGATTCTGTTGACGATGTACCAATCCCGTCCTCAGCTCTGCCGAAGTGTGAGATCAAGTGTGGAGGAAGTCTATGGGGGCGATATCCATGTTTTCGAGCGCCCCATCGAGTATTCGATCAAAGTTGCGGAGTGCCCGGCGGCCGGGCAGAGCATCCTGACCTATGCGCCTAAAAACGCCGCTGCGGACTCTTACCGCAGTTTGGCCCGGGAGGTGTTGAGCCTTGGCTAAAACGAGTATGGATGCTGTGCTGAAGCGCCGGATGGCAGCCTCACATCAGGCGTCTGAACTCCATACCAGCGACGACGCCTATCAGCAAATATTCCAGCGAGCGCCCCCGCCGGCTCCGGCCCAAATCTGCGAACTGCCGTTGGACAAGCTCGACTCCTTTTTTACGGCGGACATTGGCTTCAAACTGTACCCTCCCCTCAAGCTCAAAGCCTTTGCTCAGCAACTGCAAGAGGAAGGTCTGCTGATTCGCGTTATAGTGCGCCGCATCCCCGGTACCGACCGCTATGAGATACTGGCCGGCCACAACCGAGTCGAGGCCGCCAAGATCAGCGGATGGACAACGATTGGGGCGGAGATCGTGGAGGCAGACGACGCGCGCGCAATTACGATTGCCACAGTTACCAATCTGATTCAGCGGCAAGACTTGAGCATTATGGAACGCGGCAAGGCGTACAAGGCGCTGCTGGACGTGAAAAACCAGCAGGGGCACCGCTCCGATCTGGTGATCGGAACTTCTGGCGAAAATCGCCAGAAGTATTCCGCCCGCGCACTGGTGGCCGAGTTCTTTGGCGTGACGGAGTATGAAATCCGCAAGGTCATCCGGCTGACACAGCTGATTCCTGAACTGCAAGACATTCTGGAGAATACTCCTAAGCAGCTCAATCTCGCCTGTGCGGACCTGGTGGCGGACTATGATGCGGAAAGTCAGGCCGCTTTTGTGGAGATATGCAGCGTTGAGGGCTACCGGATCAATAAGTCCACCATGCAGTACATCGTCCGCGCCTGTCCTCCCCCCACCGCACAGAAACAGGCTGTTTTTGCCGCATGGCGGGAGGCACGGGCTAAGGAAGAGAAAAAACTGACAGCTCCGCCGAAGAAGATCACCTTTGACCGCAGAAAGTTTGCCCCCTATCTGGACAAGCTGGGCAGCGACCGGGAAATTGAGGCGCTGTTTCTGCAATTCTTGCGGGAGCGGGCGAAATCGACTATAATATCATAAAAAGTAGTAATCACTGCTTGATGGAGGAACTCAGAATGAGTGATTTAATCGCAAGCGAGTATAAATGCTTCGAGGACATTAAACGGACACGCCCGGACGGAAGTGAATACTGGTGTGCCAGAGAATTGGCTCCGGTGCTTGATTATAATAAGTGGGAGAACTTCCATAAGGCCATCAAGCGCGCCATGATCGCCTGTGAGAACAGCGGTTATGATGTTGTCCGCGATTTTCCCGAGGTCAGGAAAATCGTGAACGCCGGCGCGACTACGAAACCCATTCTGGATTACGAGCTTTCCCGCTACGCCTGCTATCTGATTGTGCAGAATGGTGATCCCCGTAAAGAAGTGATCGCTTTAGGCCAGACCTATTTCGCCATCCAGACCTATCGCCAGGAGGTGGCCGACCGCTTCAACCAGCTGGATGAAGACAGCCGCCGTCTGGTTGTGCGTGGCGACATCAAACAGTGGAATCAACTGCTTGCCGAAACTGCCAGGAATGCCGGTGTTATCACGGCTGAGGAGTTCGCGCTGTTTCAAAATGCGGGTTACATAGGGCTTTATGGCGGAATGACCGTAGACGATATCCATAAGAAAAAAGGACTGGCCATTGGCCAAAAGATTCTTGACTATATGGGAAGTACAGAACTGGTCGCAAACCTGTTTCGTATTTCCCAAACGGAAGAAAAACTCCGGAAAGATGAGGTCAGGGATGCCGCCACTGCGACGGCGACTCACCATTCTGTCGGGAAAGAGGTAAGGGCCGCCATTGAAAAAATCGGAGGTACCATGCCCGAGAACCTGCCCACCCCTGAAAAGAGTATTGCACAATTAGAAAAGGAGCAGATGGAACGTCTTAAACAGAAGGCATTGGACGGACAACTCATGCTGGATGAATAAAAAGGTAAACAAGGTCAGCTTTCCCGGAGCCTGGCGCCGCAGTATGCGGCGCCAGGCTTTTTTATGCTTGTCCGAAAAGAGGTGTCTATCAATGGACAGGAATTTATGCAATCCCTTCGATGACTCAGCCCCAGAGCGTCTGCGGCACATGGGCCTCCTTACGGCGGAGGGAGCCCCGGAAGAAGACGCCCTTGCAGTCATAGAACGGCTCTATGCCGGTTTGTTCTATGATGCGCTCTTTGATTTTTACGACGATGTGGGCAATGTAAACGCCATATGCCTTGAACTGGCGGAGCGGCTTGGCACAGAAAATCCCAGACGGTCTTTTTTGAATATCTGCTCGGCTTATGACGCGATATACCTTGCTATTCCGGAACCTGTTTGGTGGATGGCCGGAAACCTGGACCTGATTGCACACTTTTCAGCGGGATTTATCAAACGGCTTACAGACTTACTACAGAAAGCAGGGTGATGTTATGATACGAGCAATCAAAACCTATATACCACCGGGACAACCAGCTCCGTTGTCCGCCTTTCTCGTCTCCCTGGATGAGAAGCTGCGGCGGAAACTGCTCCGGCAGATATTCCAGCTCTCTCAGATCCCGCTGTGTGATCTGAAAGAACCCCACTATAAGCATTTTGTCTTGGAAAAATACAGCCAGTTCTACGAACTGCGGGAAAAAAGCAAGGTCCTCGTCCGAATTATTTTTACGATTCAGGACGGGGATATTATTTTGCTCACGCCTTTCATCAAGCGGCAGCCCCGGGACACCATGAAGGCGTTGGAGCATTCCCTCAAGATACTTGCAAATATCCGGGAGTCCCCGGAGTTTGCGGTAAATTTTAATGTACTGGAGGAAGTCAAATGAAAAGAGACCGATGTGCAGCATTCGCAATCGCGGCTGCGGCGACAGGAATTGCCGCTATGGCCGCCCTGTTCATCAAAGGGAGGAAAAACGCTGTATGAAAAAACGGATTGTCTTACTGACTATGGCATTGCTGATGGTCTTGCCCATGAATGCATTCGCTCTGGAGGTCCCCACGGAAACCGTTGTGCAGAACCTCAACGGCAGTCAACAGGTGGTCAAGACCTATACCATCGCTCCCGGTGATGATCCTCAGGAATTGATCGAAGAACCGTTTGAACTGGAAGGCTACCTCTACACCTTTGCAGATATCGTCAAGGTGGAAAATCATGTAGAGGAGTCCAAGCAGCATACGGAGACCGTAACGGTAGAGACCTCCAAGAAAGACCTGTCCGTGATTTTGGAGCAGTTGGCCCCCACACTGGAATACGATGATGGCCTGTACTCCGGCACTCTGTCGCTGGACCATACCAGCCTTCATACGGAAGCTGCCGGCTATGCAAGTAGAAGCTCCACCCTATCGGAGACAAAGACGATTGGCCCTCTGGATCGCAACGATATGTCCTATGTCCCCGCGACCACCGTCAAAAACGGCGTCACGCTGAACTTGGCAAATGTGGATTGGCAGGTCATCGGGACTGATCTTGTGGGAGACGTGCTCGCCCCATCCTCCTATCAAGCGGTGGCTACCTACACTGGGAAATCTTACTACAGCGCGGCGACCGGGTACATCACCACAGTGGAATATGTAGGCGAGGTCACTCGCGATGGGGTGGAGAGCGTCACCTATGAACTGACGTATCTGGGAACGGAAGCCCCTGCTGGGGGCGGAGTAATCAGCGCTATTGGAGAGGGCTTGTCTACAACGTGGCCCTTCCTTCTGGCTGGCGGCGGCCTGATTGCCGCTGCTATTCTTGGCGTTTTGCTTTTCCGCTCCAGGAGACGGCTCAATTCACTCCAGGCCGCACAGGAGGAGCCGGAAGTCGATTATGAAGAGCAGGATGAAGAGGAGGGAAAGACATGAAATATACAAAGCGGTTTTTATCTGCGGCACTAATGGTAACTGCGGTACTCTCTTTGACCGTCAGCGCCCATGCGGCAGATTACTCGTTTACAACGGATGCTCCGGCCGACTATTATCCGTCCAGCGCCTATGAAGACGTCTACGGGTCACAGTACAACTATGGCGGGCCGAATGTGGTGGATTATCAGATCCCGGAACTGGAATTTGGCGTCCTCTCCACCACACAGACCGGAATTATGGAACGGGCACGCCTCCCCGGACTTCAGGACGAGGTGGCCACTGTGACCGGAGGCGGCTACGGGATAGGGTCGGGCGTTACGGAAATTGCGGATATTCCCGGTCTGGATGATTTCCCGGTCATTACGCAGCCGGCCTACACCAGCACGGAAGGAATGGAACGCTTGGATGGCAGCATTGGGACCCTCAAGATTCCAGCCCTGGGGATCAACATGAAGGTGTGGGAGGGCGAAACCAGCGCCAGTATGCGAAAAGGGCTTGGTCATTATTCCTCCACGTCTGCTTGGGATGGAAATGTTGCCCTTTGCGGACATAACAGAGGGGCGCGCTATGTGATCGGCAATATCAAGGATCTGGAGATTGGAGATACGATCACCTATACCACTGTTTATGGCACCCGTACTTATGCCGTCTCCATGGTCAAAACAATCTCCAGCACAGACTGGAGCTACCTCCAGTCAACGGCGGACAACCGCATCACCCTCACGACCTGTTTGGCGAACCACCCGGAGAAACGGGTCTGTGTCCAAGCCGTCGAAGTCAGCTGAACCCCTTGCATCGCAAAGGCTTTCGGGGAGGTGCTCTGTTGTCCTGTTTTGGCGGTGCAGGGATTTAAAATAATTCTTTGACAGCGGCAGTTTTCTGTATTATGCTCAGAATATCCGAAAGGAAATTATGAAACAAAGGAGCGTCGAAGCATGGTACAGAAACCAAATCGAAAGCCGAAGTATGACGCCATCAAAATGCGTATGGACCTTACGTTCGATGTTCCCGCGGAACTGGCGGAGCAGATTGAACTGTGGGGGATCTATCAATTTGAGCGCTGCGTCTACGAGGAGGAACGCAGGCAGCTGTGCCTGAGCGCCTGCACCACTCTTTACCGGAAAGGAGCGTGAGTGAGACAGCATGAGAAAGATTCTGAGCGCGGCGCTGTGCGTTGTACTATCCTTGTCGCTGAGTATCCCCGCGCTGGCAGCGGAGTCAGAAACCGAAGTCGAAACAGCTACCGATTACCTTTTCCAGCACGGCATCATGCTTGGTGACTCGAATGGCGAAATGCATCTGGAGTCCGGGCTGACCCGGGCCCAGCTGGCCACTGTCCTGACCCGTCTGAACGGAGATTTGGAATATATCCAGACCAACCTGACGTATTATGCCGGTCAATGTAAGTTTTCGGACGTACCGGAATGGGCCAAACCCTATGTGGGCTACTGCTATACCAACGGCCTGATGCTTGGCTATGATACGGGAGCATTTGGCGCTGATGACGGTGTGACCCCTGCGGCGGCCTGCACAGTTGTGCTGCGATATATGGAATTGTCTGATGTTGATTGGGACTATTCCACCGCCTGCCGAACAGCCCTTGATCTGGGCCTGACCTCAGCGGAAACCGTAAAAAAAACCGAAGTGACCCGCGGCGATCTGGCTGTTATGCTCTACCGGGCGCTAGCTGGGACGGAGCAAGAGTCCCCTCCTACCGGGAATGCGGACGCCGTGAGAATCGGGAGCTATAAGGGGTCCTCCCTCCCCACGGGAGATCGCAGCTCACTGATCATTAACAATGCCAGAACAGGATATACCGTGGCGTCCAGCGACCCGGCCGTTCTTGATGTGGAACAGGTGGCCGGCAACTGGGTTGCGGTTGCAAAAGCCGCCGGTACGGCCACCATTACCGTCACAACCACAGGCGGGGAAAAAGGATCGCTGACTATCACGGTGACGGGCAGCATCACCCCTGAACCCTCCATCAGCTATCCGGTGGATCTGGACGCCAATATGGAAATCCGGGAAGAAATCATCGCGCTGGTCAATGACATCCGGCGCGAGAACGGTGTGCCGGAGTTGGTGGTCAACCAGTCCCTTATGAATGCTGCACAGGCAAGCGCTTCTCAGCGATACACTTGGCACCACGCAAAAGAAGAATGTGGTTTTGCACTTGCCTATGGCTATCCCCATGGATTTGGTTCAAATTTAACTGTATTTACTGGCGCATCTGAGACGAATGCCGCACAAAAGGCTGTAAATAATTGGGTCAACTCTGAGGGGCATTTTCAGACCATGATTGATGCGCGTGGGGATTGTATGGGAGTCGGTGTGGCGCGTTATGATGGGATAACTTATTGTTACCTATTTATCGGAACCCCAGGTACCCTTAACGCATATGGATGATACAATTCCTATTAAAAAGCCTTCCAGCAAAATTGCTGGAAGGCTTTTTTCAAACCATTTTTTGAAAAGGAGTGCGCTGTATGAAAATTTTAGAGCAAGTCCGATCCGTACAACAACGTCTTATTTCGTTGCTGCTAACACTTGTATGTTTGTTGGGTCTCGTACCTACTACGGCTTTCGCCGCAGCCACCAGTGTTCCCAGCACTATCACGATGGAGGACTGCACCCATAACGGCGTCCATTATGAGTCGCCAGCGCTTGACACCTGCTGGCTTCATCAAATGCGTTTTGATTATAGCGGGAACAGCATCATCGGTTTTTGTGCGGATCACGACAAAGAGATGGGCTGGTCCCTGGAAGGACATAAGTGGGATAGTCCGCAGCCGATTAACGACCCTACGGTCAAGATCATGATGGCTTACTACTATGCTCACTCCAGAGGGATCTTTACTGACCAGGCCAAAGCGCTTGGCGTGGATCAGGTCTGGGGATCTGACTACACCTGGACTATGAACGCCTGGGTACAGGCTGTGATCTGGCGCTATAAGCAAGGTACCCTGAACGACCCGGCGGCGGTATGCGCCGAGGAGCTCATGTACGTCTACAACAATCTACAGCATACCAGCTACACCAGCATTGACGAGGTCGTGGATGGGATGTCCCTTCGGGAGCGTGCCCAGTACATACTGGATCTCGGTGAGCAAGGCGTCTGGGGCGAGTGCGAAGCCTATCAATATACATATGCTGGTCCCGGTTCCAATTCTCATCCAGCCGACAGAGTTCAAGGAATTATTATCGGTGACTTAGACGTTACTCGAGAACTCTATGAATTGACAGTCAAAAAGGTGGATTCTACCAATCCTAATAAGGGGCTACCTGGAGCAAGGTTTCTCGTACAAAACGCAAATGGAAGTTACTCAAGAGAAGCTGTAACCGGAAGTGACGGGACCTTCACTCTAAGAGACTTGGAAGCATCGACGTACTCAATCCTGGAATTGACCCCCCCGGAGGGCTACGAAATCGACAATGCGGGCCCGCAATATGTTGTCCTTCCAGGAGACAGCGGTACCACCGTTACAGTGACTTTTACTAACACACCTATCGTCACCGGGGAGGGCAGCATCCGCAAAGTCGATGCCGACGATCCCTCCAAGGGACTCGCCGGCGCGGTCATCAAGATTGAAGGCGTAGACAACAGCTTTACAGGTACTTATGTGACCGGCTCTGGCGGCTATCTGGAGGATGTCCCTTGGGATACCATGCCCATCGGGTCATTTGTGGCGACGGAGCTCACTCCACCATCGGGATACACCCTCAACGCCGACCCGGACAAAAACAAGCAGGAATTTTTCTGGGACGGAAAGAACGACGTCGATCTGGTTTTCGAGGATGACGCGAAGGTTAAACTCGAGCTTTTGAAGCTAGATGATTCGGAAAATCCGCTGGAGGGAGCCGTTTTTAACATCTTCCAGGATTGGCAGCTCATCGGCACAGAAGCCACTGGGCCGGATGGGACCATCACCGTCCCCAATATCACCGCAGGAACATTCGCCTTCGTTGAGGTGTCCGTGCCGGAGCCTTTTGCCAAGCTCCAGGACCCTGTTGTTGTCCATGTGGATCAGGCTGATGTGGACGGCGGCAGAACCATATCCGTGACCGCTGTGGACCAGCGGCTGCCAAACCTGACCATTCTCAAGCAGGATGGCCAGACCAAGGAAGTCATCCCCGGCACTACCTTTGAAATCAAAGGCGTTCATCATGGCTATCATCAAGACGTGGTGACTGGGGAGGACGGCACTGCGACGCTCACGGGCATTCCTGTTGACACGTACGAAGTGACCGAAAAATCGGTTCCCGATCCTTGGGTGGTGTCCGATGAACCGACCCAGATCATTTGGCTGGGGCCGGGTGCTGATTCTCAGCTCATTTTTGATAATCTCAAGCAGCCGCAGCTCACCATCGCCAAGGTGGACGCGGACGACCCGGACACCAAGATCCCCGGCACCGTATTCACCATCAAAGGGGTGAATAGCGATTACCAGAATGATGTGACCACCGGGCAGGACGGCACCGTTACCCTCCGGCTGGCCCCCGGCACCTATGAAATCACGGAGAAGTCCGTCCCCTCGCCTTACTACCTGCCGGACAAGGACGCCGACCGTACTCAGACGATCTCCCTGAATGCCGGTGACGAAAAGGAACTGGTCTTTAAGAACCACAAGGCCCCGGAACTCACGATTTATAAGGAAGATTCCATCGCCGGCGCTCCTATTGAGGGGGCGCGTTTTCATGTCACCTACACCTCCACAGGTGAGGCGGCAGATGCCCCAGAGAGCATCGACTTTGGGGAGATCCTGACGGATGAAAATGGCGAGATCAAGCTCCACGAGCAGGGCAAACGACTCTACCCGGGCGAGTACACCGTCACGGAGGTGGAGCCGGCCCCGGGTTTCCAAATGAAGGAACCCACCACACAGAAAGTCATCCTCCATGGTGGCGAGAGCAAGACCGTCACCTTCCAAAACGTCCCCTTAAATGCGATCATCGTCGAGAAATATGACTCCGTCACCGGCGAAGCTCTGCCCGGCTGCACGTTCCAACTACGCTATCTCGGCGGAACCAGCGGAACGGGCGGAACTACTATCGGCCAGAAAGTGACCGGAAAAAATGGCACTGCCATCTGGACCGGGCTCAAGAGCGGCACCTATATTTTGGAAGAAATCGACCCTGCGGATGGGTACAGCATCATCCAGTCCTCGGAAACCATCTTCCTGGCCGACAGCGGAGAGCAGAGCGTCGTTACCGTGCGGTTTGAGAATATGCCGGACGGCATCCTCCTGATCCGCAAGGTCTGCTCCGTCAACCCCAGTGTCACCCTGCCCGACGCGGAATTTAAGGTCATGTATGCGGACGGGACCCTGATTGGCGACAGCAACGGTATCTACCGGACGGACGAAAACGGTGAGATCCGCATCGAGGGCCTGAAGCCCGGAAAAAGCGTGGTCGTCACCGAAACCGCGGCCCCTCCGGGCTACCTCATTGATACCCAGTCGCAGACCGTCCAAATCAAGGAGGGGCGCACCGTCAGCCTGACCTTTAAGAACCAGCCCAAGGGAGAGCTGATCATCCAGAAGCGGGACAGCGCCACCGGCCAGCCCCTTCCCGGCGCTGAATTCCGCGTGACCACCGCCGCTGGCTGCGAAGTTGGCCTGGATGGGGTGATCGGAGACAGCACTCTTACCCAAAACGGCATCTTTGTCACTGATTCGGCAGGCGAGATCCACATCTCCAACCTGGCCCCCGGGGCATATGTCATCTCGGAGATCAAGAGTCCGTCGGGGTACGTTATGGACTCCCCCTCTACCAATGTAGTCATTGGCGAGAACGGCGATACCCAAACTGTGGTCATCAAAAATTCCAAAGCAGGCTCCCTTATTATCGACAAGCGGGATTCTCTGACCGGAGAGCCGCTGGAGGGCGTTACGTTCAAAGTAACTACTTCCACCGGAGAATTCGTCCCCGATGAAAATGGCTATATCTCCAGCAACGGCCTGTATGTGACGGACAAGGACGGCAAGATCCAGATCGACGGCGTGGTGGGCACACTGGTGGTCACGGAAACCAAGACCATCCCCGGCTATACCATTGACCCCGCTACTCAGACGCAGACTGTGGTGGTCAATCCCAACGACACGCAGACGCTTACGTTCTACAACACCCCCAGCACTACCCTCGTGATCGAGAAGTACATCGAAGGCACCACGACTCCCCTGGAGGGCGTTACCTTCCTGGTGACAGACAGCTCGGGCGCCGTGGTAGGCCAGAGCAACGGAGAGTATATCACCGACGAAAACGGCCGCATCGTGATTGAGGGCCTGGAGCCCGGCACCACCATCACCGCGCGGGAAACCAAGACGCTGGAGGGCTATGTGCTGGACGGCGCCCCCAAGTCCATTCTCATCAAGGAGGGCCAGGTCCAGACGCTCCGCTTCTACAACAGCAAGCAGGGAACGCTGGTCATCCGCAAGCTGGACTCCGTGACAAAGGAACCCCTGGCCGGGGTGGAGTTTGAACTGACCTACGCTGAGGGCGGCTATGTGGACGACGCCAACGGGCACCTCTCCAGCAAGGGCCTCTACACCACGGACTCCAACGGCGAGATCCGCATTTCCGGCGTCACGGGGACCATCGTGGTCAAGGAAACCAAGACCATAGATGGCTATACCATCGACCCGGCAACGCAGACTCAGACCGTAACGGTCAACCCAGAGGACACGCAGACGATCACCGTCTATAATGACCCCATCGGCGGCGTGGAGATCATCAAGGTGGACAAAAACCGGACCTCTACGCGAATCCCCAACACGACCTTTGAGATCCGGCGGGTGGACGATGAATTGGTGGACACTATCACCACTGACCGCAACGGGCGGGCCTACCTTGCACTGGAGGACGGGGCCTACTACGCAGTGGAGATCGAGGCGAACCCGGACTACCGGCTGGACGACACCCCGCACTACTTCGAGGTCGAGGACGGGGTGGTAACGACACTCAAGATCACCAACCAGAAAAACTCCGGTATTCTCCTTCATAAGGTAGACAGCGTGACCGGCGACGGCATCTACGGCGTGACGTTCCTCCTCTATGATGAGGACAAAAACCCCGTGGGCGAGTTCGTCACCGATGACGACGGCTATATCTACATCACCGCCGACGACCTCCCGGATGGGGCCAACACCAGCGGCCGATTCTACCTGCGGGAGCTGGAGGCTGCGGAGGGGTACGAACTGGACAAGGAGTACAAGACCATCTATGTCCGGCCCGGAAAAACGGCTGAGATTGAGTGGGAGAACACCCCCATCACCGGCCAGATTCAGATTTACAAGTATGCCGCCGAGTATAACGAGGTGACCGGCACTCCGGCCGGCTCCCCGCTCCAGGGGGCAGTCTATGAGATCAGCAACGCCCGCACCGGGAAAGTGGTGGACTATATCACGACCGACGCCCGGGGCGTCGCGGCCTCCAAGCCGCTCCCCTTAACGCGCTACAAGGTCAAGGAGGTCACAGCGCCAGCCTATTGGCAGGTGGATTCCACTGTCCACGATGTAACGCTGGAATACTCCAGCCAGATCATCAAGCTCAGCGCTTACGATAAACCCTCCAACCTGGGCGTGACCATTACCAAACGGGGAAACGCCTCCGTCCTGGCCGGGAACTCCATGCGCTATGATTTTACCGTCGCCAATACCAGCAATGTTGCTTTGGAAAGTTTCTTCTGGCATGACCGCATCCCCACTGACGCCGCAACGGCCACCGTACTGACCACAGGCACCTACAGCGCCCGGCTCAACTACCGCATCCTCTACAAGACGAATTACCAGACCAGCTATCAGGTGCTGGCGTCCAACCTGCTCACCAGCAACAACTATTCCTTTGCGCTCAGCGCGATCCCCAAGCAGGCCGGAGAGGTTGTCACGGACATCTATTTTGACTTCGGTAAGGTGCCGGTTGGCTTCCAGTCGGTCGCAGGCCCCACGCTGACCGTCAATGTCAGCGGAACGGCGGCAAACGGGTATCAGCTGGTCAATCGGGCGGATGCCGGCGGCAAGTACCAGGGGACTTGGCAAACCGCGCAAGCCAGCTGGGTGACGATCATCCAAAGACTATGGAATACCCCTGAACTCCCCAAGACCGGCTATTAAATCCGACAAGGGGCGGCCCCGATGGGACCGCCCCCTCTCAATATTATCTTAAAGCGGAAATCTTTGGGCTTCCACCAGATTTCTTTCAAATTCCGCAATTTCGGCCTTGTCCGCTGGGCGCACATCACATTTCCCACAGTCCGGACATTGCTCTGGCTGCACGTTCCCGCTGAACAAGTAATGGCAGCGATCACAGACGAACACCAATTCTCTCACCTACAAGTGTAATTTTTTTCATTATAACACGCGATTTGATGCTAAGCAAGCCGCGTTCTATACTAAGGAGCATTTTATGATGATTTATCAGAGTCAGTATGTGCCCTTTCTTCGCCTTTTGGCTGGAGTTCCCATTGTTGACGCAGACCACACACCGCACTTCCAATCCCTTGCCCATTATCTGTTGAAGTGTTTTGGGGAGCAGGGGCTGCTCAATGATATGAGTAAAGACGAGATCAATCTGGCGGCGACGCTATCCGTCTACCACGACATTGGGAAATCCATGCTTCGCCCCACACTTCTCTATAAAACGGGGCCATTGTCGAAAGCGGAACAGGAGCAAGTCAAAAGCCATACCGAGTGGGGAGAATTTCTCATAGACCTGACGATCCCCGAGCTACGCGGAACCACAACACATCGGTTTGCCTGCGAAATCTGCCGCTATCACCATGAGCGGTGGGATGGCAGCGGATATCCGGATGGGCTGCGGGGAGACGAAATTCCCCGGTACGTCCAGGTCATCGCCCTGGCTGACTGCTACGATGCACTGGTCGCGCCCCGTAGCTACAAGCCGCCTGTTCCCCACAGAAAAGCGGCCGGCATGATTCTTTCCGGAGAATGCGGTGCCTTTTGCCCCGCATTACTGAAGGCTTTTGCCGGGTGTGCGGATTGGGTTCAAATTGTAGTGTACGGTAAAGAATCTGATCCGTCTGGGTGTTGAACAGCGAGGCCGGATTCAACTCAATTTTTAAGAAGCGGGGCGGTATGTCTGCAAAAGGCGTGCTGCTCCGCTTCAGTGTTCCGAGGAGGAGGATTCCATGAAGAAATTATACCGGGTCTATGTATCAAGCCTGATGCTTTTATTGATGCTGTCCCTGGTGACAATGCCCGCCTTTGCTGCGGACGATATGTGGACGGTGGCAAACAAGATCATTGTGGATGTGTATACCCACATTGCCGGGATCAGCACAGTGTTGGCCGGCCTGATGTCGGCGGTGGCCGTCATTGGCGCCAAGCTGTCCAACAATCAGCACAAGGTCGATCAGGCGTGGGACTGGCTCAAGCGTATCTGGATCGCATGGGCCATTATCAACGGGATCGGAGCCTTCATCGCCTATGTCTCCCCGTTCTTTTCCGGCTTGGCAACCCTGACGCCTTGAACGGCACGGTACATCAGATACCCGCTGGAAAACGAAAAAGCCGCAAGTAACAGGAGGTTTTCAGATTGCAAGCTAATTTAAGTGCGAGGCGTGAAAACGCATTTGCCTATCAGAAAAGCAAAGTACAGATCGGGCAACGACTGTTCATAGCGCCGGAGGACGCGCCGGACACCGACGCTGCGGACATTGTGCTGGAACACTGCTCGGTAGTACAGATTCCCGAAGCCGGCGCCCAAATCATTGTTGAGCGGGAAAATGGCGAACGGTGTGCGGTGGATATAGACGCCTCGAATCGGGGCCTTGCGTACTTTGGCACAATCGAAGCAGTATTCGGCCCGTCTCAGTTTATCTTTCTGTCTGAGCATGATTTTTGGGAGTGGTGGGAATGGGAACTTCTTACCGTGGGAATGTGCCATATACTTTTTGATGACGACATGGGGTCCTATCCGACCAAAGAGAACATCGCCGCTACCAGATTGGTCTACGACATCGTGGCCAATGAGAATTTAGACTACCAGAACATGAGCTGTGCCGGCTGTCAGTACGCCTCAGAGAAGGGGGCGCCCAACACCCCCTGCCGGAAATGCCGGCGCATGGGAGACTTGGAGGACCATTGGCAGGGAAACGTATCAAGGCGGGAATGGCTCATGCGCCAGATGGACAAGGAAACCGGCGCGTCCGAATGAGTGCCTTTCGGCCATTGCCTGGTAATGCGTAAAGCCGACAGTTCAGACGCACAGTTCATTCATCCGCAGGAATAGGGGGTGATGGAACAGCCATGTGGGAGTGCGAGACGGCGCTGCTCCTCCCGCTGAATACAAGCCGGCTCCGGCAGAGGGGAGGAAAACAGATTGCTTGAGCTGATTTTTCAGGGCTTCATGGAGTGGGCCTATGGGCTTGTGCTGGAGTGCTGGGAGTATTTCTCTTCGGCGCTTCTGGATATTATGAGCCTGGACTTTGCCTATCTGGAAACCCATGTGCCCATCATAAATGACCTGATGCAAGTATTGCTTGCGGCGGGTTGGGCCCTGCTCATCGGAAACCTGGTGTTCCAGGCCGTGAAAAGTATGCTTTCCGGCCTGGGCTTTGAGGGGGAAGATCCCAAACTGCTTTTTACCCGCACATTCATATTTGCGTTTCTCCTTTTGGCCAGTCCGCAGATTTGTCGGACTGGCCTTGATATTACCTCCCGGATCATGTCCGCGCTGGAAATCCCGGATGCGGTCAATGTGACCCTGGTGGATGAGAGCATCTTCGGCAGTCTCACGGCGGCCTGGCTATTGGTCATCATCTGCGGGCTGATTATCATGTTTAAGGTGTTCCGCCTGATTTTAGAAATCGCGGAGCGCTATGTGATCCTCGCCATGCTGACCATTACGGCTCCGCTGGCTTTTGCCATGGGCGGAAGCCGAAACACCTCGGAAATTTTCACCGGCTGGTGCCGGATGTTCGGCTCCATGTGCGTCCTGATGGCGCTCAACGTGGTATTTTTCAAAATGCTCCTGTCTGTTCTCTCCACCATCCCCAGCGGCCTCGACGTGCTTCCCTGGATGGTTTTGATTATGACCATTGTAAAGGTGGCGAAAAAATCGGACGCCATCGTGACCCGCATTGGCCTCAACCCAGCCATCACCGGAGACAATCTGGGCGTCCGTTTCCCCGGTGCGCTCACTTATATGGTGATACGCGGCATGACCTCCCAGGTCACAAAGGCGGTCGGGAAGTCCGCTGGCAGCAGCGGCAGGGGCGCCTCCCCCAACACGCCGCCCGGCGGCAGCGGAGGTGGGCCGCGAAGCGGCGGGCCTGCGGGCGGCAGGAACGGCCCTGGCGTCAGCGCCGCAGGCTATTCCCATCAGAGCAGCCAGCAGACCGCCTCTCAGGAGAACAGCTTCCAGCAGGGCGCTGCCCAGCAGAATACCACGCAGCAAGGCGGTGCGGCGCAGGCGGCCCCACAGCAGGCCGCGGCAAGAGAGCAGAGCGCCGGTGTCGGCAGTGTATCCAGCCAGGTCAATCAGGGTGGAGATGCAGCCCGGCAGAGCAGGAAGAGCGCCGTTCCCCCTGGTACGCGCCGCGCTCCCAGTCATGTTAAGGCCGGTTCGTCTCCCATGGCAGGTGCTCCGGTGGCTGGACGGCCCGACGGAACTCCGGGGACAGTGCCCGGACGGCCGGATATGGCTTCGGGTCGGACGCCTGGGACAGTACAGCCTGGTGCCCCGGCTCAGGCCACGGCACGGCAGGAATACCGCTCCCACCCACGGGACGCCTCTGGGAAACCAACTGGCGGACAGCCCGGCACGGCAGGAACTGCGCCCGGCTCCACATCCCGCTTTACGCATACGGTGGCGCAGACGGCACATGGAGGGGATACTTCCAGCAGTGTGCAGACCTCTGAACAAAACCATGTCTCTGTGGGACAACAGACACGTACCAGTACACCACCTCCCTCCGCGTCGGCGCCGCCCGGCGCTCACGCCCCCGGCGGGCCTACTCAGCAGCATGGGTCGCCTGTTTCAGGGGAAACCCGCTTTACCCACAGGGAAAAGACTGAGGAACATACTGGACAAGCGCAGCCATCTTCTGCCCCCCAGCAGGTCTCCACACCTCCCGCAGCCTCTCAGCCCGGCACGGCAGGAATGGGGACCAGCCGTTTTTCTGAGCGGCCCGTCCATCAGACACAGCCTGGCAGGAACAGTCCCTTGGACGTTCCATCTCAGAAAGGACCGCAGGCTTCCAGCACGGCACGGCAGGAACCGCGCGAGGCTTCTGCGCCAACCGCGCCCCCGATCAGCGGCGGGGCTTCCCGGCCGCACCCCGGCACGGCAGGAATACCGGCTGCCGGCCGTGAGGCAGGGCAGTCAGCCAGCGCACAGACCAGGCGGCCGGCGTCTACCCCCACCTCAGCAGACTCTTTGGGCGGCAAACGGCCGGTGTCTACCGCCGCCGCCTCTGAAAAGGGACGCATGGCGCCAAAGGGGAGTCCAGGTGGTACCCTGAACGGGGCGGCAAGGTCGTCAAAACAGAAACGGGGGTCTGGGCATGGGAAATAAAGACCATCATCGCTCCGGCGCGCAGACGGCGGCGGATTTGGCCCGGGCCGCCCGGGCCATCTACAACATCATCCGGGCGGCGCTGGCGGCGGGGCTCAAGGGTGCCGCCGTCGCCGCCGTCAAAGAGACATTGCCCTTTCTGGTCAAGCTAGTTATCGGTATCCTGATCGCCGTCCTGCTCATTCCCATGCTCATTTTTACCGCGCTGCCGAACATTTTCTTCGGATATGGTGCCTCGGATACCCCGGCCGTGATCGACATGACCTCGCAGGCCCTCTCCATCGGCGGGGCCTATATGAGCCTGGAGGATTTTGAGAACACGCAGGTGGACTCCGTGATCACCAGCCTGATCACCGAATATGAGCAGCAAGGCGTCAAAATTGACCGGGTGGAAGTGGATAACTCCATGCGGGAAGAGGACCTGCTATGGCTCATCGCCATCAATTCAGCGGCCCATCAGCAAGACCTGAACACCATGAGCGCCGATCAGGTGCTTGACTTTTGCTCTTCCAAGCTGTCCACATCCGTCTCCCTTCTCAGTGGTACAGAGACTACCCTGAAGATCACAGTGGAACGCCTTGACCCTGAGCAGATCATGGAGGAGCTGGGCTTTGACGAGGATGCCGAGACCTGGGCGGGGGCTCTCTATGAAACACTGTTTGAAAGCGACGCGCTCAATGAATACGCAGACTATTTCGAGTCCTATAAGCCGGACTACAGCGGGGACGGCTCCTGGTCCGGGAACGTCGAGCACGGCACAAGCTATGGAAACGAGATCGACATATCCGGCTTTGTCAGCCCTGACACCAAAAACAATCTGGATCTGGCCGCCTATGCCATCCAGGCATGGGAAAATAACTGGGGCTACGTCTGGGGTACCTATGGGAACGTGCTGACGCAATCCCTGTTTGACTACAAGCTGAAGCAATACCCGGAAGGCGTGGGTGACTATGAGGACTTCATCCGGGAAAACTGGCTGGGCCGCCGGACGGCGGACTGCATCGGCCTGCTGAAAGGCTATGCCTGGCTGGACACCACAGACATGACCATCGGCTACGCGGAGAACGGTGCCCCGGACTATGGGGCCAATCAAATGTACCAATATGTCAAGGAAAGCGGCACAGCCGGAGAGGACTACGGCGGTATGGCGTCTCTGCCGGAGATTCCGGGCCTCATGCTCTGGAAAGAGGGGCACGCCGGCGTTTATATCGGCGGCGGCTATGCTATTGAGGCCATGGGCACTCAATACGGCGTGGTCAAAACGGAAGTGGACGGCCGCGGCTGGGAGGGTTGGGGAAAACTGCCCTTCCTAGAATACCAGGAGGTGGAGTAAATGTGCATCACAACAAAACTGCGCACGCTGCGGCTGGAATACGGCGTCTCCTTGACGGAACTGGCTGAGCGGGGCGGCGTGTCCAATCAGTTGATCAGCCGGATGGAATTAGGCGACGTGCCGAGGACCGAGCATAAGGAAGTGCTTGCGGCGGCGGCCCTGAGCGGCGTGATCGCCGCACGGAGAGCATCCCTTGACGGCCTGGAGCGGAACTATCAGGCCAGTAAGGGGCAGCTTTTGATTCCGATGGAGGACAACGACCATGAATTATGAAGTCTATCACATTCCCAATAATTTTACAGACGCCGGCCGGGTGATGGGACTGTTTGAGCTGCGCAATCTGGTCGAGGCAGTGCTTCTAGCGCTTCCGGCCCTGTATCTGTGTATCGCCCTGCTCCCGTTTTCCCTGACGCCTAAAATCATCATCACACTATCCGTTGTCGTGCCTCTGGCCGGCTTCGGGCTGATCGGGATCAGCGATGACAGCCTGACAAGGTGGCTGGCTTCTTGGTGGCGCTGGCGGCGGAGTCGGAGAGTGTTATTTTATCGTGGGGAGGCGAAATCGTGAATCTGAAAGAACTCATTTTTGGCGGCGGCGTCAAGCACGCGGCCGGCGGCGGGGCCTACCGGGACAGCATCCAGGCGTGGCTTCCCATCAAAAATATCATAGGCGGCGTGGTCGTTACCAAGGACAACCGCTTCATCAAGATCCTGGAGGTCCTGCCGGTCAACATTTATCTGAAATCACCCAATGACCGCCAGAACATCATTTCCGCATTTGCCGCCTGGCTGAAGATCGCGCCGGATGACCTGATGCTGATAGCCCGCACCCTTCCGGCGGATACGGATGAGTATGTGGAGCGGATGCGCCAGTATGCGGAGAAGGAAGAAAACGAGTCCTGCCGGGAGATGATCGAGGACAACATTCAGGAGATCGGCCTGGGCGTGGCCAGCGACGCCATCCGGCACCGCTTTTTCCTGGTATTCCAGTACGAAGCGCGCATGAAGGCCAAGCGCAACACCGTCAGCGCCATTGTGCAGCGGCTCAACGAGGAGGCGGACACCGCCCGCCGCTACCTGGATGTGTGCGAGCTGGAGGTCCTGGAGCCCCGTTACGCGGATGATTTTATTCTGAAGCTGCTCTATGAGATCATCAACAAAAAGACCAGCCGCCGTGTACGGCTGCCCGAGGGAGTCTTTGACATGACGACCGCCGTTCATGGGATCTATGAGGAATAGCGAGGGCTGACGCGCCTCTTATGGGAAACGTATTGCGATAGGATGTGGTAAAATGACAAAGAAGCAGCAACCCAAGAAAAAACCAGCGCCGAAGCCAAAGCCGGAGAAGAGAAAAGGAGCGTCGCCCGCAGAGGCTGAACACAAGCAGCCCGCATTGAAGCGGCTCCTGTTTGGCGAGGAAAAGCCGGACCTCACGGAACTGGAGGCTGGCTCCACTACTATTCTGGATATTCTCTCCCCCACAGCGGTGGACACCAAGAGCCGTGACTACATCGTAGTGGACGGCATTTTTCATGCCTACCTCTATGTGGCGGGCTACGGTTATTCCACCACGGTGGGCTCCAGCTGGCTGGCCCCGCTGGTGGAGGCCGGCGAAGGCGTCAATTTGAGCTTTACGGTGCGCCGCCAGTCTAAGGATAAGATCCTGTCCAAGATCTCACAGACCACCATGCTCAACCGCTCCCGGATGAGGGATGTGGGCGATACCCGTCAGGACTACGAAGAGCTGGACAGCGCCATCAGCTCCGGGCTTTACCTGAAGGATGTGATGAACCGCCAGGGCGAGGACTTCTACTATATGCACACGCTCATCGAGGTCACGGCAAACGATCCGGAGACGCTGGAGCAGCGGGTCACGGAGGTGGAAAAGCTGTGTGTTTCCGTGGATATGATCGCCCGGCGCTGCGACTACAAAAATGAGCAGGCGTTTTTAAGCTCCCTGCCGCTGCTGTCTCTGGACGCGGACATTGAGCGAAAATCCCGGCGTAACGCTTTGACCTCCGGGGTGGCCGCCGCCTTTCCCTTTGCCTCCTATGAGCTCAGCGACCGCAACGGCATCTTCCTGGGCCTCAACATGTATAACCGCTCCCCGGTGTTCCTGGACCCCTACGATGATTACAAGTACACCAACGGCAACTTCTGGCTGGGCGGGACCTCTGGTGCCGGAAAGACCTTTACCCTGCAATGTATGGGCGGACGGCTGCGGGAGCAGGGCAAGCGAGTCATTTTCATCATCCCCAAGAAGGGGCACGAGTTCCGGCCCCTGTGCGAGCTGCTGGGCGGGCTTTACCTGCGCCTGTCCCCGTCCTCCCGGGACTGCCCTAACCTCATGGCGATCCGCCGCACTTCACTGGACTCCTATTCCGGGCTCCGGGGTCTGACCGTCCGGGACGACAGCGTGCTGGCGGAGAAAATCTCCCGTCTCATCATCTGGTACTCCCTGCAAAAGCGTGACCTCAGCGACGAAGACAAGAGCCTGCTGGATTCCTCCCTGGTGGAGTGCTACCGGCGGTACGGCATCGACTTTGACAATGCCACCATCACCGATGAAACCGGAGCGTTCAAGACCATGCCCGTCTTTGCGGACTGGTATGAAGTTCTATCGGAAAATCCGGACACCAGGCATCTGGCAGTGGTGCTCTCCCGCTATGTCACCGGCTCTGCTGCCGCCATGGGGGCGCGCAACGACATTGACCTCAATAACAAGTACATCGTTTTGGACACCTCCGGTATGCCGGACGACCTCATCCTGCCCGGCATCTTCTGGGCGACGGATATCGCAAATGACTTGATCCTGGGCGCGGGCGCCGACCTCTCCGCACTGATTGCCGACGAGCTGTGGTCCCTGGTGGGGGCCAGCTCCAATCCGCTGGCGGCCGGCTTTGTGCTGGAGATGGTCAAGACGATCCGTGGCCTGGGCGGCATCGCCATTACCTCCACCCAGGGGATGCAGGACCTGTTTGGGCTGGAGGGCGGCAAATATGGCAAGGGCATCCTGGACTCCAGCCGCATCAAGCTCATCATGCAAATGGAAGAACAGGAAGCCCGGCTGATCCAGGGGGTACTCAACCTCTCGGAAGATGAGGTGAGGCAGATCACCCGCTTCCGCCGCGGTGAGGGCCTTCTGTGCATCGGCTACAATCATGTCCCCATCGCCTTCCACGCCACACAAAAAGAGTATGAAGCGATCACCACCTCTCCCACCGACCTGCGCGAACGGGGAAAGGAGCGTGGGGAATGAACGGTTTGAAACAGGATATGGCGCGGATACAGGAGCTGATCGGGACCGCTTTTGCCCAGACCGGCTGCCTTGTGGCGCTGTCCGACGGTGGAATGATGTCGCCGGAAAAGCTCCAGCAGACGCTGGAACAGACAATGGAACATTTCGAGCGCTCCGCGCTGGAGCTGCGCCGCCTGTGTGAGCAATACAGCCCCGGCGTGGGAGGCTACGGGAATCGGGCGCGGGCGCCGGCCATGGAAATCGCGGGTCATGTGGAAATACTCTGCGAGGACTGGCTGCATATCTGCCTGAACACCCTCCTGCCCCACTGCCGATTCCAGTCTCCCAACTGGCTTACGGATACCATCCGCCGGCTGCTGGACCACTACGAGGCGCAGGGCAAACCGCTGCCCCGCTATAAGCGGGCCCTGCTGGTGATCGACGAGCACAGCTCCATCGGCGGCCGCCATGTGTTCGATCAGGACAACAAGGGCTGGAAGGCTGTCAGCAACGCGCTCAAGGGGCGGGTGATCGAGGACGACGACCAGTACACCCTGAACGTGGCCCTCGTGTCCAAAATGAGCAAGGAGACCGCCTGCCACATTACGCTGCTGGAGCAGCGGGACGCAGCGGATTTCTTTTCCCTGCGCTCCGGCGACCACGGGTTTGGATGCCTCTACGACGGCCTTTGACCCCATCGGGTGAGCGATAAAAAAAGGGCCCTTGGAGCCGGCTGGAAAGGAGTGCCGGCCCGATAGCCCTCCACGGCCACAAGCCCTTGAAAACACGGAGTTTTGGGCGGTGGAAAATTGCCGGAATCCGCAAAGCGCCCTACATATACGGCGGGCCATCGGGCGCGCTGTAAAAACAGGCGCGGAAAGCGCCGAAAGCGTCCTTGCGCCGGGAGCGGCGCAAGGGCGGTTTCGGCGCTCCACAGGAACGGGAACGAGGTGGTGATATGTGATCTTCAGTCAGGCCGATTTCGATTTGCTGCGCCTGATCCGGTGGAGCCGTCATATCCTGCCCGCGACCATTGACGGTCTCTTTTCTGAACGGGATATTCAAAACCTGATAGCCCTGGGGCTGATCAAGATACACCAGAGGAGCGGCTCCTTTGTTCTGACGGCAAAAGGGAACCATCTGCTCAACGAAACGCTTTCCATCGCGGTGCCCGACACGCCGCCCTCTTACCGGCCTGCGGAAATGCTGCGGAGGCTCCGCCTGTCCACGCTGGCGGTGACGGCTTACCGCGCGCATATCCATATCTTTACCACGGGGCCGGAGGAGTTGTCCGACAGCCCTTCTTTGTTCCTCACCGCGGGGGCCCGCGGCCGGGGGCATAACCCGTGGGGAAGCACCCGTGTCGCGGCGCTGGCCCATCTGGGCGGGCTGCTCCTTGACGTCCACTATGTCTGCGCCGACATTGGGAAGCTCTGCCTCGCTGACGAGCTGACCGTTTTCAATAACTGTGCCGCGCGCTTCAAAGGGCTGAGGAGGGCCTTCCTCTTCGCCGGTGAACGCTACGCCGATGTGCTTGCCGAACTCATGGACGGCGATTCCTCGCTGGACAATAAATTCGTCCACTATGCCGCAGCTTACCGTGCTCTCCGCCTGCCGGTGCATCTGCTCTCCTGCGACAGCGTCGGAGCCGTGCAGCTTCAAATCATGGCCGTGCCGGACTACCGAACACGGCTGACACAGGCGGCGCTCAGGTCCTATTACCAGCCGCCGCCGGCGGACGCTCCGGACTGGGACGCCGTGTACGGTGGGATGCCGTTTGTTTTGGCTGCGGACATGAATTTACGGCGTATCGACGCCGCCATTCAAACCGCCCGGGAACGCGGCCACCGGCAGGTTGCGATGGCAGCCCTGAAGGAACAGGGCGAGGCTCTTCTGATCCCGCACTATCGGGAGCTGATCCAGTTCTACGCGCTGACGGACAACGCGGTATCGGAGCTGCTTGGACGGTCGGCCACCCTACACACACCGAAGCGCACACAGTTTCTAACCTCGAAAGGAGATGTTGTCGATGCCCCGCTTATCAAAGCTGCTGGAAAAATTGGAAGACCGTCTGGCGGACCGCTGGGGCCGATGGTATGAACGGCATAAGGCCAAGCTGCCCATATATATCCCCGTTGGACTGGTTGGCTGGTATCTCTATGGAATGTTTCTCAACTCCATCCGCCTGGGAACAGCCTCCACCTTTCAGACCTCTCCAGAGCCTGTGGAAAGTATCTGGGTATTCAATCCCTTCCTCAATCTGCTGGTGGTGCTGACTCCCTTTGGGTTGGGCGTTACCGCCGTCATCGTCTTGCTCATCTGCCTGATCACCAAGAAAGGCTACATCTGGTTTTCAGGATACAAATATATTCGGGACCCCAGGGGCTTCGACATTCTCCCGGACGGGACCCACGGCACCAGCGGCTTTCTCACACAAAAGGAGATGGGCACTTTCCTGGAGCTTGGAAAGGCATCTGAGGTCCGCGGCATGATGCTGGGCAAGTACAAGCAGCACTCGGATGATCCGGATAAATACGCACTCTATGTCGCCCACCGCATGAAACCGGGTGACAACAACAGTATGCTGTGCATCGGGGCTCCGGGAAGCTGGAAAACAAGAGGCTTCATCATGCCGTTCCTGATGGGGGTCGCACAGCGGGGCGGCAAGGACCGGGAAAAGGGTACGGCACCGGAGTCCGTATTTGTAACCGATCCCAAGGGCGAGCTTTTTGAAAAAATGGCCAACTATTTCAAGAAAAAGGGCTTTGACGTCAAGGCAATCAATTTTCTGGACATGGCCCACTCGGATGGATGGAACTGCCTCTATTCCCTAGACACGGAGACGCAGCTGGTACAGACCGTGGCCAACACCATCATTCAGAACACCTCCGGCCCCAAGGAGGCGGATGACTTCTGGAGCCGCGCGGAGTTAAATCTGCTCATGGCGCTCATCCACTATGTCTGCAACCTGCGGGACGAAAAGGGCAATCTGCTCCCTATTGAGCAGCGCAGCCTTGGAGACGTCTACCGGCTTCTGGCCCATAAGAGCATCAATGAGATCAACAGCATCCTGGCCCAGCTGCCCCCGGACCACCCGGCCAAGGGGCACCACGGCCTGTTCCTCAAGGCCCGGGAAAACCTGTGGGGCAACATCGCCATTGGACTGGGCAACCGACTGGCGATCTTCCAAAATCCCCTGGTGGACAAGATCACCCGCAACCATGATGTGGACCTTCTGCTGCCCGGGAAAAAGCCCTGCGCCTATTTCGTCATCATCTCCGCCCAGGACAGCGCCTACCGCTTTTTGAGCTCCCTGTTCTTCTCCTTGGCCTTTCCGCGCCTCTCCGACTATGCCCGGCTCCACGGGAAAAACGGGCGGCTGCCGGTGATGGTCAACTTCTGCCTGGATGAGTTCTGCAACATCGGATACATGGAAGGCATCTCCGATGTGTTCAACAGCGTCCGGGGCTTTAATATGTCCTGCCAGATTGTGGTGCAGAGCCTGAGCCAGTGGGCAGAAAAATATCCGGGCAAGGACTGGGAAAACCAGCTCAACACCTTTGACATGACCCTCTATATGGGTTGCAACGACCTGACCTCCGCCAAGTACATCGCAGAAAAGTGCGGCAAAGTCACCATCGCCGTCACCAACAACCAGATGCCCCTGCAGCCCCTGTTCTCCCCGGTTTACAGCTCCACCCGCTCCTACTCCCAGACCAAGAGCAACACCCAGCGGGACCTTATGCAGTACGATGAGGTGCTGCGGCTGGAACCGGAGCGGTGCATCGCCCTGTTCAACCACCGAAAGCCGGCCCTGCTCTATAAACTGGCGCCGGAGGAGTTGCCTGGCTTCAATGACCTGAAGCCCTGCCGGATCGTCAACTACAAGCCGGAATGGAAGCGGCGGGAGGAGGCCGCCGCGAGGAAGCGGGGCAAAAAGGCGAAACAGGAGGCAAAACCCCCGCAGGCGCACCCCCCGGAGGCTCAGCCCCCGGCTCAGGCAAAAGAGGAGAAAAAAACGCAGCCTTCAAAGAATAAGCCCCGGTCGAAGCCAATCCCCGCCGATGATCCGCCTCCCGCCATCCCGGACTATAGCGGCATTGAGATGGTGCCCATGTCCGCGGTCCTGGGCGCAGAGGGCGAAGATGACAGCGACGACCTGCCCAAGAGATGATTGCCGGACGCGAGACCAACGTAATTTTCACGTATTTGAAGGATACGTAAGCTTGACGGAAATGATTTCATAGAAGGAACATGGTTATTCAACAATACGTAGGATTGGGGATGTGCGCATGGAGCTTTTTATCTCACATACTGTAGCGACTGATAATTGGATCAAGGAGCACCACTATCTGCACAGCGCACCGGCCGGTGCCCGTGTCAGGATGGAATTTTACATTTCTTATGTGGAAGCAGAGCTTCTTGCGCAGAAATACGGGTTTCCGCTGAAAGATTTAGATATGCTGGATGGGAAATGTCTGGTTGGAGCCATGATGTGGGGACGCCCCACCAGCCGCAAAATTGACCAAAGGGTAATCCTTGAGCTTACACGGTGCTGTTTTCTTGATTTTATGCCAAAGAACACGGAAAGTAAGGGACTGGCAAAAGCCCGCGCATGGATTCGGAAAAATCTCCCCGAGATAAAAGGCTTGATTGCTTATGCGTCTACCGGCGAATCCCACTGTGGAACAATTTATCTTGCCGACGGCTGGTTTAAGGTATCCGAAACAGGCTCTTGCCATGCCTCATGGGAAACACGCAGCGGGCGAAAGAACAGGGATCTTAGCGTAAAGTATAAATTTGCTCGTTCGCCTTAAAACTTCCCTTATGCGGAACGTCCGTTGGGCAAATCCCCCCTTCAAAAAATTAAAAAGGCGGCACAGGTATGAAAACCTGTGCCGCCTCATTTCGTGAGGCTGCCCTGAGTTGGTTTGGCCGAATTGCCCGGTATTTCTGTCTTGTACCGTATGACAGAAACCTGCTTCCGCTTATTCCCCACCCAGCGCCGTTCCAAGGCGAACACCATATCCGGGGTGCGGATAAAGTAGCCCTGGTGCTTTTTCCAGCTGATGCCGCATTTGCAGTGACGCAGGCCGATAAACTGCTGCTTCATGCGCCTACCGCAGTTTGGACACCGTTTCTCGCTCAAAATGGACCTCCTGTTACTATAAATTTGTCCCTGTTCATGGCAGCCAGCCATAGGCATGGGACATCTCGTTGCCTAAACTGTTAGAATGGGAGGGTAATGGTCTGACTCAAACCTCCAAGGGCTTCAACGCCCGTAAGAAAGTCAGTCAGCCAGCCTCCTGTTCGCAGTGTTCGATTTGTGCAGGTAGAAACATCAGTGAGATGCGTTCGTGTCAGCAAACAGATGGAACCGGCAATGGGTAAGGATGGCGTCATCCATTGCAGATTATATTGACAGGAGTTTGAACATGAACGCAGCAGGTATTGATGTTTCCAGCAGAAAGAGCACAGTCGCCGTCCTCCGCCCATTCGGAGAAGTCGTGAGGCTGCCTTTTGATGTCAGTCACAGTTCTGAAGATCTGGCCGGGCTTGCCCGGCAGCTCAAAGCGCTTGACGGCGAGACCCGCGTGGTTATGGAGCACACCGGCCGCTACTACGAGCCGGTTGCCAACGTACTGCACGAGGCCGGGCTGCACGTCAGTGCGGTCAATCCTCTGCTCATCCGGGAGTACGGCGGCAATTCGCTCCGCAGGGTCAAAACCGACAAGGCAGACGCTGTGAAAATCGCTCGCTATGCTCTTGACAACTGGGCCGATCTGCGGGACTATACTCCCATGGATACGATTCGTTATGACCTGAAAACACTCAATCGCCAGTTCCAACTGGCCAGCAAGCAGAAAACCGCAACCGCCAATAACTTAATCGCCTTGCAGGAGCAATCCTTCCCCGGCATCCGCAAATGCTTTGACAGTCCTGTACGCCAAGACGGTACGCAGAAATGGGTGGACTTCACCTACACCTTCTGGCACGCGGACTGTGTCCGAAAACACAGCCTGAACGCCTTCGCAGAGCGCTACCGCAAATGGTGCAAGCGGCACGGCTACATTTTCAAGCAAAGCAATGCCGAAGAGGTGTACGCACTTGCCAAGTCTGCCGTAACACTGGTTTCCAGCTCCGAGGTGACAAAACTGCTGGTGCAGGAGGCCGCAAACCAGCTCACCGGCATTTCGCACTCCGTTGAAACATACCGGGCTGAAATGAACCGTCTGGCTTCCATGCTGCCGGAATATCCCGTTGTCATGGAGATGTACGGCGTTGGGGAGTCCTTCGGCCCACAGCTGATGGCCGAGATTGGAGACATTCGCCGCTTTGAGCACAAGAAATCCCTTGTGGCCTTTGCCGGTGTCGATCCGATGCCGAATCAATCCGGCGAGAAGAATGTTCGCAGTAACCGTTCCTCGAAGCGCGGCTCACCGTATCTTCGCAAGACGCTATTCAACATCATGGGGATTTACCTCAGATGCTCGCCAGCCGATGAGCCGGTGTACCAGTTCCTCGACCGCAAGCGGGTCGAAGGGAAACCCTTCTACATCTACATGACAGCCGGTGCGAACAAGTTCCTGCGGCGCTACTACGCCAAGGTGCGAGATTATCTCGCCACACTGGATGGCTTGCCTCCTGTGGACATGGATTCCACCGGCCTCAGCCAACCGGACTGACATCTGAATATTCGGACATTTCAGGCCAGCGTTTTTACGGTGGCCTTTTTGCTGTGCCCCTTTTTTTCTTACCTGCCGCCTGCAATTTTTTCTTCCGTCAAGCTCATCTTTGGGCTTGACTTTTTATTTGCAGGCTTTCTTGTTTTTCAGAATAGCTTCGATATATTCCTTCTTTTGGGCAATATCCCGGACGGCGGCGCTTTTGTACTCAATTTTCACGCTTCCTTCTCCACACCCAGCATCCGGTACACGTCATCCTCCGAATAAGATACTGGATCGGTCAACCCCGCCTCCAGTTCTTTCATCAAGCGGCTCAGAGCCTTAGCTTGGATCAGCGCGGCGTTGTCCTCCGTGACCTGGAATGGGAGGCCGCCCGCGTTCAGGGACTGCTGGAAAAATACATTGACGGCATCGGTCAGAGATAGTCCGTTTTGGGCATAGACCCGTTCCAGCCGGCTTCGGATCTCCGGGTTGATGCGCATACGGAACATATCTGTTTTTGCGGAAGAAACAACATCCATGATAAAGACCTCCTTTGGTCTATCATAGCATCCCCCAAAAGAAAGACAATAGTTGTAGGCACAATGTAGCAACAAAAGAAATTGAAACAGGAGGTGCCACCATGAGGGCGGCCAAAATAAAAGAACACCCCGGTTTCCTGCTGATGAAGCAGACCGACGTCCAAAGCATCTACTATATGCAAATGCCGCGCTGGCTGTTTTCCGACCCCAGGTATGCGGACATGAATCTGGACGCCAAGGTTACTTATACCTTCCTCCTCAACCGCTTTCAGCTCTCCCGCAGGAAGGGATGGGTCAACGACCAGGGCGAGGTCTTTGTGATCTTCCCGCGCCTGGCCCTGGCGGAAGAACTGCGCATCTGCGAGAAAAGGGTCACCGCTGCGTTCCGCGCTCTGGCGGAGCGGGAACTGATCTGGGAGAAACGCTGCGGCCGTGGAGACGCCAATCAAATCTATCTGGCCAAGGTGGAGCCCCAGGACGATCCCGCCTACCAGTGCGCTCCTTTCCTTACAGAAGGTGGGGCGGACAGCGGTTCCAGAACAGCGGATTCGGCGGTTTTAAGCGAGGACGACCCGCCCCAAGAACCGCAGGACCGACCCCTCTGGACCGGTGAAAACGGCGGTTTTGGAACGGCGGAACCGGCGGTTTTAGAACCGCAGGATCAGCCATCAAGTAAGAAAGAAAGAAGAAAAAAAGAACGGAGTCAGAAAGAAGTCAGTCAGTCTGTCAGTGCCGACGCGGACGGACTGGCCGCCGAAGAAGAACTTGCGGATATTTTGGACGCCTGCGAGCTCTACTGCTTTGAGCCGGAAACCGCCAAGGTGTTTGAAAACGCCATTGAGCGGCTTTTTTATTCCGACAGCTTCCGGATCGGCAACGCCACGCTCCCGCAAAGCCGGGTCCGGGCCAAGCTGCGGCTGCTGGATGGGATGGTCCTCCGGACTGCGGAGGACAAACTCCACGCAAATCTGGAGCACAACGTCAAAAACTCCACCGCCTATACCATGGCGGTGATCTTCACCTGCATCGCGGAGAGCGAAAGCGACCTGATGATTGACCCCTATCTCAACAGCCTTCGCACGCCGTAGGAAGGGAGGCGATAGACATGATGCTTTCTGTTCAGCAGCGCTTTATTTTGGACGCCCTTCGGAAGCTGGGCTGCATACGGCGGGCGCAGCTCCTGGTTTTGACCCGGGAAAAATTCCGCCGGGATGATCTCGTGATCTCCGAGAAACGCCTGGACGCCATGCTGCGCCAGCTTCGGTACGGCATGGGGGACTTTCGCCTGGAGGGTGATCTGGTCAAGCTCTCCCAAAAGCCGCCGGACGCGCAGCGGCTGGAGGCCATAGACGTGATGCTGGAGCTGACCCGCGGGACGCCGCTGGACTTCAATGCCAGGCTGCGTAGGCCGGTCCTTTTGCAGTTTATGTGGGAGCAGTCCTCCGGCGCAGCGCACCCCATGACTGTGGCCGCATTGCCCGGCATGGAGCCGGAGCGAACGGAGCGGCTGGAGCAGTACCGGCGCGCCCGTGTGGTCTGGCTCTGGGAGGGTGGCGGCCTACCCGACGGACTGGCCTTGCTGGGCAAGCATTTTATCGCCGTCCGAAACCCGGACGGCACGCATGGTTTTTATGGCGCACCCGCGCCATGAAAATAAAACACAATGAAGGAGGGCCTATATCATGGCAAGAAAAAAGACGATCCCTACAGAGGAACCCGAACAGCTCCACCCCCCGGAGAATCCGGAGGAGACTGCCGGCGAGGCCGCGGTCTCGGAATTCCCGCTGGACGGGGACGACGCCGAATGCATCTTCGGAGCCGGTCCCCCCGAAGTCTTGGAGACACAGGAGGGCGGGCCCGAGCAGCCGCCGGAGAAACCGGAAGAAGGCAAGGAGGCAGCTGGAGACGGAGACACACCGCCGGCGGACGCAGCTTCGGCCGCACCTGCCCCCATTCTGGATCTATCGGACACAGAGCAGAGGGAGGAGGAAATTCCGCAGGACACATCTAATTTGGAGGATGCGGCATCTCAGGATGGGACGTCAGCGGTATTCTCCGTAGATCGTCCCGGCTCCGGCCGGCGGCGAAACTCCGGAGGATCTGGACCGCCTGCTGGAAGATCCGGCTTGCTCCGGCTCCGTTGTTCCGCAGACCAGGCCGCTGACCCCGGCAGGCAACGCCCAGCCCGGCGATATGCCGGCGGCAGCCGCGCCCCCCGCGCCGGAGAAAAGCGACCGCCAGAAGTTCTATGAACTGAAGTTCAACCGCTTGGACCGCGACCTCACGCCGGAAGAGCGTCAGGAGTGGAACTCCATCTATGCCTCTTACCGCGGCCGCAGCGCGCTCACCGGCACCATCATCGGCGTCGATCCCTTTTCCGTGCAGGTACGCAACCCGGCAACCGGCATGATGGAGAAGCAGACGATGTACTGCGCCATTGTGGTGCCCTACCGTGTGCGCATCGTCATCCCTTCCTCCGAGATGTGGGAAAAGGATAAGGAGCGGCCGGACTTCGTGTTGCAGAACATGGTGGGCTCAACCATCGACTTCATTATCATCAAGGTGGACCGCGAGGCCGGCTTTGCCATCGGGTCCCGGTGCCTGGCTGGCAGAAGCCAGCGCTATTTCTTTGCCCACCGGCCGAATCTGAACGCCATAGGCGCAAAGATCAAGTGCCGGATGCTCTCCGTCGGTCCCCGGCGCTGCCTGGTGGACTGCTACGGCCACGACATCGGCCTTACCCAGCGGGAGCTGCGCTATACCGCCATTCCCGACCTGCGGACGGAATACCACCCCGGGCAGGAACTGGACTGCATCGTGAAGCTCTATGACCCGGATACGGACCGGCTGGAGATCTCCGTCAAGGAGACGGAATCGAACCCCTTCGACGGCGCCGAACAGCGCCATCCCGTGGGCGCCCGGCGGCTGGCCATGATCGCCGGCAAGTATGGAGGCGGCGTGTTCTGCAATCTGACGGACGGCACGGTTTGCATGTGCAACTACTCCTATCAGCACGAGGATTCCGATTTCCTGGTGGGCGATAACGTCATGCTGATCGTCCAGCGCTTTGACGCTGAAAAGCGGCAGATGTACGGCAAGATTCTGACCAAATGGTAATGGAGCGCAGTCAGACAATGTGCAAAGTATCAGGCTTGATGAGCCGGCGCTTCAGCATCCTCTTTGGCGCCCGCCTGCGGGTGGTCCGCATTTCGCGGGGCATGGGTCTGGATGAATTCAGCGCACTGCTGGGAATCTCCAAGCAGGACCTGAGACGGTATGAGTGGGGGCGGCGGTGTCTGCGCCTTACTGCTGTCTGGGACTTCTCACAGAAGCTGGGTGTTCCGCTGCATGTCCTGGTTGGAGAGCTGCCGCCGGACTCCCTCAGATAATCGACGAAAAGGCATTCCATACCAAAAAAGTACGCCCCAGGCCAGTTCAGTTTTGGACGGTCTGGGGCGCTTTTTTATTTCGGCGATATGTAGCAAATCGCAACTTTTGCTTCAGCTGTTGGGCTTCTAAAGAATAAAAGCCGTTCAACTTTTTTCCATAATTGCTTCAATCACTGCTTCTATGGCACTTAACTGCTTATCGGACATTAGTTTTAATTTTTCGGTAATTGCGTTGACCCGATACGGGTCCTGCACTGCATCATCAAAAAAATCTTTTGGAGTTATCTTTAATATTTCGCACATATAGAAAAATCCGGTCATGGAAGGCATATTTTGTGCTCTTTCAATCTTATTGATATAGCCTGAACTCTGCCCCATCGACAGGCTCAGGTCGCGTGCAGACATACCAGCATTTATTCGCAACTTTGCAAGTCTCTCTGAAAAGGCTTTTTCATATTCCATAATGTCACCGCCTCGTGTCCCATTTTACAATAGAAAAATGACTCATCATGGGACTTTAACAGCCTATTTATCTTTATATATACCGTGTGACGGCACACACAGAACCAGATGGCCCAAGATCATGTAACCATTGTAACCTTCTATTTTTCTCATAGTCCTCTTTCAGACAATCAAAAGCCCAGATTTAAATTTTTACAATTATATCTTGTTTTTTTACATCAGCATTGGGAAATCATGTATTTTGAATTATATTGACTGCATCCAAGTCAAGGCATTACAGATAAAATCGTTAAACAAAACGGCTATCACGAATCGCTTAAGCTCTTGACGGCAGGGTGTATAACGGGTTATATTTTAAAATATATCGACTTATACGGCATATAGAAGGCGGTGAACTGAGGGATTGATACGCTTTATGATTTGCGATACAGACACCGACTTTTTGGGTAAACTTGCAATCGCGCTTCATCACAATTTCGATCCGTGCTCAGTCGAATATATGTATGGTCCCTCCGCCTTGGAAGTGTCTCTTCGTTCCGACTCGGGGGGCGCTGATGTGCTGCTTACTGAAATTGAGTTGAGAGGATATAACGCAATATCAATTATTGCACAATATTTGAAAGAAAGCTCACCGCTTCAAATTATCTATATGACACCAAAAATTGAGTATTGCACCGAGGTTTATGAAACCCGCCACTGCGGCTTCCTCCTAAAGCCGATTAGGTTGGAGCGACTTGTACGAGACGTGCAGCGGGCTCTCCGGCTGTTGGAGGAAAAGAAAGCTAAAGGCATTGTTGTTCAGCGGGGAAGCAGTCTCCATATTTTATCACCTCAATCGCTCTTATATGTAGAGAGTCACGGGCGTGTTTTGAAGATAGTCACAGATAGCGAAATAATTGAAACATACGATAAAATGGATCACTTCTCTTTTCAACTGGATAAAAGATTTCTCCAATGCCATAAGAGTTATCTGGTCAATATGGAGAGAGTAAAGCGGTACTGTGGGGATAGTTTCCTGATGGGTAACGAAACCACGATCCCAATCAGCCAAAGCCGCCGAAAAATCGTCCGGCAGCAATTCCTGGATTATATGGGGAATGCGGTGTCCCCTAATAAATAAAGCATCCCATAAGCAGAGACAGAAATACAAGAGCAGGCGGTGGTTTTATGATCGTCACACTGATTGGACAAGACCAAATCTCAACACTTTCCCTTCCGAAAAGAGTCAGCGGTCAGTATTGGCTTTCTGCACAAACTGAAACAGGGGATTCAGTCAATGTCGCTGATGTGGAGGGCGTACAAGACAAGTGGATACTGCATGGCAGCTTGGCTCTTACGCTGCTCAATGCAGATGGGAAAGAAACAGATGCTCTAGCGCTTACAGAAAACAGGGTCATCAACGCAAAATACCGAAAGACAGGACGAACAGTACAGTTTTATATTGAACCTGCCACAGATGACCGCCGGGCCTATCAAAAGTATTGTGTACAGGCGGATTGTCGTTTGAATATAGGAAGGAGCCCCGACAATCAAATCGTTTACCAGAATCAATATGTATCTTCACACCACGCATGTTTGATCTGGCAAAACCAGACCTGGAGTATTACAGATACGCAGAGCAGCAATGGAACGTTTCTGAATCAGCAAAGGATTGCAACAAAACAGTTGAAGCCTGGAGACATGGTTTATATCATGGGGCTCAAAATTATTGTTGGCAACGGTTTTCTATCTCTCAACAACCCTGACCATGCGGTTGCTCTTTCGTCATCTGCCATAGCTAAGTTAAAGCAACAGGAAACGGACAATTTATCATCGGACTATTTATTGGAGCCGACTCCTGAGATATTTTTGAGTTCCCCCCGTCTGCGCAGCGCCTTTGGGCACCGCACAATTACGATTGACGCCCCTCCCCTCATGCAGAAGGTAGAAACTATTCCGCTGGCGCTTCTTTTAGGACCTGCTTTGACGATGGGCCTGACCGCCGTCGTTATGGCAGCGGTAGCGATCATAAACCTCATGAATGGGACATCCGATATGCTTACCTCGGCGCCTACTCTTGTAATGTCGTTCTCCATGCTATGCGGAACTCTCCTATGGCCGCTGCTTACCAAACATAGTGAAAAGAAACGTCGGGCAGAGATGGAAGCGGAACGTCAAAAGAAATATCGGGAATATCTGAACGGAGTGCGTGACGAGATCTATAAGGTGGGCGAAGAACAAAAGAATATCCTGCTTGAGAATTGTCCAAGCATTGCGGAGTGCGCGGACTGGATCATCCATCGTAAAAGTCGTCTTTGGGAACGTGTTTTGGGGCAAGATGATTTTTTGAGCTTGAGACTGGGATGTGGCAACGTTGCGTTGGATGCCGATATTAAATTTCCGGATAAACGCTTTTCCGTAGATGCGGATCTGCTGCAAAACGAAGTTAACCGACTGGCCGATACCCCGCAAAAGCTGTCTGATTCACCGATTACCTGTTCTTTGCTCCACTCCCCCGTCACGGGCGTTGTTGGAGAAAGTGAAGGGGCCAGAGCATTTCTGCAGAGCCTGATTTTACAGATCGCCGCGCTGCATGGCTATGACCAGGTTAAAATTGCGCTTTTTGTAGATGCCGCTGATGAGAGTACATGGAGTGATTTCAGGCTGCTCCCTCATATGTGGGATGAAAATACAGGTATGCGGTACTTTGCTGTGGGCGAAGAAGAGAGTAAGGCGGTATCTCTATGCCTGGAGCGGATCTTCGCTGAACGAGAAGGTATGCACAGCAGCCAGCCAGAGACTTCTTCCCCGTACTATATTATGATTGCGGGCAGTCCAGCCATTGCAGAAAAAGCGGCGCTGTTCTCCAAGATTGCATCGCACTCCGATAACCTCGGCCTTTCTGGAATCGTACTGGGGGCGCGGGTCGTTGATCTTCCTGCAAGCTGCTCTACTGTGATTGAGTTCTCAGGAGATGCGTCTTCCGTATATGAAAAGGATGATCTTACAGGGAGTAAACGCATATTCAAGGCTGAAACGCTGCCCTCACCTCAGCTGGAAGATCTGTGCACTGTCTTGGCGAATCTGATGATTCGTACCCAAGCGGAGAAGTACGCACTTCCCAACCTTCTTACCTTCCTTGAGTTGTATGGCGTAGGGAAAACGGAGCATCTAAACGCATTGACTCGGTGGAGGGAAAACAGCCCAGTCAACACTTTACAAGCGCCGATTGGACTCGGTCAGGATGGCTCAATTCTCTATCTGGACCTGCATGAAAAGGCACATGGCCCTCATGGACTGGTTGCCGGCATGACAGGATCAGGAAAATCTGAGTTTGTGATTACCTATCTGCTTTCTATGGCGGTCAATTATCATCCGGATGAGGTTTCCTTCATCTTAATTGACTATAAGGGTGGTGGACTTGCCGGGGCCTTTGAGGACACACAGAACGGCATTCGTCTCCCTCACTTGGCTGGAACCATTACAAATCTGGATGGTGCCGCGGTAAACCGGGCGCTGATTTCAATTCAGAGCGAACTACGCCGACGCCAGGCCGTTTTCAACGAGGCCAAGAAGTCCTCTGGCGAAGGCACAATGGATATCTACAAGTATCAGAAACTGTATCGGAGCGGCGCAGTAAGTGAACCGGTACCCCATTTGTTTATTGTTTCGGATGAATTCGCGGAGTTGAAAGCCCAACAGCCGGAATTTATGGCTCAACTGATTTCAGCGGCGCGTATCGGCCGAAGCTTAGGCGTACATCTGATTCTTGCGACGCAGAAACCAACCGGTGTAGTAGACGATCAGATTTGGAGCAACAGCCGCTTCCGCGTCTGCTTAAAGGTTCAGGAGCGGGCTGACAGTGCTGAAATGCTGAAGCGGCCGGATGCGGCTGAGTTAAAGGATACCGGCAGATTTTATCTTCAGGTTGGCTTCAATGAGTTGTTTGAATTGGGCCAGTCCGCTTGGTGCGGCGCTCCATATGTGTCTGCGGATCGTGTTGAGAAGAAACGGGATGACCGAATTGAGATTATCGACCACCTTGGCCGGGTACTACTTGAAGCGCGCCCCAAGGCCACTGGTATGATAAGCGATTCCAGTCAAGTTGTATCCATCGTCAAGTATCTTTCTGCACTGGCTGATGCTGAGCATATTTCAGCCAAACGCCTGTGGCTTCCCCAGATTCCTGCGCTTATTTATTTGGAAGATTTGATCCATAAATATCAATGGGCGGCGGAACCATTTGAGTTGGAGCCAGTCATCGGTGAATATGACGATCCTTTCAACCAGTCTCAGGGACTCCTCACCATTCCCTTCTCTCGGCAGGGCAACGCGCTTATTTACGGTGCTACGGGTGGCGGAAAAGCGACCTTGCTCAACACCATGCTGGTATGTCTGCTCCGTTCGTACAGCGCTGAACAGCTAAATGTCTACATTGTGGACATGGGAGAAGAAACCCTGCGAGTCTTCGCAGATGCCCCCCAGGTTGGTGATGTCCTGCTGTCCGATGATGACGAAAAAATATTTGGGTTGTTTAAGCTGCTGCAAAATGAGATCACCGTCCGAAAAAAGCGGTTTACGGAGGGCGACGGCAGCTATGCGAGCTATTGCCGTAATTCGGGTGAAATCGTCCCGCAAATATTGGTCATTATCCGAAACTACTCTGCTTTTGCCGAACAATTCGAGGCGTTAGACGAACGGCTTATTCAAATCACACGGGAATGCAGCAAATACGGCATCTATTTCCTGGTAACGGCTAACGCCGCCAACACCATTCGCTATCGTGCTGCACAGAACTTTGCCGGCGTATATGCTTTGCAGCTCAATGATACCTCAGACTATATTGGATTGTTCAGCGGGACTGGCGGGGTATATCCGTCCAGGATAAAAGGACGCGGTATTTTTAAGACGGATCGAGTGTATGAATTCCAGGCCGCACATTTTGCGCAAGATGCGAGCCAGAAAGCGCTTCGTGATTTTGTGGCAGAACTGAATCGGCCGAATGTTCCCAAAGCCGGACCAGTTCCAGTCTTGCCGGAACGGATCACCACCGCACTTTTCCAAGAGAGCTTTTCCGCTGCGTCTGTCCCGGTCGGCGTGGAGAAAGCATCCCTGCATACTGCTGCTTGGGATTTTGACAAATCCGTGATTTCTCTGATCCTTTCTCATGATATGAGTGAGTTGAGCGCAGTCACCTCGGGCGTTATTGAGCAGCTGTCTCGTCTGGATGGAAAGATAACTGTGCTGGATGGTTCCGAGCTACTGGACAAGTCTCCAGACATGGGCTTTGAGTATCTAAAAACTGATTTTGCCGGCCGTGCCGAGGCTCTGTTTCAGGAGATGGTAAGGCGCAACAACACATATAAGCAGGCAGTCGCAAAGGGCGGCCCGGTCGAGTCCTATTCACCGGAGTATTTTGTGATCACAGGCTTGCAGACAATTTTGGCCAGCCTATCCGACCAGGGGAAAGATGAAGTAAACACCCTAATGGAAAAGGCGGAGCTGCACTACAATATCAGGTTCGTTCTGTGTGAAAGCGCAAAAGCCATGTCCGAATTTGTGGGGACGGCCTGGTATAAACGGCATATTAGCGGCAGTGAAGGGATTTGGGTCGGCGACGGAATTGCAGACCAATATACCTTGAAAATTGGGAAGCTGACAAGCAGCCTCTATTCGGAGCTTCCTCCGCACTTTGGCTATCTTGTTAAGCGAGGGAAAACGATACTTGTGAAGTTGATCGTGGGAAGCCGCTGCGAGGGGGAAATGGAAGAATGAATAAGCTGACCATTGAGATATACCTTCCTGCTGTGTTGCAGCGCTTTGACGTCCAAGTTCCAGCTGATATGAAGTTATCACAAATTACTCAGCTTGTCTCTGAAGCATTGGCACAGCTATCCGGATCGCTTTATTCCGCAGATACATTTCCCATTCTCTGCGATCAAAAAAGCGGGGAAATCCTCAATATTAACATGACCGCCTGGGACCTGGGTCTTCGGAACGGCTCCAGACTCATGTTGATATAATAACTAAGATAAATCGAAAGGAGAAGAAATATGGCACAGGGAAAAATTGTTGTTGAAACCAGCCGACTGGACAGCACTGCTGCACAGGTAGAGCGTCTGGCTGATCAGTACCAGAGCGAGTACGGCTCTCTGTTCGGAACAGTTCGCGATCTTCAGAATGCGTGGAGCGGTGAGGATAATGTGGCCTTCACCAACCAGATTGAGGGATTCCGGAATGATTTTCAGAAAATGGAAAGGCTGATGCGGGATTATGCGGCCTATCTGCGGAAAGTTGCGGAGTCCTACCGCACAACGCAGGATAATGTCGCTGCAAAAGCTAAGACTTTGTCTCAGGGTAGCTGATAAGGGAGGATGCTATTATGCCGGATATTAAAATCACATTTGCTGAAGTGCGGGCAAAAAACCAGCAGATTCGCAAGCATAACCAGACATTGGATGATACGCTGAAGCAGATCAAAAATATCATTAACGCACTGGAGGCCGATTGGACCTCCGATACCTCTGACACCATCCGTTCCAAAATCACCGGTATGCAGCCCAAATTCGACTCTTACCGGGAAGTGATCGAGAGCTACGCCAAGTTTTTGGACAACACAGTTGAACAGTACGAAACGACTGAAGGTACGCTTCAGACCAACGCCGCCAGTCAGTTCATTTAATCTTATGCGTCTGCGGGGCGCATGGCGTCCCGCAGACGCCTGACTTTGAGAACAGCGGGCAATTACCGCCCGAATCATATAGAAATATTTGGAGGATACAGCTATGAAGAGGAAGATAGTTTCTTTACTGTTGGCGATTACTTTGATGGTGAGCCTGCTTCCTCTCAGTGGTTGCGGAGATCAAAATAATGAGGAGGCCGTGACCAGAGGCGAGTGGATCACTATGCTGTCCGAAACCTTTGGCCTGGATTCCTATACGGAGGAAACTCCATACTATTCTGATATTACAAACGATAGCAATCTGTTCTCTTATGTCCAGTCTGCAGCGGAATGGGATGTACTCTCAATTTTCACAGATGATACTTTAGAGCCGGATGAGAAGGTCACGTTGGAAGAAGTGGCCAGTACAGCCGCGATTGCGGCGGGCTGCGATGTATCTGTGTCACAATTCGATGACAAAGGAAATTTCGACGCGGATGCATCAATCAACTACGCAGTACAGTATGGGATTCTGGAGAGCGATAACGGCTTATCAAAGAAGGCGACTCTGGAACAGTGCGAAGCCGCGCTTTCTGCCGCTCAGAGCGCATACCTGAACACGCCTATTGAGGAAAAAGTTTATGTTGCGGCCGATGAAAATGTGGTTGATTTGACTGGACTGAACAATGAACTGCTGGAGATGGAGGGAAACCGCATTACCATCCCCAGTGAGTATTCGGGTGGAACTGCTCTAGGTACGTCTGGCGATTTGAAGGCCACGATTGATACTGGAAACGGTATTGTGGAAGTGGGTGTCGGTGAAGTTTTTGTTACGGCCCCTACTGCGGAAAATCCTGCTGGCGTGGCCTATAAGGTCGCTTCCATTGAGGAGGTCGATGGAGAGATTGTATTCACAACGGAAGCGCCTACGCTCTATGATCTTTATGAAGAACTGGACGTTCACGAAACGGTTCCTGTGGATGCCAGCAATATTATCTGGCTCGTGGGAGCTGGAAACTCAGCAAACGCCCAAGGCGTGGTGTCTACGGAGGAAGAAAGTACATATCATGTTGAATTTCTTTCTGCCGGAAGACAAGCACCTGTTGCCGTGCCTCTTGACAGCAAAACCTATGATTATGGCGGTTATAGCCGCCATTTCGAGTTTGGAAGCGGCAGCTTTGAAAAGAATTGGTCAAATCATAATTCGAGTGTGATTGGCTCCGGTGAGGGCGCTAAAGCACTGGAAAACAGCAACTTTGTATATAACGGTACCCCCAGCATTGATGACTTTAATGGCTCCACTGAGTCTTGGAGCAAAGAACTTGAAATTGATAACAGCTTTTCCGGGGGCTACAGGATCAGCGGAGACATTTCGATCAACGCTCTTACAGTCACAACGGAAATTGAATATAAGCGAACCAAGTGGTTTGATATTCCATATGGCATAGAGTATGCGAGCATTCAGGTAAACTCTGATATTTCCTCCAATTTGACGCTGGAGGGAAACTTGAGTGAAAGGCTACATATTGCCACTATACCTGTGCCCATTGCGGCAACCGGCTTGTCGGTCGGTATTGATTTGTACCTGTATGCTGATGCCAACGGTGTTTTGGTTGTGGGCGCTTTTCTAGGAAGCAACGCAAAAGTAGAATATGCGGATGGGAAACTGAGACATTCAGCAAGCTCTGAGGCAAATGCGACGATTGATGCCAATATTGAAATCAACTTTGGCGCCGAATTGGCCGCAACCTTGGAGGCCCTTGGAATTATAAGCATCGTGGATGTGGGAGCCAAAGCCGGTGGAACGGTGACGGCGAGCGCCAATATCTCCGGCTCCTGCAAGGCGAGCGAGGATGATGGTGTTGCCAAATTGACTTATCAGGAATCACTGAGCATCCAGGCGGATTTGTATGTACCTACTATAAATCTTTATGCAGGGGGCTCAGACACCTTGATCGGCGCACTTGGATTAAGCGGCTCCTGGGATATTATGACGAAAGATAAAGGCGCGATGCGCATAAATCTGGTTGATTACGAGTGGGTATTCTGGGAGGAAACTGTTCTGACAGATGGTGAGGGCAATGTTACGGCCAGTGATTCTTCCACCGCTGGCGAAGAAGATGGCGTGGGCGCTTCAAACGAAGATCGCTTGGATCTCACTACTTACGTTATGACGATCAGTGGCGAGTCAAAACAGTTGGAATTGGAACTGGATGAAGGAGAAGCTGCACCCGCAGTTGTGTGGACCTCTGATAATCCTGATGTTGCCCGTGTTGACGATACGGGGCTTGTTACTCCGGTAAGTACCGGATATGCAATTATCACGGTGAGCCTGCAGTCTGACCCCAGCGTATATGTGAAATGCGCGGTCTATGTAGAAGAACTCGGAGAGGAAAACTGGGAGTTCTTACCCGCAGATATGGCATACATAATTTGAACGGCCGGAGGTGGAGGTGCTGTGTCGTTGAATATTTCTGAAATCAACGTGCATGTGACGCTGCTTCAACAACAGAGCGCCGAAGCGTCCCATGTGGCCCGGCTTCTTTCACTGTATAAATCGGAACTCCCGTATTTCTGGTCGGGAGAGGAAGTGGAGATTCTTTGCAGGGTACTTGAAGCACAGCGACGGGATTGCGAGAAACTGTATGGTGAACTATCCTTGCTCTGTTCGGATATTGTGCAGGCAGTAAAAAGTATCCAAAATCAAAACCGTGCCGGAACTTTGGAGATCGGCGGGGGAGGGACATAAATGGCATATATCTGCATCAATTACGCTGGGGTCTTGGAAGCCAATCAAATTCTAAAAAAGGCAGTACGTGAACTCAGAGAGTTGGAGGATATGTGTCTTTTTTTAAGTAAGACTGTTGCTCCGGAGATACAGGCACACAGCCAGATAGAGGAACGACTCCGAAATTGTTGTCGATCCGCTCAGGTACTTTGTCAAACAGCAGACATGGTGTTGGAGACAGCAGAATTCGGCTTGGCAGAGTACCGAAACACGGAGGAGAAGCTGATGCGGCTTGTTTTGGCAGATGACGAGATACCTGGAGCGAGGTGAGTAACTTGAAACTAATTGCTGATTGCAACGGAAATATCCGGCACTTTTTCGCCAAGTTAAGCTGGAGAGAGCATTTTGACCCGAAGGAAATTGAAATACTTGCCGCCCGCGCGATTCCGATGCTGATTCCCCCCACATCTGTTCAAGGCCGCAGGAATAACGTCCTCCAATATGATATTTCGGCATACTCTACGCTGGAGTTCTATCTGACATGCATCCTCAGCCGAGAGCAGTTTGCTGACCTTTTGCTCCAGAGTATCGACGTATTTCAGCGGATGCAGCAGATTTACCTCAACTACAAAAATCTGGTGCTTGATCTGGACAAAATTTATATCCAGCTCGGCGACCGAACTATCCATTTCATTTACCTTCCCCTGATGAATAGTAAACGGGAAGCCTCCCATCTGGAGTTTTTCCGCCTGCTGATTACAAAGGCGGCCAGAAGCACCTATGAGCAGTCCAATTTTCTAGACTCTTGCCTGACGTGGCTCAACCGGCCTGCGCCCTTTATTCTGAGTGAGTTTGGACATTTTATCAAAGAGCAGACCTGCGTCGGCGCTACTGTGGGGAGGCAGACATTTAGCGACGGTGACCTGGATATTGCATTAGAACGCCAGCCGGAACGATTTGTACGCCCAGAACCCAAACCCATAGAAGTGCCCAGAGTTCCTTTCCTTGAAGAAGAGCAGGGAGCTACCAGCAGACTGGACGAGACCAAGGAGGGCGGCACAGTGCTTCTTGGGGAGGAAAAACCACTGGTGCCGGTCATTCGCTATTACATCCAAAGGCTCCAGCCAGAAGAGAAGATTGAACTGACGCACTTCCCTTTTCTGGTGGGAACGGAACTGGGCAGAGTGGCGTATTGTGTCTCTGGCAATGCTGCTGTAAGCCGTCGCCATGCTGAATTTTCAATTCAAGATGGTGAATGTGTGATTGTAGATCAAAAATCCACAAACAAGACCTATGTCAATGATTGCGCAGTCGTCCCGTTTACCCCGCAGCCGCTCAAAGATGGGGACATCATCCGACTGGGCAACGAGAAGTTCAAATTCATCCGAGAGGAGCGGGATTGATGGAATACCTGGTTGCGGCATATACGGATACTGGCATCAAAAAAGAAACGAATCAGGACAGTATCTGTGTCCGCCGTGCCGCTGTTACAGGGATTGGCGAAACTATACTCGCCGTGGTATGCGATGGTATGGGGGGCCTGAAAAAAGGTGAAGTGGCGAGCGCCGCCGCAGTCAATGCTTTCGGTCGGTGGTTTGATACTAACCTGTCCAATCTCCCGATGCTCTGCAGCACTGATTTCTCTCAGATCCGTCATCATTGGAGAAGACTGATCGAAGGATTGCATCAAGATCTTTTGCGCTATTCCGCAAAGGCGGGGGTCCAGCTTGGCACCACAGCAGCTGCGTTTTTTGCTTATGGGGACCGGTATCTGCTTATGAACATTGGAGACTCCCGTATCTATGAGAGGAAAAAGGCACTCCGGCAGCTGACCCAGGATCAATCGCTGGTGGCCCGGGAGGTTGCCGCCGGACGGATTACCGAGGACGAGAGCCGCCATCACCCGCAGCGAAATATTCTGCTTCAATGCCTTGGGACCGGCGAACAAATCACGCCGGTCTTCACTGAGGGAAGAGTGCAGAATGACGCATTGTATCTTCTTTGCTCAGATGGACTCTGCCACGAGTTATCCCACAAGGAGATAGAGGATCGCTTCCAGGCCATCTACCTCAAGTCCAAAGATGCCATGATTGCCGCACTGCGCGAGACGACCGAATTGTGCAAACACCGCGGGGAAACAGACAATATTACCGCACTCCTCTTGAAGACCCAAGAAAGCGTTTATGTGCGCCCTCAAAAATCAGGGATCAACAGAATTAAGCAAATGCTCCACATTGCGGTTCCTGACGATGCCGCTCCCGTGGCAATGCTGCTGGAAACGGCGCAGGTCATACATACACAAGAAGTTGTTGATCGGGAATAAAGATGAAAACAGACGCGGTGGTTTTTCATCGTGTCTGTTTTGGTATATCAAAATAGAGGTGAATTGCAATATGAAAAAGATTATAGGTATGTTCTTTACCCTATTACTGCTGTTTCAACTCGGTGCCTGCGGGCAAAGCACCTTGACCTGGGAGGAGCAGTACGATCTGGGTGTGCGCTATTTATCCGATGGAAATTATGAGGAAGCTATCATTGCTTTCACAGCAGCTATTGATATTGATCCAAAGAGGGTCGAAAGCTATGTGTCAATGGCAGAGGCATATCAGCAGCAAGAAGAATATGATTTGGCCCGTGAAATTTTAATGAGAGGATATGAGGAAACCAAGTCGGAAAGGTTACAGAATATACTGGATGCTATAGAGGCAAATACAGTTTTGAGCAGTAATCGAGAATTACAGGAATCAATGGAACGCTTATATCAAAGCCTCAAAAATGGCGATGTGTCAGCAGCTGCAGATGAATTTGAAAACTGGATTCGTCTGAATGGAGATGACCCCAATTCTAGCGGCGAAAATAAGGAAATTGATATTAGTTACCCTGGTCTGATATTTGACGGAGAAAAGTTTTATGCAGAAAAAGAGTATAAAGGTGTCGGCCTGCTTTTTGACACATTTGCGAAAGTCTACTATGGCGAACAAAATAACGGGACGCCTGATGGAAATGGAATATTACTTGCCACAAACACATGGTTTCCGGACGGTGGGATTCAATTTTATGCCCAAAGTGGAACATGGGTGCATGGACTAAGTGTTGGACAAGCAGAGATTATTGACAGTGTTACATCAAAGCATTCTCAGGAAGATTTCTGGGGATGGCAGATTTCTTGTACCTATGATAATCAAGAGGTGATGGACACGGCTGATGTGACACAAATTTGTGTAATAGATGGTGAAGAACATGAGTTTGATTTCCATGTTGCGCATGGGAAACTGATATCCAGTGAATGGAATCTTAACCGAATTACTTGCCAGCTCCACGATAATTGCCGCATCGGAGTTAATGTAGATGATGTCAACAGTGTATTTTTCGCAAATCCCTGGACATGGGGAGGCGAGATGCCCATGGATCTCAATTTCTTCGGAGTATTTTCTTGGGGAACATGATTTGGCAGACGCATACGGAGATACGACATTGAACTGAAAAAACTGAATAAGGAAAATGGTTTTGTAATGGGGGGAATGGAGATGAAAAAAGCGTTTTTTGCTGTTATAGTTTTTGCAATATCCATTCTGACTGCCGGGTAAGCATGACCCTTTATCATGAGTGGGACTATCGGAATCCGTATTCCTGGAATGGAGGGTATCCCGAGGAATCACATATAGCAATGTCAATGTTTATTGAGGCTCTTCAGGATGATTTCCGCCTCATAAGAAAACACTGTATTTGCGGAGCAGAGGAACCCAATAACACCACGGAAAAAATAGGAGAACAGGAAATATGAAAAAACTACTTCTACCATTTCTGCTTATAATAGCGATCGGTTTAGGCGCTTGCTCGCAGAATCAGGAAGCCCAGTGGCAGGAACAATACGATTTAGGCATCCGCTATTTATCAGAAGGTAATTATGAGGAAGCTATCATCGCCTTTACTACAGCCATCGAAATTGATCCCAAAATGTCTGAGACATATCTTGCGCTGGGCAACCTGTATATAGAGCTTGGAGACTATGAGGCCGCTGCAAAGATACTGGAACAAGGTGTCTCAAATACCAATGATACTTCGCTCCAAGAATTATTGGATGATGTGAAGAAACTGGTGTCCATTGATTTTGACAACCTTGTTTCTGATGCCTTTTCTTACACAGACGCTGGGGAATCCTCCAGTTTTGAATACCATATTCCAAAAATCAACATAGATGACGCTGCAATAGCTCAATTGAATCAGGAGATTTATGCAGGCTTGGAGTATGATCATATAGCATCTGATATTGCTGCGTATGGTTTTGCTGACCATTCAGCCTCTTATCAATGGAGTGTAAACGGAAGTATTCTCTCTTTGGTTACCAAAACCGATGATACGATGGCGGCTTGGACAGAGTACTCTGTTTATAACATATCCATTCTGGACGGAACTGAGATAACAGATGAAGAACTGGTTTCGTCTGTCGGCCTTTCGATGGATGACTATTACATTAAAGTTGAACAGGCACTAGGCTCTAAATATTGGGAAGGCTGGGACCGAGCAAATGAGCAATTCCAGAATAATAGCTTCTGTGAGATGTTCAATGCCCAATTAGAAAATACGATTTCACAGGAAAATCTCAGAAAAGCACTTCCCTACCTGAACTCTGAAGGACAGCTTTGCATTATAGCGCCTATTTATTCTATGGCAGGAGCTGATTACTATTACCATGAATTAAACCTGAGCGATTTAACTCTGATTCCAGACTATAAATATGGCGTGGAGATTCAAGCTCATGCAATCAACATCTCTCAGGAAGAAGCGTACCAGATAGCTTGTGACTACTGGGATTTCACTCCTGGAGATGTGGCGGATGAAACTGGATTTGAACTATTCGTTAGCTATGATACTACTATCACCTCGCAAAATTCCGGAAAAACATACTACTGCTATTTGCTTCGCTGGATGGTGGATGCGGGATCGGATACGGCTCACTTATCAACCTGTGATTGGGTATACATTGACGCCGAATCGGGAGAATGCTCTTTTGAGGCTCCTAAATAAAAATTGTTGAGAAACGATAGAACTACAATAACATCAAGAAAGTCTTTGAGAAGTGGAAAATATAAAATGCTGCCCCTTTATGACTGACTTTGGATTATGTAAAGATACATTTTTAGACATTTTTAGAAAGGGAAAAAGATATGAAAAGATGGTTTGGCCTGTGTCTTGGCATACTATTGCTTCTTGGCGCGACCGCTTGTGGAAACAAAGCACCCACCTGGCAAGAGCAGTATGATTTGGGTATTCGATACTTGAATGACGGCGATTATGAAGAGGCGGTTATCGCCTTTACAGCTGCAATTGAGATTGATCCCATGCAGGTAGATACCTACTATGCCCTGGCAAATACGTATATCGCTCAGAATGATTTTGAACAGGCGCGTGAAATCTTAGTAAAAGGTGTTGAAAAGACGGGAGCGCAAAAGCTGCAGGACCTGATTGACGCGATTGACAGCGGAAATATTGTTGATTATTGGGGGAACATCCGCAAAATGGCTGGATATGACGGGAATGGAAACCTACTATGGTGGCATGAGTACACCTATGATGAAAAACGTATCCCTGTCGCTTCTACCTCATATGACAGCAATGGAAATCAAACCGGTCAGGTTTTTTCTGAATTTGATGAACATGGAAATCAAATCGTCGGCCCATCATATGATACGGGAACAGGCGTTGTCTGTCGCTATGAAAGCAAGTATGATGATGACGGAAACGAAATTGAGTTTATTGAATATAACCAAGAAGGGAAAATTGAGTCCCGCACAGCCAATGAATATGATGAGGTCGGGAATTGTATAAAGACTTCTTATTATGATAGCGATGGTTCTTTAAATCAATATTATTTATTTAGCTATGATGCAAATGGGAACGCAATCCGCGAAGACTCATATAATGCTGATGGACAACTATCCTGGTACCACGTGAATGAATACGATGCAGCTGGCAATCAAATCAAGGTCACCAGCTACGACTCGGAAAATAGATTTCAGGGATATACAATACGGTCCTATAACAATCGGGGGCAAGTCGTTGATCAAAAGGGATACAGCTCTGATGGAACATTGATAGAACATTATGTTCATACTTATGCCGAAAACGGCATGCCAATAAGACGTGATTATTACGATGATCAAGGAAATTTGGTTTTGAGTGAATCGTATAACTAGTGGGAACTGGTTATTCTGATGAGGATAATATATAGTTGGTGAGATTATGCTTGCAACGTTCAATGATACTTACGAAATCAAATCTATCATCGGCAAAGGCGGTATGTCCACCGTCTACCTTGCCGAGCATAAGCGCCTTCACACCCGCTGGGCAATGAAGGAAGTGCGCAAACAACAGGGGACGCGGTTTGATTTCCTGGCCGAATCCAACATCCTGAAGCGGCTCCAGCACCCCATGCTGCCTCGCATTGTGGACATCTTTGAGGATCGAGACTGTATCTACATTGTAGAGGACTTTGTAGAGGGTATTACCCTGGACGGCCTGTTGAAACAGCAGAAGAAAGTAGATGAGCCCCAGGGGCTACAGTGGCTCCGGGATCTGTGCGGCGTACTGACCTATCTCCACGGCCAGCGGCCCCACCCCATCATCTACCGGGACATGAAACCCTCTAACATCATGCTCCAGCCGGACGGCTCTCTGAAGCTGATCGATTTCGGTATCGCTCGGGAATATAAGCAGGAGTCCAATGCGGACACGACCTACATCGGTACCAAGGGCTATGCCGCTCCGGAACAATTCGGTAAGGCCCAGACCGATGCCCGGACGGATATCTATTCCCTCGGCGTCACCATGTACCACCTGCTGACCGGGAAAAGCCCCTATGAGCCGCCCTACCAGTTTGTTCCGGTGCGTCAGCTGGTGCCAGAGCTCTCTCATGGTATCGAGTACATACTGAATAAATGCGTTCAGTCTGAGCCGGCAGACCGTTACCAAACAGTGGACGAGCTGGTGGACGATTTAGACCATATTTACCGCTTCGATAGAGCTTGGCAGAAGTACCAGAATGCGAAACGCATCCGGGTCGCCGTTGTTGCGGTGATGCTGGCTGCCTCGGTGGGATTGATGGTTGGCGGCCAGGTGGTCATGGGACAGGAGAAAGAGGCCGCATATTCTTCTCTGCTGGCTCAGGCCAGCGAGTTATATACCACAGACTACGATGGGATGGTAGCCCTGCTTGATGAAGCGCGGACACTATATCCCGAGCGTATGGATGCCGACCGGCAGCAGACATATGCTCTGTATCTCAATGGCAAATGGCAGGATTGTATCGATTTCGGTTCAGATGCTTTACAGAACTATGGTGAGGATATTCAAATCAGACTTTCCATGGCGTCTGCCCAATTTGAACTTGGAGAATATGAAGATGCCGCAGAGGGCTTTGCACAAGGGGGAGAACTGTCGGTAGACAACTTGCGCGATTACGCAGTGTGCCTGGGACGTCTTGGCGAGATCGATCAGGCGGAGCAGATCCTAGATGAACTGATTGGACAAGGTGCCCACCCTGATGTGACCCAATATGTGCAGGGTGAGGTCTACTTTGCTCAGGAAGATTATCTTGATGCGGAGACGGCGTTTCTGGATGCCCTTGATCAGTCTGAGACTTCCGCGCTGACTCGCCGCTGCTATGTCTCTTTGGGGGATCTGTACCGGGATTGTGCCGCTCTGATGCGGGTCAACGCCTCCCCGATTGAATACCCTGCCACAAAATCCGCCGAACTGCTCTCCTCCGCTGTGGTGCAGGAGGGTCTGCGCTACGACAGCGTCCTGTGGGAGATGCTGGCCCTGGCCTATTTTGAGGCATACCACACAGACGCTTCTGTTCCACAGAATTATCTGACAAAGGCAGCCGAGTGCTTCAACCGTGTGATCGAACTGGGTGTGACCAAAGAATACCTCTATTCCAATCTCTATACGATCTACTACGAGCTGAAGGACTATGCCAAAGCGGAACAGGCACTTACGGCTTATGAGGAGATGTTCCCGGAGGACTATATGCCTCATGCGCTGCGAGGGATGATGCTGATCACCATTGAAAATGCCAAGCCCCAGAGCAGCCGCAATTACCGGCCTGCCCTTGCAGAGTATGAAACAGCGGGTAGCATGATCCGCAGTTCGGATGAGACGACTTATTACCAGCAGTTGGGCAGCCTGATCGAAAATTTGAGAAGGAACGGATGGCTATGAAAAGAATATCGGGATTGTTGGTAGTTGTTCTTCTTTTGGTGGGGTTATGCGCTTGCGAGCAAAGCACAGAGGCGCAATGGCGGGAACAGTATGACTTGGGTGTACGGTATTTATCAGAGGGCAACTATGAGGAAGCCGTTATTGCCTTTACTGCGGCTATTGAGATTGATCCGAATCAAGAGATACTATACGAAAAGCTTTCTGAGGTATATTTGCAGGACGGAGATGTCAGCGCGGCTCTCCAAATCCTTAGAGATGGATTTAAGGTAACCAGAAGCATTCACTTACAGGAGGTAATAGACAACCTTTACGCGCGGATGGATTTAATCTTGGGCGAATACTATTTGACGGAAGATTGGGTGAAAGCCGATGAATGGACAATAAATGGTGTTCCATTCTGGCAAGCAAGCCAAAATGATGTCGCAACAGCATACGCAACCTCTTGGTCATCTTGGAAGCCTTTCCCTGATGGTCCAGAAACATTGCACTACAATACTCAAAGAAGCGATTTCTTTTGGGACACCGAAGCTAATGTCCTCCAAGTAATGTTTTTTGATAACCACAAACATTCGAACACAGCAGAAGGGCAAGCTGCAGCGGATCCGATTTTGCCATCCCGTGGAATCACGACAGATACGAATTTTGAATCTATTTTACAAGCAATTGGTCTTTCAGCAGACGGTATTTCCTATGTCTCAAAACAATTTTCGGATGCAGAAGAAAATGTTATAGCAGTGTCTATTGCTGCAGAGACCGAGGACTACCGAGCAACATTCTCTGGTGGCTGGGATGACGATGAGAAGCAATTTCGCATTGACTATGTATTCCAATCAGGGATGACGATGAGTGTTAATTTTCTTTTTGGAATAGATAGCAATGAACTTGACAACGGATCGATTACTTTAAAACTTGAATAAAATACTTTCAGTTTATTTAAACTTCTAAAAGAGGTGATTTTTGTGACCACGGGACAGGTTATATTTTACAGCGGTGTTGGTCTTCTTATTTTTACAATCGTTCTTGGAGTCGCTTTCTGGCTAAAAAAGCCGCAGTACATACCGGGAAACGCAGCTTATGATCAAGGTGCGGACAAGAACACCCGGAAACTTCGCAGCGGTTATCCCACAGACCATCTTACAGTTCGCCGGGAACCTGAACAACCGATTATGTCAGGGACTGCGATACTTCAGGAGAGTACCGCACAATTGGAGATAGAGCAGGGGGACACGCTTCCGGATACGGCGGTTTTGCCGAAAGCAGAGTTTCCTCAAGCGCAGCAAACAGAAAAACTGAGAGTTGGGACAGTTCCCCTAGCTGACGGAACTATCCCGCCTGTGCATGACGAAGATACCGTACCGCTGTATGATCGCGCTACTCCTCCTGATGGAGAGACAGAAGTTTTAGATTCGTCAATGCAAGCGGGTGGAACCGAGAAACTCGGCGTTACCACGCCATTATCCGATTCACAGAGAAAGTGATTAAGAATACAAAAACTCTAAGCGCTAGGCACCGCTGTCAGGCTGTTCTGTCGCAAAGCCACCTGCTATTGATGTAGGCATTCCTATAGGCGGCGATATTAGGCTTAATGTCCTCCGCTACTATCCAATCCCCAAAAGGAATGCATTCTACCATATTTCGATAAAATTCGATTGACAAAGGATCTTTGGCTTATTATTATAAATATATATTCTGATTATGAAAGGATGTACCGCTCATGGCCGCTCGTACTGTAGAAGAACGCATCGCAATCATCGATGAAAAAATCTCCAAAAAGAAAGCTGATATTAAAGTTCTGGAGGCCCAAAAGCAAAAGTTGCTCCATCCTGTTACCATGAAAACTGTAATGGAAAAAGCAAAAGCCTCCGGCCTCTCTCCAGAGGAGATCGCAGAAAAACTCGGTCTTGAAATGTGATCCGAAAATATTGAACGGCTGACGCCTTCTCCGCGTCAGCCGTTTATGTATATGTAGGTGCCAGATATGTGTCCATATTAGTGTCAAGCCGGTGGATATAAAAATCCAGCAGGGGCTTCCCCTTGCTGGATCTCTTGTTTCAGTCAATGGCTCAGTCCGCTTCGCAGACGGTGTCCCGCTCCCTCTCTTTTGATGGAAAAATAATCACAGCTACTCACAGAGCATTAAAAAGTCCTCTGCGACCATAGCTTGTACAATCTCGTGGAAACGCTGATCCCCCCATTCGTTGGAGAGAACCGGCCGGCCGAGCTTCTCTTGGACATATGCTTCTATCAAATCCATGTCACCCATCCGGATGCCGGTATATGCGGAAACGATTACG
>ERZ827088.393-NODE-393-length-67068-cov-12.257905_pt1 | contig 67068 bp, 82 predicted proteins | sample MGYA00519922_ERZ827088 | MGnify/ENA primary metagenome ERZ827088 (study PRJEB31778, sample SAMEA3449254) | human gut metagenome | biome: human gut; feature: human-associated habitat; material: faeces | place: United Kingdom | collected 2010/2012 ... | reverse complement strand
GCACCGAAATGGTAATGCCTGGCGATAACGTAACGATGGAAGTAGAACTCATCACCCCGATCGCAATCGAACAAGGCCTGCGTTTTGCAATCCGCGAAGGCGGCCGTACCGTTGGCGCTGGTGTTGTTACCGCTATCGAAGAAAAATAATTATAAGGATCCCATTTAATAATTAGATCCCGTTATGAGGGGCTAAAAGTACGCCCCTCATATTGTTATGTTTGTTTGTATGGCCCTGCGATGATGTGAGAGGTTGCTTGCCTGTTTAGACAGGGAGATTTTCACGGAGTATGTCCGTTCTTAGAAACTGGGCGATTAGGAGGAAATGTTTTAATGTCGAAATCACAGAAAATCAGAATACGCCTCAAAGCGTATGACCACAAAGCACTTGACCAGAGTGCTGCCAAAATCGTGGAAACTGCGAAACGTACCGGTGCTCAGGTTTCCGGCCCGATTCCGCTTCCGACCGAAAAAAATATCTATACGATTCTGCGTTCCCCTCATGTTAACAAAGATTCCCGTGAGCAGTTTGAAATGCGTACTCACAAACGTCTTGTAGACATTCTGGAACCGACTGCGAAGACCGTTGATTCTTTGATGCGTCTTGATCTTCCTGCCGGCGTAGATATCGAGATTAAACTGTAAGGAGGAGGTGCGAGAATGGCTAAAGGAATCTTAGGTAAAAAAATCGGTATGACTCAGATTTTTGAAGCTGACGGCAGATTGATTCCGGTTACTGTAATTGAAGCCGGTCCCTGCGTTGTCATTCAAAATAAAACCGAAGAAAAAGACGGCTATAACGCTGTTCAGCTTGGCTTCGGCGAAGTAAAAGAAAAACATACCACGAAACCGATGAAGGGCCATTTTGACAAAGCAGGTGTTACTCCTGTAAAATTTGTCAAAGAATTACGTTTGTCTGCTCCTTCTGAATTTGCAGTAGGCGATAAAATTTCCTGCGACATTTTTGCTGCCGGCGAATTGGTTGATGCAACCGGTATTTCCCGCGGTAAAGGCTTTGCAGGTACTATTAAACGCCACAATTTCGCTCGTGGTCCTATGAAACACGGTTCCAAATCCCATCGTGAACCTGGCTCCATGGGTCCCATGTACTCCGGTCCTGGCGGCCGCGTAATTAAAGGTAAAAAACTGCCTGGACGTATGGGTAATGCTCAAGTAACCGTTCAACGCTTAACCGTAGCTAAAGTTGACGCTGAACGCAATCTTATTCTGGTTAAAGGTTCCATTCCGGGAGCTGCCGGTTCTTTCGTTGTAGTTAAAGAAACCGTAAAACCCAATAAGAAATAAGAACATAAGCGAAAGAAAGGAGGATGCTTCTAATGCCGAAGTTATCAGTGTATAATATTTCCGGTCAACCTACCGGTGAAGAAATAGAATTAAATGAAGTAGTTTTTGGCGTAGAGTTTAACGAAGCTGTTGTACATCAAGCAATTGTAATGCAGCACGCTAACCAGCGCCAGGGCACTGCTGCTACCAAAACCCGCGGCCTTGTTCGCGGCGGCGGACGTAAACCTTGGAAACAAAAAGGCACCGGCCGTGCACGCAGCGGTTCTACCCGTTCTCCTCTGTGGGTAGGCGGCGGCACCGTATTTGGCCCGCAGCCCCGCAGTTATGACAAAAAAATGCCCCGTAAGGCACGCCGTCTGGCAATCCGCTGCGCACTGAGCGCAAAAGTTGCTGCTGGTGAAATGGTTGTAGTTGACGGTCTTGCATTTGATGCACCGAAAACCAAAAATGTTGTAGCAATGCTTGCTGCTTTTGATGCTGCTGATAAGAAAGCTCTTATCATTACCAACGGCGAGAATGAAAATGTTGAACTTTCTTCCCGCAATATGCCGAAGGTAACAGCTCTTTCCAATGGCTGCCTGAATTGCTTCGATTTACTTAACAATAATAAAGTATTCCTGGCTAAAGACGCTATTGCCAGAATTGAGGAGGTGCTCGCATAATGGCAACCAATCCTCGCGATTTGTTAATCCGCCCTGTAATCACCGAAAAAACTTCCGTTATGATGCAGGACAATAAATATACTTTTAAAGTGCCTCTTACTGCTAACAAAACTGAAATCAGACAAGCGGTAGAGAAAATTTTTAACGTAAAAGTTGAAAAAGTAAACACCGTGCGCGTACTTGGCAAAACTAAACGCATGGGCAGATACGTTGGCAAACGTTCCGATTATAAGAAAGCTATCGTGAAGCTGGCTGAAGGCAATACGATTCAAATTTTCGAAGGAATGTAATTTAACGTAATAAGGAGGTAAAATTAAATGGCTATTAAAAGCTTTAATCCGTATTCTCCTTCGAGACGCTTCATTACAGTGTCTACCTTCGAAGAGATTACGACAGATAAGCCGTACCGTCCTCTTGTTGAGAAACTTCAGAAACATGCTGGACGTAACAATACCGGCAAAATGACCGTTCGCCATAAAGGCGGCGGCGTTAAAAGACTGTATCGTGTTATTGATTTCAAACGCACCAAAGACGGTATTCCCGCCCGCGTTGCAACCATTGAATACGATCCTAACCGCAATGCACGCATAGCTCTTGTAAACTATGTTGACGGTGAAAAACGCTACATCATCGCTCCGCTTGATTTAAAAGTTGGCGATATGATTGAAAGCGGCCCGGAAGCTGATATCAAAATCGGTAACTGCCTGCCGCTGAAAAATATTCCGCTTGGTACTACCGTACACAATGTTGAACTTAAAATCGGTAAAGGCGGCCAGATGGCACGCAGCGCCGGTTCTTCCGCTCAGCTGATGGCTAAAGAAGGCGAATATGCACTTCTCCGTTTGCCTTCCGGCGAAATCCGCAAAGTTCACATCAACTGCCGTGCAACTGTTGGCCAGGTTGGCAATATTGACTTTGAAAACATCACTATTGGTAAAGCCGGCCGTAACCGTTGGCTCGGTATCCGTCCTGCAAACCGCGGCGTAGTTATGAACCCGAACGACCATCCGCATGGCGGTGGCGAAGGCCATTCTCCTGTCGGCCGCAAACGCCCTGTTACTCCTTGGGGCAAATGTGCTTTCGGTACTCGTACCCGCAAGCAGAAAAAAGCTTCCAGCAAGCTGATTGTAAAACGCAGAACGAAATAATTAGCAGGTTAAAGAAAGGAGGCCCAAATAGTGTCCAGATCAATCAAAAAAGGACCTTATGTGCATGAAAGTCTTCTGAAGAAGATCGAAGCCATGAACGCTTCTAACGATAAAAAAGTTGTAAAGACCTGGTCTCGCAGCTCCACTATTCTTCCGGAATTTTTAGGACATACTATTGCCGTACATGACGGCCGTAAACATGTGCCTGTATTCATTACCGAAGATATGGTTGGCCATAAATTGGGAGAATTTGCTCCCACCCGTACTTACAAAGGTCATGCCGATAAAAGTACGGCTTTAAAATAAGGGGAAAGGGGGCAGATAGCATGGAAGCAAAAGCTGTTGCAAAATATGTTCGTATCGCGCCGCGCAAACTGCGCATCGTGATTAACCTTATCCGCGGCAAATCCGTGGGTGAAGCATTCGCGATCCTCAAACATACCCCTAAAGTTGGGTCTGAGGTAATCGAGAAGGTACTGCGCAGTGCAGTTGCCAATGCAGAGCATAACTTCGACATGAATGTAGACGAACTCGTTGTATCCACCTGCTTTGTGGATCAGGGTCCTACCATGAAGAGAATTCATCCGCGTTCCCGCGGACAAGCGTTTAAAATTTTGAAACGCTCCAGCCACGTAACCGTAGCAGTTAAAGAAAAATAATATCCCGAAGAAGGAGGGAAACGATAGTGGGTCAAAAAGTTAATCCGCATGGTCTGCGCGTAGGCATCATTAAAGGTTGGGATTCCAAATGGTATGCCGACAGAGACTATGAAAAATACTTATTGGAAGATATTAAAATCCGTGAATTCATTAAAGATAAACTGTTCTTATCCGGTATTTCTAAAGTAGAAATCGAACGTGCATCCAACAGAGCACGCATCTCCATCCACACCGCTAAACCCGGTATGGTAATCGGCCGTCAGGGCAGCAACATCGAATTGCTTAAAAACGATTTGAAAAAAATGACTGACAGCGTAATCGACATCAATATCGTTGAGGTTAAAACCCCGGATATGGACGCAACCCTTGTTGCAGAAAACATTGCTTCTCAGCTCGAACGCCGTATCGCTTTCCGCCGCGCTATGAAACAGTGCGTAGGCCGTACAATGCGTATGGGTGCGAAAGGTATTAAAGTACAGGTTAGCGGCCGTCTTGGCGGTGCAGAAATTGCCCGCAGCGAAAGCTACCGCGAAGGAAGCATTCCTCTGCACACTCTGCGTGCTGACATTGATTATGGTACCGCAGAAGCACATACTACCTACGGCCGTATCGGCGTAAAAGTATGGATTTATAAAGGCGAAGTCCTTCCTGAAAGTAAAGAAGTAGCAAAAGCTGCTCCGGCGAAGGAGGCATAAGTTAATGTTATTACCGAAGAGAGTTAAACATCGTAAACAGCACAGAGGCCGTATGACCGGACGTGCAATGCGCGGCAATAAAATTGCTCATGGCGATTACGGCCTGGTAGCACTTGAACCGGCCTGGATCACCAACCGTCAGATTGAAGCAGCCCGTATTGCTATGACCCGTTACATTAAACGTGGCGGCCAGGTATGGATTCAGATTTTCCCTGACAAACCTATCACCGCTAAACCGGCTGAAACCCGTATGGGTAGTGGTAAAGGCTCCCCGGAATACTGGGTTGCAGTTGTTAAACCCGGCCGTGTAATGTTTGAAATGAACGGCGTATCCGAAGAAATCGCTAAAGAAGCTATGCGTCTTGCTAGCCACAAACTGCCGATTAAGACTAAATTTGTGACCCGCGCACAGCAAGAAGCTGAAGCTGCCGCACAGGAAAAGGGTGGTGAAGCTTAATGAAAACCGCAGAAATCCGTGAAATGTCTGCTGCTGAATTAGACAACAAGCTGGCAGGTTTAAAAGAAGAACTCTTCAACCTGCGTTTTCAAATGGCAACCGGACAATGTGAAAACCCGATGAAAATTCACGAAATTAAAAAGTCCATTGCCCGTATTAAAACCATTCAGCGCCAGCGTGAATTAAACGCCTGAGTGTGTTTGAAGTATGAAGAAGGAGGAAACAGTTGTGACCGTTGAAAGAAATACGCGTGTTACCCGTATCGGTAAAGTAGTCAGCGACAAAATGCAGAAAACTGTTGTAGTTGCTGTTGAGCGTTTTGTAAAACATCCGGTATACGGTAAAGGTGTTCAACATACTATCAAATTTAAAGCTCACGATGAAAATAACGAAGCACATGTTGGCGATACTGTCCAAATTATGCAAACCCGTCCGCTTTCCAAAGATAAATGCTGGCGTGTTATTGAAATTTTAGAGCGTGCAAAATAATGAAATCTGCCGATTGATTGATTGGCAAGGGAGGTAAAACCATGATCCAACAACAGACTATTCTTAATGTCGGCGACAACACCGGCGCTAAGAAAGTTATGTGCATCCGCGTATTGGGCGGTTCCTACCGTAAATATGCTAATATTGGCGACGTAATCGTGTGTGCTGTAAAAGATGCATCACCCGGTGGCGTTGTAAAAAAAGGTGACGTTGTAAAGGCAGTTGTTGTTCGTTCAGCTAAGGGTGTCCGCCGTCCGGATGGTTCTTACATCCGCTTCGACGAAAATGCGGCAGTTGTAATCAAAGACGACAAAACTCCGCGCGGAACCCGCATCTTCGGGCCTGTTGCCCGCGAACTCCGTGAAAAAGACTTTATGAAAATCATTTCTCTGGCACCTGAAGTGCTGTAAGAAATTTGATGACGCACATAAGGAGGTGTACCTGAAATGACAGCAGCTAAAATGCACGTCAAGAAAGGCGACAAAGTTTTGGTACTGTCCGGTAAGGACAAAGGCAAAGAAGGCAAAATTATTATGGCCCTGCCGAAAAAATCCAAAGTTGTCGTTGAAGGCATTAATAAAGTAAAACGTCACACAAAACCGACTCAGAGCAATCCTCAGGGCGGCATTATCGTTAAAGAAGCTCCGATGGCTTCCGCAAAAGTTATGCTCGTTTGCCCGCATTGCCAGAAACCGACCCGTATTAAAAAAGTTGAAGTTTCCGGCAGCTTCGTAAGAGCCTGCAAAAAATGTGGCGAAGTAATAGATAAATAATCCGGGAAAGGAGGAAATGTTTGAATGGCAAAAACAAGATTGCAAGAAAAATATTTGTCTGAAGCCGTTAAAGGCCTGATGGACAAATTTAACTATAAAAATGTTATGGAAATTCCTAAAATCGAGAAAGTTGTCATCAATATGGGCGTTGGCGAAGCCGTTGGCAACAGCAAAGCTCTGGAATCTGCAGTAGCAGACCTGACCGCAATCTCCGGTCAGAAACCTGTTATCACGAAAGCAAAAAAATCCATCGCAGCTTTTAAACTCCGTCAGGGCATGCCGATTGGCGCAAAAGTTACTCTGCGCGGCGACCGCATGTACTACTTCCTCGACAAACTGATGAACATCGCACTGCCTCGTGTACGTGACTTCCGCGGTGTTAGCCCGACTGCATTCGATGGCCGCGGCAACTATGCACTTGGTTTGAAAGAACAATTGATTTTCCCGGAAATTGACTACGATAAGATTGATAAAGTACGCGGAATGGATATCATCATTGTTACGACCGCTAAGACTGATGAGGAAGCAAGAGAATTGCTCAGAATCCTCGGAATGCCGTTCAGCGCATAAGTTAGGAGGGAATACTTTGGCTAAGAAAGCCTTGATTGAAAAGTGGAATAAAGAGCCGAAATTTAAAGTACGCCGTTACAACCGCTGCAAAATTTGCGGCAGACCCCATGGTTATATGCGTAAATTTGGCATCTGCCGTATCTGCTTCCGTGAATACAGCTATCAGGGCGCTATTCCGGGAGTTACCAAAGCAAGCTGGTAATACAGCATTTTAGGAAGGAGGGTATTAAAGTATGGTAATGACTGACCCGATTGCCGATATGCTTACCCGTATTCGTAACGCAAATTCGGTTCATCATGATAAAGTTGAAATCCCGTGCTCTAAAATCAAAGTTGCTATCGCTGAGATTTTAAAGAACGAAGGTTTTATAAAAGATTTTGAAGTAATTGCTGATAATAAACAGAACGTTATCCGCGTCAGCCTGAAATATGGTGCCAACAAAGAGAAAGTTATTTCCGGCATTAAACGTATTTCCAAACCTGGTCTCAGAGTTTATTCTCAGAAAGACCAACTGCCCAGAGTTCTCGGAGGTCTTGGCATTGCAGTAATCTCTACTTCCCAAGGCCTTATGACTGATAAAGCAGCACGCAAAGCCGGCCTCGGCGGCGAAGTGCTTGCATATGTCTGGTAATACTGAAAGATAGGAGGTGCTCATAAGTGTCTAGAATTGGTAAGCATCCAATTACCGTGCCCGCTGGCGTAACAGTTACCATCGAAAACAACCTTGTTACCGTTAAGGGCCCTAAAGGCGAACTTTCCCGCCAAATCAACAAAGAAATGAAACTTACCATGGAGGACGGCGTTATCACCGTTGAACGTCCGAGCGACGACAAAGAACATCGCTCCATGCACGGTCTGTCCCGTACTCTCATTAATAATATGGTTATCGGCGTAACCCAGGGCTTTTCCAAAACTTTGGAAATTACCGGCGTAGGTTACCGTGCCGCAAAACAGGGTAACAACATTAACTTTACCCTTGGTTTTTCCCATCCTGTAGTTAAAGAGCCGCCTGCTGGTATTACCTTTGAGGTCCCGGCTCCGAACAAAATCGTAGTAAACGGTGCCGATAAAGAAAAAGTAGGCGCTGTTGCAGCAGAAATCCGCACTTTGCGTCCGCCTGAACCGTATAAAGGCAAAGGCATCCATTACGAAGGTGAACGTATCCGCCGTAAGATTGGTAAAGCAGGCGCTAAAGGCAAGAAGTAATTTCTAAAGGAAGGGAGTGAAACTCTTGCTTAACAGAGTTGATAAAAATGCGAAACGCCAGAAACGCCATCTGCGTGCCCGTCAATACATTTTCGGCACTGCTGAAAGACCGCGTTTGAACGTATACCGTTCCCTGGCAAACATTTACGCTCAGGTTATTAACGATGAAACTGGCGAAACCATTGTTTCTGCCAGCACTGTTGAAAAAGATAGAAAAGCCAATAACGGCGGCAACGTAGAAGCTGCCCGCGAAATTGGCAAAGCCATTGCCGAAAGAGCATTGGAAAAAGGCATTAAAGAAGTAGTATTTGACCGCGGTGGTTATCTTTACACCGGCCGTGTAGCAGCTCTTGCAGATGCAGCCCGTGAAGCTGGACTGCAATTCTAAAAGAAGGAGGAATAATAGTGGCTAATTTCAGAAATGAAGAAAGCGACTTGAAAGAGAAAGTCGTGTTCATCAACCGTGTTGCAAAGGTTGTTAAAGGCGGACGCCGTTTCTCCTTCTCTGCACTTGTTGTGGTAGGTGACGAAAACGGCCATGTTGGCATGGGCCTTGGCAAAGCGGCAGAAGTTCCCGAAGCTATTCGCAAGGGTGTAGAAGACGCTAAAAAGAATATGATTAACGTTGCTTTGGTTGGTACAACCATTCCGCATGAATGCATTGGTGTGTTCGGCGCAGGCCGTGTATTTTTAAAACCGGCTGCAGAAGGTACCGGCGTTATTGCCGGCGGCCCTGTTCGTGCCGTACTTGAACTTGCAGGCGTACGTGATATCCTTACCAAATGCCAGGGTTCCAATAACCCGAATAACGTAGTTCGCGCAACTATTGAAGGTCTTCGTTCCTTAAAGAGTGCTGAAACGGTTGCTGCACTTCGCGGCAAAACCGTACAAGAAATTTTTGGCTAAGGAGGAAGCTCGATGCAACAACTTAAAGTTACGCTGACCCGCAGCCTTATCGGTTACCCGCAAGACCAGCGCATGACCGTAAAAGCTCTGGGCTTAGGAAAAATTAATTCTACTGCTATAAAAGACGATACCCCGGCTATCCGCGGTATGCTTCACAAAGTAAGACACCTTGTGAAGGTTGAAGTCGTTGAAGCTTAATGGAGGAGGTGCAACAGATGAATTTGCATGAATTATCACCTGCACCGGGTTCCAGAACCAAACATGTACGCGTTGGCCGTGGTTTGGGTTCCGGTCTTGGTAAAACATCCGGCAAAGGCCAAAAAGGACAGAAATCCCGCTCCGGCGGTGTAAAACGTCCGGGCTTTGAAGGTGGTCAAAGACCTTTGTATCTGCGTTTCCCGAAACGCGGTTTCTACAATAGATTCGGTTCTGACTATGTTGAAATCAACGTAGGCAGCCTTAATTGCTTTGAAGACGGCACAGTAGTTGAACCTGTAATGCTGATTGAATGCGGTATGGTTAAAAATATCCGTGACGGCGTCCGTATTCTCGGCAATGGTGAGCTTACCAAAAAACTCACCGTTCAGGCTATGGGCTTCAGCAAAACTGCTGAAGAAAAAATTATTGCAGCCGGCGGCAAAGTAGAGGTGATTTAAAGTGTTATCAGCCCTCGCAAATCTTTCTCAAGTAACAGAACTCAGGCGGAAAATCCTTTTTACTCTCGCCATGTTCGTCGTTTTTAGGGCTGGAACACATATCCCTGTTCCTGGCGTTAACGCAAGCATGATTGAGCAGCTGTTTAACAGCGGTAACCTCTTGGGTTTGCTCGATATGTTCTCTGGCGGTGCCTTGAGCAAATTTTCTGTTTTTGCGATGAGTATTACACCGTACATCAATGCTTCCATTATTCTGCAGCTTCTTAAAGTCGTTGTTCCTACGCTGGAACAGTGGGGCAAAGAAGGTGTGGAAGGACAGAAGAAAATTACCAAAGTAACCAGATACGGTACTGTTCTTCTTGGTTTCATCCAGGCATTGGGTATGGCGTATGGTTTAAGAATGGCAATTAATGACCCGAGCATTTTCTCCGTTCTTTTAATTGCGATTACTTTAACTGCCGGTACTGTATTTTTAATGTGGATTGGCGAGCAGATTACCGCTAAAGGTGTTGGCAACGGTATCTCCTTGATAATCTTTGCAGGTATCGTTTCCAGAATTCCTGATGGGCTGCACGTAATTTACCAGTATTTACAGGCCGGAACAATTAATGCTTTAAATGTACTTTTATTTGCTGTAATTGCAGTTGCCATGATCGTATTTGTAATTGCAATTACGCAGGGTATCCGTAAAGTACCGGTACAATACGCTAAACGCGTTGTTGGCCGTAAAATGTACGGCGGCCATTCCAGTTATATTCCGCTGAAAGTTAACCAGGCCGGCGTTATTCCTATCATCTTCGCATCTTCAATCCTTATGTTCCCGGTAACCATCGGACAGTTTGTTGACGTTGCGTGGATTAAAACGGTAGCAGGCTGGTTTGCATGGGGCTCTCCTTTGCAGACTACTTTGTATGTATTGATGATTTTGTTCTTCACATATTTCTATACTGCTGTAAGCATCAATATTAATGATGTGGCGGACAATCTTAAAAAATACGGCGGATTTATTCCCGGCCTGCGCCCCGGTAAACCTACCAGTGATTATCTGGACAAAATCATGACCAGAATCACTCTTGCCGGTGCAATTTTCCTTTCGCTGATTGCGCTTATGCCTAATGTCATCGGCTGGATGACCGGCATTGAAGGTGTTTACTTCGGTGGTACCGCTCTCTTAATCGTTGTTGGTGTAGCGCTCGATACTATGAAGCAGATTGAATCGCTTGTATTGATGCGTCACTATCAAGGTTTTATGAAATAGGAGGAATCAGGAAATGTATATTATTTTAATGGGACCTCCGGGTGCCGGCAAAGGCACTCAAGCAGAAAAATTAATTGCCGAATTTAAAATTCCCCATATTTCCACCGGGGATATGTTCCGTGCAGCTGTAAAGCAAGGAACTGAACTTGGCAAAGAAGCTAAAAGATATATGGATGCCGGACAGCTTGTTCCTGATGTTGTAACTATCGGCATTGTACGTGAAGGATTATCCAAACCGGAATGTGCAAATGGATTTATCCTTGACGGCTTCCCGAGAACTGAAGAACAGGCAGTTGCACTTGATGGCATCATGAAAGACCTGGGCATAAAGATGACAGGCGTAATCAATATCGTAGTTCCCGATGCTGAGCTTGTTGGCAGGGTAACCGGCAGACGCATCTGCAAATCCTGCGGCGCTACCTATCATGTAGCGTTCAACCCCAGCAAAGTGGAAGGTATGTGTGATAAATGCGGCGGGACGCTTTATCAACGTGACGACGACAAAGAAGAAACAATCAAAAACCGTCTGGAAGCATATCATTCCCAGACTGAGCCTTTAATAGAGTACTACAAAAAACAGGGTTTATATCATGAAATCGACGGCATGCAGCCGATTGACAAAGTATATGCCGATGTTAAAGATAGTCTCTCTGGCAACTGAGCAAGGAGGTATTGAGCGTGTCCAAACAAGATGTAATTGAGGTTGAAGGCACAATCTTGGAATCTTTGCCAAATGCCATGTTCCAGGTAAAATTGGAAAACGGCCATGTTATTCTGGCACACATATCCGGTAAGATACGTATGAACTTCATCAAAATTTTGCCTGGCGACAGGGTTACAGTGGAGCTTACTCCGTATGATCTGAACCGTGGAAGAATTACTTACCGTTTTAAATAAGCAAGACAGGCAAGAGGAGGTTAAAAAATGAAAGTCAGACCGTCTGTAAAGCCAATATGTGAAAAATGCAAAGTCATCAAACGTAAAGGCCATGTTATGGTAATCTGTGAAAACCCGAAACATAAACAAAAACAAGGATAAGAAGGAGGTGCGCTTTAATGGCACGTATTGCAGGTGTCGATTTACCGAGAGATAAACGTATTGAATACGCTTTACCTTATATTTATGGCATCGGACTTACTTTATCGAGAGAAATCCTCGCAAAAACCGGTATCAACCCTGATACCCGCGTTCGCGATCTCACCGAAGAAGAAGTTGCTAAAATCCGTGAAACTCTTGACGCTGATTATAAAGTAGAAGGTGACCTCCGCAGAGAGGAATCCCTCAATATTAAACGTTTAATTGAAATTGGCAGCTACCGCGGCCGCAGACATCGTATGGGTCTGCCTGTTCGCGGCCAGAACACCAAAAACAATGCACGTACCCGCAAAGGTCCTAAACGTACTATTGCCGGCAAGAAGAAATAATCAGTGAAGGAGGGATAAACGAGTGGCTGGTAAAAAAGTTGTTCGCAACAAGAAAAAAGTTAGCAAAAATATTATTAACGGTGTAGCTCATATCCGTTCGACTTTCAATAATACTATCGTTACTATCGCTGATACCGAAGGTAATGTTCTGAGCTGGGCATCCGCAGGCGGCCTTGGTTTCCGCGGCAGCCGCAAAAGCACTCCGTTCGCTGCACAGATGGCTGCTGAAGAAGCAACCAAAGCAGCTATGGAACATGGCCTGAAACAGGTTGAAGTTTATGTAAAAGGCCCCGGCGCCGGCCGTGAAGCTGCTATCCGCGCACTTCAGGCTGCTGGTCTTGAGGTTAACTCCATCAGAGACGTAACCCCGATTCCGCACAATGGCTGCCGTCCGCCGAAACGCAGAAGAGTATAATTGGAGGTGTAGCATAGATGGCAATTGATAGAACGCCTGTCCTGAAAAGATGCAGATCTTTGGGATTAACTCCGGCATTTCTGGGCATTAGCAAGGAATCTCACCGTCAGGCTAAACGCGCTAACAGAAAAAAGAGTGAATATGGCATTCAGTTAACTGAAAAACAAAAAGCAAAATTTATTTATGGCCTGCTGGAAAAACAATTCCGCGGCTACTATGACAGAGCTAAAAAAATGGAAGGCATCACCGGTGAAAACCTGCTCATCCTTCTGGAAAGAAGAATTGACAACGTTGTATTCCGTCTTGGTCTTGCAAACACCCGCCGTCAGGCTCGTCAGATTGTAAGACACGGCCATATCGCCGTTAACGGCAAACGCCTTGATATTCCTTCCGCTCTGGTAAAAGCAGGCGACGTTATTTCCGTTATGGAAGGCAGCCGTTCCAAAGAATATTTCAAAGGCATGGCTGAAACTCTTGCCGGCAAAACCGTTCCGGCATGGTTGATTCAGGACGCTGAAAATCTCGGCGGCAAAGTTGACCGTTACCCGACTCGTGAGGAAATTGATGTTCCTATCGAAGAACATCTCATCGTTGAGTTGTACTCCAAATAATAGTTTGAACATCTTCATGCCACCATATATTGGGCGTATTGTGGTAATACGCAAAAGAAGGAGGCTTTCCATATGATCGAATTAGAAAAACCAAAAATGGTCACAGCTGATATCAGCGATGACGGGCGTTATGGTAAATTTGTTTGGGAGCCGCTTGAAAGGGGCTACGGCATTACTCTCGGCAACAGCCTTCGCAGAGTATTGCTGTCCTCACTGCCGGGCGCAGCAGTAACCAGCGTTAAAATCGAAGGTGTACTGCATGAATTCTCTACAATTCCTGGCGTCAGGGAAGACGTTGCAGACATTATCTTAAACATCAAAGGCCTCTGCCTTAAACTGCACGGCGACGAACCTAAAGTTCTGCGCATTGAATGCAGCGGCGAGCAGGAGGTTACGGCAGCAAACATCATTGCTGACGCAGATGTGGAAATTTTAAACCCTGAACTGCATATTGCCACACTTGATACCGATGCGGTATTCAATATGGAAATTAATGTAGATAAAGGGTTGGGATATGTTCCGGCAGATAAGAATAAACGTGCGGATCAGCCGATAGGAGTTATTCCCGTTGATTCCATATATTCTCCTATTACCAGAGTGAAGTTCGGTGTTACCGATACTCGCGTAGGTAATGTTACCAACTATGACAAACTGACTTTGGAAGTTTGGACAGATGGCAGCGTAGAGCCTGATACTGCTGTAAGCATGGCATCCGGCATTATGATTGACTATCTGAAAATGTTCCAGCCGGCAGCTGAAACTGCTTCCGGCATCATCACCGTATCCGGCAGCACGGAAGAAGCTGCTGCAGAAGAACAGGGCGCACCGGCAGGTACAGGCTCCGTTTCCATTGACGACCTTGACCTTTCCGTACGTTCCAACAACTGCCTGCGCCGCGCCGGCATCAACACGGTTGATGAACTTATCCAAAGAACAGAAGAAGATATGATGAAAGTGCGTAACCTTGGCCGCAAATCGCTTGAAGAAGTTAAGAAAAAACTCAGTGATATGGGCCTCAGCTTGCGCAAAAGTGAAGAAGAATAAGAAGGGGGTCGGAAACAGATGGCATACAGAAAACTGGGCCGCAATTCCAGCAACCGTAAAGCATTGTTCCGCAGCATTTTAAGTTCTTTCTTCAAACACGAGAGAATCGAAACTACCGTAACTAAAGCTAAGGAAGTAAGCAAACATGCTGCTAAATTAATTACTTTGGCTAAACGCGGCGACCTTCATGCACGCCGCCTGGTAATGGCTGAGCTCGTGGACGAAGAAGCAACGAGAAAACTGTTTAACGAGATCGCTCCTAAATACGCAGACCGCCAGGGCGGCTTTACCCGTATTTATAAAGTTGGTCCTCGCCGCGGTGACGCTGCTGAAATGGCAATTATCGAGCTCATCTGATTGGTATAAACAGCTAACATAAACAAAAAGACAGCGGATAACCGCTGTTTTTTTGTTTATACATGCAAATTTCGCGCAGCTTGGAAAAACACTTGCCGCAGACATGGTTAATTGTGTAAAATAATAACATAATAAATGTAATGGAGGCATAATAATGAGCGAAAACAGCAAAGTAAAATTTACAACCAATAAAGGTGTTTTTGTTGCAGAAATTTTTGAAGACAAAGCACCGAATACTGCCAAAAACTTTTTGGATTTGGTAAATAAAGGCTTTTATGACGGTATTATTTTTCACCGTGTAATCGATGGCTTTATGATTCAGGGCGGCGACCCGACCGGTACAGGCATGGGCGGCCCCGGCTACAAAATTAAAGATGAATTTGGCGAAGGCCTTAAACATGATGACGAAGGCGTGCTTTCCATGGCAAATGCAGGTCCGAACACCGGCGGCAGCCAGTTCTTTATCACCCTTGCGCCTACTCCGTGGCTTGACGGGCATCACGCAATTTTCGGCCGTATTGTAGAAGGCATGGACAGAGTAAGATTAATCGGCGTAGTGCCGACTGATTTTCGTGACCGCCCGATTGAACCGGTAGTAATGGAAAAAGTTGAAGTTGTAAAATAATGCCGGCCTATGTATATATGCTGCGCTGCGCTGATGGTTCGCTTTATACCGGCTGGACCAATGATATGGAAAAACGCCTGAAAGCGCATCAAAGAGGGCAGGGCGCAAAATATACCCGCAGCCGCGGCCCGGTAGAGCTTGTTTACAGCGAGGAACTTACTGATAAAAGCGAAGCCTTAAAACGCGAATATGCCATTAAACAGTTAAGCCATACGGAAAAGCTGAAATTAATAGAACGTAACAAATTGAACACAATTTACTGAAAATATTTGCAATTTTGCCTAAAGTGCCTTGCTTTATTTATATTGATAGGGTATAATAGGCGGAGTGAGTGCGAGACAGTGTATTTTCGCACTTAAGTAATATTTTTAGGAGGCCCAGAAAAGATGACTGGCAAAGTAAAATGGTTTAACGCAGAAAAAGGTTACGGTTTCATTGAACGTGAAGAAGGCGGCGACGTATTCGTACATTTCTCCGCAATTCAGGCTGATGGATTCAAAACCCTCGAAGAAGGCCAAGCTGTGGAATTTGACGTAGTTGAAGGTCCCCGCGGCGAGCAGGCTGCTAACGTAGTTCGTCTGTAATATATAGTTATTAATCCCAATTAATTATATAGAATCGGCTTATGAACAAACCGGAACGCATTTTCTTATGAAGATGCGTTCTTTTTATTTATGTTTGCTTTTTAAAATGCTATAATTAAAATATATCAACAATTAAAGCAGGTATTGTTATGAAAAGGCTCAAATTTATCTTAGTGCTTTGCGTATGTATTTTCTGTTTTTCGACGCAGGCTTTAGCTGCCGCCATATCACCCGAAAAGCAGGAAATTATAAAAGAATATTATTTTACAGAAGCGGTTAATATCGCCGCAGGGCTTTGCATTGGCATTTATGACCCACAGCAGGCGCCGGAAATTGCTTATCTGCGCGATTATGGCTGGGAGATAGTGCCGTTTAAATTAAAAGACGGCAAAGTTGACAGCAGCATTGTTGTAGCCAAAAACCATATTAAAGAACAGGATATTGATTTTTATATAGTGGGTTTCCGCGGAAGCGCCAACAAAAGTGACTGGAAAATAAACCTTGAAACCGAACAGGTTCCGTATGGAGGCAGTACGGTTGAAGAATTTAAAACTTTTGCCCAAACTGTTAAAGCAGACGAAACGGTGCCTATGGTGCATAAAGGGTTTAACGAATATGTAAACACTGTTTTAAGTGCTACCATGCAGGATGGTTCAAGCAGCAAACGGTTTGTTGAGGAGATTAAAAATAACCCTAAAGTAAGAGTGCTTTTAACAGGGCACAGCCTTGGCGGTGCGGTGGCAACGCTTACAGCGGAACGCCTTGTGAGCATGGGTATAGAAAAATGGCGTGTGCCGGTAATTACATTTGGTGCGCCTGCCATAGGAAACGCGGCATTTGCCAAAGCCTATGGCGATAAGATTTTGCTGTGGCGCATAACCAATACGGCAGACCCTGTTCCCGGAAGCTTGCAGACTTTTTTTGGCGGCTATAAGCAGTTTGGCAGACAATACAAATATAGTGTATCGCCTAAACTGGCAACACAGCAGCATGATATGGCAATGTATTTTGATGTATCGGTACACAAATATTACAAAGCGCTGCAAAAAGCGCAGGATGCCGGGCTGATTGCAAAAACGCCAATGCAGCAGCTTAACGGCACCGAGCCGCTTGTGGCGGTATGGATAGGTTCCAGCCAGGCTTTGGAAAAACGCCCGTATATGCCGGATATTCAAAGTTTTCTGCTTTCGGAATATCAGAACATGCTGCCAAGATATATAATTATGGATGACGATATCAAATTATACAGGCAGGAATTTTATCCGCTGAATTACTTTATCCGCGAGGCGCAGGCTGTTGGCGCAGATTACATTATAATTGCTGAAATGGACGGGCATCAGCCGCGAAACAGCCAAAACTGGTATATTAATATGAATCAGAGCGTTTTTAACGCAAATGGCGGATTGATAAATGTTATCAGCATTTCCAAGCTGGTTTCGCCGGTATCGGGCAATATGCACGCTGCCGTTTATGCCGTTAAAGAAGGGCGCACGCAGCTGAAGCAATACCTACCCTTTATAAAAACCAGATATAACAAAACACCGCAGTGGATTAGTTTGGGAGAGGTTGAAAATTGAAAGAAGAAGCATTGCAGGAACTTGAACAGCAGCTGGCAAAATGCAGGGAATGTAAACTGTGCGAATTTGCCAAAGGCCCTGTCGGCTGGTTTGGCTGCGCCGAAACGCCGATAGTATTTATAGGCGAAGGTCCCGGCGGGGTCGAGGATGATTACGGCTGCCCACTGATTGGCCCTTCCGGGCAGCTTTTGGACAAAGCTTTATGGGCAACCAAAATGACAAGGGACAGAGTAATTACAACCAATATAGTAAAATGCCGCCCGAAAGGAAACCGTACGCCTAATATTGCCGAAGCCGATTTTTGTGCGCAGCGCTGGCTGGAAAAAGAACTGGAAATTTTGCAGCCGAAAGTAATTGTGGCGCTGGGCAGCGTAGCACTGCATTATTTGGGCAGCCCGGATATGCGCATTACCCGTGACCGCGGCAAATGGTTTAAAACGCGCCAGGGGTATGACTGCATTGCAACATATCATCCGGCGTATCTTCTGCGCCTTGCAGACCCGCATGTACTGAACCATGCCAAATGGGAAGTTTTTTATGATTTGGAGGCGGCGCGCAAAAAAGCAGAAGAAGCCGTACCGGATTATAAATTTATGAGTGAAGAAAAAACAGATTTATTTAAGCTGTTTAAGAAACGTTAAAAAGAAAGTAAAAAATTTTTTACACAAAAGCATTAGTTAGGGGTTGCTAACTAATGCTTTTTATGTTATACTTCTAAATGTGAGTTAGATTAAGCTAACCAAGTATTCTGAAGAACCTTCTTCTTTTGATTACTGCTTAAATAACTGCGCTTTGACCAATGCCCCTCCTGAGGAATATTTGGTTAGCAATCTTTCTTTTTGGTGATATTATGGCACAAAGCATTCTTGGTTTTAACAATCTTGATGAATTTTTTGCTTTCCATGCGGCTCCTGCCATTGCAGGAATTAAACCGGCAAATTTGTTCAGCTGCCCTGCGGGGTTAATGCCGCAGACGGAAGAAATACTGGCAGATTATGAAAAACAGTTTAAAGACAGCCATACGCGTTTTAAATTGTTGTGCCGCTGCCGTGCGCATATATTAATTTTGGTTTATGATACCGAACTTACCGAAAGGATTTTTCAAAAAAAGGTAACTCAAAATTATCTTGCCCGTTTTGGCTATGCTGCCAATACCGGCGTACAGGATTTTTTAAACCAGATTGCCGCAAAAATTGCGGGCGGAGAAAGCTTTCCGCATGAAATAGGCATCATTCTCGGCTATCCGCCGGAAGATATAGAAGGCTTTAAGCGTTATAAAGGGCGCAACTTTAAGTGCTGCGGTTACTGGAAGGTTTACGGCAACGCAGAACGCGCGCAAAAAATGTTTGATGCATATACGCTGTGCCGCGAAAAACTGATGCAGGCATTGCAGAACGGCGTAACGTTAAAAGTTGCTGCCGCTGCCATATAAAGGAGGTATTATTAATGGAAATAGCTGTAATTTACTGGTCCGGAACCGGCAATACAAAAATGATGGCCGAAGCCGTTGCTGAAGGCATTGCCGAAGCAGGCGCACAGGCCGTTGTTAAAAGCGTAAGCGAAATTACTCCCAATGAAGCAGCTGCTTATGATAAAATTGCTTTTGGCTGCAGTGCCATGGGCGCCGAAGTATTGGAAGAAACAGAATTTGAACCCTTCTTTACCATGGTTGAAGATAATTTGAAAGGCAAAAAAATAGTGCTGTTCGGCTCTTACGGCTGGGGCGGTAGCTACATGCAGGACTGGGAAGCCAGAGTACAGGCCGACGGTGCGGAACTTCTGCATCCGGGCGTACTTGCTATGGGCGAACCTGATGACGCTGTCAGACAGGAATGTAAAGAAATCGGCAGCCTGCTTGCCAAAGCTTAACTTATTCTCTGCATAAGCGGCCCTCCCCGTTTATGTGAAATCCATTTCTCCATAAAGCAGAAACAACGCCTCTAATATTAGGGGCGTTTTTCTGTTGCCCGGGAAATAAAATAATGATTTTTTAGTGAAATAGATTGTAAAAATTATTTTTTGAGATATAATTAAAGTAAGACAAGAGAGGTGACCTATGGAATTTTTAACAAAAATAAACGACCCTGTGCTTTTGGCGCTGACTTCAACCTGTTTTACCTGGTTTATGACGGCGCTTGGTGCAGGCATGGTTTTCTTTTTTAAAGAAATAAACAAGCGAGTGCTGAATATGATGCTCGGTTTTGCCGCAGGCATTATGGTTGCGGCTTCCTTCTGGTCGCTTTTGGAGCCCGCCATTGAAATGGCGCAGAGCGCGCCCATACCGGCATGGCTTGTTGCGGCTATCGGTTTTGTTGGCGGCGCGGGTTTTTTGTGCCTGGCAGACCACGTTATGCCGCATGCCCACTTCTTTGCCAAAGATGGGCAGACGGAGGGCATACCGACGCATTTAAAACGCAGTATTCTTTTGGTATTCAGCATAACGCTGCATAATATACCGGAAGGGCTGGCAGTTGGCGTGGCCTTTGGCGCAGCGGCGGCAAGCGGCGACAATACATCCTTGCTTGCAGCTATGGCGGTGGCACTTGGCATAGGGCTGCAAAACTTTCCGGAAGGTGCGGCGGTATCCATTCCGCTGAGGCGTGAAGGCATGAGCCGCTTTAAAAGCTTTATGTACGGGCAGGCAAGCGGCGTGGTAGAACCAATGGCAGGCGTGCTTGGCGCGTGGGCTGTTGCCGGAATGACGCCCGTTTTGCCGTATGCACTGGCATTTGCGGCCGGGGCAATGCTTTATGTGGTGGTAGAGGAACTGATACCCGAAGCACAAAGCGGCGGCGAGCATGAAAGCGCAGATTTATCTACCATTGGCTTTATTGTGGGCTTTACCATAATGATGATAATGGACGTGGCACTTGGTTAATCAAAGCAGGGGCTTTGTAATAAACACAAAAGTTATTTAAGGAGATGAACAGAATGGAAAAAAGATTTTATGTTTGCAAACATTGCGGCAACATGGTTGGCATTATTAAAAATGCAGGCGTACCTATTATTTGCTGCGGCGAACCGATGGCAGAACTTACCGCCAACACCGTAGAAGCATCGCAGGAAAAACACCTGCCGGTTTATACTATGGAAGGCGGCGTACTGAAAGTACAGGTTGGCAGCGCTGAACACCCGATGCTTGCAGAACATTATATTGAATGGATTTATGTAGAAACGGAACAGGGCGGACAGCGCAAAGCACTGAAACCGGGCGACAAACCGGCAGCAGAATTTGCTTTTGCAGGCGGCGATAAACCCGTTGCCGTTTACGCATACTGCAACCTGCACGGCTTGTGGAAAACAGAAGTAAAATAATATAGCAGCGTAAAATAAACCCGGAGCTTGCCAAATGCAGGCTCCGGGTTTTAACTTATAAAGTAAAAGTATCTTTACAGTTTTATATTTTTCTGTTAAACTATCTAAGCAAATGTGCTGCCATAACGGTAGGCGGTTAGCCCTCTCCGGAGGGACTGTGACCCTCCGTTGACATAGAAATCCGTACGCGGAAATACTATGGAGGAGGGGATAGTATGGAAGTTATTGATATTTTAACTATTATCGGTTATACAATAACAGTGTTTTCCCTTGGCTATGCCCTCGGAAAAGATTTATCCAAAAAACAGTAGTAGCCGCCACGCGTCTGTCAATGCTGTAGCGGCTACTATGTAACCAAAACTTTATTGCAGGCTGACCGTCTATCGGCAGCCATTTGTTTTTCTATAATTATTATAGCAAAAAGGTAAAAAAAGTCAAATTAGTTTACACTTGCCGATGTTTTAATATTCTTTTTATTTTAAAGGATTTACCATAACTATGCCGAAATATATACATAGTAAACTTTCCGCACAGGAGGGATTGGTTATGAGTGAATTAAGTGAAAGAATCGGCACGGCGGCAGGCAATGCTTTTAAAAGCGGGTTTAACTGCGGCGAGGCAATTTTGCAGGCGTTCCGCACTGAAGGCGGCTTAAAAATTGACGACAACACCATGCGCATGGTTACGGCGTTTGGCGGCGGCATGGGGCACGCGCGAGCTGTTTGCGGCGCGCTGGTTGGGTCGGTAATGGTCATCAGTTATTTTGTTGGGCGCACCAGCCCGCAGGAAAAGCCTTTGCCGGAAGTTTACCCTTACAGTAAGGAATATCATGATTTGTTTGTAAAAGAATTTGGTTCTTCCGAATGTAAAGATTTGATGCCGTATGAGTTTAACACGCGTGAGCATTTAATTAACTGCTTAAAGCTTGTTAACCGTATGGGCAAATTTTTGGCAGAGTATTTGGAGAGCAAGGGCTTTTTAAAATAGCATAAAAGTTTTTTGGCACCGCTGGCGGATGAAACCGGCGGTGCTTTTTTTACATATTTTTTACTTACGCTGCATTAAATTTTTAAATAATTTGCTTATAATAAAGCCAACCTAAAATAACAATATACTAAACTGCCATTTTAAAGGAGGACTAAAGTTTTATGAAATTATCCAGCAAAAAAAGAAAAACTGCTGCTGCCGTTTGTGCATTTTTAAGCATTTTTGGCTGTGCCGCAGCAGCAAATGTATATCTTCCTGCCCACGTTGAAGCTGCGGGCTATACCGTTCAGGAAAAGAACCCTGTAAGCGTAATGCCTATTAACCAGGCCAAATTTTTAAAAGGCCAGCGCTTTGATTTGCAGGTAGAAGTTAAAGGGCTTGCTGATGATTTTAAAGTAACTGTTGACGGCGTTGACGCCGAAAAATATTTTGGCAAAAAAGGCGAAGTTAAAACTGCTGACGGCGTAACCGTTTACTGCATTCCTGATGTTGCCTTTACCAAAGCAGGCGCTGTTAAAGTAGAAGCTGTAAGCGGCGGCAACAAAAATGTTGTAAACTACACTGTTACCGATGCCAAAGCCAAGAAAAAAGCCAAAAACGTAATTCTGTTTGTAGGCGACGGCATGAGTTTGCAGGCACGCGAAATGGCCCGTATCCTTTCCAAAGGCTTGAGCGACGGCAAATATAACGACCTTTTGAACATGGAAAAAATGCCGCACATGGCTGTTATTACAACTTCCGGCTATGATTCTCTGGTAACGGACTCCGCCAACAGCGCATCTGCTTATGCAACCGGCCATAAATCCGTTAACAACGCTATGGGCGTATATGCCAACAGCACCAAAGACCCGTTTGACGACCCGAAAGTAGAAAACATTATCGAGCTTGTTAAACGTACCAAAGGCATGGCAACCGGCATTGTTTCCACCTCAAACATTACCGACGCTACTCCGGCAGCTATGCTGAGCCATACCCGCCGCCGTGCTGAACAGAACTTTATTGCCGAAACCATGACTGAAGATTATCACCGTCCGGACGTTATCATGGGCGGCGGTTCCCGTCACTTCATTCCTATGAATGTGCCCGGTTCCAAACGCAAAGATAATGTTAACGTTGTAGAACAGTTTAAAGATTTGGGCTATACTTTCTCCGGCAACAGAACCGAGCTTTTGAATACTCCGGCAGATGAAGATAAAATTCTCGGCCTGTACCAGCTGGATAACATGAATGTATATATCGACCGCGCCATGCTGAAAAACCCGAAGGTTCTGGGCGGCTTTAATGACCAGCCGGGCCTTGTGGAAATGACTCAGCGCGCTATTGATACTTTAAGCAAAAATGAAAACGGCTTCTTCCTGATGGTTGAAGGCGCCTGCGTTGATAAACAGCTGCACGTTATGGACTGGCAGCGTGCCGCTTACGACAACATTGAACTTGACCAGGCTGTTGGCGTAGCCAAGAAATTTGCTGCCGAAAACGGCAATGACACTCTGATTATTGTAGTTGCCGACCATGCACACGGCGCAAGCATTACCGGCACTTACCATGAACTGGACGGCAAAACCGGCCGCGAAGCAGTACGTACTTATGCAGCAGCAGGCTGGCCGACTTTTGAAGACCGCGACGGCGACGGCTACCCCGACAACCCTAACCCGGACGTAACCCTTGCAGTTCAGTTTGCTAACCATCCGGATACCAACATCAACTATAAATTTAAAGAAGTTCCGACTTCCCCGGCTATTATGGCAGGCGGCAAAGCCATTGCCAACCCGAAACTGGAAGGCGAATTCTACAAAGGCAACATTCCTTACAAGGAATCCCAGGAAGTTCACTCCGCTGACGATATCCTGCTGAATGCCATGGGCCCCGGCAGCGAATATTTCAACGGCGTAATGGACAACACCGAGGTATTCTTCGGTATGGTTAGAGCCCTTGGCCTTGACGGAACCAAAAACTACAAAAAATAATTAAATTATGGAGGCAGGATGATGCTCAGAAACTTTTTTAAAAGTTTTCTGCTTTCGCTCCTGCTGCTGGCAGGCGGTGCCTTTACCGCCGCAGACTTGCCGTTAAAGGCGGTTCACTTTGAACCGCCTTTTTTGTGCAGCAGGGCAGAAGCAGCAATAAGCATGACTTTTGATGAAATGTATGCCGGTGTTTCTTCACTTGGCATTACGTTTTCCGATAAACTGAAAAACAGCGAAGGGCAGACGGTGCAGATGACAGGCTTTATGGCGCCGCCCTTAACGCCTACCATTAACTTTTTTGTACTGACGCGCGAGCCGATGAGTATTTGCCCGTTTTGCAGCACGGACGCCGACTGGCCTGCGGATATTGTTGTTGTGCAGCTCAGCGAGCCTGTTGTGGCGCTGCCGTTTGACCGCCCGATTAGCGTTACCGGCACACTGGAATTAGGCACGGAAGTTGATGCGGAGACAGGCTTTGTAAGCCTTGTGCGCATACAGGCGCAGTCACTGGAGGCTTTATAATGCTTTTGGAGATAAAAAACGTATTTAAACAGGTTACGGAACCTTCAGGTGAAATTATTACCGTCAGCCACGCAGAGCATTTAATGCTCGATAAAGGCTGGCAAATGCTTTTAACCGGCCCTTCCGGCAGCGGCAAAACTACCCTTCTGCATATGATTGCAGGGCTTCTTTCGCCAAGCGGCGGCGAAATTTATTTTGACGGCGCGCGCATTGACAATATGCCGGAAAAAGAGCGTGATTTGTGGCGTGCGCGCAATATCGGCTATGTGTTTCAAAAACTGAACCTTATAGAAGCGTTGACGGCGGAAGAAAATATTTTGCTGGTCGGTTATTTTGCCGGCGGCAATATGGCTGAACTAAAAAAACGTGCAGCCATGCTTTTGGAGCGCGTGGGGCTGGCAAATAAAAAAGACACATTGCCCGGGAAATTAAGCATCGGCGAACAGCAGCGTATAGCCGTTGTGCGCGCCGTTATCAACAAGCCGGTGCTGCTTTTGGCAGATGAACCCACGGCAAGTCTTGATGCGGAAAACAGCCGCATTGTGCTGGGACTTCTGCGTGGTTTATGCAGTGAAAACGGCACGGCGCTTATCCTTTCCACGCATGACGAAAGCGTTAAAGAACAGTTTGACGAATGGTTTGACATTAAAGGCGGGAGGTTCATAACTCATGAGCATCATTAAAATAGTACGCCGCAATATTATGTTTAAACCTTTGCAAAGCCTTGTTGCCTGCTGCGTTGTTATGGCAAGCATTGCCATGGCGGTTCTGGTGCTGCTTTTGGCAGACGGCGTACACAGCGGGCTTACGGCGGCGGCAGAACCTTTCCCGATAGTTGCGGGCAGTAAGGGCAGCCCTAATCAGCTGGTGCTGAATACGGTATTTTTAAAAGATACGCCCATGAGCAACATCAGTTATACAGAAGTGGAAAAGCTGCGCGCCAATAAAAATGTGGCAATGGCAGTGCCTTTTGGTTACGGCGATAATTACCGCGGCTTCCGCATGGCGGGAACGGAAAAGGAAATTTTTAATTATGTAATTAACCCGCAGCGCGGCAAGTGGCTGCAAATAAACGAAGGGCGGGCGTTTGAAGCGCCTTTTGAAGCTGTGCTTGGTGCAAGAATGGCCGCCATGACGGGCTTAAAAGTTGGCGATACTTTTAAAACTTCGCATGGCATGGTAGAAATTCCAGGCAGCAAAGGGCATGCGCAGGAATATAAAGTAGTTGGTATTTTAAAACCGGTTAACGGGCCGTATGACCAAAGCATTTTAACCGATATTAAAAGCATTTGGGCTGCTCACGCAGTGCACGGCGCGGCGGTGCAGGGCGTAACCGGGGTGCTGATTAAGCCTGCCGGTTATGCGCAGGCACTGGCAGTGCTTTCCCAATACCGCAATAATAAGGAAATGCAGGTAGTATTTCCTTCGCAGACAATAATAGAACTGTTTTCGGTAATGGGCGATGCTGAAAAAGTGCTGCAAATTATAAGCTATGCCGTAATTTTGCTGTCGCTGATTATTATTGCCTTTACAACTTACTGGGCAGCAGCCATGCGCAGGCACGACAACGCTGTTATGCGTGCCATTGGCGCTGGGCAGAAGGCAATTATTAAAATTAACTTTTTGCAGGGCATGCTGCTTTCGTGCATAGGCGTGGCGGCAGGCGCGGCGCTTGGGCATGGCGCTTTTGCGGCGCTGGCATATCTGCTTCGCGAAAAAACTGCCGTTAACCTTACTGCAGGCTTTACTTTGCAGGAGGGCATTATGATTGCCGTTGTAGTGGCAGCAGCGGCGGTGTTCAGTTTTATTCCGGCAGCGGCGGCATGCCGCAGGCAGGCTGCGGACGATTTGTGAAATTTTTGGGCCCTGCTTTTGTTGAAAGGTATTTATGCTATAATTAACCTAACAACAAACCAAAAGGAGGGTCTTTATGAAAATCGCAAAAACTCTGGCAGCAGCGGCATTGTGCCTGTCTGTATGTTCGGCTGCATTTGCGGCACCGGCTGTAAAAACATTTGACGTACACGAAGGCAGCGTAAAGATTGACGTTCCGCAAATTAAAGGCGCAGCAGGCGGCAAATTTGCCGATAATAAAATTAACAACACTTTAAATTTTTATGTTTTAAAGCAGCTGTATACAGCTCTGCCTTTAAGCATGAGAAACGATGACGTTATGCGCACTGCTTACGATAAAACCTTTAAAGCCAAAGACGGCAGCGAAGACGCGCGTGAATTTGTTGAAGACGTGGCCGGTTTTGTTAATTTTAAACTGCGCTGCGACCTTGAAGATGTAAAACAGTACGGCGGCACAAGCGTGCCCAGCTACGACTTGCAGGGGCAGTATACCGTGCATTTTAAAGGCGATAATTATTTAAGCGTTGAGCAGCGCGGTTACATTTACACCGGCGGCGCTCACGGCATGACGCTTTTTAATGCGGCAACGTTTGATTTAAACACCGGCAGGGAGCTTGAACTGGCCGATTTATTTAAAAACGGCAGCAACTATCTGGAACGCATTAATAAAGTTGTTGCAGCCAAAGTAGCCGAAGACTCCAGAATGTTCTTCGGGCCGGTAGAAGTAAAAGACGGCGACCGTTTTTATATTCAGGACGGCAAAAATCTTGTAATTGCCTACCCGCCTTATGAAGTAGCTCCTTATGCGGCTGGCGTTGTAACTTTTGCCATTCCGCTGGACGGCTTGAGCGATATTTTGGCAGTTGATATAAAATAACGCCTCCGAACCTTAAAAATAAAATTAAAATCTATTTATTTTAGCAGGCTGAAATGTTATAATAAATTTAGTCAACGGGGACTTCACAAATTGGTGGAGTCCCTTCTTTTTTAATATTTTGAAAGGTGAGGAAGTGATTTTATGGCAAAAGCAGAAGTAAAACAAAAGGGTTTCTTCGATAAAGCGATGGACTTTATTGAAAAAATCGGCAATGCCATGCCGGACCCTGTCAGCCTGTTCATTATTCTGGCTGTTGTGGTTGTAATTCTTTCTGCTGTTTTGGGAAGCATTGGTTATGGTGCTGTGCATCCCGGTACCGGCAAAACCATTCAGGTAGTAAATCTTTTAACTAAAGATGGTTTCCGTGATATGTACAGCAAGGCCGTTGCCAACTATTCAAACTTTGCGCCGCTGGGTATGGTAATGGTATGTATTATCGGCGCAGCTGTTGCAGAAAAGAGCGGGTTCCTTGTAACCATGATGAAACAGGTTATGGGTGATGCCAAATCGTGGATGGTAACCTTTGCCATTCTTTTTGTTGCAATTAACGCTAACCTTGCGGGCGACGCCGGCTATATTGTTATGCCGCCGCTTGCTGCGGTTATTTATATGGGTATGGGGCGCAGCCCTGTTTTGGGCATGATTGTTGCCTACGCCGGTTGTGCAGGCGGTTTTAGTGCCAATATTATGCTTGGCATGACGGATGCTCTGGCTTACGGCTTTACCGAAAGCGCGGCACGCATGATTGACCCTAACTATCAGGCAACTATGGCCATTAACTGGTATTTTTTAATTGTATCCTGTATTTTGCTTGCTGTTTTTGGTACGCTGCTGACGGAAAAATTCCTGGTAAAACGTTTCCCGACAACCAAAGAAGATTTATTAAAATATAATTTTGACGAATCGGAAGGGCAGATTACCGAGGCACAGAAGCGCGGCTTAAAATGGGCTGTTATCGGACTTGTAATTTTTGTAATTGCGCTTGTTGCCGCCTGCATCGGTGATGACCCGCTCCTGGCAGACCCCAAAACACATTCTGTTATGACTAACGGTTCTCCGTTTATGAACGGCATTATTTTAACGGTTACCGTTGCGCTGTTTGTTGTTGGCGCCTGCTATGGTTTTGGCTGCGGCAAATACAAAAATGACCGCGATTTGTTTGCCGATATAACTCTTGGCTTTAAAGATATGGCCGGTTACATTTTTATGTGCTTCTTTATCGCTCAGTTTACCAGCTATTTTGCATGGAGCAATTTGGGCATTGTAATGGCAATTAAGGGCGCGGAAGCTTTAAAGGCAATGGAATTTACCGGTGCGCCGCTTCTGATAGGCCTTATTTTTGTATCGTGCCTTGTTAACATTCTTATCGGTTCTGCTTCCGCAAAATGGGCAATTCTGGCGCCGATTTTTGTGCCGATGCTGATGCTGATGGGCTTTGACCCGGCCGTTACGCAGGTTTCTTACCGCATAGGCGATTCCATTACCAACCCGCTGTCGCCGCTGTTCCCGTACTGCCCGGTTATTTTGGGTTTTGTACGCAGGTACGCGCCGGAGATGGGTCTTGGTTCCGTTATCGCCAACATGGTGCCGTTTTCTGTTACTTTTACGGTTATCTGGATTATCCAGCTCCTGGTATGGATTTTCCTCGATATTCCTCTTGGCCCGGGCGGCGGCATTTTCCTTAACTGATAATTTAAACGTAAATACAGCGGCTGCTTGAAGGGCAGCCGCTTTTATAAGGAGTATGGCTATGTACTATTCTAAAATTAATATTTCCGTTCATGGCAGTTCCGCGCATGGCTCTACGCCGCATTTAGGCAAAGACGCTATTGTTGCGGCATCGTCTTTTATTTTAAACGCGCAGGCTCTTGTAAGCCGCTTAAACAATCCGCTTAAGCCGCTGGTATTTACGGTAAGCGGTGTTAACGGAGGCACGCAGTTTAACATTATTACCGATTTGGTAAAAATGACGGCTTATTTATATGCCGGTGATGAAGAAACCCTTAAAGCCGCTCAGCCCGGCCTTACGGCAATTGCCCAAAGCACAGCCGCAGCATTTGGCTGTACGGCAGAAGTTGAATTCGGCCAAGTGCAGAAAAACGGAGGTGAGGCATGATGAACTTTAAAGAACTTGCCTTAAAAGAAGAAAGCTATATTTTAGAGCAGCGCCGCTGGCTGCATGCCCATCCGGAACTTGGCACCAAAGAATATAAAACAACGGAACATATTGTAAACGAACTGAAATCCTTCGGCATTGAAGTGCAGGTTTTTGACGATATTACCGGCTGCGTCGGCATTATCCGCGGAAAGCAGCCCGGACGCACGGTAATGCTGCGCGCCGATATCGACGCGCTGCCGATACAGGAAGAAAACGACTGCGGCTTCTGCTCGCAGAACGAGGGCGTTATGCATGCCTGCGGGCACGACTGCCATACGGCAATGTTGCTGGCTGCCGGTAAAATGCTGGCGGCGAATAAAAAGCAGCTGCACGGAACGGTAAAACTTTTATTCCAGATGGCAGAAGAAATTGGGACGGAATCGCGCCATTATGTTGAAAAAGGCTGCCTTGACGATGTGGACGCCGTTTTTGGGCAGCATGTATGGGCTTTAATGGACAGCGGCACGGTTAATTTTGAAGACGGCGAACGCATGGCGTGCAGCGACCGCTTTACAATTACCGTAACCGGTAAAACCGCACCTGCGGATAAGCCACAGCAGGGCAGTGACGCCGTACTTGCGGCAGCAGCCGTTGTTATGGCACTGCAAAGCCTTGTAAGCCGTGTTAACAACCCGGAAAACACTCTTGTAGTAACAACCGGCATGATGAACGGCGGCAGTGCAGATGCCGTTATTTCTGATAAGACAGAACTTGTGGGCACGGTAAGAACTTTTAATAAAGAATTCCGTAAAGGCATGCCGCAGCTTATCGATGATATTGCCAAAAAAGCAGCGCTTACCTATGGCTGCGAAGTTAGCAGCACCTATTTCTTCGGCCCTGCGCCGCTTATTAACGAACACCATGATTTAAACGAAATTGCCCGCAAAGCAGCGGTTAAAATTATGGGTGAAGGCTGCCTGAGCCATCTGGATAAAATGACGGGCGCGGAAGATTTTTCGGTATTTATGGAAAAAACCAAAGGCGTATATGGATTTATTGGCGTGCGTAACCTTGCCAAAGGGCTGAACTGCGTGCATCACCACCCCAAATTTGCGGTAGATGAGGACCAGTTAAAATACGGCGCCGGTATTTATGCGCAGTTTGCTTACGATTATTTAAACAGTGATGCCAAATGAACAAGCTGATAAAAATAATGCTGCTGCTGGTGCTGGCTGCGTTTTGCAGCCTGGCATCGGCGCAGGATCCTGATTATGCGGACACTGGCAGCTGGGCCTACTGGCGTGTTGGCGAAAGCAAGCCGGCCGATTTATTTATTGTGTGCCCTACCGTTGATCTTGGCACGGGCGGCAATAAAAATATGAGCCTTGCCGATAACGAAGCGAAAAAGAATTTTTACGGCGCACTTAATATGGAGCGCGGCATTTATGAGCAGCATTGCCGCATGTATGCGCCGTATTACCGTCAGGCAGTGCTGGCAGATTACGATTTGCCGGAAAACAAGGCAGAGCCTTATTTTAACCTTGCCTATAAAGATGTACGTGCAGCCTTTGTATATTATATGCAGCACGAAAACAACGGCAGGCCGTTTGTGCTTGCAGGGTTTTCGCAGGGCTCGGAAATGTGCCTGCGGCTTTTAAAAGAATTTGGCAATGAGAATTTTGTAAAAAACAACATGGTAGCCTGCTATGCCATCGGCTGGAGGTTTACGCCGCAGGAGGCGAAGCAGTATCCGTATATCCGCCCGGCACAGAGTGCTGATGATTTGGGTACGGTGATTATGTTTAACAGCGAAGCGCCGGAGGTTACATCTTCACTGATGGTGCCGCATGGCGAAAAAAGTTTCTGCATTAATCCTCTTAACTGGCGTACGGACGGCACAATGGCTGATAAAGCGCTGAACTCAGGCGCATGTTTTACCGATTACAGCGGCAGCATTAAGCGCGAAGTGCCGCAGCTTACAGGGTGCTGCATAGATACGGAACGCGGCGTACTGAAAGTTACAGACATTGATAAAAAGCAGTATCCGCCGGTGCTGTCCATTTTTACCGATGGTATTTACCATTTATATGATTATCAGTTTTTTTACCGCAATTTGCAGCAGAATGTTGGACTGCGCATAAATACTTTTGTTGAAGAAAGGCAGGTACAAAATGCAGCATAAACAAGGCTTGCCTCATATTAAAATTTTGGCTACAGGAGGCACTATTGCCGGCAGTGCGGCAAGCGCCGGCAAACTTACCGGCTATACCGCCGGGGCGTTAAGCGTACAAAGCCTGATTGATGCCGTGCCGCAGCTTACGGAAATTGCAGCGGTAAGCAGCGAGCAGCTTGCAAATATTGACAGCTGCAATATAACAAGCGATTTATGGTTTAAACTTGCTGCGCGCTGCAATGAGCTGATGGCAGATGAAAGTGTAGACGGAATTGTAATTACACATGGCACGGATACACTGGAAGAAACTGCCTATTTTTTAAATCTTACTGTTAAAGGCAGCAAGCCGCTCGTTCTTACAGGCGCTATGCGTCCGGCAACAGCTATCAGCGCGGACGGGCCTTTGGATTTGCTTAATGCTGTAAAAACAGCGGCCTGCCGTGAAGCTGACGGGCAGGGCGTAATGATAGTAATGAATGATATTATCATGGCGGCGCGTTATGCTACAAAAACCAGTGCTTTTAAAGTAGAGGCTTTTCAGGCACAGCCATATGGACAGCTTGGCACAATAGCTGGCGGCAAAGTTTATTTTGAAGCACAGGTGAAAAAACGCCATACAGAGCAATCTGCTTTTGCCGGTAAAAATTATGACATTTTACCGCGGGTAGATATTATTTATACGCACTGTGATGATGACGGCGTACTGATAGAAGCGGCTGTAAAAGCCGGTGCGCAGGGGCTTGTTTATGCTGGAAGCGGCATGGGCAGTATCCACGCCGGTGCAGAGCAGGCGCTTATGCGGGCAGCGGCTCATGGCATTGCTGTTGTACGCAGTACCCGCGTCAGTGAAGGGCGCGTTTTAGCGGCTAACCCTAAATGGGATGAGGCGGGCTTTATCTGTGGAGGCAATTTAAATCCGCAAAAAGCGCGCATTTTATTGCAGCTTGCGCTTACATGTACAAAAGACACAAAAAAAATACAAGAAATTTTTGACGAATATTAATGGAAGAAGGCAATATTATGGCATTGCTGGAACAAATTTTGGAAGAAAACGCTAAATTTACGGCATCATTACCGGAAAGCTATCTGCACCGCAATGACAAAGTAAGCAAATATCCTGCAAGGCAGCTTGCAATTTATACCTGCATGGATACGCGTCTGGTAGATTTTCTGGAACCTGCCATGGGCATATCGCGCGGCGAAGCAAAGGTTATTAAAGCAGCAGGCAATATGATTACAGGCCCGTTTGATGAAGTTATACGCAGTTTAATGGTAGCTGTGTATGAACTTGGCGTAACGGAAATAATGGTTGTTGGCCATGAAGATTGCGGCATGCAGCATTCAACATCCGAATCGTTAAAAAAACGTATGCTGGAACGCGGTATAAAACAGGAAGCGATTAAGGAAATTGAAAGTGAATTTTCCAGGTGGGTTGATGCATTTCATCATCCAAGGGAGAATGTGGAAAAAACAGTGGCAGCAATTAAAAATAACCCGCTTTTGCCGCAGGATATTATTGTGCATGGACTTTTATTCTGCCCAGATACAGGCAGGCTGGAAGTTGTTGTACATGGTTAACTGGTGGCTGATATGAAAATTGCTAAGTTTTTACTGTTGTTGATGGTGCTTTGTTTTACTGCAACTGCATATGCGGCAACGGTCACTGATAATGAACATGGTGTTTTAAAACTGGACCGTAAAAATACCGATGTGCTGCCTGATAATTTCCGTACTTCCGGATATGCTTTTGAAAAAGAGCTTTTGCAGGGAGCAGAGCCTTCAAGAATAGGTATGGAAGAACTGAATATTTCCGGCAGCAAAGCTTTTTCGGAACTGGAATATGCAGAAATTATTAAGCATATACCGGTTAAGCCGGAACTGATTTATGATGTTGACCTGCGCGGTGAAAGCCACGGTTATATTAACGGAAGTGTTGTAAGCTGGTATAAAGCCAATGACTGGGGTAACAAAGGCCGCGCCCATAACGAGATTGTGAGGAATGAGAAAAAACTGCTTGCGGAAATTGCCGCTGTGCCGTTTATTAATATTGGAATTTTAGGCGCGAATAAGGAAATTATACAAGGCAGGCAATATACATGGCCGGTAGAAAGCGCAATTACTGAACAGGCTATGGCGGAAAAGCACGGTACAAAATATCTGCGACTTACTTTAACCGACCATTTAACGCCGCACCATGCCGAAGTAGACCGTTTTATCCGGTTTTATAAAAATTTGCCGCAAGGTGCATGGCTGCATTTTCACTGCTTTGCAGGCAAAGGGCGTACTACTACATTTATGGCAATGGCTGATATGTTGAAAAATGCTGATAAAGTCAGCTTTAACGATATTATTATGCGTCAGTTTGCCATTGGCGGCATTAATTTAACGGCTTATAATCCTAATAAACCGCAATGGCGCCAAACGGCAGTTAATGAACGTATTGCCTTTTTAAAATCCTTTTACCGCTATGCAAAAGAAAACCCAAAACTGCAAAAATCGTGGACTCAATGGGCAACAGAAAATAAAATGCCTTTGGCGGTGGAATGAAGTAACAGACCTTTTCTATTATGAAAAGGTCTGTTTTTATCTCAGGAAGATTTAAATTTTGGTATAATAATAAAAAAGATTGCAAAAGAGGTTTTATGATGCCATTACAAATTATTGCTGCTAATATTACTAAAATGAAAGTTGATGCCATTGTTAATGCTGCCAACAATAGTTTGCTTGGTGGCGGCGGTGTGGACGGCGATATCCACAAAGCGGCAGGACCACAGCTTTTGGAAGAGTGCCGGAAGCTGAACGGATGCAAAACCGGTCAGGCTAAAATAACCAAAGGTTACAACCTGCCTGCCAAATATATTATTCATACTGTTGGACCGCGTTGGATGGGCGGCATTGTTGGTGAAAAAGAAGCACTTGTTTCCTGCTACCGTGAAAGTTTGAAATTGGCAGTAGAATATAATTGTGAGAGTATTGCTTTTCCGCTGATTTCATCAGGTGTCTACGGCTATCCCAAGGATAAGGCATTGGAAGTCGCAGTAAAAACAGCGGAAGAATTTTTACGCACGCATGACCTGGCTGTATATATTGTTATTTTTGACCGTAAGGCATATCGTATTGCCGGTTCATTGTATGACGCTATCGAAACATATCTTGATGAAAGCGAAATTGTTGAAGAAGTACCGCGCCTGTATAATGTGCCGCCTTTAAAAATAAGCAAAAAGTTATTTAATAAAGCAGTTGCTGAAAAAAGCTGTGAGTATGGAAATGCAGAACGTGATTTAGAAAAATTTGTAAGTTATATAGATGAAAGTTTTACAGAAATGCTTCTGCGCAAAATTGACGAAAAAGGCATGACGGATGCCGAATGTTACCACCTTGCAAACGTTGACCGCAGGTTGTTTTATAAAATCCGCAAGGATAAAAATTACCGTCCCAGCAAGCAAACTGCCATTGCTTTTGCCATAGCGCTTAAGCTGCCGCTTGACGAAGCGAAAGAACTGCTGACAAAAGCAGGGTTTGCGTTGTCTCCATCGCAGGTGTTTGACAGGATTATTGAATTTTTCATAATTAACAAAAAGTATGATATATACGAAATAAATACTGCTCTGTTTGCCTTTGACCAGCCTTTGTTGGGTGCATAAAATGTCGCTTTGCGGGCGACCAAAAGAGCCAACAAAAAATTTACAATATGGTTGTAAGCAGAAATGTTTACAGCCATATTTTTATTTTGGAGGTTATTATTATGAAACAAAATTTAACGGAGCTCGTTTTTATTATTGACCGCAGCGGTTCTATGGCAGGTTTGGAAGTAGATACTATCGGCGGATTTAACGGCATGCTGCAAAAGCAGAAAAAGGCAGAGGGCGAAGTACTGGTGACAACTGTGTTGTTCAATCATGAAAGCCAAACCATCCATGACCGTGTGGAGATTGATAAAGTGCCGCTGCTGACGGAAAATGATTACTGTGTTGGCGGCTGTACGGCTTTATTGGATGCTGTCGGCGAAACCGTGGAGCATATTAAAAATATCCACAAATACGCGCGGGCGGAAGATGTGCCGCAGCATACGCTGTTTGTTATTACAACGGACGGCATGGAAAACGCCAGCACTAAATACAGCTGTGTGCAGGTTAAACGTTTGATCGAGGAGCAAAAGGAGCGCGGCTGGGAGTTTTTTTTCTTTGGTGCTAATATCGATGCTGTTGATGTTGGCCACGATTTGGGGATTGCCAAAGAGCGTGTTGCAAATTTTAACAACGATGCCAAAGGTATTAACCTAAATTTTGCGGTAGTCAGCGAAGCAGTATCCTGCCTGCGTACCGGCAAACAACTTAAAGCAGACTGGAAAAAGAAAATTGACGAGGATTATAAGAATAGGAAAAAATAAAATAAAAAGATGCCTGCTGTTGAATAAATTAAATTTGCAGAAATAGCAATAATATTACTATTTTTAAAATAGCCGAAGTTTTAAATAAAAAACAAAACAGCCTGCCTTTGCGTTTGCAAAAGCAGGCTAAATTTTTTGTTTAAAATGATTTGGTACACCAGAGAGGCGTTCAGTCGAACACAGGAGATAGAGATATACCAGCACTACTTTAAAACGCACATTATAATACCAGCATAAAAATAACGGCGGTGTTCGACCGCCGTTATTTTTAAAGTAAAAAGGACACCGGTATAAAACCAAACGTCCTTTTTAGATAGAAATGTAGATCCTTACGGGTAAGATAAAAACTCAGGCGTGAATCCGAAGATTACACGCCATTACAAAGACTAAGTCTTTACTTGTACGCATATTATACCATAGGACGTGTGGACAGTCAAATTTTAGATGATGAATTTTCGATAAATTCTTTGATGAATAAATAAGGATTGGTAAGAGCCGGGTTTTTAGAAAAATATAAGCACCGGCGCTTTATGGTCCAATTAAATAAAATATCAATTTTTTTGAATTGGCGTTTTTGGGTATTTTCGCTTTTTACAATTTGTTTATACATATAAATTAAAGCGATAAAATCATGAATTGGTTTATTGCGCAGTAGTTTTAACCGCATAGTTTTAGATACTGTAAAGTTTTTAAATTCTTTTGATGCAGAAGCAGCAATATTGGTAATTTCGTTGTTTGGCTTTACGTTTTCTGCCCTTAAATTATGAATAAGGCAGTTGTTGTGAGCTGAAGCATTACGTATGTCACGGACAGGAAAGAGAAGTGACGGTTTAAACTTTAAACGTTTGGGGTATAATTTATCGTAGCAGTTACATAATTTACATAAATCTCCAAAAGAAATAAGCTCACATAATACCCAAACAGGGTAATTGCTGCTGTATTTTTTAATAAGGTCTTTAGCATAGCTTGTATTAAGATGAGTATTTATTTTCTTTATACAATCGCTTGTTTTTGAAAATTCCTGTACAATTTTATAACCATTCTCGTTAGGGTTAGTTTCTATATCATTAAGTAAAGCAATTTTTAAAGAATGTTCTATATCAAGACATAATTCTAAAATAAGGTAACGCAAATACATATCCAAAATTGAAAGTTCTTTAAGATACGCAAAATCTAAATCAATATATTTTCCTGCCTTGGCACCGCAAGGGTATTTATTATAGTTTTTGCGGTATGCAGCTACTTTAAAATAATAATTATGTTCTTGTATAAAATGAGTAGCTTCATTTTCAGACATTAAGTTAAAGGTAATACCTTTAGATTTCATGTGTTCAATTAATTCGCTTGATGTTTTTAACTCCTTATCCATAAATCCTCCTGATATAACGAAAAAAGGCTTGCCGCTCCGCAGATTGGCAAGCCCCCCGTGAGTTGCCCTCAGGCTTCTCACTATCGCTGTGCAAGTATTATACCACGAAACGTATGTAAAATCAAACAGTATTTATATAATAGCAACAGTGTTTAGAAAAAGCAATAAACGATGTTTGAAAAATCAATGACATATTAATTTTAAAATATATTAAACGGCACAAAAGAAAAGGTTTTGCTAATTTTTATTGTAAATGTGCATTTAAAATATGGTACAATTTAATCAGTACTAAAATATTATAAAAAGCTAAATATAAATACAACGAGGAAAACTAATGATTAATATAAGAAAACTTGAAACTGAATTATGGGAATCCGCAGATTTACTGCGTTCCGGTTCAAAACTTACTTCAAATCAATACTGCATGCCTGTGCTTGGGCTTATTTTTCTGCGTTATGCATACAGCCGTTTTAAAACTGTAGAAGCAGAAATACTTAAAAACCGCCCTATGCGCGGAGGCAGGGCTATGCCGGTAGAGAAAAGTGATTTTGCAGCTAAAAGCGCACTATTTTTACCTAAAGAGGCACAGTATGATTATTTGCTTAATTTGCCGGAAGATGTTGCCTCTGCCAATATTAAAGACAAAGACGGGCATATTATAAAAAGCCTTGGCGAAGCGGTAAATAATGCAATGCAGCTTATCGAAGCGCAAAGCGAGCAGCTTACAGGTGTTTTGCCGAAAACCTATACAGGTTTTTCTGATGAAATTCTTTCAGAACTTCTGCGTATTTTTAACAACAGCGCGCTTGATGAAATTGGCGGCGATATAATTGGTCGTATTTACGAATACTTTTTAAATAAATTTGCTAAAAACATTGCTTCTGATGACGGTGTATTTTTCACGCCTAAATCATTGGTAAAAATGATTGTTAATATCATTGAGCCTAAAAACGGCATACTTTTGGACCCTGCCTGCGGCAGTGGCGGCATGTTTATTCAATCCGGAGATTTTGTAAACCACAGCGGCATGAACGCCAACCGCACTATGACCTTTTATGGGCAGGAAAAAGTTGAATATAACGCCCAGCTTTGCTTAATGAATATGGCGGTACATGGTTTAAGCGGCAAAATAAAATCCGGCGATGAAGCAAATACTTTTTATCACGATGCCCATAATCTTACAGGCTGCTGCGATTATGTAATGGCAAATCCGCCCTTTAATGTAGATAAGGTTAAAGCAGAAACCTGCCAAAGCGCAGGCAGGCTGCCTTTTGGTTTGCCTGGCATTAACAAAAAGAAAGAAATCAGCAACGCCAATTATTTGTGGATTTCGTATTTTTACAGTTACCTTAACGAACACGGGCGTGCCGGTTTTGTTATGGCTTCTTCTGCAACAGACAGCCAAAATAAAGATAAGGACATACGCCAAAAGCTGATAGAAACAGGGCATGTAGATGTTATGATAAGCGTTGGCAATAACTTCTTCTACACTAAAAGCCTGCCTTGTTCTTTGTGGTTTTTTAATAAAGGTAAAGCTGATGAAATTAAAGACAAAGTTTTGTTTATAGATGCGCGTAATTACTATACTGTTGTGGACCGTACCTTAAACGAATGGAGCGATTGGCAGCTTAAAAATATTAACGCCACTGTGTGGCTGTACCGCGGCGAAACCGAAAAATATAAAGCATTGCTTAATGAATACCGTACTGCACTTGGCAGCGATAAACACTTTACAGCGCAGATAGAAGAAATAACTGCAAAAATAGAGAAACTGCGCGCCGAAGCTAAAGCTGCGGTAGAAAATGCTGCAAAGCGCGATAAGAAAAATGTGCAGAAAGAATATGACGAAAAACTTGCCAAAATTAACGAAACTTTAACAACTGCCAAAGAAGCAAATTGGCTGTACGAAAAATTTAGCGACGGCGTTTATGCAGATATCCCTGGTTTATGCAAAATTGCGGATAGGGCAGAAATTGAAGAAAAAGGCTATTCCCTTACGCCCGGCGCTTATGTTGGCGTTGCCCCGGCAGAAGATGACGGCGTGGATTTTAAGCAGCGCATGAAAGAAATACATGCAGAACTTTTGGCACTGCAAAAAGAATCCAACGATTTAATGAATATCATCTCACAGAACTTAAAGGAGATGGGGTTATGATGTGGGAGAACGCAGAACTATCATTAATAGCAGAAATTGGTGATGGTGCACATGCTTCTTTAAAAAGGGTAAAATCAGGAATACCATATTTAACGGCAAAAAATATTACAAAGAATGGAATCAGTTATTCAAATATTGATTTTATTTCTGAAGAAACTTATGAAAAATATTTTAAAGAAAAATCCAATGCGTTAACTAAACCACAAAAAAATGATATTCTATATAGTATTATTGGGAGTATTGGCGGGGTGTATTGTGTTAAAGACGAAAAAATAGGTATATCAAGTAGTGTTGCTATAATTAGGGCTAATTCTGAATTGATATTTCCGCAATATCTTGCGTACTTTCTTAAAAGTAAATTTTTTGAAGCACAAGTACAAGCCATAAAAGGTGGAGTAGCACAAGGATTTATGTCAATTGAAAAGCTTAAAAATGTAAATATTTTATATCCTAAGAATTTGGATTATCAAGCTAAAATTGTATCAATTCTTTCTGCTTACGATGACCTTATCGAAAGTAATCAAAAACAAATCAAACTTTTAGAAGAAGCTGCACAGCGTTTATATAAAGACTGGTTTGTTTATTTACGTTTTCCCGGCTATGAAAAAACACCTATAATAGATGGTGTGCCAGAAGGGTGGAGCATGGTAAAAGTTGGTGAAGTTATAAAATATGAAATAGGTGGTGGCTGGGGGGAAGAAACAATAGATGAAAAATTTGATAATCCAGCTTATGTAATTAGAGGTACAGACTTATATGGATTAACACATGGCGATTTTAACGATATACCTTACCGTTTCCATTCTGATAGTAATTTGAAAGCTCGAAAATTGATTGATGGGGATATAATTTTTGAAATATCTGGTGGAAGTAAAAATGAAGGTGTGGCACGTACTGCACTAATTCGTTCAAATTTGCTCAAAATATTTAGTGAACCTGTTATGTGTGCAAGTTTTTGTAAACTTGTTAGATTTGATTCATTGGAAATTGCACAATATATGTATGACACTTTTAAATATTTGAGAGAGTGTGGTAAAACTTCTGAATTTGATAAAAAAAGTGCCAGCAGTATTGTTAATTATCGTTGGAAAGATTTTTTGATGCAACAATTAATTTTACTACCAAATGAAAAGATTTTAACTAATTATAATAGATTGGCAATAAATTTGTATAATCAGATTTTATGTAAATCTATTTTAATAGCAAAATTAGTTGAAGCGCGTGATAAATTATTACCAAAATTAATGAGTGGTGAAATTGAGGTATAAATGGATAAGCTTGATATTTTACAACGAGATGAGTTTGTAAAACAACTCGAAAGAATGATTGAAAATATTTCTGAAAATAAAGTTTCGACTTGTTTTGCAATTAATGGTAAATGGGGCAGTGGTAAAACCTTTGTTTTAGATATGCTTCAAGAACGGTTAGAGGAAAAACAAAGCGAACAAACTGCTGATAATAAATATTTTATTATTCGTTATAACAGCTGGAAGTATGACTATTATGAAGAACCAGTAATAGCGTTGGTTGTTTCGATAGTTAGAGTTATTGAAAACAAGATAAAATTAATGCCAGATAGCAAAACAAAAAGTAAAGGGCTAGGGATATTAAAAGCAGCTGGTGAAGCCTTGTTATCAGTTACTAATGATGTATTAAAAAATAAAACTGGAATAGATGTTCAAAAAGGTTATGAAATATTTAAGAAAGGGAATGAAGAAGGTAAATTAGAGTACAAAAGAAAGCATGCTTATGATATATACTTTGATTTAAATAAAGTTATGGAAGAATTAGCTAGTGTTTTAGAAAGTATTAGCGAAGAATATACTATTATTTTTCTGGTTGATGAACTTGATAGATGTATTCCGGAATATGCTATTAAAGTTTTAGAACGTTTACACCATTTAACAGAAGGAAAGTCCAATATTATTACCGTTATTTCAATGGATAAAGACCAGTTAAAAAAGAGTGTAGAGAAAATTTTTGGTATTGATAATCCTGATAAGTATTTGGAAAAATTTATTCAATTTGAAGTAAAATTAGATTATGGTGATGTATCAGAAAAAATTACTGATAAACATGCTGATTATATTGCGTTATTTGATTATGAAAAATTTCCATTTAATGAACCATTTGAAGAATGTTTGCAGGCAATTTTTAAAGAAGTTGATATTAGAACACAAGAGCAATTAGTAAAAAAAGCAATGATAGCACATAAATTATTATATAATGATAAAAAAGACTATTCTTTTATGTGTATGGAATTGTTACTTGCAGTTATGATTTGTGTATATAAGGATGAGTCTTGTTTTGATAATTCATCAGTAGATGTAAATATTTTTGAAAATCTTTTTATTACACGCAGTGTAAAAAAACAACCTGTATTTGTTAATTTTTTTGCAGAAAAATTTAAAAAGATGAATTTTGTTTTACAAAAGAACTTTGATGAAACAAAGAAATTTTATGTATTACCTCAAAAAGTTGGTCTATATGGTGCAATACTATATTCTTGGTATTGGCTGCATGAACTAAATCCAACTGTTGTAGTTCAAATGGAAAATTCATTCTTTTATAGTCCTATTTTAAAAGGATATGAAGAATTAAAAAAATTTGCAGAAATGATAAAAATGATGAGTTAATATTTGATAATGACTTTGCAAAGTAGGTGAGTTTATGAGCTACGATTATTCAGAAAATATTCTTGTGCAGGAAAGTGCCGGTAATTTGCTGCAAAACGAATTGGGCTGGGACGTTAAGTTTGCCTATAATAAGGAAGTTTTAGGCCCCGACGGCACTTTAGGCAGAACAAGCTATAACGAAATATTGCTGAAGCGTTATTTTAATGCTGCTTTAAAAAAGTTTAATCCATGGATTAATGACGAGCAGATTTTAGAAGCGCAAAGAATTCTGGAAAACCGTCTCTCAACCTCATCACTTTTGCAAATAAACGAAGAAAAATATTTTCTTATCCGTGACGGCATTAAGGTTACTGTTAAAAAGCCTAATGGAGAAACCGAAAAACAAACGGCTGCCTTAATTGATTTTAAAAATCCTCAAAATAATTATTTTTTAGCTGTGAAGGAATTAAAAATTCATGGTGATTTATACCGCCGCCGTACTGATATTGTCGGTTTTGTAAACGGTATCCCTTTGCTGTTTGTGGAACTAAAAAAGACTACCGTTGATGTACAGAATGCTTATGAAGATAACTATACCGATTATCAGGATACGATTCCGCATTTGTTTTATTATAATGCGTTTGTAATGCTTTCTAACGGAACGGAAGCCAAAGTTGGTACATTGGGCAGTAAATACGAATTTTTCCATGAGTGGAAACGCCTTGCGGAAGCTGAACGTGGCAGTGTTGCTTTAGAGACTATGCTGCGCGGTATCTGCAAAAAAGAAAACTTTCTTGATTTGTTTGAAAACTTTATCTTGTTTGACCATTCCGGCGGCAATACGGCTAAAATTCTTGCCCGTAACCATCAGTATCTTGGTGTAAACGAGGCAATGAAAGCTTATGCCGCAAGAAAACTTAATAATGGCAAACTGGGCGTATTTTGGCATACGCAGGGTTCTGGCAAAAGTTATTCTATGGTGTTTTTGGCGCAGAAAATACGCCGTAAATTTGAAGGCTCGCCAACATTTGTAATTTTAACCGACCGCGATGAGCTTAATAAACAAATTAGCGATACGTTTGAAAATTGCGGTCTGCTTGGCGATGTTAAAGCTTCGCGGTTTATTGCTACAAGCGGCGATGACCTTATACAGAAATTAAAGGGGAATCCAAGCTTTATTTTCACATTAATTCAAAAATTTAACAAACCGGAAGCAGAGCCAATTTTTCATGACCATGATGTGATTATCATGTCTGATGAAGCACACCGCAGCCAGTATGGTATTTTTGCCGATAATATGATGAAATTGCTGCCAACTGCTGCACGTATTGGTTTTACAGGTACGCCGCTTTTGTCTGATGATAATATTACGGCGCGTACTTTTGGCGGTTATATATCCATTTATGATTTTAAACGTGCTGTTGAAGATGGTGCGACTGTACCGCTTTATTATGAAAACCGCGGCGAAAAAATTTTGAATTTGCATAATCCGGAAATTACGGACAGGATTTTGGATGCCATTGAACGGGCTGACCTTGATGTAGACCAGCAAGACAAGTTGGAAGCAGAATTTGCCAAGGAAATACATTTGATGACGGCAAAACCAAGGCTGCAATCTATTGCACAGGATTTTGTAAGACATTATTCTGACTTATGGACAAGCGGAAAAGCTATGTTTGTTTGCCTTAACAAAGTTACTTGTGTGCGTATGTATGATTATGTACAGAAATATTGGCAGGAAGAAATTGAACGCTTGAAAAACAGAATAAAAAATGTAAGCCAGCAGGAAGCACAGGAACTTAGGCGCAAACTGCAATGGATGGAAGAAACGGAAATGGCGGTTGTTATTTCTCAGGAACAAAATGAAATTCAGACCTTTAAAAAGTGGGGGCTGGATATCCAGTATCACCGCAATAAAATGGTAAAAAACGAATTGGATAAGGATTTTAAAGATTCTGCTAATCCGCTTAGGGTAGTATTTGTTTGCGCTATGTGGCTTACCGGGTTTGATGTTAAATGCCTGTCGTGCCTGTATTTGGATAAACCTTTAAAAGCGCATACGCTGATGCAGACTATTGCCCGTGCTAACCGTGTGGCTGAAGGTAAAAGCAATGGTTTGATTATTGATTATATCGGCATTGTTAAAGCGCTTAGAAAAGCCCTTGCTGATTATACGGCTAATATTGGCTGTATTTATGGTACAGACCCTACTGTTGATAAAGTTAAGCTAATTGAGCGTATTTTAGATACGCTGGAAAAAGCAAAGCTGTTTTTAGCGGAACGTGGTTTTGTATTGCAGGATTTAATTTGTTCTTACGATTTTCCCAAAATGTATTATTTGCAGAAAGGTGCAAATATTGTTTGCGGAACTGTGGAGGAGAGAAAAACATTTTCGGCATATGCTTCGGAACTAAACCGCCTTATGAAGTATACTGACCGCGATGATATTGACAGGAATGTGCGTAAGGCATATGAAGCCGTTGCTGCAATTTATGCTGAAATTAAGAAAAAACGCAAGCATATTAATATTACTGACTTAATGGTAGAAATTAATAATATAATTAGTGACTATGTTGAAATAGAGCATAGTTATATGATTAATGAAGAAGTAAAGCGTTTTGATATTAGCGGTATTGATTTTGATTTATTGCGCCGTGAATTTGCAAAGGTTAAAAATCAAAATTTACTGATGAGAGATTTGGAAGAAATTATACAGCTAAAGCTGGATAGAATGCTGTTTACAAATCCTGAACGCATTAATTATTATGAACGTTACCAAAAGATTATTGATGATTATAACAGCGAGCAGGACAGGGCTACCATTGAAAAAACTTTTATGGATTTGATGGATTTAGCCAATAAGATGAATCAGGAAGAACAGCGTTATGTACGTGAAGGTTTTAAAAGCGATGAAGAATTAACTTTATACGATATGCTGTTCCGCAATGATTTGAATAAAAATGATATTAAAAAACTTAAAACCGTGGCTGCGGAATTGCTTGATAAAATTAAAGCAAAGATTTCGGAGTATGACCATTGGACGGACAAACAGGAAACAAAAGCTGCTGTTGATAATTTAATTAGAGACACTTTGTGGGCAGAGTTGCCTGAATGTTATGATGAAGCAAGCATCTGGGGGTATCGCCAAAGAATATATGAATATGTTTATACTCATTATAAGGATGTAGCGTAAAACAAAAAGCCTGCCTTTGCATTTGCAAAAGCAGGCTGAATTTTTACAATATTATAATTCTGGTACGCCTGAGTGGAATCGAACCACCGCACGCGGCTCCGGAGGCCGCTGCTCTATCCACTGAGCTACAGGCGCACTATAACATTTGCATTATACCACAAATGTGCTGTTTGTACAATCAGGCTTAATGCACGTACTGTTATTTATTTTGCAGACGCCGTTTTTTGTGTTACAATTAGCTTATTAAATAAAACGGAGTAAATTATGCAAAAAAACATCTGGCAGCAGCTTGTTGCCGTTATAATTTTTATATGGGCCTTGTGGAATTATGAAATAACCTTATCTCTGCTGGGTAGTGCGCTGGGTATTTTAATGCCGCTTATTACAGGCTGCGTTATTGCATTTACCGTAAATGTGTTTATAGAAAAATTTGAGCAGATATGGATGCGTGTGTTAAAAGAGCGTACTGCCAGGTTCAGAGGGCCGGTTTGCCTTATTGCAGGCTTTATGCTTATTTTTGGCGTAATAACGGCACTGCTTTTTGCCGTTTTGCCGGAACTGCATGCAAGCATTGTTATTTTAAGCCATAAGCTGCCGCAGGATATTGTATATTTTAATGCTTTTTTGCAGGAGCAGCTTTTGGCATGGAATTTTTCGCCGGAAGACGTGGCATACGTTCAGGACAAAATTTATGAATGGCAGGCTGCCGTGGAAAATTACTGGCAGGCTAATAAAGCAGCTCTGCTTTCGCAGACTTTAAGCATTACGGCTTCGGTTGCCGGTGTGGTGGCAAACCTTGTAATGGGCTTTGTGTTTGCGGTGTATATTCTGCTGGAAAAGAAACAGCTTGCAGTATCATCACGCCGCACGCTTTATGCTTTTTGCAGTGCTGAACGCGCCAGGTACATTATTGCGGCGGCATCGCTTGCCAAAAGGATTTGTTCCGGGTTTATCGGCGGGCAGCTTCTGGAGGCTTTCTTATTGGGGCTGATGTGTTTTGCCGGTATGATAATTTTAGGCATACCTTATGCTTTTGTTATTTCCGCACTGGTTGCGTGCCTTGCGGTTGTGCCGTATATCGGTTCCATAACCAGTGCAGTTATAGGCTGCATATTTATAGTAATATCGCAGCCGGAAAAAGTTATTGTTTTCATTATCTTTTTCCTTGTACTGCAACGTATTGAAGGCGATATTCTCTATCCGAGAATTGTCGGCAAATCCGTCGGCCTGCCGGAGCTGTGGCTGCTTGTTGCGGCTATGATAGGCGCAGGGCTTGGCGGCATTATGGGCATGATTATAAGCGTGCCCTTGTGTTCCGTTTTTTATGCGCTTTTCAGCGATTATATCAAGCGGCGGCTACAAACTAAAAAAATGAATGATATTTGAACTTTATGGAGGAATACTTAATGAAGAAAATTGCTGTACTGCGCTGCCTCAGAGTAAGCGCATCCTGCACGGGCAGCGGCTGCCTTCGTGCGTTAAACGAAAAAACAGGTGCGTTTGAACGTTATGGCGATGAAACTTTGCAGGCTGCTGCCGTTTTTACCTGCAACGGCTGCGGCGAAAATAAACTGCTTAACCAGGAAGGCATTAACAAAAAAGTTGAACGCATTATAAAAATGCAGCCGGATGCACTGCATTTAAGCAACTGCACCATGCCGAAAGATGAAAACGGCAACCGTGTAATCTGCCCGGTAATTAAAGAACTGGAAGATAAATTTACTGCTGCCGGTATTGACGTGGTGCGCGGAACGCATTAACGGCGCAAAGATTAAGGAAAGAGGGTGCTGATGACGGCTAAAATAATTATTTCGGCTGTTAACCCGGAAGAAACCCGCATGGGCATTGTGGAAAACGGCCGTTTGATGGAATATGTTGTTGAGCGCAATAACAGTGCGCAGCTTGTCGGAAGCATCTTTCTGGGGCGCGTGTGCAATGTGGTGCGCGGCATACAGGCGGCTTTTATAGATATTGGACTTGATAAGAACGCTTTTTTGTATTTGGGCGATAAAACAGGCATTACCGAAGGACAGCGCGTGCTGGTTGAAATAACCAAGGACGCCCGCGGCAGCAAAGGCCCTACGGCAACGCTTGATATATCGCTTGCCGGCAGGTATGCGGCGCTGCTGCCGGAAGCAAATTATACCGGCATTTCGCGTAAAATTACCGACAGCGCCGAACGCAGCCGCCTGAAGAAAATTGCTGACGAAGTTACAAACGGAACGGCAGGCGCGGTTATGCGCACTAATGCAGCCGGTATGCCGGAAGAAGTTTTGCGTGCTGATTTGCAGCAGCTTATGGCAGACTGGCAGATTATACAGGCACGTGCCAAGCTCGCGCGTTCACCGCAGGTGCTGCACCGCGAACTTGATATTTCCGTACGCATTGTGCGCGACTATCTTAATGCCTGTATTGATGAAGTTGTTGTAGACAGCCCGGCTGTTTACGGGCGTTTGCAGGAACTTTTGCAGAATATTGCCGAAAGCAGAAGCTGCAAACTGCTGCTTCATGACAAGCAGACCGATATTTTTTCATACTACCGTTTAAGTGATGATATTGCTTCCATCAGCGACAGGCGCATTGATTTGCCTAGCGGCGGCTACCTTGTTATAGATTATACGGAAGCTATGACGGTTATAGATGTTAACAGCGGGCATTTCAGCGGGCGCGAGAATCTGGCGGAAACCGTAATGCAGATTAACCGCGAGGCGGCGGACGAAATAGCTCGCCAGCTGCGCCTGCGCGATATTGGCGGCATTATTGTGGTAGATTTTATCGACATGGATAAAAAAGAATACCGCGAAGAAATAATGGAACGTTTGCAGCAGGCGCTGCGCGTCGATAAAATGAAACCCTGCGTGCAGGATATGACGGTGCTTAACCTTGTGGAAATAACCCGCAAAAAAGCCCGTCAGAACTTGTCGGCAGTGCTTTATGCGCCGTGTCCGGTCTGCCAGGGCAGCGGCAGGGTGCAGTCGCAGGAAACGGTAGGGCTTGAAATAAAACGCCGCCTGCGTACGCTTCTGGCCAAGCCATGTGCGCCGCGCAGCATTTTAATTATGGTCAGCCCGTGGCTTGCCGAATGGCTGAACCATAAAGTTATACGCCAGTGGGAAAAAGAACTGAACTGCACGCTTGCCGTAACGGCAGAGCCGCGTTTGCAGCTTGAAACTTTTTCACTTTTAGATAACACCGGTGTTGACAAATAACGCCCGGTGTGGTAAATTATTCCAGTATAGACTGATTGAGTCTGTCCCCAACCGCGCAGAGAGGTTCCGTAAACTCCGGGTGGAGTACCGTATTTGGCGAGTATATAACAAGGGAGGTGCAAATAAATGTACGCAGTTATTAAAACCGGCGGTAAACAGTACCGTGTTGCTGAAGGCGATGTATTGAACGTTGAAAAACTGAATGCAGAAGCAGGCAGCGAAGTAGTATTTGACGAAGTTCTTACCGTAGTTAACGACGCTGATGTTAAAATCGGCCAGCCTGTAGTTGAAGGCGCAAAAGTTACTGCTAAAGTTGTAGAGCAGGGCGAAGGCGAAAAAATCCTCGTTTTCAAATACAAAGCTAAATCCAACTACCGTAAACGCCAGGGCCACCGTCAGCCGTTTACTAAAGTAGAAATCTCCAAAATTGAAGCATAATGGTTAAAGTCAGTATTTACCGTGATAAAAACGGAAATATTACTTCTTATGAGGTAGCAGGGCATGCCGGAGCGGCAGAGGGGGACGGTTACGACCTTGTCTGCAATTCGGTTTCCGTACTGACTCAGGCTCCGCTTATCGGTTTGGAGCGTTATTTAAAACTTAAGCCGCAGTACACAGTTGATGAAGAAAGCGGCATCTTTACATTAAAACTTGACCGGGCGGACAGCAATACACAGGCAATACTTGAAACAATGGCTCTGGCATTGCAGAGTGTAGAACGGCAGTTTCCGCAGTATGTCAAAGTGAAAGACACCAGGAGGTGAATACCGATGTTTGAACTGATTCTTCAATTACATGCTCATAAAAAAGGTACCGGCAGCTCCCACAACGGACGTGACTCCAACTCTCAGCGCCTCGGCACCAAAGCACATGAAAGCCAGCTCGTTACCGCAGGCAGCATCATCGTTCGTCAGCGTGGTACCCGCTTCTATCCCGGCAACAATGTAGGCATGGGCAAAGATTACACCATTTATGCAATGGTTGAAGGCCGCGTTAAATTTGAACGCAAAGGCCGCGATAAACGCCAAATCAGCGTATATCCGGTTGAAGAAGCTATGTAATTTTGCTTACTACCCCAAAGTTTTTGGCTTTGGGGTTTTATTTTTGCCCGATTATAATAAAAATTATTTACTGCAAATGTGAATTATTTGTAATTTTGCTTTAATTTACAGCTTTTCTCCTTGAACAAAAGGTCAAAAAATGCTATGATTAAACCATGAGATAAGATAATTTTTTAAGGAGTGATATAAATGGCAGCATTACATTTAAGCGCAGAAAATTTTAAACAGGAAGTATTGGAAGCAAAAGGCAAGGTTTTGGTAGATTTTTTTGCAACCTGGTGCGGCCCCTGCCGTATGATGAGCTCGATTGTTGACCAGCTGGCCGATGAACTGGCAGATGTTAAGGTGTGCAAGGTTGATATTGACCAGGCTGAGGCACTGGCAACCGAATACGGCGTGGAAGTTGTGCCTACTTTTATTGTTTTTGAAAACGGAGAAGCAGTTAAAAGCGTAAGCGGCGTTATGCCGAAACCGGTAATTTTGGATATGCTGAAATAAGGTGTTTTTATGGCTGATAAAATGACGGATATTATTATTATCGGCGGCGGCACAGCCGGAATGACGGCTGCCGTTTATGCCGGGCGTGCCGGGCGCAGTGTTAAGGTGCTGGAACAGAGCATTCACGGCGGGCAGATTATTAATACCAGCCATGTGGAGAATTTTCCGGGCTTTGATAATATTGCCGGTTTTGAATTTGCAACGGCGCTGTATGACCAGGCTGTAAAATTTGGTGCTGAGTTTGTGTACGAAAAAGTTACCGGCATTGAAAATGCAGACGGCTTTAAACGCGTGCTTACGGCAAACGGGCATTATGATGCCAAAGCCGTTATTATCGCAACCGGTGCGCGCCCGCGGCCGATTGGCGTTGCCGGTGAGGAAAAATTTGTAGGACGAGGCATTTCCTTCTGCGCAACGTGCGACGGCGCTTTTTACAAAGGCAAAACAGTTGCCGTTATCGGCGGCGGCAACACTGCGCTGGATGATGCGGTTGTGCTTTCGCAGCTTGCTGAAAAAGTTTACCTTATTCACCGCAGGCAGGAATTCCGTGCCGAAAAACAGCTGGTAGAAAAGGTTTATAAACCTGAAAATATTGAGTTCATTCTCGATACTGTTGTAACGGGGCTGAAAGGCGATAAGCGCCTTGAAGGGCTGGAACTGGAAAACAAAGTTACCGGCGAAAAATCGGAACTTGCCGTGGATGGCGTTTTTGTAGCTATCGGACAGATGCCGGAAAACGGTATGTTTAAAAATGTTGTTGAGGTTGATGCAGGCGGCTATATTGTTGCCGGTGAGGACTGCAAAACAAGCTGCCCGGGCATTTTTGCCGCCGGTGACGGACGCACAAAAAAAGTGCGCCAGCTTACAACGGCTGCGGCAGACGGTACTGTTGCCGCACTTGCAGCAAGCGAATATATAGGTTAAAAGAAAAAATTAAAATTTTATGCTGAAATGAAATAAACAGGCTTTGATGAGTAATTAAAATTCATCAAAGCCTGTTTATTTTTGCGGTTATAAACTTTTACAGAGGCTTTTACCTTAATGATTGGCTTCATAATACCCCATGTTTTACGTTTTTTGTTGTTAATTTCTTTTTGTCTTTTTTTGGAAAGTTTTTTATATTCTACAAATTTTTCCATATATATCACTCCTTTGCTTTTGAGGAATTTAATTATACATTATTAAATGGAGAAATGCAATAATATTTTAGAATAGCATAATTAAAATATTATAATTTTTTGCATTATTTTGATTATAAAGATTATTTTATTTACGTAATTGTGAAAATTTTGTATAATTAAATAAATAACATATTTTAACTAAAAAGGTGATTCTATGAAAAATAGTCATGAAAATAATTTAAAAATTATGTTTGTTTTATTAATTATATTGTCTGTTTTAACTTATATTTTTCAATATGTAGATGCAGTCATAATTCCTAATAGTGTTTTATTATTAAGTTTAACATTACTTATGATAATAGTACCGGCAATATTTCTAAAAATTATTCCTTGGCGATGGAAACTTTTAGTTATAACTATTTCTTTTATTGCTGCATGTATTAATTGGATCTTTGTTAGTTATAATTCATTTTATGATGGAGTTGCTTTTAATTTGTTTAATGAAGCGAATATTCTGTATACAAGTACATCGGCAGTTTTAAAAAGCGATGCCACAGAAACCGAAAAGAAGACTTTATTAAGTGATATTTATTCAAAATCTTTTGGTGAAATTACTGTAGAAAAAAATGGAGAACCTTTCATTGTAGTTGAATCAAAAAGACCTAAAGAAGAATATGAATTAGAACCAATAATTGATTCAAGGTATATATTAACTCAAAATGCTAAATATGATTTTAAATATTCGTATGCAAACCAACCATTTCTCAGTATAGGATTAACAAGGGCAATATCGTTTTCTGTGTTTCCTGATCTTATAAAATCAGAAAAATTTGATAATGTACGTTACTTGAATAATAAGCATTATAATAGGAGCATTACGCTGTGGTTAGCATTTGTATTTCTATATTATCTAGGTCTTGCAATAGTATATTATAAAGTTAAAATTGATAGAAGTAATGAAAACATTGCAGAAATTTATAAATATATGCATTTGCAAATGATTAGAGATATTAATAATATAACAACTTCAAAAGCTAAAAATGTACTTCAAGATTTATTAACAAATTGGAACATAAAGCAACTTTCTGGCAATGAATATGAAACTACATATGAAGCGGCTTCTGAAGCGGCTAGAAGTACAAAACATGATTTAGGTCATAAATGGACTGATAGAAATGAATTTTATTTAAATAATAAAGACGATATAAAGCCATATATTAACGAAATTTTAGCTGATTTGAATGATATTCCTAAAGTAATTTCTATAAAATCTCAAAAATATACGATTAAAGATATTTTGGATAAATTAAATGAAATCGGTTTTATTAATGGTTCGCAGAGGAAAGAACGAGGATTAAATTTTAATTATAATCGAGTGAAAGCTGATTTAATTAAAAAAAATGAATATTGTGATGTTAATTTGGAACGTATAAAAAGTATTGTTGATAACTTGATAGGTAATTCTATTGAAGCTACTAATAACTTAAGAAGGAAGTTTAGAGAAGAACACAGACAGTATAATAGAAATATTTTTTTAAAAACTGACATATTAGAACAGAATGGTCAAAAATATTTTAAAATTTCTATTAAAGATAATGGTGGTGGATTTCCAAATCCAGAAAAAATTTATAAAGAAGTTGTTGTTAGTAGTAAAACAAATGCTGACGGTAGCAAAAGAATGGGCGAGGGTACAAGTTATATCAACTTTTTTGTAAATTTGTATGGAGGAAAAATAGAGGCGTCTAATTATTTTGTTGAAGAAGGTTTATTAGGTGCGAAAACCGAAATTTATTTTCCGATAATAGATTAATAAATTAAAAGGAGAAATGACGTATGGAAAAGTTTATAGTTGGGTTGGCAGATGATATGCAGAATATTCATGATATGATTGAAAAATTTGTGAATGAATATGATGAGCTTATTCAGTTAGAACATTTTTATTTTACAAGCGAAGTAGAGGATTATTTATATGATAATCCTGATGGTATAGATATGCTTTTTTTGGATGTTCTTTTTGAAGGAAGTACAAGTGGCATAGAAGCTTTACCAACTATTAGAGAATATGCACCAGATTTGCCAATTTATTTATTTACTGGCGAATGTATTGCGGTAAAAACAGTAATGGCTATGTGTGAAAAATATAATATTGAGCTTGTTAAAAAGCCAGTAGAAGAAGCAGAAGTACTTACTAAAATCATGTTGGTAAAGAAAAATTATGATAATTATAAAAAAGTATATGAAAAATTAGATGAATATAGCCAGTATATTGATTTAATTGAAAAGGATAACGAGCGTTTAATTTTAGAAAAAGCAATAGAACAAGCGAATGTACAAAATACTATAAATGAAATTAATATGCGAATTGAAGCAAATAAACAGATTCCAAAGAGTGTTTATACACTTGTAAAAGAGGTTTTTCCTAATTTAGAATTTGCTTCGAATGTTTTGCTTGAAATGTTAGGTAAAAATTTTGATAAGGGAATTTATAAAATTTTAAAACCATTGAATGACGGTAGCATATTACCAGCAGGTGCTAAAAAGAAACATTTTATTGAATGGGGAGTAAATAATTTATATGAGTATAGACTTTCAAAGAAAAGTCGTGTATTTGTACAGGAAATAGGTGGGCAAAAACCGTTAATTTATGCAATTGATTACAATCATGATAAACATTAATTGAAATGGTGATATTATGACGGCGTTTGTGGTTGGAATTGCTGATGATGAGGAAAGTGTTCATAAAAGCATAAAACAATATTTACATATTTATGATCCAGTAATACATATAAAAGAATTTTATTTTACAAGTGAAGTAGAAGATTATTTATATAAAAATCCTGAAGGATTAGATATATTATTTTTGGATCAGCGTTTTGAGGGAAGTACTTCCGGTATAGAATCAATACCAATAGTAAGAAAATATGCTCCTAAGTTACCAATAGTTCTATTAACGAGTATGGATATAGAGTTTGCTCAATTGGTTGTATTGGGAGAAAAATATGATGTTGCGTATATTCCTAAACCGATTGATACCAAGCAATTGGCAATGAAAATAGAAAATGTTAAATATCAAATCCGTAAATATGCAGAATTACAAAAAAGTATTGATTTATCATTAAAGCTTTTAGCAAAAGGTAATATAGCTGGTTTAAAAGAATACATTCAAAAAGATTTAAATGATAATGAAAAAAATTTGTTATATGATCTTGAAAAGCTTTTAGAGTCGATTAAGACATGCAGTAAATATGATGTTATAAAGCAAAATCTTAATAGTTTTGTTAATTCTCTTAAGAAGTATGATAGTAATATTGCTAATAATCAAACCAGGAAAGATGTAAATGTGCAGAAAGCTATTTCTTATATTGTAGATAATATGCAAAATTTAATTGAATATAAGAGCAAAACGTCTTGTGTATGTAAAATAATTAAATGGTGTGCAATAAATGGTTACTTGCAGCAGGCCGTTACATTTTATATTGAATGGTTACCAAAGTATTTAACAGAAGCATATCTTATTGAAGTTAAAGACGGAGATATAATAACTGTTTGTAATGCTAATAAACATTCATGGGAAGTTTGGGAACGTTATTTTATAAGGGAATTTAGATATAAAAGTTTTTCTCAAGGTACAGAAAATAGTGAAATTGTTTTTAATAAAGAAGTAAACAGAGTTATACAACAGTTTAAAAATTTTTCTGGATTGAATCCTGGTGAGAGAGAACAAAGAATTTCAGTGTTAGCTTCTGAAGATACATTAGCAGGTATATTAGCAAAAGCAATAATAATGTTTGCTGAAAAAGCTAAAAAGAATTTCGTCTATGAAGTGTTAAATTCATCTAATTGTTTGATATGCAAAATTTTGCAAAATTCATGTCCGTCTAATACTAGTTTTGTGAATTTTTTAAATCAAAGATTAAAAAACGAAAAAGATATAAAAAATATTATGATAAAAGCTATAATAGGAGTAAAAAAGCAAAAATTAAGAGAACTTTTATTAACTGCTAATAGTACAACTAAAAATGAACTAGCAAAAATTTCAAATGTCACAAAATATTCTTGTATAACTTTGAACACATCGGCTGTTGCGCAAAATTATTTGAGGATGTTGAATAATAATGCTGTGATTATAAATTTGCCAATAGAAAATTTAATTAAATTTACAGAACAATATAGAAAATATAATAAACAATATCGTAATCAAATGAATCATGCTAATAATAGTTTTGATGATGAAAGTAATGCGGAGGTAATATCTAAATCTATTATTGCAAGTGTAAATTTAATTGATTCAGAATTTTAATTATATTTAAATACTGTTTATTTTTAATGGATGATAATAAAGGTAAAACTTATGAAAAAAATATGGTTTGTTCTTTTTAGTATTATTATAATTTTATCTTCGTTATTTTTTGTAGGATTTAAAAACAATGATGAAATAAATATTTTACATGGTAAAGTAGTGTATGTTTACGATGGAGATACAATTCAATTAAAAACTAGTGATAATAAAGAATATAAAATTAGATTATCTGGAATAGATGCTCCTGAATATAACCAAAATTACGGAAAGAAATCTAAAGCATATTTAAATTCGTTAATTTGTGATAAGTTAGTAAATATAGAAGTAGTTGGTATGGATAAATATAAGAGAATTTTAGCTATAATTTTTCATAATAATGAAGATATAAATTATAAAATGATAAAAAAAGGATATGCATGGCATTATAAATATTATGATAGTAATCAAGTATATGCAGAAGCTGAAATGGAAGCCAAAAATAAAAAACTTGGGTTGTGGCAGGATGAATATCCAGAAGCTCCTTGGCATTTTCGACATAGTAAAAAACATATTCACTAAACTTCAGTATAACTACTAACGTTTATAGTAAAACATAATCTATTTTTAAAGTAGATTATGTTTATTTTTTTATATTCGGTAAACCTGTTTACAAAGAATAGTTAACGTTGTATAATGTTGTTGTTAACCGAAATAAACAACAAGGTTTACGTAAACGGAGGGCAAAATTATTATGAATTTTATTATTGAAATGGCTGATAAAGTTTTAAACGGCGGAGAAGTAACCAGAGCCGAGGCAGAACGCTTAATAAATGTAAGTGATGACGATACAATGCTGCTTTTGGCAATGGCAGATAAAATCCGCCAGAAATATAACGGTAATGCTGTCGATTGCTGCGCTATTATTAACGGCCGCAGCGGGCGCTGCCCGGAAAACTGCAAATTCTGTGCGCAGTCCGCTCATTATCATACCGGTGTTAAAGAATATCCGCTGCTGAGCGAGCAGGAATTTGTTGACGCTGCCAAAAAAGCCAAAGTCGCAGGCGCAGTAAGGTTTTCGATTGTTACAAGCGGCAGAGGGCAGAGCAAGGCTGATGATTTTGACAACATCTGCAAAGCCTTGAAACGTATTAAAGAAGAAGTAGGCATTGAGGTTTGCTGTTCTTTGGGCATTTTAACGGAGGAGCAGGCTTTTAAACTGAAAGAGCTTGGCGTAACGCGCTACCATTCCAATTTGGAAACCGCGCCCAGCCATTTCCCAGATATTTGCAGCACCCATACCTATGAAGATAAAATGTTTACCATCCATAACGCGCAGAAAGCAGGCCTGCGTGTTTGCAGCGGCGGTATTTTCGGGTTGAACGAAACGCCGGAGCAGCGCGTGGAAATGGCGTTTGAACTGAAACGCCTTGGCATTGACAGTGTGCCGCTGAATCTTTTAACGCCTATTCCGGGAACTCCGTTTGAAAATAACAAGCCTTTAAAACCTTTGGAAATTCTGCGTGCTTACGCGGTTTTCCGTTTTATATTGCCTAAAGCGCTTATCCGCACCGCAGGCGGGCGTGAGGTTAACCTGCGCGATTTGCAGTGTCTGGCGTTAAACGGCGGGCTGAACGGCATTATGGTCGGCGGGTATTTAACTACCGGCGGCAGAAGCCCGGAAGCCGACAAAGTAATGATTAAAGATTTGGGACGTACTGTAACGCATCCGGTTTTATGAGGGGTGAGATGTATGCTTTACAGTGTAAAAATGCGTTCGGCACAGGGTGGAGCGCATGAAGAAGGCGGTAGGCATATTTCCGGCGCGGAGCGTATTTTGCCGGAAGAACAGCTTGATTATGCCGTGCTTACCATGCTGCACCGGGCGCGCGAGCATGAACGCGGACGCGCGGATTTTATCAGCTTAAAAGTGGAAGAAATAAAGCCTCAGGATATTGTTTATAAGCCGCTGTTAAATTTCAGCACCTGCCCGGTAAAGACGGCGCAGGAAGGGCACCTGGCGGCAGTTGCCGAGCTTGAACGAGCCGGAGTGAAGCCTAAAGCCGCCCTTAAAGGGTTGGAAATGCTTGAAAACCTGCATGACAGTATGCGCGGTGCCATTGTTGTTGATTGTGAAAGCGGAATGCGGATTGACGGCATGGGCGAGCGCGGCGTGCGTGCCAGCAAAATGGATTGTGTAAACAGCCGCGGCTATGATGAATATATGCAGGCGCGCGGGCTGACAGGCGACCATGTGCGCGAAGCGCTGGTGCTGGCTTCCAAGGTTGCCGGGGCTGAAGGTATGGTTGCGGAGCTGTGCTGGTCGGACGACCCATATTATGTTACAGGCTATGTTGCCTCGCCGCTTTATGGCTACCGCCGCATACCTGTAATGAAGGAACGCGGCAGCGGCATTGGCGGCAGGGTGTTTTTTGTGCGTCCGGGTACGGATATGAATGAATTGATTAATTACCTTAAAGAACAGGTTGTGATGATACAAACCGGGGAGGCGCTGCCATGCTGACAGAACGCCTGCAGAAAGAACTGGAGGAAACTTATGCCAAAGGGTTAAGGCGCACTGTTGACGCGCTGCGCTTTAAAACCGCGGTACGCGCCGAAGATGAAAACGGCAAAGAATATCTTGTGTTTGCAAGCAATAACTACCTTGGGCTTACCCATGCGCCGGAGGTACAGCGGGCTGCGGCAGAAGCGGTACGCTGGGGAATGGGCAGTACGGGCAGCCGCCTTACAACAGGCGCGGCTTTAGAAACCGGCGAGCTGGAAAAAGAACTGGCGGAATTTAAACACGCCGAAAGCGCGCTGGTGTTCAATACCGGTTACATGACAAATTTAGGCGTGCTGTTTGCCCTGGTTAAACCGGGCGATGTTGTTTTCAGCGACGAGCTGAATCATGCCAGCATTATTGATGGCTGCCGCATTGCCCGTGCGCAGGTTGTTGTTTACAAACATAACGATATGCAGGACTTGGAACGGCTGCTTAAAGAAATTCCTGCCGCTGGCGAGCGTTTTATAGTTACGGACGGCGTTTTCAGCATGGACGGCGATATTGCCAATTTGCCGGAGCTTGTGCGCCTGAAAGAAAAATATGGAGCGTGCCTGATGGTTGACGACGCCCATAGCGTTGGCGTTATAGGCGCGGACGGCAGCGGAACGGCGGCTTATTACAACATGCAGGGCACAATTGATTTGCAGATTGGCACATTAAGCAAAGCGCTGGCGGCGGAAGGCGGGTATGTTGCTGCCAATAAAATAATTATTGAATACCTTATTAATAAATCGCGCCCGTTTATTTTTTCTACCGCACTGCCTGCCTGCGTAACGGCGGCGGCATTGGCGGCTTTGCGCCTGCTTCGGCAAAAGCCGGAACAATATGTTGGCAGGCTGAAAGAAAATGCGGCCTTAATGCGTAGGCTGCTGCATGACGAAGGCTTTGAGATAATCGAAGGAGTAACTCCTATAGTGCCGGTGCTTACCGGCAGCAGCGAAAAAACCATGCGGTTTATGGCGGCGCTTTTGGAGGCAGGCATTATGGTTTCGGGCATACGCCCGCCGACGGTGCCGGAAGGCACAAGCCGCCTGCGTGTAACGGTAACGGCTGCGCATACGAAAGCAGAAATTAAGCAGGCTGCAAAAACTATGGGCAGAATATGGCGTGAATTAAATGCGTAAAGCGAAAGAAGGTTTTGGCATGAAAGCAATCGGTATAACCGCAACGGATACGGAATTTGGCAAAACAGTAGTAAGTTCCTGCCTGGCGGCGGGGTTTAAATATTTAGGCTTTGATATGGGCGTGTTTAAACCGGCGGCCTCCGGCTGCGTGCGTACGGCAGAAGGCAGGCTTGTTTCGGAAGATGCGGAACTGCTTCTTAAAGGTGCGGGGCTTACAATGGCTCAGCACGACGATGTTGTGCCTTATGTTTTGGAAGCGGCGTTGGCACCGGCGGAAGCATCCAAGCTTGCGGGCGTTAAATTAGAGCCTGCCGTCATGAAAAAAGCGGCGGCGAAGATGATAAACTCTCATGAACTGACGCTTGTGGAAGGCGTGGGCGGAATTTCCGCACCGCTGACGGATGATTACCTTGTAAAAGATTTTTTCTGCGATATGAAGCTGCCGGTAATAATTGTTGTTAAACCGCTTTTGGGCAATGTTAACCACGCTGTTTTAAGCGCTTATTACGCACAGCACGAAGGCTTGAAGGTACTGGGCTTTATTGTTAACGGCTGGGATGAAGAAAATGCCGGTGTTTTGGAGCGCAGCAACCTTTATTATTACGAAAAATTAACCGGGCTGCCTGTTTTGGGCAGGCTGCCGGTTTTAAATAAAAAGCTTTTAACCGGTCCTGATATGCTTGAAGCGGGTAAAATTGCTGCGGAAAACATAGATTTACAGCGTATTTATAAACTTTTGGGAGATGGCGAAAATGAATAAATGGGAAGAACTCGATAAAAAATATATCTGGCATCCTTTTACGCAAATGAAAGGCTGGGTTGAAAACCAGCAGCTTGTTATTGAACGCGGCGACGGCGTAAAATTGTACGATACCGAAGGGCGCGGCTATTATGACGGTATTTCCAGCCTGTGGGTAAATATTCACGGTCATCGCCGCAGGGAAATTGATGACGCCATTAAAACGCAGATTGATAAAATTTCCCATTCTACTTTGCTGGGGCTTATTAACCAGCCTTCGGCAGAATTTGCGGAAAAACTTGTGGAGATTACGCCGGACGGATTAAATAAAGTTTTTTATTCGGATGACGGTTCTACCGCTGTTGAAGCTGCCGTTAAAATTGCTTTTCAATACTGGCAGTTTAAAGGCAGGCCCGAAAAACAGCAGTTTATCAATCTCGGCGATTCTTATCACGGCGATACGGTAGGTGCCGTAAGCGTCGGTAATATCGACGTGTTCCATAAAGTTTACAAACCGCTTTTGTTTGCCACTAAAAAAATGACCTGCCCGTCTTTTTATCACAGCAAACTGGGCCTTAAAACCGAAGAAGAATTTTTAAAATACCTGCTTGACGAGCTTGAAGACTATTTAAAAGAAAATGCCAGCCACGTTGCAGCCATGATTATTGAACCTTTGGTGCAGGCCGCCGCAGGCATGCTTATGCAGCCGAAGGGCTATATTAAGGGCGTGCGCGAGCTTACCAAAAAATACGGCGTACTGTTAATTGTTGATGAAGTTGCAACCGGCTTTGGGCGTACCGGCAAAATGTTTGCCTGCGAGCATGAAGGCGTACTGCCTGATTTGATGTGCATGTCCAAGGGCATTACCGGCGGTTATCTGCCGCTGGGCGCAACCATGGTTACGGATGAAATTTATAATGCCTTTTTGGGCGAGCCGGAAGACTATAAAACTTTTTATCACGGACATTCCTATACAGGCAACCCGCTGGCGTGCGCTGCAGGCCTGGCGGGGCTTGAAATTTTTGCCAAAGATAAAGTTATTGCAGGTTTGCCTCCCAAAATGGCAGTTATTGAAAAATATATGGAAAAATTCAGCAAAATGCGGTATGTTGGCAACGCAAGGCAGTGCGGCATGCTGGCGGGCATTGAACTAATGCGCGATAAGGAAAACAAAGTTCCGTTTGGCCCGGCGCTTTTAATTGCCGGCGGCATTTGCCATAATGCACGCAAATATGGTTTGATTGTCCGCAATATCGGCGATGTAATTATTTTTATGCCGCCTTTGGCAAGCACGGCCGCGCAGATTGAAGAAATGCTCGGCATGCTTGAAAAAGCCATGACAGAAGTATTTGAGAAAATTGCAGGCGGCAGCAAAGTTGATTTTTCTGACCCTTGCGCTTTTTAATCAGCCTCCATTTCCGGCGCTCTTGTTATAGGGCGCCTTTTATTTTTATTTTTTGTTGCAGGTGTATGGTATAATAAAAATGATACACAGCAAGTTTTGGCGGTGATGATAATGGAGGAATCTAAATTTTTAATAATAACCGGTATGTCGGGCGCGGGCAAAACGCAGGCTATCCGAACGCTTGAGGATATGAACTATTTTTGCGTTGACAATATGCCGCCGGCGCTGATTACCAAATTTGCGGAACTGTCCAGGCAGGCATCCGCGCCGCGCAACACGGCAATAGTTGTTGATATACGCGGCGGACGTTTTTTTGACAAACTGGCAGAAGTTTTGGACGAACTGCGTTTAAACGGCTATTCTTATGAAGTGCTGTTTCTGGACGCTTCCGACGCGGTGCTGATAAGAAGGTACAAGGAAACCAGGCGCCGCCATCCTTTGGGGCAGGGCAGAACATTAAGCGAAAGTATTGCCTACGAGCGCAGCAGCCTGCAAAAAATCAAAGACCGCGCAACGTATATTATTGATACTACCGATATGCGCGCCGACGCGTTGAAAAACAAAATCCGCGAGCTGTTTTCCGTAAGCGGAACGGGCGAACCCATGTCGGTAACGGTGCAGTCTTTCGGGTTTAAACATGGCCTGCCGCTTGACAGTGATATGGTGCTTGACGTACGCTTTTTGCCGAACCCTTTTTATGAAGACGACCTGCGGATGTTAACCGGCAATGATGAACCGGTTGCGCAGTTTATAGAGCATTATCCGCAGACGCAGCAGTTTTTGGCAAAAGAGGAAGATTTGCTGGAGATGCTTTTGCCGCAGTACGTGGCGGAAGGAAAAAGCCAGCTTGTAATCAGCGTTGGCTGCACCGGCGGCCAGCACCGTTCTGTTTATATTGCCAATAAGCTGGCGGCGTTTTTGCGCAGGCAGGGCTATAAGGTTCTGTTAAGCCACCGCGATTTAAGGCTTAAAAACCGCTGAAGGAGGCTATTATGGGCTGGATTAGCTGGCTGTGCCCTGGCATGAATTTAAAGCGCTGGCTGCTTTTGTTTACAGTAGGCGTTTTATGCTGTGCGCTTGGGCTGGCATTATTTTTTAATTATCAGTTCATGGGCTATGTTGAAGAATTAATGTTCCGCATGGCCTATCTTACAACCGGCAAATATTCCAATACGGTTTCCATGCTGGGAGGCTTTTTATTCCTGTGCATCGGCGGCTTTGTCATGATATATGCAACAAGGCGCGTTATCCGTTCCGTTGTGGAAGCAGTTCTGCCGGACAACAATTCATCTTTAATGGAAAAAATTTTTACGCAGAGGAAACTTGGACGCGGCCCTGCCATTACCGTTATCGGCGGCGGCACAGGGCTTTCCACTCTTTTGCGCGGCATGAAATATATAACAAGCAACTGCAATGCCGTTGTTACCGTGGCAGATGACGGCGGTTCGTCCGGGCGTCTGCGCAAGGAAATGGGCATTATTCCGCCCGGCGATTTGCGTAACTGCCTTGTAGCGCTGGCAGACCGTGAGCCGCTTATGGAACGCATTATGCAGTTCCGTTTTAACGACGGTTCGCCTCTTGCGGGGCACAACTTCGGCAACCTTTTTATTGCTGCCATGGCAGAAGCCGAAGGCAGCATGGAAGCAGGACTTGCGGCAACAAGCCAGATTTTAAATGTGCGCGGCAAGGTAATTCCTTCCACGCTGAGCGATATCCGCCTTAAAGCGGAAATGACGGACGGCACATTAATAGAGGGCGAATCGGAAATACCAAAAGCTCATAAGCGCATACGCCGCGTTGGCATTGAACCTTCAAACGTGCAGGCCACAAGCAGCGCCGTTGATGCCATTATGAAGGCAGATGTGCTGATTCTGGGGCCGGGCAGCCTTTATACAAGCGTAATACCGAACCTCATGGTGGAAGGAATCCGTGAAGCCGTGCTGCTGTCGGACGCTGTAAAAATTTATGTCTGCAATGTAATGACGCAGCCGGGCGAAACAGACGGCTACGGTGCTTTCGAGCATGTGCAGGCGCTTATTACCCATGCAGGCGCGCAGTTTTTGGATTACGTTATCGTTAATGACCAGAATGTTACGGAAACGCAGCTTGCGCAGTATCAGTTAAAAGGTTCCATTCCGGTTACGCCGGATATTAAAAAGATTGAACGCCTCGGCATTAAGGTTGTGCCCAAGAGCCTTATCAGCAATAAGGATTTGGTAAGGCATAACCCGCAGAAGCTTGCTCAGGCAGTTATTTCGCTTATTTACCGCCTGCGTCTGTTCGGCAAGGGCTTCCGCTTTTTCGATTACTTCTTCATGCGCCAGAGCATGCGCAAATTAAAAAATAAATCGGTGTAAAAGGGTAAGGCAATGTCATTTTCCAACGAAGTAAAAAACGAATTGTCACGTCTTGAAGTTTCTAAAAAATGCTGTGAAAGAGCAGAGCTTTTGGGGCTTTTGCGTGTAAGCGGCGCCGTTATTTTGCAGGGGCGCAATATGGGCATTCATTTTTCTACCGAAAATGCTGCCCTTGCACGCCGTATGCTGCAAATGTTAAAAAGCAATTATAATGTGCAGACGGAAGTTGTCATTACACGCTCGCGCCGTTTAAAAAAGAACAACCGCTATCAGGTCAGGGTTATTCCTTCCAAAGAAGCAGGCAAAGCACTGCATGAATTACAGCTTTTGCCTTACAGCGACGTTGCGGAAAGGCATAAACTGCTTGCCAAATCCTGCTGCCGCAGGTCATTCCTGCGCGGGGTGTTTCTGGCGGGCGGTTCCGTAAGCAAGCCTTCAAGCGATTATCATTTGGAAGTGGTAACGGAAAACGAAGAACTGGCCAAAAGCATTGTAAAGGTAATGCATGGTTTTTCACTGCCGGCAAAAATTACCGACCGCAAAAATGATTTTATTGTTTACATGAAGGAAGGCAACAGTATTATTGACTTTCTTTCGGTTATCGGCGCGCATAATGCGTTAATGGAGTTTGAAAATGTGCGTATTGTTAAAGAAATGCGCAATAATGTTAACCGCGTTGTAAACTGCGAAACAGCCAATTTGAATAAAGTTGTGCAGGCTGCGGTTGAACAGCTTGAAAGCATCCGCTATCTGGAAAAGAAGGGGCATTTTGGCAAGCTGCCTGCCGCACTGCGCGAAACGGCAGAACTGCGCCTTGAAAACCCTGATGCTTCACTGGCAGAACTTGCCAAAGCCGCTAACGGCAAAATAAGTAAATCCGGCCTTAACCACAGGCTGAAAAAATTACAGCAAATTGCAAAGGAACTGGGGCTGGAAATTAATGATAAAAATAAAGAGCAAGTGGATTAAAATAGTTCTGCTGGTGCTGGTTGTTGCTGCGGCAGCGGCTGCGAAGCCTTTTTATGACGGTTACAGCGAATACCGCAAAAATGCAGTGCCGGTTTTGGAATATCATTCCGTTGGCGGCAGCGATGAATGGCCTGCCGAAGTAATAATCAAAACCGAAGTTTTTGAAAAACAGCTGCAGTATCTTCATAATAACGGTTACAGCATGCTTTCCGTGGAGCAGATGATAGACGGCTTTAAAAACGGAAAAGACATGGGCAAAGCGGTTGTGCTTACTTTTGACGACGGCTATATGGATAATTACACCAATGTTTTTCCGCTTCTGAAAAAATATAATGCCAATGCTTCGTTTTTTATAGTGCAGTCTAAAATAGGCAAGCCCAATTACATGGGGCATAACGAAATTACGGAGCTGATTCACGCAGGCAACGATTTGGCTTCCCATACAATCAACCACAATATTTTAACGGACATTGACCCCAAATATTTTGCGTGGGAGCTTTCAAGTTCCAAATTCTTTTTAAAAAAAGAATTTGATATGTATTATGTGCATCTGCTTTCGTATCCCAACGGCAAATATGACGAAAAAGTAATTGCCGCAGCGCAGAAGTACGGTTACAATTATGCCGTTACTGGCAAAAACGGCGCCGTTGATAAAAACTGGGTGGAAAACCATCCGATGGAAATCGGGCGCGTAATTATCAAGGGCGACATGACGGAAAGCGAGTTTAAAAGCAAACTGGAACGCTCCTATTTATTGGGGTATTTAAAAAGCGTGGTTTTCGGCAGCCTGTTTTTTTACTGATAAGGCTTGCGGATTTAGTTAAAACACGGTACAATATTATAAATAATGATTTTGGAGGAATGAACGATGAAAAAACATATCACTACCGTAAATAAAGCAATGCTCAACAAAACTTTAAGAACCGGCGGCTGCGGCGAATGCCCGGCTTCCTGCCAGTCTGCATGCAAAACTTCCTGCACTGTAGGCAACCAGGTTTGTGAACATAAATAATCCGTTCGGATAAAAATTAGCAGATCTGTTACAGCTCCCTGCATGTCAGGGGGCTGTTTTATGCTTTGAAAGGTGGAATTTGATGCTGATACATAAAATGCGCCTTGACGATTACAAGGCTGTGCTTGACGTTAACAGCGGTGCGGTGCATTTGGTTGATGACCTGATTTACGATTTGCTGGATGTTTTTGACGGCGAAAACGGTGAAGAAGCCATCAATGCAATGAAAGACCGCTATGACGAAGCGGAACTGCGTGAAGCCGTTGAAGAACTGACGGAACTGAAAAATGAAGGGCTGCTTTTTTCTCCCGAATTTGAAGTGCCGCCTACTTTCAGCGAAACACCGGTTTTAAAATCGTTATGCCTGCATATTGCGCATGACTGCAACCTGCGCTGCGGTTACTGCTTTGCCGGTACCGGCGATTTTGGCGGCTGCCGCGCTCTGATGAGCAAAGAAGTTGCCGAAAAAGCAGTTGAATTTGCAATTACAGGCAGCAAAAAGCGCCATAATCTGGAACTTGATTTGTTCGGCGGCGAGCCGCTGATGAACTGGCCGGTTGTGGAGCACGTTATTAATTATGTGCGCCGCCGTGAACGGGAAACCGGCAAAAACATCAAGCTGACGCTTACAACCAACGGCACTTTGCTGAACGATGAAAACATTAAATTTTTGAACGATAACCGTGTAATGCTGGTATTAAGCCTTGACGGCAAAAAGGAAACGCACGACAGGATGCGTCCGTTCCCGAACCATACGGGCAGCTATGATGCGGCTGTACGCGGCTTTAAAAAAGTTATCGAAAGCCGTCACGGCAAAAACTATTATTTGCGCGGAACTTATACCCATTACAATCCGCATTTTTGCGAAGATACCCTTGATATGACCAAAATCGGCAAGGAAATTTCCGTAGAACCGGTTGTCGGCACTGATGAACCATATGTACTTACCGAAGAAGATTTGCCGGTATTGTACGAAGAATACGATAAACTGGCACGTGCTTACCTGCAAAAACGCCATGAAGGCGACCCGTTTGACTTTTTCCATTTTAATGTTGCACTTGATAACGGGCCCTGCGTTGCCAAAAGGCTGGCTGGCTGCGGTGCCGGGCATGAATATTTTGCCATTACTCCGGAAGGCGATATTTATCCCTGCCACCAGTTTGTAGGGCGTGAGCAGTATAAACTCGGCACGCTTGATACCGGCGTTGTAAAACCGGATTTGGTGCAGAAATTCCGTCATACCCATGTAATGACGAAACCTGCCTGCCGCGAGTGCTGGGCAAGATTCTTCTGCAGCGGCGGCTGCCATGCCAATGCCGACCTTATTAACGGCGATATTTCCATTCCGTATGAATACGGCTGCAAACTGCAGAAAAAGCGCCTGGAGTGTGCCATTATATTGCAGGCCGTTCTGTCTGCCGAAGCGCAGCAGGGCGAGGATAACAGGCCGCATATAACAAACTTTAAGTTCGAAACAGAATAAATTTTTCATACCCCTGCGAAAAATTTTACGCAGGGGTATTGCATTTTATCGTAAAATCTGCTAATATACTAAATACAGTTTGTTACACAAGTTTAACAAATGCTTAACTTAAAAAACTTTTCAAAAAAGGTAAAAAAGTACTTGACAAACCTTTGAAAGTGTAATAAACTATACAAGTCGCCGGAAAATGGCAGCACCTTGAAAACTGAACAAGAACCAAGAAAAAGCGAATGTGCGGGTGAGTTTGCTGGAAGTGAAAGCAGAAAGCAAATGAGCCAAACAAACAAAATTCTGGATTAAATAATTAAGAGC
>ERZ827088.385-NODE-385-length-67483-cov-6.049267_pt1 | contig 67483 bp, 93 predicted proteins | sample MGYA00519922_ERZ827088 | MGnify/ENA primary metagenome ERZ827088 (study PRJEB31778, sample SAMEA3449254) | human gut metagenome | biome: human gut; feature: human-associated habitat; material: faeces | place: United Kingdom | collected 2010/2012 ... | reverse complement strand
CCGGTGGTGGGGGTCGAACCCACACGTGTTATTAGCACAAGGGATTTTGAGTTTTTATCCGCATCTTCCATCTGGTGTCATCCAGTGATATCTAGTGATATCTGGTTCCCACTCTGCAAAGGCAAAATTCACGCCTCAACGAACAATAATTTGAAATATCCACGATTTTTCGATGCGTTTTTCCTCTACTCTGTTTTTTCGGTTTGGACCGCCCAAATGGAAATTGGAGGGATGTTCAGGAGGGATGCAGGGCAAAACGCTCCTCTGCTTAGGCACAAAACGAAAGGAAAGTCAAGGATAATGAATCAAAATCAAGCAAAAGAGTATTATAAAAAATTATTTGTGAACTATCCTGATGTGCTGTCTGTCGAAGAAGCAACAACTTTACTCGGTTTCAAAAGCCAGACTGCCATCATCAGAAGAATCCATCAAGATAGACTGCCGGATTTGCCTATATAGACCCGCTACTTTTTTGCCCTGCCATCATCAGGCCGGGTAGGGCAGCTCCCGGCGACGCCCCGCTGGGCGTTTCGGCTTCACGCCATATACTCAACTTCTCTTGCCGCCTGCATCTTGCTGGCAATGATGTCACCGCACTGCTCGATGTAATCGTCCAGCTCACGCCACTTCCGGTAGTTCGAGGTCAGCTTCTTCACCTGTTCCCACCGGTCAAGGCCGTCCAGAGACATCAGCCTGTCGAACATCCACTCAGTCAGGACGGCATAAGCCACGAACTCATTCCCGCGCAGGTCATCCTGAAACGCTTTCTTTGTGAGGTTGGTGCTCGCCACACAGGTCGTGTTCTCGGAACCCTTGAAGTGTCCAATCGCTGCATACACATAGCTCATTGCTCTGACCTCCCGCTTTCGTAGTTGGTGTGGTTTGTTTCATTGTCATCATTCTACCACGATAGCGTGGTTTTGTCAATGGTTTTTCAGAAAAATTTTCAGAAAAATACGCTTTTAGTGTAGAAATAACACCATGTGTGTTATGCTGCAATCGAGCACCTTGTCACAATAGTCTGCTTTACGCCGTTCCGCTCTCCGTGGTCTTTCACCGTGGCCTTGATGGTTTCTCCACCGGTGGCGCTGCAAGGACGGGAGGCGTACCAGATGAAGATATTGCCGTCTACATCCACCAGCTTGTATAGGTAGGTCACGCCCCACTGGTTGTCCCACGAGGCCAGCAGGTGAATGGTCTCCGTCTTCACTGTGATGCGCTCGCCAACCTCACCGACGTACTCCGAGTGCTTATCCGCAGTTTGCTGCGCGGTCTCACGGGCCTTGCGCTCCACATACCGCTGATGTGCGAGCGGGAGATAGGCCAGCCGTCCAACGTAGCTCATCTTCGCATAGCCGGACAGCACGAGCGGGATGCAGTTCTTCACGATGTCGCTCACAGCGTTCCAGTCAATATCGCCGGCACTCAGCAGCGCGTCCCGCTCACGGACCCACGCCATCACCTCATCTGCTTCGCGCAGCCCGCTTTCGCTCGGCACTTCATGCGCGGTAATGCGGTCCAACACAAACTCTTTGGTGCTGTTCGGCTCATCACTTTTCCGATACCCGAACTCTCGAATCACGTCACAGGCGTGAGCCAAGATGTTCTGCACTTCGTACATCCATGTCGGGCTGCGAGACACCCACACCGCCTCCGTGCAGTCCATCGTTGCTTCCGACAGGTCCTGAATCTCAGCCCACATAGCTGCCGTCACAGGAGAAATACCGGTGTACTCTTTCAGGCAGGAACTTCCCACCTGCCGAAGCTCGCCGGCCTCATTCTCAACAAGGAAGGTCGTGCTGCGGAAGCGGTTCACACGGCAGTGGTCACAGTTGGACTTCGCGGTGTACCACTCCTGACCGGCGTGATACCCGGCAAAGCCGGTCACGATGTTGCCTTTCTCGCCGTGCTCAATCTTCGCGCAGACTTTCCAGCCGTTAGCCTTTATGAGACCGTCGCACTCGATCTCAAACTCGACACCCGCCACAGTGTGTCGGCTGACTTCATACAGAACACTTGGACGGGCAGGGTCAACGCCCATCACACGAACAACTGCCGGAATCTCATCGCTTTCAGTGTACGAGAACGGAATGCCATATCCAGCGGCCTTCTTCGCCAGCCGGTTGAGCTTCTTCCTTACGTCCTCTGCAAGCTCCGCATAAACCGTGACCTTCATCGCTGTGACCTCCTATGCTTGGTAGGTGATGTGTTTTTCACTATCATCATTCTACCACGCTATCGTGGTTTTGTCAATAGTTTTTCGGAAAAATTTTCGGAAAATATCACCGACAGTCGAATTTCCGGGTATAAAAAGAGCCCGCCTCACTCGGCGGGTTCCTTGGCACTTTGCTGTGTATCGCGCTCTATCGCTTCCGCAATAGCCCGCATGATGAAGCCATTCAAGCTCTCGCCTGTCTCAGCGATATGAGCACGGATGGCGTCAAGGTTCAGCTCGCTGTCGTTCCGAACACGGAGCAGCACACGAGCGTATGCTTTCTTGTCATACCGTGCATTCGCGTCGATGTGAGCTTGCGTACTTTTTCTATCCACGTCATCGCCTCCTTGTGGACATTGTACCACATACCACGATGTCGTGTCAATACCATCAGGCTCCATACAGCTTAACCAAGACTTCCACGCCGGCCTTTATCTCGCTCCTGACGTCCCGGCCCACCTGTTTGTAAAAGTCGGGCCAGACCATGCACTCATACGCCAGACGCATCGCATTTCGTTCCTCCTGACCGATGCCAAGCCGGAAGTCTTTTGCGATGCCGAGCGCCTTTTGGTACTCACCGGCTGCTACGAGCCGGCGCACCGCATCCGACTTTTTCTCCGGCAATTCTGACAACCTCCTTGCTTTTGCCTCACGCAGCTCTCCGAGCCGCGTGAGGCTTTTTTATGCTCTCATCCAGCCTTGACGAGCCGGTCCAGCAGAGCGTCATACAGCTCCTGCAAGACACGACACCGGGCCTCGACTTCGGCGAGCCGTGATTCTGGCATGGGGGGGGGTCTCCTCACTTTCCTCACTCACCGATGCAAGCTGGATGCCCAGCGAGATGAGCATGGCGTTCTCAATCGCGGCCAACTCGCTGTCCGACACGTGGCCGCAGTAGTTGCCGAGCCGCTCCACCGATACCGTAGAAATCTGCTCGCAGAGCGCTGTGCTGACGCGGCCAGAGCTGCGGATGGTGACGTGGGTCGGCAGATCGCGCTTCGGCGCAGTCGTAAGGTATATCACCTCCACGACCTCGCCGTACCGGTTGTTCTGCTGGTTTGAGACCACCACGGCGGGGCGGCCCGGACGCTGCTCGCTGCCAACGGCAGGGTAGCCGTTGCCTATGTACCAAATGTCTCCTCTGTTGATGTTCATAATGCCTTCTCCTTTCGTCGGCTCAGTATCTCAGCTCTGATGCGCTCTCCCTCGGTCTGAGGTTGAGCGAGCGGGTCCCACGGCTGTCTCACTAACCGATACCCAATCGGTGAGCGCCGGTCCACCACGTAGAACATACGCTCATGAGCGTTCAGCTTGCCGTCCACGAACAGCTTGTCGCCGTACACGAAATACTCTGTCTTTACGTGGTATCGTACCTTTGTGTTGCCATCCAGCGTGAACGCGACATTTCCGGTCTTGCCTTGACCGCTGCCCCACTGGTCTAAGAACCGCGGCCAATAGTAATCGAACCCGCGCCATGTCCGGGCAAGGTACACGCACCGTTCGGCTGGCTCAAAGTCGGAGCGTATCACGCCGGTGAACTGGTTGCAGTCATAAGTCTTGAACCACGGATGCGCGAACCGGACGGTCACATGGTCTATCCGCTTTTGACATGGCGTGTGTCCCGGCCCTACATGGCCGAAGAACTTACAGCTTCCGCAGTGAAGGCAATCCACCTCTCCGTCAGGGTACATCGTGCGTCGCTCCTTCCGGTCTCCGGCGATGCCGGCACATACCAGTGCTCATATCAAAATCACAGGGCTGACGCTGCTCGCTGTGTTGGCACTCGTCGCAGAGCATGAGCACCCCTCCGCAATACGGGCAGAATGCCTGATAGCCGTCCCGCTCGGTGTCCCAGCCGTGAATCTCGACCTCCCGCTCGCAGTTGGAGCACTGTTCGGTCACAACGTAGGTGCGCGGCTCCGGCCCGCTGTCTGGCTCCTGCAACAGCCATGCTCTGCACTTCGGCAGGGTATCGAACTCCTCCGTCCATGCGTAGCCAGTGCTGTTGTCAATGCCGATGAAGCTCTTGCCAGTGTCCAGATAGAACAGGCCGCGCGGCTCGCGGGTGGCGATGATGTCATCAGCCTCTGCTTTCGTAATCATTCGGATTTCCACTCACGGTTCCTCCTTTCCACGCTCACCCGAACACCAAATCGCCGAACAGCGCATACTGGATAATCATATCGGCGCACTCGGCATCCACGTCTGACGTGTCGATGTAGCCGCTTTCGGTGTCGATGGTCATAGACGCCCCGCTCTCAATGGCAAGAGCCAGTCCGCGCAAAAACTTGTCCATCGTCAGCTCCCACTTATCGCTGCTCTCGGCATCATAGAGCATGAGGGAGCCGCCACGCGCAATCTGCTCATGGCCGTACTCACCGAGCATCTTGCCGACCGGCTTTGCCGCTCGGCACCAGCCTGTGATGCCGCCTTCCAGCGCCGCGCACATGATGTCATCAATGTCCTGCGTTGCCACACGCGCCTTCAGTTCAAGCTCCACCTCAAACTCACGAGATTCGTTCGTCATACCTTACACACCTCCTCAAAACTCTCCTTGCTGGCAGAGGCCAGCACTTCATTGCCGTACTCAGTGAGCATCTCCTTGAACCAGCGCTCGTTCTTTTCCAGCCACTTCTCGGCCTGCGCCTCGGTGAGCGTAACACCGTTCTGCTCTGCGGCGGCGATCACGTCCTCGGCGCACCAGCGAACAACACCATACCATCCGGTCTGCTCGACGCTGGGCGCGTAGTGCTCCATCATCTGCTTGACCCGAAAGGACGGAATCAGGCGGGAGCCGTTGGTGTAAATCCGTCTGGCGTCCTCGAACTCATAGTCATGCAAGAACTGTTCCCACTTGCTCGGGAAGGTCATCATCTCTCCACTCATACTGTTCACCTCCTCACCACATATCAGCGTCGCAGGGGATGCTGACAAAATACCGGTCGGTTGCCTCGTCATACCGAACATCCGCTCCGTACCCGCTGTTCTGGATGCTCTTGATGACGTCCTCAGTCGGACGTTCCGCATACTCATTCCAGACACCGTGCTTGTACATCACGGTCTTCGTGTGCTGGATGGCATCGACTGCTGGCTCAAAGGCCAGACTGCAAATCTCTTTCATTCTGTGCCTCCTCTCACCATGTCCGGCGCAGACCCGCCGCCGGCGTACCCGCAATGCCGATGCAACCGAATTCGGAGCAGTCTGGCATATCGTGGTTGTACACGTAGGCGAGCGGCTGCATCTCCTTGATGTCCTCGCGGTCCTGCGCCCACTCCTCCGTGTAGTCGCTGACGTACAGGTAGCAGTCCATCTTGCCAAAGGTCGTATAGCTGCGGACCACCAGATAGACCAGCGCGTTGTTCTGCTCCTCAAACTCACGGATGCGCTTCAGGTCATCACCCTCTGCCCAGTAGAACGCGCCGAAGGGCGGCTCACTGATGCTGATATAGCCATCATCCTTGAACTGCTTGATGGTGGGCTTGAAGACCCGGAGAGCCTTCATGCGCTCAATGGCCTCGGCCATCTTTTCTTCTCTCGTGACGTTCATGCTCTTTCCTTTCTCCCCGTTCAGCCGATAGGTCAGCTCTCACAACGCTCAGGCGACTTTCTTCACCAAAGCGATTCGCTCATACTCACGGTTGCCCCGACCCAGCACAAGCTCTCTTGGATAGGTGCAGCCCCGCTGGATGTCCGGGTACTCATAGCCCTTCAGGAAGAACGCATAGGCTTGGCTGTCGTCCGTCCAGTCAACGCCGTAGACCCGCTTCAGGTAGGTGTGCGCCAGACGTTCCAGCCGCTGCTCACTCTCAAAGTCACAGCGCTGACCGCAGATGTCGTAGAGGTGCTTGGCCTCTTTACGCATCGCGGCAAGCAGCTCTGCTTTGGTCGGTAGGGCGAACCGCTTGCGGTCGATGCACTTAACGAAGTCTTCCTTGCTCAGCTCTGTTGCCATATACATCGGTTCAATGACGCGGTTATAGTCCTCGAAGGAAACCTCATAGCCGGCCAGCGCCTCAAACTCATGCTTCATCATCTTCATCAACCTCCGCGGTCTTGTGATTTGTTTTTCACTATCTACATTCTACCACGATAGCGTGGTTTTGTCAATGGTTTTTCCGAATATTTTTCGAGAAAAATCACCGATAGTCGAAACATCACACCAAAAGGTAACACATGAAGTTTGCGAAGTGGTCGAGGCTGTACCAGTTGTCCACCTGTCCGATCTCGATAATCTTGCACCACAGACCGTTCAGGTCTGCGTCATACCCCGCCGTGTCCACATCGAGATTGTGATGGAGGCAGTACGCTGTCCAGAGCGCCCGGAGCTGGGCGCGGTAGCGTTCATCCGAGAAGTCGCCCTCAACAATGAACGCTTTCATGTAGCCGAACTCGGCGGTGCGGTTGATGGTGGCGAACTGCCGCTCGATGTACTCGGCAGCGTCCAGATACCCGCCAATCTTCAGCTCTGCAATAATCTTCTCTACAGTCACCACCGCTCACCTCCGTTTCACGTCCGCAACGAAGTCCTTGACCGTGCGGCTCACAGCCCAGTAGAAGTAGGGGAGCATGAGGGCCAGAACCTCGCCGCCCACTGCGAAGTAGCCGCGCTGGGCATAGGCATAGTCAGCGCCGAGGCGGTACAGCCAGATGCCGAGCAGGGTCAGGATGGCATACTTCACGACCGTTCCGGCGTCCGGGCCTTTCTTCTTCCGGCGGCGCTTCCTGCGTCGGGGCTGGGCCAGATAGGGGCAGCCCGGCCCCATGTAGTGCTCAGTCGGCTCCCAGTCGGAAAGTACGATCTCGTGAAGTTCGTCACACCAGCTATCGCCCTCGCCGATGTATTGGCAGTGCGGGCACTTATCTGGATTGCAATACACGGTCGCTCACCTCCTCAAAATACTGAAACGCGCAGTCATACATCAGCCGCCCAGTGAGCTGGTCGTAGAATGTTGGACAGTGCCACGTCCGGTCGAACCGATGCTCTCTGCACCACTGCTCAATAACCCGCGTTGACACCGGCGTGACATAGACGTACAGGTCAGATTCGTGGTGGTCCATCTCGGAATACGGATAGCCCGCTTCCAACAGCCGTATCATCAATGGCTTGTCCTCTCGCTCTAACTTCTGCCTAATGCTTTTCGGGATGGGGCCGGGACGGTGCCTCGCCGCCCAAGCCCGCTCCCTCTCAGCATTCGTCCGGTTAATGACCCGGAGCAAAGCCGCCGCCAATTCCGGTCTCTGCCCATCCGAACTGAGGTGCTTGTAAATCTCGACCAGCAAGTCGAATTCTTTGGCCTGAAGCGTCATTGCGAAACAACCTCCTCTCTGTAATCTCCGAACATACCGTAGTAGTCATCGCCGAACTCGGACTGGCACAGCATGGAGATGCCGGCGTCACCCATCTCGGCTCTGATGCTTTCCAGCTCCTCCGGGCTGTAGAAGTCCAGCAGAGCAAAATACTCATCGCGGATGTCCTCGGGAATGCTGTCCATGTCTACCTCGCCCTCGTCGAAGTCATCTTCTTCGGCGGGGGCTTTCGCGCTCCCAAGCCCCCGGTAATCCCAATCGTCCCAGTACCGGTAGCCGCCCCAGCCACCGAGACCGCCGCCTCTGCGGTAGAACTTCCGCTCGATGTACTCATACTTCGGGAAGTCCGGCTGCGCAGCGTCGGCCACGATTTCGAGGACCTTCTTCACCGTCGCGTTCAGGTGCTTGCGGTTGATGTACTCGTGCTGCGTGTGCGCGTTGTAGTAGCCAGACGAGAGGTTGACCGCCGCCACGCCCAGCTCCGGCGCGACGTAGGAGATGTCACTGAGCGAACCACACTGCGTCTCAAAGCCCTTGCTGGTGATGTAAGCCTCGAACTCCGGGTTGTCACAGTCGTAGTACACCGCGTCGTTCCGGCCCTTCCGGTCAATCTCGACAAGCAGCTTCAGCTCGTCGAGGCCCTTCGGGGTCTTGCCGGCCTCGTGTCGGGAACAGAACGCTTCGGCCCCGACGCAGCCAATCTCCTCATCGCAGGTGAACAGGAGCCACGGCTTGACCCGCGACTGCTCATAAACGGCGGTCAGCGCGTAGACGCCGCACCGGTCATCACCGCCGATGCCCTGCGGGGACATCAGAATGTTCCCGTTCCCATTCTTGCAGATATGCTTCACCGGCTCCTTGTGAACCGTGTCGAGGTGGGCCAGCAGCATAACTGGCGCTTCTCCACGGACGATGATGTACTTGTTCTTGCAGATGACCGCGCGGTCACGATACATGGCGCACAGCTTGGAGAACAGCTCCTTCTGGGTGGGTCTCAGGTAATCTTCCAACGGTTTCATACAGCTTCAGCCTCCTGTTCCTCAATGACGGCTCCGCAATTCGGGCAGGTGCCGTCGTCGTTCATCTCAATCAGTTCTTCACAATGCGGGCAACGGTCATAATCCTCCACGCAGTCATCGCAAACCATCAGCTCGCCCTGTGGCGTGTAGACCGTGTTCATATCATCGCAGTGATACAGGTCATCGCACTTCTCGCAGTAGTAATAGTCCTCTCGGCAATCCTCGCACACCCACACTTCGTTGCCGTTGCGGTACGCCCGATACATATTATCCCGGCGGTGCCATTCGCCGCATTCCTCACACCGTTCGCAGTATTCATCGCGGCAGCTGTCACAGTAGTCCACGCCGTCGATGTAGCTCACGCAGTCATTCGGCCAGTATTCCTCACACTCATCGCAGTAGGTGTAATACTCATCGCGGCAATTCTCACAGACCGAGATCCAGTTGCCCCGCGAATCTCGGACGTCCTGCATATCGTCCTCATCGAAATAGCCGCCGCACTCGTCACAGCAACAATCCCCGCCATTTTTGCAGTCTTCGCAGTAAAGACCATCGCTGATTGGGCATCCGCAGACAATGCACAGGCCGCGAGTGCCTATGTCGAGCGGGTCTACGGTCTCCTCATCGCAATCAGCACGGATGCTAATATGGCCGTCGAAGTTCTCATACGTCCAATCCTGATACCCGCCAAAGCCGTCTCCCGCGACAACGAGGTCGGCCTTATCCCCGATGGACGAGTAGGTCTTCCACAGGTTCGGCACATCTTCCAGCATCGAGATTTCGCGCTGCACCAGATCGCGGTAGAGCTTGGAATCCTCAGCGGCTCCGGGTCTGTGGGGTCGGCCACGGTGAACACGATGAAACTGGTCTCGTCCCGCGCATAGCCGGTGCAGCCGTTGTTGTAGTCGTACTCTGTGCTGTTGAACGAATGGCAGCTCGTGAGGGTCGCGCCTCGGCTGTCACGCTTCGGATTACTCATCGTGATGAAGTGCGCCGGATTGATGCTGACGAACAGCTTAAAGCTGATTTTCTTGGCGCTCAACTCGTCCGCGAACTGAGCGTACAGCCGCTGGAACTCGCTGCCGGCGGTTTCGTCCGCAACACCCAGCGCCACGCAGAGCGACTTGAACACGCGGCTCGGTTTCTTCGTGGGCGTGTAGGCTTTCGGGGCCAACTTCCTGATGGCCTCAATGTAACTCTCCCTGTCACGCTCGCTGGCGTCCGGGTTCGAGAAAAAGCAGACCGCTTTCAGGATGTCGTTGTAGTCGTAGTCCAGCGACTTGAACGGCCTCTCCAAAATCTGCATCGCCAACCGGTGAATGCGGTCGTAGTCCGGGTCATGCGTCCGCGTCCCGTTGATGACCAGCGCATCCAGCTCCTCATTCCAGACCGGAGACTTGCTGAACAATTTCCGCAAGCCTTGCTTTGCGTAGCTGCTGTCGGCTGCGAGGCGATATATGAACTCGTCCGTCACGTCGTCCAACACATCTGTCTGGCTGGTATGAGCGCCATAATCCCGCAGCGCCTGACGAATATTCCGCTCGGCTCTGCTGATGACCTCCTGCATTTCCATGATGTTGTCCTCCTTCGTTTTGCTCAAATCCAGCAGACTATTGAAATAGCCAAAGTTACAAAACCGGCCCTCGCAGTAGCCGTGATCGCGGTATCCCTTTTTCTCACGTCCTGCAACAATGGAGGGCAAAACACGAGCTTGCCAGACCCTGTTATGGAGAAAACGCAGTATGCGTTAATCACTCCAAAGCCGAGCGCCCCACCGATGGTGAGTGCTACACCAGAGGTTCTGTGGTCGGATGAGGACGTCGAGGCTATGGTCCTGACCCTTGCAGGTGAGTGCTATGAGGACAAGGAGCAGGACAAGCGTCTTGTATGCGAGGTCATCCTGAATCGGGTAAGCGCCGGAAATTTTGGCGGCGATACAGTTTTGGCTGTCGTGTCTGCGCCGAACCAGTTTGACGGCTACTGGCGTCAATCGAGGCCAGTGTCAGAGAACGATTACGCTGTAGCAGAGCAAGCTCTATCTGATTGGTACGCCGGCGGTTGCCAGCCGCTGTCGGAGCTTCTGTACTTCGAGGCCGGTGAGAATCGGTAGAATGTATTCAGAAGCGAATATTGAACAACTTTTTAAGGAGGACAAAACAATGCTCGAAATGCGAATCGCTATTGAGGCCCCGGAGCTTGTAGGGGCGCTCAACAACCTTGCGGCTGCGATAGGCGGTGCAAAGCTCACGCCCCAGCAGGGCGCTGTGGCAGCACCGCAGCAGCCTGTGACGAATCCCCAGACTGCTGCTCCGGCTCCTATCCCTGCGCCTGCTCCGATGCCGGCTCCTGCGCCCGCCGCCCCTGCCCAGCCTAATCCGCTGCCCAGCCCCGGTCCTGTTGCTCAGACCACCCCGAACTACCCCGCGCCCAACGTCCCGCTGGCGCAGCCGCCTCAGTACACGATTGACCAAATCATGGCCGCCGGTGCGACGCTCATGGATGCTGGCAAGGTCAATGAGCTGCGGAACCTGCTGATGTCCTTCGGCGCAAACGCCGTCATGGACCTGAAGCCTGAGCAGCTCGGCGCGTTCGCTACCGGCCTGAGAGAGCTGGGGGCGAAGATATGAGTGACCATGCCTTGCTTTCCCCGTCCAGCGCCCATCGCTGGCTGAACTGCCCACTTGCACCGCGACTTGAAGCGACGCTCCCTGAGAAGCCCAGTGAGTACGCCCACGAAGGGACGGTAGCTCACAGCGTCTGCGAGATCGCCGCCAAGAAGAAGTTCAAGAAGGCGAAGGCTGCTGAGTACAACCGTGTCATCAAGAAGCTGAAGACCGATGAGGTATGGGATGATGAGATGCTCCACACGGCTGAGACCTACGTGGAACACCTGACCGAGCGGGCGATGGAGTTCGCCAATGAACCGTACATCGCCTTTGAGGTCAAGGTGGACATCTCCGATTACGTCCCGGAGGCGTTTGGTCGCTGTGACTGCGTGATGTTCGGTGGCGATACCCTCATCATCACGGACTACAAGCACGGGAAGGGAGTCCCTGTCAGCCCCGAGGAGAACCCCCAGCTCATGCTGTACGCTCTCGGTGCGCTGAAGCTCTACCAGCCGCTGTTCGGTGATGCTCTGAAGAACGTCACGGTCTACATCGACCAGCCCCGCATCAACGCCTACGGCGGGTGGACTTGCAGCGTGGGCGAGCTGCTGGCGTGGGGTGAAAGCATCAAGCCCAAGGCGCAGATGGCGTTCATGGGCTTCGGTGAATATCACGCCGGTGAGTGGTGCCGGTTCTGTAGGGCCAACGGTATGTGCAAGGCTCAGGCAAATCAGCACATCAGCGCCTTTGATGACTTCAAGGACTGTGTTGCGAGCCACAGCGTAGCCATCCTGTCCCCGGAGGAAGTGGGCATCGTCCTCTCGCAAGGTGAAGACCTTGTGACGTGGTATGAGGCCGTGAAAAAGAGAGCGCTCGAAGTCATGCTCAACGGTGAAAGCATCCCCGGCTACAAGGTCGTGGAGGGCCGCAGCAGCCGTTGCTGGACCGACCAAGACGCAGCCCTCGACAAGCTCCAAGAGAGTGGAGTAGACCGCGCGTTGATTTACGACAGCGTACCGAAGACCCTTGCCCAGCTTGAAAAGATGCTCGGCACTGTGAAGTTCAAGGAGCTGGTCGGAGAGTTCGTAACCAAGCCGCAGGGCAAGCCTACCATTGCCCCTGAGAGTGATTCCAGACAGCCATTCAGCAGCGCGGCGTCTGACTTCGCCGGCGTCGTCGCGCAGAGTTAAAGAGCAATGAGTTTATTCGATAAAGGTGAATTTGACGCAGAGCAAATGGTTCAATACGAAAGGAGAAAAACCATGTACAACAACATTCCGACCAAGGTCCTGACCGGCGAAGTCCGGCTGTCCTACGTGAACCTCGTGGCCCCTCGTGTGAACAACAACGACCCCACCGCGACCCCGAAGTATTCCGTCACGCTGCTCATCCCGAAGACTGACACGGCGGTGAAGGCGAACATCGACGCCAGCATCGAGGCTGCTGCCAAGGACGCACAGGCGAAGATTTGGGGCGGCGTCCGTCCTCCGGTCCTGCCTATCCCCATCCATGACGGCGATGGCGTTCGTGAGAACGGTACTCCCTGCGGCCCCGAGTGCAAGGGTTGCTGGGTCATCACTGCCAGCACGAAGAACAAGCCGCAGGTGGTGTCCCAGAGCGACATCAACACGGAGCTGCTGCCGCAGGACATCTACAGCGGTATGTATGCCCGCGTGACCATCAATTTCTTCGGCTACAACACTGCCGGCAAGCGAGGCGTAGGCTGCGGTCTTGGCAACGTGATGAAGACCCGCGATGGTGAGCCTCTGGCTGGTGGAGCGTCTGCCGCCGCAGACTTCGCCGGCGTAGGCCAGACGGTTGCGGCTCCCGCTACTCCCGCCTACGGCGGCGCGATGCCGGTCACCCCGGGCCAGATGAGCTACCCCAACACCGGGTATGTCGCTCCCGCACCTGCGCCCGCTCCGGCTCCCGCTGCTGACGGTGTGGCTCCGTGGGGTGCCGCTGACGGTCCTTATGGCGGCCAGCCTCAACAGGGTAATCCGATGGGCGTTCAGCCCGGTGCTATCAACCCCCTCACCGGCCAGCCGTATTTCGGTTAAGTAAGCGAAAGACACGCGGCCGCAGAATAAGCGGTCGCGTGTCTTTTTTCTAAGGAGGACAAGTCTATGTTTGATTTTGATACCCCTCGGGAGGCGAAGCGGTTCCGCGTCAATCATCCGAACGGGTACATTGAGATAAACGTGGGGACGTTTTTCGGCACATCCCCGCAGAAGAAAGTGAACAAGCTGTTGCGCCTCGCCCGGAAGTATTGCACAGAGGACCAGCGTAAGGAGCTGCTCTGCAATATCGTGGAGGAGGCTAAGTACCGCTCGGACATACTCGATGAGCTGGACAGCCTGATTTCCAAAGGCCGAATGCTGTTCCACGCAATTTTCGGAAAGCAGTGGCCCACCGACATCATCTCAGCCAGCGGGTACAACGCCATCGACAAGCAGCGCAAGCAGTTGAGTGCCTACGCGGAAGTTATCGCGGGAGAGAGGTGGGAAGGATGAAGCACCATCTCAGCATTGACCTTGAAACCTTCAGCAGTGTTCCCATTGGCAAGGCCGGAGCCTACAAGTATGTGCAAAGCCCGGACTTCGAGATCCTGCTGTTCGCATACAGCCTGAACGACAGCCCTGTGGTGGTTGTGGATTTGGCGCAGGGTGAGGTTCTCCCGGACTGGCTCTATAAAGCCATAGAAAGCCCGGAGTACATCAAACACGCCTACAACGCCGCGTTCGAGTGGTACTGTCTCTCGAAGTTCTACGGTCATATGCTGCCGGTAGACCAGTGGCGGGACACGATGCTGCACGGCCTCTACTGCGGCTACACAGCGGGCTTGGACGCCACCGGCAAGGCGCTGGGTCTGCCAGCCGAAAAGCAGAAGCTCTCGGTAGGCAAGGCGCTCATACGGTACTTCTGCGTACCCTGCACCCCCACACAATCAAACGGTGGACGGCACCGCAACCTGCCGAAGCACGACCCGGATAAGTGGGATTTGTTCAAGACCTACTGCCTGGGTGACGTCACCACCGAGAAGGAGATCGAGCGCCGGCTGTCGGCCTTCCCAGTGCCGGATGACATCGAGAAACAGTGGCAGACCGACCTGCTCATCAACGCCAGAGGCGTGGCGGTGGACATGGGCATGGTGCGCGGCGCTCTGGAAATCGGGGCGCAGTCCCGTGACCGGCTCATGCAGGAGGCAATCTCCATCACCGGGCTGGAAAACCCGAACAGCATCGCCCAGCTCTCGACGTGGCTGGAAAAGGCCACTGACACGCCCGTCACTGACCTGCGGAAAGACACGGTTGCCGCTATGCTGGAAAGCAACGCTGTGACCGGCTCGGCCAACCGGATGCTTGAAATCCGGCAGGAGCTGGGCAAAACCAGCACCAAGAAGTACGACGCTATCGAGGCCGCTGTGTGCGCCGATGGCCGGGTACGAGGGCTGCTTCAGTTCTACGGAGCCAACCGCACGGGCCGCTGGGCGGGCCGTCTCGTGCAGGTTCAGAATCTCCCGCGCACCTACATCGGGCAGCTCCCGCTGGCTCGTGAGGCCGTCAGGAACAAGCAGGAGGACAAGCTGCGATTCCTATACGGCTCCGTGCCTGATACCCTGTCCCAGCTCATCCGCACGTCGTTCGTGGCGTCCGAAGGCAACAAGCTGGTGGACGCTGACTTCAGCGCCATCGAAGCCCGCGTCATCTCGTGGCTCGCGGGAGAGCAATGGCGGTTGGAAGTGTTCAGGACCCACGGCAAAATCTACGAGGCGTCGGCCAGCCAGATGTTCGGCGTCCCGCTGGAAAAAATTAAGAAGGGCAACCCCGAATACGCCCTGCGGCAAAAGGGCAAGGTCGCTGAACTGGCGCTGGGTTATCAGGGCAGCTCCGGTGCGCTCATCGCAATGGGCGCTCTGAAAATGGGCATCCCAGAAGATGACCTGCCGGACATCGTTTCCCGCTGGCGGGATTCCAATAAGCGCATTGTGGACCTTTGGTATTCGCTCGAATCGGCGGCGGTGTCTGTCATCCAGACCGGCCATCCGGCGGGCGTCCGAGGGCTGATGCTGGCCCGTGAGATGGACATTGAGAACGGGTTGGACTTCCTCACCATCACCCTGCCGAGCCGCCGCAAGCTCTACTATGCGAAGCCCTCGCTCGGTGAGAACTCTTGGGGCCGTCCCTCCATCCTCTACTACGGCGTCAACCAGACCACAAAGCAGTGGACGCAGCTCGAAACCTACGGAGGCAAACTCGTGGAGAACTGCGTTCAGGCCATCGCCCGTGACTGCCTTGCAATCGCCATCGAGCGGTTGGAGGCCGCCGGGTTCCCGGTGGTGTTCCACATCCACGACGAGGTGGTAGTGGACTGTCCTGTGGAGAAGGCCGACCTCGATGAAGTCGTGCGGCTGATGTCGCTGCCGATTCCGTGGGCGCCTGACCTTCCCCTCAACGCTGATGGCTGGGTTGGCGATTTCTTCAGAAAGGACTAACGCCATGTTTGTACACAAAAAGGCTGAGGGCTATCCTGACCCCACAGTCGGCGAAGCGATGAGCAACATCGCGCAAGAGGAACGCCGCAAGGAGGCTGACCGGCTTGCCGCCATCAGCGCCCTTATCCCCGTGATGAAGGGCTGCGCGGAATTGGTAGGCTTTGAGGTCGTGGGCCGGATCGTCCTCATGGACAAGGAAACTGGCAAGAAATACAGGTAGACGGAAGGAGGTCGGAGCCAATGGTCAATGACCGCCAAATTACAATCTCTGTCGGCAATAACCGAAAGAGCGTGAACTGGCAGCCGCAGACCCTGATGCTGTCGGAGTTCTACGAAAAGCTCCGAATCCCCAGCCGGTCAACAGAGACGATGCAGGAGTACCTCTCCCTGCGGAAGTCTGAACAGGATGACAAGAAAGACATCGGCGGGTTCGTCGCTGGCACCCTGTCTGGCCCGCGCCGCAAGGCCGGGGCCGTGACAGGCCGCGAAATTATCACCCTCGACTTTGACACCATCCCGCCCGGTGGCACCGAAGAAATCCTGAAGCGCGTAGACGCGCTCGGCTGCGGCTACTGCATCTATTCAACTCGCAAACACTCACCGGCAAGCCCCCGGCTGCGTATTCTGCTGCCCCTCGACCGCACGGTCACGGCAGACGAATACGAGCCGCTGGCCCGGTATATGGCCGTCTGCATCGGCATTGAGTTCGCTGACCCGACCACGTTCGAGGCCACGCGGCTGATGTACTGGCCGAGCTGCTGCAAGGACAGCGAGTACATCTTCACGTTCGGCGATAAGCTCATGCTCTCCGCAGACGGTCTGCTGAACGCGATGAACGAAAAGTTCGGGGACTGGCGAGACGTCTCGAAGTGGCCGCAGGTCCCCGGTGCAGACAACGCCTATAAGAAACTGGCAATGAAGCAGAGCGACCCACTCAGCAAGGCTGGCGTGGTGGGCGCGTTCTGCCGGACATACGACATCTACGGCGCGATGGACACCTATCTCGACGGCATCTATGCGCCGGTGGATGATTCAAGAGGAAGATACACCTACCTTGGCGGCAGCACGACCGGTGGAGCAGTGGTGTACGACAACGGGATGTTCCTGTACAGCCACCACTCCACCGACCCCTGCTGCGGCAGGTTAGTCAACGCCTTCGACTTGGTGCGCCTGCACAAGTTTGGCGACCTCGATGATGGCGCTGACCCAAACACGCCCACGAACAGGCTCCCATCCTACACGGCGATGTGCAATCTCGCCGTGGAGGACGCACGGGTCTCCCGGCAGCTTGCGAAGGAACGAGCTGATTCTGCGGTCAGCGACTTCAGCAACTTGGCTGAGGCGGCCTCATCCAGCGAGGGTGATAACCTCGACTGGACAATGGACTTGGAGCTGAACCGGCAGACCGGCACGATTAAGGCTACCATCGACAACATCTGGCTCATCCTCGAAAATGACCCGAACCTCCGGGGCAAATTCGCGCTGAACGAGTTCGCCGGACGCGGCGAAGTGCTGGGAGACCTGCCGTGGAGCGCGTTTGACAAAAGAAGGGGGTGGACAGATAACGACAATGCCGGCCTCTACTGGTACTTCGAGAAGGTCTACAAGATTACCGGCAACGGCAAAATCGACGGTGCTCTGTCCCTGCACAGCGAGAAGCACAAGTTCAATGACGTCCGCAACTACCTGTCCAAGCTGGAATGGGACGGTGTGCCGAGGCTCGACACTCTGCTCATCGACTATCTCGGAGCAGAGGATAAGCCCTACGTCCGCGCCGTCACGCGGAAGTCTTTCACGGCGGCGGTGGCCCGGGCGATGACGCCGGGGTGCAAATATGACACCATGCTCATCCTCGCCGGTCCGCAGGGCATCGGCAAGTCCACGTTGCTCGACAAGATGAGCAAGGGCTGGTTCAACGATGGCATCCGCACCTTCGAGGGCAAGGAGGCCAGCGAGCTGCTGCAAGGCGTATGGCTGGTCGAAATTGGCGAGCTGGACGCCTTCAGACAGTCAGATGTGGCTCGCATCAAGCAGTTCCTGTCTCTGCGGGCAGACCGGTTCAGGGCGGCCTACGGGCGTCACGTCAAGGAGCTGCCGCGCTGCTGCGTGTTCTTCGGCACCACCAACACCGCCATGTTCCTGCGAGATCGCACGGGCAACCGCCGGTTCTGGCCGGTGGACGTGGGCGTCCAGCCGCGCAAGAAGCTCGTGTGGGACACGCTCGATGAGGAGATTGACCAGATTTGGGCCGAGGCCGTCATGCGCTGGCGGTTTGGTGAGGGCCTGTTCCTGACCGGAGAGCTGGAAGAAGAAGCGAAGGAAGAACAGGAGGCCCACCGCGAGGTCAGCAGCAAGGAGGGCATCATCCTTGACTTCATAGACCAGCCGGTGCCGGAAGACTGGCCGAAGTGGTCGCTGGACAAGCGCCGGCTGTACCTCAACGGCACCGTGGAGGGTAGCGTCAATCTCGTCAAGCGCGACAGAGTATGCGCCTTGGAGATCTGGTGTGAAGCCTTTGGAGGCCAGCCACGCGATTTCCGGTACAGCGATTCCACCGAAATCAATGACATCCTCCGGGCAATACCCGGATGGGAGAAAACGCCGGGAAGTCTGCGCTTCGGCTACTGCGGAAAGCAGCGCGGATTCCAGCGCATCAGAGGGAGGTAACGTCATGACAAAGAACACCGAAACCCTGCTCAGGCTCGTGCAGGAAAACCCAGACCTGCCGGTTGTCCCGATGGTGGACGGCGGCATTGCGTGGGACGATAGTGGCTACTTCATGGCCGCGTTCGGCGCGGCTGAGGTGGACGAGTACATCGTCTCCCGGCAGGATGACCGCATTTACTTCAAGGGCGATGATGACGTGTTCGACGTCTTGGAGCACGTGCTTTCGGACGAGGAGTTCAACGACCTGCCCCAAACTGAAGCAGAGTGCCGGCCCTACTTCGAGGCGCTGCCTTGGATAAAGGCCATCATCGTCTACATCGACCCGGTGTGATAAGGAGGCCGCAGATGAGCAAGAGAAGCGATTTGGAACTCGTCAAGGACTGGCAGACCATCCGCACCGAGTTCGAGGCGATGGAGCGGATGTCCTGCGTCCCTGCGGGCATCCGCAAAGTCCGGGCTGACCACATCTTCGATGAGGAGAGGTCTGTCCGCTGGAACCGCGAAATGGTGGAGAAAAACAACGCCGACTATCAGGCAGAGGTGGCGCGGCTGAACACCGAAAAGAACAAGCGCCGCGACGCCATCCTCGAAGACATCTACCGGTTGATTCAGGAGGACGTGGGCCACGACCTATCACGGGTCAAGGCCCAGCGCCTCTGGGCGTATGCGTGGGAGTTGGGCCATGCGAATGGGTTCTCTGACGTCTATTGCCATCTTCAGGATATGGTTGAGTTGGCTAAGATGCTTTTAGAGTGAGCGTGGAGGTAATCGGCATGGTGGTGAAAAAGGCTGGCGGCAAAATCTATGGCGCGGTTCTCACGTCTGCGGAGAAGAAGGCCACGAACATGGAGATCGAGAGGCAGCTTGCGGAGTACACCCGGAAGCACGAGGTCGAGCTGAACGCGATGATTCTGTATGTGCTCCATGAGCAGCTTGGCTTTGGTGAACAGCGGCTGCGGAAGTTCTTCGACCGGTTTTCGGTGGAGATTGACGCGCTGGTCAAATACTACGAGATGGACGATGAGGACGCCGAGTGGCTCTGCACCAGAAAGCTGCTTGATATGGGCATCGACGTGGAGAAATGGTGCGATGAAAGCCGGAACATTTAGTGGAACATTCGCGGAACATTTGAATGTAAGTCGATGTTCAGGGCGGAAAGTCGAAAGTCAGGGCGGAAAGTCGAGCAATGTTCCACCCAATGTTCCACCTTCAATGTTCCGTTGTTCCGGCAATGTTCCAGTCGATGTTCCACCCCATTTGGTTCATAAACACGACACACGGTTGTTCTAAGCAACTTTTCAGTTTTCTTTATTTACTCTACGTAGTTAGTGGAACATTGGAACATTCACTACTAAATAGACCTGTAAATAGAGAGATTAGAGGAAGTAGAGAAAATACACACTCCCTAATTCGCCTAATCCGCGCAAATTATACGCGCGCGTGCGCGCGAGGAGGTACCATCTGCCTGCGGCTGTGTCCGGCCTGCTGGTCCAGAATTATACGCGCGCGTGCGCGCGAGGAGGTACAGATGAAAGAAAGTCAAATTGAGCGGCGTCTTGTCGAAGGCGTGAAAAGGCTCGGCGGGATGTGCCTGAAGTTCGTCAGCCCCGGTACATTAGGCGTGCCTGACCGAATCATCATAACGGCGAAAGGCCGGGTCATCTTCGTCGAGCTGAAGACCGAGACAGGCCGCCTTACGAAAATCCAGAGGTATGTTATCGGAGAAATGCAAAAGCGCGGAGCCGATGCCCGCGTGGTCAAAGGCATCGACGAGGTGAAAGAGCTGCTTGCTGAAATCGAGGGAGGTGATGAGGCATGAAGTTTGTACCCTACCCATACCAGCAGTATTGCATTGACCGAATCATCAGCGATCCGGCGATAGGGCTGTTCTTGGATATGGGCTTGGGAAAGACGGCTATCACCCTGTCGGCCATCAAAGACCTGCGGTATAACCGGTGGGAGGTCTCAAAGCCTCTCATCATCGCGCCAAAGAAGGTGGCTGAGGCCACATGGACTACGGAGGCTGCAAAGTGGGACCAACTGAAGATGATGCGGGTCGTGCCGGTTCTCGGTACGGTCCAGCAGCGACTTCGGGCATTGGCTACGCCGGCAGACGCCTACGTGATAAACCGTGAGAATGTGACGTGGCTGGTTGAGCACTTCAAAAATGCGTGGCCGTTCGACATGGTGGTGCTGGATGAGAGTTCGAGCTTCAAGAACCCCCAGAGCAAGCGGTTCAAATCCCTGCGGCTGGTCCGCAGCAGGATTCGCAGAATCGTGGAGCTGACCGGTACTCCGACCGGCAACGGCCTTGAAGACCTGTGGGCGCAGATTTACCTGCTGGACGGCGGTGTACGGCTGTGTGGGACGCTGGGCGCATATCGTGACCGGTACTTCGTCCCCGGCAAGCGCAACCGCACGACCATCTTCAGTTACGACCCGAAGGAGGGCAGTTTCGAGATGATAAAGAGAGCTATCAGCGACATCTGTATCAGCATGAAGGCCAGCGACTACCTCACCCTGCCGGACGTCATACATAACGACGTCCCGGTGGCACTCGACGCTGCGGCCAAGAGAGCGTATGCCCAGTTGGAGACCGACCTGCTGTTGCAGGTGGACGAGAACACCATCACAGCCCAGAGCGCCGGCGTCCTGACGAACAAGCTCTTGCAGCTTTGCAACGGGGCGATTTACGACGGGGACCGGAACGCTGTCCATATCCATGACTGCAAAATCGACGCCTTCATGGAGTTGGTGGAGCAGCTCAACGGGCAACACGCTCTGGTGTTCTACGCCTTCCAGCATGACCGTGACCGGCTGGTGAAAGCTCTGGCAAATACGAATCTGCGTGTGCGGGTCTACTCCAACGCGCAGGACGAGGCAGATTGGAACAACGGCGAAATCGACATCCTGCTTGCACATCCTGCGAGCTGTGGCTACGGGCTGAACCTTCAGCGCGGCGGGCATCACGCCATCTGGTTCGGACTGACGTGGAGCTTGGAGCAGTACGAGCAAGCCAACAAGCGACTGCACCGGCAGGGGCAGGAGCACCCGGTGGTCATCCACCACCTGATTGTGCAAGGCGGCATGGATGAGGCCGTCTTGGAGGCCCTTCACGACAAGGGCGATATGCAGAACGCGCTGCTGAACGCGCTGCGCGTCCGCATCAGTAAAATTCGGAGATAGGAGGCAGATGACCATGATTGGAACAGAAGAAATCGCCGAGATCGTGAGGGTAGCGGCAGCGGAGGTACTCGCCCGGAAGGATGAGATTCTCGATGAGGAGTATGACGCCCGGTATCATGACGTCAACCTGTTGATGAAGAACTACCGGAAGTTGAAGGCCCACTACTCGCACGTGTCGCCTGAGACCTTGGAGGTCAGCGCCATCTGCTCGATGCGCCGGAAGACTGGCCTGATGATGAGCCACGTGGACAAGATGCTGGCCGCGTATGAGGTAATGTGCAAGGAATCCCTCAACCCGGACGAGGGACGACGGTGGGAGGCCCTCTACCTCCGCTACATCGACGGCAAGCGCATGAGTGTGGATGACATTGCCAGCCAGTTGAACATCGACAAGCGGACCTTCTACCGCGACATCAACAAGGCGATGGAGGATATGGCCGTGCTGCTGTTCGGTATCGAGGCCATCGGCTCGTGGAAGCATAAAAGAGCAAAGGTTACACCTTAAAGACGGTTTCCGGCTTGCCAGTCTCCCGGTGTTCAGGTATAATAACCGTAGGTCGTTTTCAACCTGCAACTGGACACCGGAGGGATGGCAATGCGGAAGACCGGCGATGAGCCAATCAAATTTAGAGGCAAGGACACGGGGCTGCGCCTCCGTGACTTTTGGAGCTGGGGCTTCTCGGACCTGCTGGACAACACCCTGCGCGGCAGCTACGCCGAGTTCATCGTTGCGGCGGCGCTGGGCATCGACCTCTCCGAAGCGCGGGTGAACTGGGAGCCGTGGGACTTGACGCTTGACGGCATCCGCGTAGAGGTCAAGAGCTGTTCCTACCTGCAAGCGTGGGAGCAGACGCGCCCGTCCGACATCAAGTTCAGCATCCGTCCGGCGATTCGGTGGACGGCCACCGAGGGCTGGGCCGGTGAGCAGCGCCGGCAGTCAGACGTGTACGTCTTCTGCCTGTTCACTGAGAAGGACCCAGCGGTGGCTGACCCGATGCGGCTGGATAGCTGGGCGTTCTACGTCCTCCCCACCAGAGTGCTGGATGAGCACTGCGGAGAGCAGAAGTCCATCAGCCTGAACTCGCTGCTGAAGCTCAGTCCCGAGCGGGCTGACTTCGGAGAGCTGCGGGCGGCGGTGCTGCGGTGTGCTCCTTGCCGTGAAGGAGGGCAGGATGATGACGCAGGAGCGTCTGACGGCGCTGGCAAGCGCCCTGATTGATTTGGCGCTGGACCTGACAGATGATCCGGTGAGAATTGAGAGCTACCTTCGGTCCCTCGGTTTCACCGACGAGGAGCTTCGGCTTCTCGGCTTTGATGTATAGCTGGCAAGCTCGCCTCTCAGGAGGCGGGCTTTTCTTTTGCCCTCCCGCTCGACCATCGGTTGATTTTCTTGAAAAATTTTCTCGAAAACACTTGACAAAACCACGATAGCGTGGTAGAATGTAGACAATGAAACAAACCCACAAACTAAGAAGTCAAGGAGGACAAAGACCATGACCGAGTACATGATGAAGACCGATAAGAACGGCAAGCCCCGCTACTACAAATCCGTGGATGGCAAGATGAAGGTCATCAGCCGCTCCGAGTATGAGGAGAACGTCAAGGTCGAGGAGACCAAGACCGAGGCCATCGTCCCCGCCCGGTTCTGGGACATCGACGCAGCCATCACTGCGCTGGCCGAGCGCGATCGTCTGAGCAGTGTGGGCATGACCCCCAGCAAGCCGGAAGACATCGCATTGAGCGTTGTGAAGTGCATCGTGTCCGGCATGGATGGCCGGGATGACGGCAAGGTCAAGATGCAGACCGTGAAGCACGGCGTCCTCATCAACTACCGGAACTGCATGGTGTGTGCGCTGGTCTTCGACGATGACCACGTTGTTACCGCCGTCAAGTTCATGGGAACCACGGTTGAAAGCCGGAAGAAGTCGGTGCTCTGTGAGGCGAAGGACCTGAGCGAGTACGCCGACAAGATTTCTGGGCAGGTCGTGTTCATCGACCAGTGGTGGGCGAATACGTCCAGAAAGAAGGTGGCATGAGCGCGGTTTTCCGAAATATTTTTCCCGAAAACTCTTGACGAAAACGACTTTAAGTGGTAGAATGAGAGTATGGGGAAACAACAAGAACATAAGTCGAATAGGCAAGTCCAGCAGGCCATCTCAGTCAATACAATCACCTATTCTCGCCGCAATGCGGCGGATTTTTCTTTGCCTGAAATCGTACTGACAGCGCACAATTTCACCTTCAAACGTGGTTTCCCGGCAGTAAATACCGTCTTCAAGCCACTCACGCTGAACTTTCTCACCGTCATTCAATTTAGGCAAACTGGCCTTTGCCATATTCGCAAGTTCTGTCGCAATAGAGAGAAGAACTTCCGATGCGGGATTCACTGGTCTTCGACCTCATCCACGTCATCGGCAAGCAGTTCTTCGATGGTGCAGCCATAGAGCTTGGCGAGCTGCGGCAGCTTGTCGGCACGAGGCTTCGCAAGACCTCTCTCCCACTTGCTCACGGCAGAGGGCTTTACGCCAACGGCCTTTGCAACTTCGAGCTGCGTGGGGATGGCTCCGCGAAGCCTGCGCTCTTTCATGACGTTCATGCACTTACCTCCTTCTGGCAAATTACTTGTGGTTATTGTATTTGCTCTATACTCTCATTATACCACTGATACGCCTGTTTGTCAACTATTTTTCACAAAAATATAGGGAGAGTGGAGGGCTTGACAAAACGACTTTAAGGCGATATAATCAACTTAAAGGAAAGGTGGTGTACCTATGGATGATTTTGGTGAACGCCTCAGAAAGCTGAGAGTAGCGCAGGACCTCACCCAGCAGCAGTTGGGTGAAAAGCTCGGCGTTGTCCCATCAACCATTGGCAAATACGAGAAGGTCAAGGATTCCTACCCAAGCATAGAGGTGCTAATTAAGCTGTCCGACTTTTTCAGCGTCAGCACCGACTATCTCCTGAAAGGCGTAGAGCCTACTGGGAATGTAGAGAACAATATAAACGGGTCACTGTCTAACAGCCCCTTCATTCAGGCAAACCACGGCGGCGTGGTGTACAACGGAGACAGCACAATCTCACCCGAGGCTTTAGAGCTGCTCCGTATTTATGAGAACCTCAGCGGACGCAACCGCCTAAAGTTGCTCAATTTTGCCGTCGAGCTTGAAGGAGGCAAAGACTGATGAATCGCGCAGCCCTCTACATCCGTGTTTCCACGCTGGAACAGGCGCAGGAGGGCTATTCCGTCGGCGAGCAGAAGGAACGCCTGATTGCGTACTGCAAGGCCAAAGACTGGATTATCGCGGACATCTATGTGGATGGCGGGTACACTGGCAGCAACCTGAACCGCCCCGGCATCCAGAAGCTCATCTCCGAGACGGACAAGTTCGACCTCGTGCTGGTCTACAAGTTGGACCGTCTCTCCCGCTCCCAGCGGGACACGCTCTACCTCATCGAAGAAGTCTTCCGGCCAAAGGGCGTGGACTTCATCTCCATGCAGGAGAGCTTCGACACATCGACCCCATTCGGCAAGGCCATGATTGGCCTCCTCGCTGTGTTCGCCCAGCTCGAACGTGAGCAGATAAAGGAGCGCACGTGGATGGGTCGCGTAGCCCGCGCCAAGACCGGCCTTCACCACGGCGGGGGCCATATCCCCATCGGCTATGAGTACGAGGACGGGCATCTCGTCATCAACCCGTATGAGGCCGAGCAGGTGCGGAAGATATACGAGTGGTATCTTGCCGGGGATTCCCTGAAGACCATCACCGACAAACTTCAGGAGGCGGGGTACACGAACAAGTACAGCAGTTACAACTCATGGACCAGCGTCCGAAACATCCTCGGCAATGAGACCTACACCGGACGGCTGCATTTTGGAGATGTCATAGTGGATAACGCACACGAACCTATCATCAGCAAAGAACAGTTCGACGCGGCGCAGGTTCTCCGTGGCAAGCGGCAGGAACAGTATGGCGGTCAGGCGTTCCAGTCCAAGCATCTGCTTGCCGGCCTCATCTACTGCGGCCACTGCGGAGGCAGATACTACCTACGGAACACCGGCAAGTATTCCTACTACGCCTGTTACTCCCGCACCAAGCAGATGAAAAGCATGGTGAAGGACCCTAACTGCATGAACAAGATATGGAAAGGCGCGGAGCTGGAAGCCATTGTGGACGCCCAGATTCGGGAGCTTCTCAGCTCACCGGAGATGGCCGCAGAGATCGCTACCAGCCGCTCCAAGCCCGCCCCAGTCAGCAAGAACGCAGACATCGAAAAGAGGCTCCGGGAAATCGACAAGCAAATCGGCAAGCTCATGGAGCTGTACCAGCACGACGATATACCGCCCGAGCTTCTGGGCGAGCGTATCAACAAGCTCTACAACGAGCGCACCGCGTTGGAATCCACCCTTGCCCCGGTGGTCGAGGATGAGGCCATACCGTTCGATTTGGTGGAGGCCCTCATCTCGGATGCCGCGCAGGTCTGGGACTTCGCGGACGAGAGCCAGAAACGCCGCATCCTGCAAAGCCTTGTGTCCCGCATTGTGCTCACCGACGACGACGTCAAGATTGAGTGGGCCTTCTGACGGCAAACAAAAAAAAAGCCCTACCGCTGCGTGAGCGGTAGGGCTTTCCTGTTACTTCTCTGAAGACTGCGCGATTGCGTTCTGCACAACGGCGGCTGCGGTCGCAGCAGCAGTGCTGGCGGCAACCGATGTAGCATTCGCAGAGCTGGCGCTTTCCAGTGCCGCAGTAGCGGCGGGCAGCACCTTCTGCTTGCGTACCTCGGCCTCAATGTAGGTGGTGAGGTACTCGGTCAGATCGCCATAGGTTTCCTCGATAAAGGCTTTGGTTGCGGGGCTGATCGCCTTGATACAGGCGGCAAGCGCCATAGCAAGGGCCTGCTTCTGAGCCTCCGCGTCAAAGCTGCCGGCCTTCTTCAGTTCATCGACATAGGTCTGCGAAACGGCAGACACAGCGATACTGACGATACCGGTTACTTCCTCGATGACGTTCCCCAGCAGAATGCTGTTGGTCTGCGCTGCGGCCTCCTCACCTTTCTTCTTGACGAAGGCGGCGACATAAGCGGAGAGCGCGGTCACTGCGGCGGTGACAACCGCCATCAGCAGGTTAAAAACAGCTTCATTCATCGGTCGTACTCCTTACATTTTGGTGCAGTAGTCAAGACTGACCCAGCCAGCGCCGGATTTCAGCTTGCCCCACTTGCTTGCGCCGGCCCCCGTGGATTCCTCCACAATCGTATAGACACCGGGCTTGATGAAGCCCTTGCGGGCATAGCCGGTGCCGGGGCCAGAACGAATGTTGAGGTCGGTGGCGGTGATTCTCACCGTGTAGTTCACGGCTGCGGAGCCGCCGGCCACCGAGATAGCGTTGGCGTCCACCCAGCCGTACACGTTGCTGGTGGCGTCCGTGTGGATGACGTGGTACGGATGCTTGGCGTTGGCAGAGATAGCCGTAATCTTGGCCGGCCCAGCCTTGGCCGCAGAGCCGCTGGCGGCGTTGGCGCTGGTGTAGTGCTTGCCACCGGCGAAGTTGACCACCGTGCCGATGTCCAGCCCCGCAGCAGGGGTGCTGGGGGTCGAGGGCGCGGAAGGCTGCGCGGTGGAGCCACCGAGCTGCGCCGTGACCTTGCTTGCGAGGTCGCCCATACGGGCGTACATCCAGTCGCCGGGGCAGCTCTTGTTGGCGAACCATCGGTGGACGGTCAAGACCATCTCGTCAGACTTGGGGGAGTAGTTGAGGGTCTTGTTCTTGTCGCCCAGCCAGAGCAGCTTCTTCTTGCCGTTGCGCTTGCAGATGTCCACGCAGAGCGCGATGAGCTTCTGGTACACGACATCCTTGAAGGCATACGGCGCGGTGGTGTCGGACGCGCACTCGATGGTCACGGCTCGCTGGTCGTTGGCGTTGGAGGACGTACACCAAGAACGATTGCCCTCATCCACGCACAGCAGCACCCGGCCATCCACGCCGATACCGTAGTTGCAGGACGCCTGACGGGACGTAGGCGCGAACACGTTGCCCAGCGTCTCCACAGAACACTGGCCTACCACGCAATGCGGGGTGATACGGTCGAGGGCGTGGGTACGCTTGCCGGAATGATTCGGGCTGAGTTTCGTATAGTTTACGAGCGAACTGTTGCTCATGCTATTACCTCCATTCGCGGGCGCTGCGTACTTGTCGTAGTAGGTCTGACCGTACCCTGCCCGCTTGATTTTGACTGCCTCACCCTGATTGGCAGGGCGCTCAAAGTTCAGCAGCACACTGTCGCTGGCAGTCCGAACGGCAGTCGCGGTTTTCAGGGTGGACAACACGGACTTGTAGTCGGTGGAAAGCTCCTCAAACAGAAAATCGAGCTGCATATCCAAGTCCCCGATGGACTTGCCAGCAGCCCGAGCGAAAGCAAGCAGATTCTGTTTTCGGCTCCAATACGTCCACTGAGCGAGGCCGTAGCCCGCGCTGTCGTGGACAAAGTTCTGGTACTTCCCGCTGTCTACGGCGGCGGTGTACGCCGCGTCTGTGTAGCCCAGCTTCTTCTCGTAGGTGTTCTGTAGGTTCTGCGGATTCAGGCCACTCTCAGCGTAGAGGTTTCCCATGAGGCCGGCAGCGCCAGCCGGGGAAAGCCCCTTGCCGGTGAGGTAGTCCCAAATCCTTTTCTCGTTGGTGCTCATCGCGCCTCAGTCCTTTCTTAGCCCACGCCCGTAGTCCCGTCCCCCGAAGCGTCAGAAATGACGTCTGCGGTGTCCGTAGGCAGCGTGGTGGGCTTGTCCGGCCAGTGATTGTTTTTGCTCAGGTTCTCGATGGCAGATTTGAGGCCGTACACAAGGACCACGCCGATAATCTGCGTGACGGCCACCTGCGATAAGCTCTCGGCAATCTGCATCTTGTCGAGGAAGGCGAGGACATAGCTGCACCATACCCATGCAAACCCGTTGGCAAGGCAGACCCACACGACCATCTTCATGGTCTCGTGCTTTTTCTTCTTCACCGCAGAATTGCCGGCCCGCGACTTCTTGCGCGAGCCAGCGCTTATGCTGCGGATGACGAGATAGCCGAGGAAGACGACGCTCATAACGCCTACGCTGGCGAGAATGGCGATGAGGATATTCCAGCCAGTTCCCATACTCACACCTCCCTGTGGCGATAATGACATCGACTACTGGACCTTATCCCCGCCGCTGCCGGGCCGGGTCCGTCCGAGGATAGGCTCATCGATGTTCACGATTTTCAGCTTGTTCATGGCCGGCTGAACGACGGAGTGGATGTACCCGTTGCCCCCGACGTCCTCGTAATCGCTGAACATCTCCCAGAAAGCCTCGGCCTCCATCGTGTTCCATGTACCCGCCGGGTTGCAAGCAGGGTCGGTATAATACCGGTAGCTCTGAAGCAGACGGTCTCTGAGCCGGTTCCGCTCGCGGCGGGTCATGTCATCCCCCATCTTCTTCAGCCGCTCGATCTGCTCGCTCTGCGCCGAGTGCAGGGCGTCGATTTCCGTCTGCAACTCCTTCTGGACCCGCAGACTTTGTGCGCGGTACTCCGGGTATTTGCTTACTTGGTCAAGGGCGGTTTTGAGCTGCTCGTCCTTCTTCTTGCCGGCCTCGTACCGTTCAATCAGGTACTTTGACACCTTCCTGTAAATCAGGTAGCAGAATAGGATAGCAAGCAGCAGCTCGACAACATTGAGTACCGTGATGCTGCCGAACACGTCCTTGAACTCCTCCAATCCAGTCAATGGCATTACCTCCCACCTTTAGTCTGAAAAAGCCGGCGGCCTTATACAGACCGCCGGTATTCAGTCATATTGACGTCGCCGACGAGCGTCTGCAAACGGGCGGCAAGTGCCTCATCTTCCAGAGCCTGCGCCCCGAGCTGCTCTAACACCTCGGCCTGAGCCTTGATGATGCCAGCTTGCCGGAGGCAGATGTCGGCCAATTCTTCGATGACGCTCATTCGGCGACAACGTACTTCTCGCCGGTAATCTCCTCGTAGCGGTCAGCGTTGATTTCGCCGTCCTCCACGCGGGACGCCAGCTCGGTCTTAACACCGTTCTTGCGGTAGTCGGGAACAGAATCCAAAACCTGCGTACCGGCAATCAGCCGGTTGGCCCAAATCTTATTCATCAGTTTGTACCTCCTTCAGAAATGGCAAGAGTGCTGACAAGGGAATCCAGCTCGCATACGGCGTCCTCAATGGCGCTCATACGCTCATCATTCATCTCGTCCTGCTCACACATGGCGTCCTCGATCTCGCTCATCCGGGTGCCGGTCAGCTCGTCCTGCTCACACAGGGCGTCTTCCAGCGCGGCAGTGCTCTCGTTGACCTGCTGGATAACAGGCCCGGTCTTATCGACGGCACGATAATGCCGGTCGATTTCGTACCAGTCGTAGCAGTTGCCCTCCACGTCCTCGGCGCTCTCGATTTTCCGCACGACGCGGAAGTTATCGGTGATGGTCTGGTCGGGGAAGGTCTGCTCGATCTGGTGGAACCCGGTCAGGTCGGTGTGGGAATCGCCCTTTGTTTTGAGGACTTCGATTTCGCCCTGCGTTCCAAATACGTATTCCAAGTGAGTTCCTCCTTTCGCTGCTTCTGCCGGATGATGCGCTTCAGCTCACGCATGAGGCGTTCACCTTGGAACAGCATCCGATACAGGTTGTGGTTATTGCAGTGTTTCAACTGCCCAAGGCGGGAGAGGAGGCTTGCCGCCGCTCCTGCCAAGATGCGCTTTCCCAAGCGCCTCCGCTTGCGGTAACGGGCGATAGCCCGCTTGATGCGGAGTAAATTGTGCTTGCGCGGGATGGTGTAGCCACGCCCATAACGATAGCCCACCGCATCGGGCATACGCTCTTTCGGCCTCTCATACCCGCGCCTTGGAGGGTCCAGCGGGATGCGGGGATGCCTCCTCACCGTCGGGAATATCTGCCAATCGTCTTTGAGCCGGAGCTGATGGGCGTTCAGCCATGTCTCCACGAGCACACGCAGTTTTTTGAGCTTGCGCTTGCTCGACCCAAAGATGGTCAGGTTGTCCATGTAGCGGACATAGTGTTTGCACAGCCCGCTCTCACGGATGAGCCTGTCCATCGGCTGCAAGACCGTGTTGGCAAACCACTGAGAGGTGTAGGCCCCAATCTGTACGCCGTCCTTTACGACGCGCCAGATGAGGTCGAGAACGCGATGGTCTTTGATGAGCTGGCGCATACGGTCCATCACGACCTCCGGCTGCAAGCTGTCGTAGAAATGCCGGATGTCTCCGCAGAACTCATACTTCGTCCCGCGAGGGTCTTTGTCCATCCAGATCTCGACGGCTTTCCGGGCGTGATGCGGACCACGGTCGCGGATGCTCCCGCAGCAGTAGTAATCCATGCCGCGCATGAACACTGGCTGCAAGACCTGAATCAGCGCGTGGTGGACGTACTGGTCCGGCCACTGGGCCGGCTCACTGACCGTGCGCCACTTCCGGGCGCTGGCGTCCCACCGCTGGGACACATGAGGTTTCTTCTGCTCGAAACCGGCGATGATGATTTGCCGCAGCTCCACGACGCGCTCCTCCTTCGTTTCCTCCACCCATGCAGTGATGGAGTTCGGACGGTGGTGTGTGCGCCAGTGGTGGGTGCGGTTCACCTCGTCGATGGCAAGCAGCAGGTTGTCATCAGATACGAGCTTCTCAAAGAGATTCTTTGCTCGCTTCACAGGGATGTTCCTCCTTTTAGCTGTACGGGCTTTCCAGCGCCTCCGTAGAGGTGTACTAACCCGCTCCCCAAATTTGCTTATCTTCACCAAGGGGTGCGCGACTACCTGTGCCGTGAATGGAGGATGAGCAAAGCACAAAAAGGATGCGGCAGCCGATGTTCGCGTTCGAGTTCGACGCGTTGTTGTAGTTGACGTAGAACAAGCCGTGGTTGGTGTTCTGGTTGTAGTTGCCACCAACGTAGAGGCACGGGTTCGACGAGTTGAAGTTCCAGTTATCGCACGTAACCCAGAACGATGACATCGGCACTGCACAGGTAGCCCCGGTTGGTCCCCGCGCCTACGGCGCGGGTCCCTTATGAGGGGGCTTCGCCCCCTCAAACTCCCCCATTAGGGGAGTTCTTGGAGGCGGCAGCCGATGCTCGCGAACGAGAACGACGCGTTGCTGTAGTCGACGTAGAACAAGCCGTGGACGGTGCTCTGGTTGTAGTTGCCACCAACGAAGAGGCACGGGGCCGACGAGTGGAAGTACCAGTCATCGCACGAATACGTAGAATCGCTGCCGTTCGACTGAGAAGGTGCGAACACCGGGAACCCAGCCTGAGAGCGCACGGTAAACCGAGACGGATAACCGCTGGTCAGCGTCCCGACGTTCACACCGTTGGCGCTGTCGCTGAACTGGTTGGGATTCTTGATGACGTTCAAGCCGCTGCCGTTGTAATAGCAACCGTCCATCCAGTCGTACACGTTATCCCACAGGCCCTCGATGTTGCGGTACTGGCAGCAACTATACGAGGTGCGGGAGTTCTGCGTGGTGCCGGTGTGGTACGGCATACTGTCCGTCGCGCCCATGTTGAACTTGCTGCCACTTGGAGAACAGCCATACCCGATTTTCGCCTGAGAGTTCCAGTCGGCGAACTCTACGATGTAGAGCAGCCAGATGGTAAAGCGCATGGCGAAGTCCATCTGCCAGATGTTCGAGCCGAGATTATGGATGCTGGACCGAGCAGACGAACGGGTGATGTCGGCTTTGGGCTGACCACCGGACTGGCTTTTCCAGTTGCTCGTGTGGCAGTGATAGCGACCGATGTACACGACATCGCGCTCGCCCTTGCCGTCGCCCCTGTCCATGTGGGCGGGGGAAACAGAAAAGCCGCTCTGCGCTCTGTCGGCGATCTGGATTTTCAGGCCGTTGCCGTTCTGGGTCAGCTTGTACCAGAACTTCGGGATGGCGACCATCGTACCGCCGGTGCGCTCGCTCTTGACCATGCCCGCCCACGGCTGCAAATCGTCGAAGGGAGAGCTGTACTTACTTGCGCCCTTCACATACGGCACGGGGTCAGTGAAGCCCGCCGCCTCATCGGTGCGGGTCCACTTGGTCGTGCTGCTGCCATCCCAGCTCGCGCCGTAGATGTGGACCATGTTGGTCACGTTGACCGTAAAGGTCTTGTTGGCGGGAGCGTTGTGGTTCGTGCCAGCCGCGACCTTTACGGTTACAGTCACGTTGCCCTCATCGAGCGCGGTGACGTTTACCTTGTTGCCGCTGACCGACACGCTGACGACATCGGGGTCGCCGGACGTGGCGGTAATCGCGCCGTCGCCCGCACGAGTCACAGTGACGGAGCCGGTAGGCGAATCGCCGTTCAGCGACAGCGAAGTCGGATTGAGGCTCAGAGAGCCAGCAGCCTTGGCAATGCTCCATGCCACGGTCTTGGCGGTGGTCGTGCCGTCGCTCCACTGGTAGCCGGACTTCGGCGTGAAGCTGGCATTGTAGCTGCCGGCGTTGGTGCCGCTGGTCGTGCCGCCCAGTGTCAGCTCGGCGCTGTTGTAATCGTCGAACGTGGGGGTCTGCGCCTGACCGGTGTAGGTCAAGCTCTCGCCCTGAGACGGGATGGCCGCAATGGGGATTTTGACGGTGGCGGTGTAGTTCTCGCCGGCCTCCGTCACGTTGACTTCTGCGGACGCAGAGGTCTTGCCGGAAATTGTGGCGCTTACCGTGTATTTGCCGGCCTTCTTGACCGAAATCGCGGCAACGCCGCTGCCGTTTGCGGTGGCACTGTAGGTACTGCCGCCGAGGACAGCCTTTGCCTCCGCACCGGGGGCGGTCGTGACCGTGATGGTCGCGGTGAACACGGCCAGCGTGACTTCGTACTGGCCGAAGTATGCGCCGGTGGTCACGGTTGTGGAATACTGCTCGCCAGTCGCGGTGCTCGCGCTGACAGTGTACTCCGTATTGCAGTTCTTGACGCTGACGGAATCCACGAGGCTCTCCGGCACAGTGCCAGTTTTGGTGTCTCCCGCGCCGTCAGTGACCGTGTACTCCTGACCGGCGAACTCAGCGTCGAACGTGATTTTCAGAACACACCCGGAGCCGCCGCCCCCTTCAAGCGCTTCGTTTGCCTTCTCCAACGCGCTGTTGGCGATGGCGCGAACCGCTTCAAGCTCAGGGCCGCTGACGCCGGGTACGTTCACACTTCCATAGTTGCCCATAGGCTTACTCCTTTCCTTGCTGAATCCGATACCTCACAGAGATGGCACTGGCCGGGACCTGCAAGGCACGGAATCGGATTTTCCCGTCCAGCATCTCGCAGGTCGGGCAAAAGCCGCAGGCCACCATAACAGCGACGGATGCGGGATCAGGATTGACCCTCGCTTCGTCATGTTCGGTCACGCCGGCAGCAGTGAGGTCATAGTAGTTCGGATAGGCGTTGGTGTCCGCTGACCATCCCGTTACCGGAATCGTCGCCGACACCTCCTGCGCCTTATCGGGCTTTTGCGCTTCGAGTTCCTCCAAGGCGTCCGCAGCCGCGTTAGCGACTTCGGCGATCTCGGCCTTTACCTTCAGCGCCAGAGATTTCAGATGGTTAAAGGCTACAACTGCCAATGTGTATCACCTCCTAAATATGGCTGAGGGACAGGCAACCCTCCGCGACCCACCCGTCTGCCCGTCCTTCAGGCTTTACTGCTTAGGTGGTGGGGAAAACCTCGGCCAGCATCTCAGCGACCTCACCGTCGGTGGCGATAGTCACCACGGGGGTCTCAGTGCCGTTAATCTTGATGTTGCCAGCGGTAGTGCTGGCCTCGACCTTGGTCGCACCGGCGGCGACGCCCTCGACCTTGGAGAAGTGCTCCTTGGACATCAGGCCATCAGCCTCGGCAGTAGCCTTCTGGTAAGTGGTGTCCTGTCCGGGGATGCCCAGACCAGTGATGTCCTCCTTGGTGACGGCAGTCACAGCGGTCACGTGGCCCAGCTCATCCACAGTCACCTTGTAGAAGCCGCTGGCAGCAGCGGTGTGAGAGGGGTGGGTGTAGTTATTCGCGCCCGCTGCGATGCCGTCCAGCTTGGTCTTATCGGCATCGGAGAAGTTGTTGTCCGACAGCACCTTGTCGCCGTCCTTCTGGACGTAGTTGGACAGGTCAACAGTGGTATCGTCCAGCAGAACGACCTCGCCCTCAACCTTGGCATAGATGTCGTAGTGCTGGGTATCCTCGTTCAGCACGAGGTACAGCACGTTGTCCTGTGCGGAGGCAGCCTCGGGAACGGCGTCCACCTTCTCGAAGTGGGCATGGCCGGTGGCAGCGATAGCGGTCTGGATGGCCTGAGCTACCTGCGCGTTGGTCTGATACTGGGCGTCATTGGTGAGCTGGCTGACCTTGGTGGGGATTGCGGCCTTCATGTTCTCGGCAAGAGACTTCAGATGGCCGAGCTTGGTGAGCTTGTTGACATCGTAACTCATGATAAAATCCTCCTAATAAGTTTTGGTATTATCTCAGGCTTCGGGGTCTTCCGAGCCAAAGATTTCGGAAATCATCTCAGCGACTTCGCCGTCAGTGGCGATGCGGTCATCCACGATGGCGTCCACGTCGCCTTCAAGGTCTCCGGTGCCGAGAGCTTCCAGCTCGCCGGCGGCGTTCTTAATCTGGTAGACGGTGGAGACGCCTCCCTCCACCACAGCGATGACCTGACCGACATAGGCGGTCGGGTTGGTCTGTGCGTAGGTTTGCGCGTCGGACATAGAGTAGAACACCGAGTTTTTGTCCAGCGGGAAAGCATCCTGCCGGGACATACTCAGCGGGAACTCCATAAAGGCAAAACTCTTGTCAGAACCGTTGATAGCCATACTTCATTCCCTCCTCTCAGCCCAGCGTGACCTTCAGGGTCGCGGCGTTCTCGTAAGGCACAGCAGGCTCAAACACCCACACGTTGTACGCAACGGCGGTGTAGCCCTCAGCGCCCTCTACATTGACGGAAGACTGCGTAAAGGTGCTGGTCACGTCGGCGTTCATCGCGGTCTCGTTGATGACCTTGGTCACGCCGGTCTTGCCAGCGATGCAGGCGATGACCACACGCTGCGCCCCGGCAGGGACGTTGATGGTCAGCGTACCGGCGGCATACGCTTTGTTGCTCTTGGTCAGGCCCCGGATGTAGGCACTGTCAACGGTGGGCTTCTCTGTGGTGGCCCCGTAGAAGTAGTTCCGGTAAGGCGTGTAGGCCCCGGTGGTCTTCTCCTTCGTACCGGAAGCGATGTTCACGGCAGGGTCAGAGGCGCTGCCGAGGTTGTCGTTGGCAGTCACACCAGCGCCGTGAGTGGCGATGGCCTTGTACTTCAGGGACGCCACGACGTTCTCGCCGCCCTGGTCTCCGATGATAAAGCCATTGCCGCCATTGTTATCGGAACCGGCGCTCAGGCTGGCAGCGTCCACGCTGGCGATCTGCTCGGTGCCGCCGTCAGTGATACGCTGCACCACCCAGTTGGAGGCGGTGACACCGGTCTCCGGGCCGTACTGGTAGCTGCCGGGGTTCAGATTGCCTGCCGTGTACGCAGCAGACGCCAGAGAGGTGCCGGCCTCCACAGCCTTCGCACCGGACAGGTTGAACCCGCTGATGCTGGGCTGGGCGGTGATAGTGGGCTGAAGGCGTTTGCTCAGGATTTCGGTGAACACGTCCAGCACACTCTTGCCCTTAGAGCTGAGAGTGGCGGTGCCGTCCGCGTTCTTGGTCAGGTTGCCGAACTGGGTGTAGTTGCCGGCCAGCGTGATGTCCTCCGGCATAATCACCTTGTCGGCATCCACATTACCGGTGATGCTCACCCAGTCCTCGCCGTCGAAACGGTAGGCGGTCATCTCATAGGTGATGCTGTCCACCACAGTGACCACAGCGAACATATCTCCGGCCTTCGGGGTAATGTCGCTGTGCTCAGTGAAGTACGCCTCGATGACCGAAGCGTCGGTCGCTTCAAGGTCGGTCTTGGTGCCGGTGTACACCGCACCGCCGCCCACGCCGTTGAGCGCCTCAGCCAGATCATCGTCGGTTACGTAGCCGTCCAGACTGACGGTGGTATCGTCGAGCAGCTCGACCACGCCGTCAATCAGGGCGTACACGTCGTAATGGCCGGTCTCATCGTTGTGGACGAGGTACAGCACGTTTTCCTCAGCCGTGCCAGCGTCAGGCACGGTATCGGACTTCTGGAAGCGGGCGTGGCCCGCTTTGGAAATCGCGGCGAGATATTCCGTCTTGATGCGGGTCGCCGTGTCCTTCAGGGCTTTTACGTTTACGACCTTGGTCTCGTCATAAGCCATATTTTGGTCTCCTCCTGTTTCTTAGTTTTGCGGTTCGTCTTCCTCGGGCGGGAACACCTCGTCAAGCATCTGCTCCGTGTCGCCGGTGGTCACGATGGCCTCGTCGGGAAGGCCGGAGCCTTCATACGAGAGTGTGCCATCGGGCGTGGTGGAGAATCCGTCGCCGAGTTTTACGCCTCCCAAGCGGTCCTTAGTTGCTACTGGCAATACATAGGTGCCACCCCCTCCACTGATGCCGCCGTCGGCAGACAGCAACACGAGGGTAGCCGCCATGTCCTCCGTCGGCGCTTGCTGCACCCAGAACCGCACAGCGCCGTCAAGCACACGGGAAGATGCGCTCATGCCGGCTGCCTTTGCGATATTCTGGGCGGCTTTATGCAACATGACCTGCGGAATCAAGCCCTCAACAGCCTCCTCAACGGGGAGGTCCAGATAAAGTTCTCCTTCCACAATGTCTTCTGCATCTTCCAAATCCGCGCTGCTGGCCCAGCCAGCGGCGGGAATCGTGATTTCGACCTCGGCCACGTCACCACCGCCGCCCAGACTGCCGCCGTGGGCGTTGGGGTCGGAGTTGTGGTCGGCAATCATCTGCTGCACGTGGGCGACAGTGGCGATTGCCTCCGGGTCGATGATGGCGGTCACGGCGTCAACGTCGCCCACCGCCGCGATGAGGTCGAACGTGGCGAGCTTGCCCACGATGGAACTCGCGGGGCGAATCCACTCCGGCTCATTTTCAAGGGACAGGTAGGTGAACGGGACTTCGCCCTCGTCCGGGTCCTCAGCAAAGAGCACGATGTTCGTCAGGTAAAAGCCCGTCTCCACATTGTCGCTCTTGATTTGGACCGTGACTTGGCACTCGCCGTCCACTGGGTTTGTCACGGCGGCAATCATCGCGTCCATGACATACCCGGCAGGCCCGGTCATGGTCTTCGGCGTCATGCCTTCGGGAATCTGGCCGCTGCCCGCCGCCGCCCTCGTGTACTTCATCGAGCATCTACCCGCGAGGACTTTGCCAATCAGACTTACGCCGGTAAGGGAACCGTAGCTCCCGTCTTCAAACTTGGACATAATCGCTCCTCCTTCTTAGTCAATTCTCTTGGATTTGATGTGCGTGTGATAGACAACCCCTCCTGCACCGTCCTGACGGCCTCTGTGCGCCCTTTTCACGTCGGGCGGGGTAGATGTCAGGGTAGGCGTCTGAACGGCTCCACGCGAGAGCTGGACGGGCATCTGGGCGGTCCTATCAGCACTGAACGGAGGAGGCGCGAACTTTGCCCCCAAATACCCGCCAAAGTTGACGCCCAGCACATCTGTGCTTTCTCTGTCTTGGCCCACCGGCACGGCAGACACGTCCGTGTCCACGAACCCGCAGCGCAGCAAGGTCAGGTCGTAGCGGTAAGTGCGGTAGGTACGGAGGTAGAGCCGCATACCGACGCCCGCCACCAAAATCCGCTTGATGGCATAGGCGATAGGCTCAATCAGCTCCTCCCGGTCGGGAGACAGCAGGCTGGTGTCTACATACAAGGCGATCTTGGCCGGAAACACATCTTCCAGCAGCACATCGCTCTGCTCCACATCAAGCAGCATAGCTGCTGCCCGAATCACCGTGTCCGTGTCGCCGCCCGAGAGCTGCGCCATGATTTTCACCTTGATGGCGAGCCGGTAGAATCTATCGTCAGAACTGACCCGCTTAACGCCGAAGTTCGCGCCATAGCGGTCAAGCACAGAGCCACAGGCATAGTCAAGGTCATCCCACAGTCGTACCAGCTCGGCCTGCTCCTCGACAGTTTCGAGGCCCCATGCAAGGATGGAGAATAGCTTGCCAATATTGGTTTCCAGCGGGAGGCCCAACTGCACGTTGTCGTAGTCTTTTCGGCTATAGGCGCTGGTCAGCGCGTACAGCATTTTGGAGAGGAACTTATTGCTCATTCGACCACCACCATATCCTCATTCGTGACCGCCTTCTCGCGGGCCGCGATGGTGATATTCTTCCAGCTGTAGGTCTCCCCGTCAGAGCTGATTTGCAGGTCGAAGTCTACGACGCCTTGGACCTTGAAAACCTCCGTCGGGAGGGCCACGCAGATGACGTTCTGGCCGATATTCAAGCCGCCGCGCGTGTCGGAGCCAATATACTCCGCAAGCCGCTGCTTGATTTGCTCGATGCCGTCCAGCGGAAAGGTGTTGTCGGTTTGGAGGTTGAACACCTTCACCCAAACGTTCACCGGCGCGGGACGGCTGAAACAGATATTCTTGATGTTCCCGGCGGCGTCTACCACCGGCACGGTCACATTGCCGTAGGTCTGAATGCCCGCGCCCTTTCTGCGGTGAATGGACTTGGCGATATCCTCGTCCAACCCGCCGTACACCACCAGCTCGATGGAGTGGGGCGGCAGGCCGCTGGCGTTGGTCTCGTCGGTGTCGTTCTCCTCGCCGGTCACAGCGATGACGGCCTCGACATTTTCATAGATCGCGGCGATAATGGCGTCAAGGTTGACGCCACCGGCAAAATCCGTGGAAACGTAATACCGGGCGCGAAACTCATCGTCCGTCTCAGTGTTACGCCCACCCTCGAACGACGCGGCGTTGGACACCGACGTGATGCCTGTCTTCGGATTGGTGATAATGGTAATCGTACCGGCGTCCGTGTTCCCATCTGGACCGGCCACCACAGCGGAGGCTGGGAGCGTGATGCTGCCGTCGAGGATGACGCCGGATTGCAGCGTGATGTACTGTTGCCCCGCAACCGTCTCTGCGAGGTAGCCTTCCGGGACCTCCGTGCCTATCTCACCGGTAAAGGTGAGGTAGCCCACGGCTTTCTGCGCCCCGAGCAGCCGTAGGCCGATTGCCCGTCCGAGGTTGTACAGGCTGTGGCCTACCGCCGTGTCCACGAACCGGCTGTTGTAGACGTCTTCGAGGGTGGAGAACAGGAGGTTGAGCATCCAAGCGTAAATCCGCAGGAAAATACCCAGCGGAGAGCGCACGGTCAGGTTGGCTTTGGAGCCGAACAGCTCACGCGCTTTGTATTCAAGCGCGTCCAGCAACTCTGCGTAGGTGGGGCGTCTGAAACCGGCGTCAGTCAGGCCCCAGTCTGTGGTTTTCGCCATTATGCTGTCACCTCCAATGTGATGGTCTCTTTATTGACGAGCGTCGCGGTGAAGGCCACCGAGACGCTCCTGCCGTCATAGGAGACGGTCATCGAATCAATGCGGGAAACGTCCGGCTCCTGAAAGATGGCCTCCCGCATGATTTCCTTGATTTCTTCCTCGTCCACGTCGTTCTGGTTGACGCCAAGAATCCGTTCATAATCGGTGCCGTGGACGGCATCGGCGAAAAACTCGGCCTTCCACGTCAGCAGGGCGTGTCGGACATTCTGGACCGTAGTGTCGCGGTCAAAAATCTTCGCGAAGTGGCCCTCGTCATCCAGCACCAAGTCGCGAGTGTCGGGGTCAATCAGCAGGGTCATGTTTTCCATGCGCCGCCACCTCCTATACAGGCTGCCCGGTCATGCCGCCGGAATCGCCGGGATGGGTGTGGTGCGCCCCGCTGACACGTTCCTCAGCCACGATGTCCTTCGAGGCCGTGATTTGGCCTTCCACGTGGACGTCGCCCTTGATTTGCACCCCGCCCTTTGTGACCGCAACATAGACGCTGCCATCATCCGCTGCGAGGACAAGGGCTTCGCTGGGAAGACCCTGCGCCGTGTAGCTGCCCGCCACGATGCCGCCGACGAATACGGCATCCGTGGTGGCATGGTTACGTTCGGTGAGCGGCTGGGCCTCTTTCGCCCCGCTCACGGTGCTGTCCATGTCGTGGTCGAGGTAGAGCACCACGCCCACGTCGCCCGCCTTAATCCACGGGCGAATGATGAAACCGCCGCTGCGGGTGCAAGCGACGGGGATGCTCAGAATAGGCGGCTGGCTCTCATATTTGCCGTTCTGCAAGTGCTTGGACAGGGGCTGGACGTCAACCGTCATTTTGGCTGGGTCGAACGCCGTCACTGACACGACCGCCGCCACACAGATGGATTCTGCCAGCCGCCGGTCGTGGATTTGCTGGTAGTTATAGGGCTTTACATTCGGCATCGGCTCACCTCCTTAGTACGGCCTCAGCTCCATCGAGGTCTCCCAGTCGCTTGTCCTGCCGCCGCTGTGCTTGCCTTCCACGACAATGAAGCGGCCATTCAGGTCAGCCGACTGGATTTTGATGACCTCTGCGGTAGCCACACGATAGTTGAGTAGACAGGAGCGGGAGATGGTGTCCTCGTCCCGGTCCTCGCCTGTGGTCTGAGAGTTCAGGTCGGTCTCCACCGGAATTTGCACCTTCTCCTCATCGGCCCGAAGCAGTCCGTTGGCCGGTGTGAGCGTCAGGCCGTTGTCGATACCATCATCGGCCTTGGTGATGTAGATTTGCCCTGTGGTCCGTATGATAAAGCGGCTCTTGCACTCGTTCACCACGATCTCCGTCAACACTTGCTTCAGATTGCCCCGGCAGACCCGCCCACGTGGGTAACTCACGTCGGTGGTCAGCTCGCATTTTGAGACCTCGACGCCGAAGATGTTCAGCAGGTCTTTCACGATGGCTGACGCCTTGGAGTTCTGCACGTAGGTCTTGTTGATGAGCTTGCCGAGGATTTCATCGGCGCAGGGCTGGACGGTCAGCGTGGAGGTCCAGTCTGTATTGGACTGCTTGTGCTTCAAGCCGACCACTTTTCCAATCAAAATGCAGCCAACATCGCCCTCATACCCGGCGTTCAGAATAACCGGGTCATTCTTCTTGATGTTGGCGCGGGTATTCGCGGCGAGGTTCGTCACCGTCACCGTCGCCACCGGCGGCTCATCGCTGTCGTCGAACGGGATGCTGAACTTGAAGTCCAGCTCGCCGAGGGTGTACTTCTTGTTCCCGATGACCAGCGTGGCCTCTCGAATCCAGAACGCCATCTCACCCCACCTTCCTCTCATAGAGGTAGAGCTTGACTTCCTTGCCGAAGTTCTCAGGCGTTACCTCGGAAATCTCCTCGCCGGTAATGCAGACAGGGATGATGACCGGCAGCGGGAACCGCTCGTCTTCTACAACGTTGAATAGCGCCCTGCCGTACCGGATGATTTCTCCGAACACAAGCACGTCACCGTTGAGGTCGAGAAGGTCAACGGTAAAGAACTTCCCGACCTCGTTGTACTTGACGGTGAACGTGTACGTTTTATCCGTCAGCTTGATGGAGAAAGAGTACGGCACCTTCGACACATCAATGTCGATGTACTCAACGTCTTCGTTCAGGTCAATCAGTTGCAGCGCCATACTCCATCACCTCCTATCAAACTGCCAGACCGTCGTAGCCGCCCGTGCTCCGCGTCAGCGGGGCAGAGCTGCTCGGCGTATCGTATGCCTCCCTGTAACGCTCTGCACTGGCAGAGCTGACCGATTGCAGGGAGGCGGTGGTCATTCCCATGCTGGCGGTTTTCGCCAACTGCTGGTTGTCCGTCTTGCCGGCATCCTGACTGGACATCAGGACTTCGGAATCCATCGGGACAAACTCAGACGAAACGAGCCGCACCTGCTTCAGCGTGGCTGAAAACGATGCGCCGTTCCGGTTTTTGTAGCTGCGGTCAAACTTCAGACTGGTGAACACGAGGTTCGTCATGCGGGTCACGCCGGTGTACGTGATGATGTCACGGGATTCCCGCATGGCCTTCAGCGCGTTGATGGCGCTGTCCCCGCCCACGATGGTGCCTGAAATCGTAAGCTGGCCCGCAGCGTTGTTCACGTGGTCGTTGATGTCAGCCCCGTCCTCCACCGGGTTGGAGGTCACGGAGCTGCTGTAGCTCTCGCTCTCTTTCTCGACCACGCCGTTTTCAAAAGGCACGAAACGGACCGTCCCGCCCTTTCGCCCGGTGAGCGTATAAGCCATTTCGACACCTCCTTAGAAGGAATACTGGTTCTTCAGGGACATCTGCTGCAACTCCTCCTCACGGAACTCATCGTACAGCTCGCGGACCGTATCACGCAGGGATTCGCGCATATTGTCCACCGCCTCCTCAGAGGCGTCGCCGTACACGTTGACCACGATGTTCGGCGCAAAGGCCGGCGCGGGAGAGCCGCCATAAGTAGGGAAGTCCGGGTCGCCGGTGTCGATGTCCACAGGCTGCGGCTTGTCGCCAGAGCCGCCCTCGCCGCCCGTAGGGGCGGGTTGCTCGGGTCCGGTGACTTGGGCAACGCCCACGCCGTCAGCCAGCAGCCGCAGCAGCTCAGGGCTGACCATAATGACCTGCGCGACCTGCCCGTTGACAGCCGCCGGGTCAAAGCCGTTGACCACGGGGTTGACGCCATAGGTGACGTCATCCACCGCCGGCGCGTTGACAGAGGGCAGATTAAACTCAGTGGGGATAGCGCCCTCGATGTCCTTCCTGACGCCGCCCATCGTCTTCTCGAAGCCTTCGCCCACACCGAGGGCCATGTTCGTACCAACTTGGTCGGAGAACACTTTCGACGGGGAGTTGATGCCCAGCAAGCCCTTCACGCCGTTGACGATGCCGCTGAAGAAGCCTGTCACCTTGTCGGTAATCCAGCCAATCATGGACGAAATACCGCTCCAAATGCCCTCGACAATGCTCTTGCCGATGTTGATGATACCGCCCATGAGCGCCCCGATGCCGCTCACGATTGCCGAAATGATCTGCGGCAACTGCGCTACGAGCTGCGGGATTGCTTGAATGATACCACTTGCGAGCTGAAGCAGTAGCTGCATACCGGTTTCGAGAATCATCGGCATATTCGCCACCAGCGTGTCAGCAATCGACGTGATGATGGCCGGTAGCTGTTCCAGCAGAGCCGGAATAGCCTGAACAATGCCCATCGCCAAGTTCGTCAGGATCTGGATGCCCTGCTCCAAGATGAGCGGCATATTCTCCGTGAAGAACGTGATGAGCGATTCGATGATGACCGGGAGCTGTTCGAGCAGCAGCGGCACCGTGTCTACGATGCCTTGCACGAGGTTCATAATGATGGTCGCGCCCTGTTCCAAGATGAGCGGTAAGCTCTCTGTCAGAGCTGCGATGATGCCGTCGATGATGAGGGGCAGCTGCTCGATGAGCTGCGGCAGGGCTGTCATAATGCCCTCTGCCAGCCCGCTCAGGAGCTGCATACCTGCATCAATCAGCATCGGGATGTTGTCGATGAGCGAAGTCGCCACCGACACGATGGCGTTCACGAACTCCGGGATGAGCGTCGGGAGCATCTGGCCCACCGAGGTAATCAGGCCGTTCACCAACTGGATGGCTGCGTCTGCAATCACCGGCACGTTCTCGACAAGGGTCTGCGCGATCATCAGCACAGCGTCTACGGCCACCGGAGCCAACTCGGGCAGCAGCCCGATGATAGAACTCAGCACCTCATCAAAGATGCCCGCCACCGCTTCGAGAATGGGCGGCAGCAGCCCGCTGATGGCTGGGATTGCCTGTCCCAGCGCCTCCGGCAGCGCGGACGCGAGGTTTTCAACAATCGGGGTGACGTTCTTCACCACGTTGCTGAAGTTCTTCGTGACATCGTTCACCAGCTTGCCAATGTCAGCGTTCTCGTTGCCGAGGCCGGCGAACAGGTTTTGCATGGCCGCTTTGGTGCTGGCCCACGAGCCGCTGATTGTCTCAGCAGCCTCCTTCGCCGTAGTGCCGGTAATACCCATCTCCGTCTGGATGACGTGGATGGCCTCGGTCACATCAGCAAAAGAGTTGATGTCAAACGTGGTGCCAGCGAGCTTACCGGCATCAGCCAGCAACCGCTCCATCTCGGTCTTCGTACCGCCGTAGCCGAGCTTCAGGTTGTCCAGCATATCGTAGTTCTGCTTGGCAAAGCCCTGATAGGCGTTCTGGATAGTTCCGAGGTCGGTGCCCATCTTGTTCGCGTTGTCGGCCATGTCCGTGATGGCCTGATTCGCTACGTCAGCGGCGAGGTTGGTATCACCGCCAAGAGAGTTAATCAGGCTCGCGGAAAAGCTGGTCACGAGGTTCATATACTCGTTGCCAGACATACCAGCGGTCTGGAAGGCGTTTGCTGCATACTGCTGCACCTTCCCTGACGCGTCCTTGAACAGCGTATCGACGCCGCCGACAAGCTGCTCGTACTCGGCATAGGCCGACACAACGGCCTTGCCAATGGCAACAGCGCCGGCGGCAGCGGCGGCGCTCACCGCACCGATTGCTGCCCCAGCGCCTTTCAGAATTCCACCAAACTTACTGAGTTTTCCACCGGAATCGTCTGCCGCGTCTCCAAGTTCGGAGACATTGCGGCGGGCCTCTCCTGCGGCGTCACCCAGTTCACCGGTTGCGTTCTCAGCTTGCTGAGCGCTGCGGGCCATTTCAATGAAACGGCTTTTCGCGTTCTGGATGGCGTTGCCCAACCCGTTCTTGATGGTCGAGATTGGGTGGGCAAACTTGTTCCCAATTTCAGACGCGCTGGACGCTACGCTGCTGACGAACCCCTTGGCCTGTCCAGTGACATAGCTGAACGCCCCGCCTACGCCGGAGCGCAGGGAGGACGAGAAGCTGTTGCCGCTGTCGATGCCATCGAGAAATGAACTGCGGAAGGCCGAACCAACGGAACGGGCCTGTGTCTGAACACCGCCGAGGCTGCTCGTGACGTTTCTGATGTTCGATTCAGCCTGAGACGTATCTGCATCAATGTTGATTGTGCTGCCGCCCAGACCGCCGAGGTTGCTCGTGATGTTTCGTATGCTCGCCTCAGCTTGGGAGGTGTTGGCCTCAACATTGATGCTATATGTTAGGCTGCGGGCCTCATCCACGGTTCATCCCTCCCTTCGGTCAGTCTTTCTTGTTCCACTCGGTCTGCCAGAGGATGCGTGCCTGTTCAGCTTCTGCGAAGTCGAACAAGTCCATAGCCTTCAGCTCTGAGTAGCTGATGCCACTCATGCAGAAGACCATCCTCCACAGACGCTCGTTGTTACGCGCACGGCGCTCTGCGGTCTTAGGATTTATTTCGCTCCGCAAGAAAGTTCTCGATCTCGCGCACCAGTTCGCTCGGTGTCGCGAGGTCATCCTGCTCGTCGAAGTATTTCAAACCGCCCTTGGCTACCTCAGCCGGTGCGGTGACGCAGCCCTTGATAAGAGCATCCACGTACTTCGCGGTGTTCTTTCTGCCGTTGGCTGGGTTGATGTACAGGTCTGTCAGGTTGGAGTACCAAGAGTAGGTCACGCTCTGAAGCTGATAATCAGTGCCACCCACGGTTACGGTTTTTGTACGGGCCATAGGTCGTGTCCTCCTTCTCGCGCGCGTGCGCGCGTATAATTTGCGCGAATTAGGCGAATTAGGGACGTGTGTTTTCTTCTAATTCCTCTAATCCCTCTATTTTTAGGCGTATTTAGTTATCAATGTTCCAATGTTCCATTTGATAGAGAAAACATGAAAAAAGTGAGTAATATCAAGGGTTTTCGCGTTTTTGCAAGTGGAACATTGGGTGGAACATTGACGGAACAACGGAACATTCGAGGTGGAACATTGGGTGGAACATTGCTCGACTTTGCGCCCTGACTTTCGACTTTCGTGTCTAAATCACGACTTTAATTCAAATGTTCCAGTCAATGTTCCACCTGTGTTCCGGTTGGGCTGGGGTCAATACAGGCCCCATTCCGCGAAAGCCTCGAAGCCTCCCACGGACTGAATGTACTGGCGGGCGATCTCCACGATTTCCTCGTAGGGCTTTCCGTCGATGGCGTCATCGCCGATGGCGCAGCACAGCTCAACAGGCTCGCCGGTCTCCTGCGCCTTCAGGAAGGCGTAGATGTTGACGGACACGTCCGCTTTGGACAGGTCCTTTCCGTGCAGCCCGCCGCCGGTGACGGAATCGGCCATGTCAGAACCGAGCTTGCGGTTGGTCGCGCCGGTGTCCACGTCGGTGCCGCCGGTCCAATCGCCCAGCGGATTGATTTCCGCTGTCGGGTACAGCTTCTCGATGTCAGCCTTCGCCGCGTTGCTCTGGCAGATGATGAGCCGGTCATCGTCGAGGATGTACTTGCCGTCGAACGGATGGGCGGCGTAGATGTCGCGGGCAATCGCCGCGAGCGTCTTCTGCTCGTCCGTGAGCGGGACACCCTTGAAGATGCCGTTGTCGCCGCAGCGGAACCCTTCGCTCTGGTTGTTTGCGAGGTGGGTGTCCTGCGGCACGATGGTCAGGTCAATCTGGATGAGACCTGCGATGCGCCGGATGGCGTTATGGATGGCTCTGACTGCCTCCGGCATGAGCAGCGGAGCAGAGGTCTCAACAATGACGTGACACACGCCATGCCCGATGAGGACCTCCACCGCGATCTTCGGGTCAGGCTGGACCTGATAGGCCAAATCCACAATCGCGCCGGCAATGCGGTCAGCGATTTTGTCCGGGTGGGACGGGTTTACTTTCTCAATCATGAATAGCCTCCTAACTGCCCAGCTCAGTTACTGAGCATGATGTCAGGAATCAGGAAGATGATGGTCACATCTGCCGCTTCCTTCGCTCTCGCCCTGTCGGGCAGCTTGGACACCATGACGTTTTGCGCGAAGAACATAGAACCGCTGTCGTTGGCATCCGTGATGGCGAGGTTTGCCATCACATTGCGTTCCGCGCACTGTTCGAGGAAGGCTACATCGGGAGAATCCTGCTGAAGCGTGATGGTCAGCTTGCCGGCCTTGTTCGCGTTCAGGATGTAGGTACTGTCGCCCTTCACACCCTTCTTCAGCGTGACGTTATCCTCGTCGCGGGCGAGGGTAAACATACTGTCACCGAACATACGGAGCTGCCGGTTGTTGTAGGTGATATTCACCTTCATGGGGTCATAAGTCTGCAACATGGTTTCTCACTCCTTCCTTACAGCGACACACGCAGGACGCCTTTGGTTTTTACCTGATGCACAGCGCCGGACAGCAGAGCCTCCCAAGTGATGTCGGGCATCACACGGTTGCGGCGCTGCTCATCGGTGCTATCCGCGTACTTCGGGATATTGATGGTGAACACGCCGGCGCGGGTCTCCGCGTCTCTGGCGATGATGTTGTGGTCTTCGTCCGCAGCTTCGGCAAGAGCCTGCGCAGGGGCGGTGGCGATAAGGCCGAACCCGTCATCGCCGTAGTTAATGTTGGCGTTTTCCAGCAGCATATCGTAGAGCAGATCGCGCATCCGCTTTGCAATCCAGTCCGCGCCGAGCACGATGTCGATGAACTCACCATCGAGGCAGGTGCCGTCCTTAACATACTGCCGCTTGTACTCCTCCGTCAGATAGTTGACGTGGTTTTCCAGCAGCGCATCACGCTCGCCCTCGGTCAGCTTGGGCAGGGAGATGAGCTTCTCGCCCTCGCTGGTGTCAGCGTTGCCGTCCTGCGGGCGCTTGAACTTCCACGTCACGGACTTCGGATAAAACGGACCGACGTTGCCGGTGTAGGATGCGTCAGGCTCCTCACTCAGATACTGCTCATCGGTGTAGATGACAGCAGCACGTGAGGTCACGCTGGCAAACTTCTTGTTGCTGGTCTGGCCCATGTAGAACTTCCGATGGTCCTCAACGCCGGCACCCAGCTCTGCCTCAGACGGCTCGCTGGCCTCCGCGAACTTGGCAAGGGCGATGACATACTCGTCCTCGTCCCGGTCAGTCAGCAGGTAGTACCAATCGTTGTCCACATCGGACTGGAACTGCTTGATGGCGTTGATGAGGTTGTCGGCGGCGCTCACCGTATCCGTGCCATTCACGAACTCGGCAGCCGCCTCGACCACCACAGGAGCGCTCAGAAGCTCATCCTCGAAGACGTCCACCATCTCGGGAATGGTGTCAGCCTCGCCGCCCTCAGTGGCGGTGTAGCGCACCACAGCGCCCTCAACGGCAGCAGTGTAGGTCTTGCCGCCCTTGGTAAAGCTGGTGTCGGCGAACAGAGCTGCGAGCTGGTCTGCGGTGGAGATTTCGGCGTCCGTGGTAATTTCCACGACCGCCTTGTCATCCCCGCCGAATCTGGCCCACAGGGTTTTGCTGGCCTCGATAGACGGCGCGCCGGCGAACGTCACGGCAAAGGAGGCCGTGGTCGCAGGGGACGCGCTGGGCGGGGCAAAGCTCACAATCTTGAACTTGTCCAAAAGGGTTTCCGCAAGGGTGGTCTTGCCCTGATTGAACAGGGTGGTCGCCTTGCGAACGATTTTTGCATTGGGGCAGGGGCCGTCAGGCCCGTAGACAGCCTCAACGCTTGCTACGTCGCGGTACGTATCAACCGGGTACTCGCCGGTGGTAGACACGAGCAGGATGTCGAGGCTTTCCTTCTCGGTGGGCAGCGCGTCCCGCTGCACCACGACGATTACGTCTTTTGCCATAAGGCGTTCCTCCTTCTTAGGTTTTGATGTCTCCCGGGGTGGCTCCCGGACGCAGCACAGTGGTGGTCGGCACTTCGTCAGTCCGCACATAGGAAATGCGAATGTCGAACCCGTAGCGGCGAACGGAATCCTCCACGAGAAAACTGGTGCGATTTGTGACAGCGCCCACGTTGCTGATAACGATGTCCCCGTGTTCGGTCGAGAGACTGCGCCCGTTCAGCAGGAAAAAGCCATGGGCTTTCTCACACAGCGACAGCGCCTCGTCTTCTCCGAAGACGTACCCGTCATCAGTTTCACGGTTCATACTGCAAAAGGTGAAGGACAGCGTGGCCGATACCGGCTCAGAACGAACCAGCTTGAACTCCTCGCCTTCGCTCACCACCTCACGCAGTCCGAACCAATGGTCGGAAATGCGCGGAGCCAAAACGCTGTAGTAGCAGTACGGGAACTCCGGCATATCAGCGATCTGCTCGGAGAGATTGACCGGATGCCCGAGGTGGGCTTCCAGCCCTGCCACAATTACGTTCCGCGCCTGTTCAAAAGTCATGCCTTCTTCACCCCTTCCACAAGATAGCGGTGCATCGGGTGGATGGAGTTGTGGGATAGCTCTTGCTTGACGGTGTACTGCTGACCGTCGTATGTGTCGAGGATGATTTGCCCCGGCTCAATGTCCACGGGGTCATCCGTATAGAGTTTCTGAGAGTTCTGCGTGTACGACCCTTCCGGTAGCTGCTTCCAGTCCAAATTAGACAGCGGCATCACCACGCCCCAGAAAGACGTGACCGTCTCATCAACTGGTTTTGACTGTCCTCCGGGGCCGCGCACGTAGGTGCGCTTTATTACCGTCAGAATGTGCAGCAGCGCCCTCGGAAGTCTCGGAGTGTTGTAGAACATAGGTCATTCCTCCACTTTGTAGGCGATGCGGTCCCGGATGTGTGTACCGGTCTCGTACAGCGTGGTGTGCTGCGTCTTCTTGGAAAAGTTGGACGGCGGCTTGACCCGGTTATCGTCGATGAAGTTTTGGACCATCTGCGCTGCCTGAGCGCCGATGGCGTTTGCAGCGGCTGTCGCAGACGCCCTCCCATCAATCACCTTGTTCACCTGTTCGGAGACAAGGGAACCGAGCTTCTCCCGGTCAGCGTCAAAGCTGGCGCGGAGGAAAGAGCGTTCCGGCATCTTTTCAGTGCCGTACTCATGGATTCTTGCGACCTTCAAAACCTCGGAATCCACTTCGCCAACGATGCCGACCACAATCTTCTTGCTGGACATTTCCTCGCAGGCGGATTTCAACCGTAGGAAGTCCGAGAGGATGGCATCAATATTCGGCATATCAATACCTCCTGTACAGGTTGATGAGCTGTTTCCACGATTCCGGGATGGACTTGTCGAAGTTCCAAGTCACGTCGGAGATGGAGAACGAAGACAGACCCTGAGAGCCGTTCTGCAAGTTGGTGTAGATTTGCGACACCATATCCCATAGCAGCCCTTCAAGGTCCGAAGGTAAGGTCTGAGGGTCATCAGCTGTAGCATCTTTCGGCAGGACATAACCAGCCGTGTAGCTAACCTCGATGACCCTCATGGGCGCTACGATGTCGTAGGCCAGACCCCTTCGATACCCGGCCTTTAGCCATCCCTTATCTCGGTAGATGACCCCGATTTCTCCGGTCTGAGCGTAGTCATAGGTTTCCGGGTCAACAATCTTGCCCTCCTGCTTGACGTACTCGACGCTGATGATGGGGTACTCCAACAAGACGAGTTCCTGCTGGCCGTCTGCGTCATACCACTGGTGGTACGAGTGTCGGCCTAAATGCCTGCCGATTTGCCGCTCGATCCACGATGAAGCTCTGTTAATCAGCAGCGTGATAATCTCATCCGTTCTCTCGTCTTCGATGTCTGCAAGACCCAGCATCAGCTTCATCCGGTCGAGGGTCGTTAATGCGTTATCTGCAAGCATATAGACCTCCTATGCGGACAGGCGGCGATTACTTCTCGCCGCCTGTTTCCGTCTTCTTACTCACTTCCGGTTTCTTGACCTCCGGCGCGGGAGCCGCAGCCGGGGTCTTTGTGGCGCTGGGACCGGCAGCCTTGTTGCTGGTCGGACCCACAGGCTTATAAATCCTCGGCATGGTACGGCCCTCCTTACACGGGCTGGACGTGCTTGTCGCCCAGCACAACGGCCAGCGTGGTGCTGGTAGCAGCAGCGCCGGACGCGGTGATTTTCACGTAGTTCTTCAGACCGAGCAGGTCGATGTCGATATTCACGACGTCGCCCACTTCCAGCTCCTCGGTGGTGAAGGTGCCACCCTCGGTCTGCTTCTCGGGGAATACCAGCTTGTCGGTGACAGCCTCATAGGAGGTATTGTCATCGCTATGGGTGACGGTCAGGGTCAGAGCACCGGCTGTGCCAATGACCGCGCCGATGACACCGGACAGGAAACCGGTCCTGTCGAGGGCTGCGCCGGAAGTATAGGGCTGAACCTTGACGTTCTGAATCAGTTCTCTTTTCATCTTAGGCTACCTCCTGTTTTGATTAGACAGGAACAGCGACCTTGGTCGCCACAGCGAAGCTCTCGTCGTGACGGAGGCCGGTGTCCACGTTGTTGATGGCACGAATCAGGGTCTGGTCGTTCTCAAAAGCAGAGACCAGATTGCCAGCATCATCAGTCCATGCACCCTCGCGGCTGGTCTCGATTTCGAGAGCGCCCTGCTCGCCGATCACGAGGTCATTCCAGTTGCCAAAGATGATGGAGGTCTTGCCGCTGGCAGTTTCCAGCAGGTTGGTGGTGCGGTAGGGGTAGCCCGCCAGAGTGCCGTTCTCGTTCATCTCCTGAGCGAAAATGAAGCCGCCCACGTTATCGCGCAGGGACTTGAAGAACTGCTCCACGCTGGTGTTGAACACGAAGCCCAGACCGTCAGCATAGACGTTGTTCTTCAGGACGGAGGCGATGAGGTAGTTGGGGAAAGCGGCGGTCAGGACGCCAGCAGAGCTGGCATACAGCTCATCCAGCGCGGTGACGTCGATGTTCTGAACGCCCTTGTTCTTGGTGATACCCAGAGGCTGGAACTCGCCACCAGTGCCGTTCAGAGCACCCCAGTCAACGCCCAGAGCCATCTGCTTGGTCACGTCCTGACCGACGATGACGTCATTATCAAAGTTGGTGGAGCGCAGCAGGTCGTTGCTCATGGGGATGAGAGCGGTCAGCTTCTTCGCGGACAGCTTCAGGTTGCCGAACTTGGGAGCACTCTTGGGAATGGCGCGGTTCTCACCGGTGAACATGGCGCGGGAGCCGGTCTTGATTTTGGGGATGTTCAGGTTGCCATTCGCCATACCGAGCCGACGAGCGCCGAGACTGTAGATGACAGTCGCGGGGTACAGCAGCTCGATAATCTCGTTGGCGTACACCTCGGGGACCAGATAGCCGCCGTCGGTGGGAGAGGTCACGGACAGAGCCTTGAACTCACGGGCCATCTCTGCATCGCCAAACTTGCGCTCGGCGGTGAAGGCAGCGCGGTCAATGTCGCCACCGGAAGCATGGATGCACTTCACAGCGCGACCAAACATACCGTAAGCAGCCTTGCGGCGCTCGGGGGCAGACATAGATGCGATGCGGGCCTTGAAGCCACTGCCGCCGTTGCCGTCACGGGACGCTCCGGTGGAGAGGAACAGGCTTGCGTACTTGCGCTGGGGAGCTGCCTTGGGAGCGGAAGGACCGGTAGCGCTCTTGCCCTCTCTGGGAGAACCGGCGCTCTTACCGTCGCCGCAACCGGACTTGCCCTCATCGCCAGTAGCCAGCACACCAGACAGGGCCTCCATAATCTTGCCGATGAGTTCGTCACCGTCAAAGCCCTTGCCTTCGGCGTCACCTTCGCCCTCGCCCTCACCGGCGGGAGCACCTTCACCTTCGCCCTTGCCCTCGCCGTCACCAGCGGGAGCGCCTTCGCCCTCACCGGCGTTCATCTCTTCCAGCACAGCGGAGAGTTCGGCAAGGATGTCATCGGCGGTGATGTCGTTCACGTTTTTGCCAGCCTCAGCAAACTTGGCGGTCAGGTTAGAGAACACCTTTGCAATCAGCTTGGCGAGCTGTTCTTGGGTCAGTTTCATGATTCGTTTACCTCCTGATAGTTTTAGGGGACAATCTCAAAAATGATGTCGGACGGTTTGGCCTTCTTAGATGCCTGTTTCGGCTTCTTCGGAGGCTGGGGTTTCTTCGGGGGTTGCGGGTCGCCGCCATCACCCTCGTTATCAAGGTGGGCGGCCGGTTCCAACAGCGGACCGAGAATATCCACAAGCTCGCGGACAACTGCAATGAAGGGCTTCAGCGCATTGAGCCGAGAGCGGGTAATCTTACCAGCTTTTGCCTCAATCCGCAGCTCCTCTGCAAGCGACTTGACCTCATCAATTTTGGCTTGGTCATTCATCGCCCATGTGACGATGGAGACCTCCCACAGCTTGATTTCCTTCAAGTGCCGGATGCCGTTCTCCTCATCATAGTCAGCAGTGATCGCGTCATATCCAATCGAGAGTTCGTTCAAGACGCCATCTTTGAGCAGCGTCTTGATGTCCCGCCCTCTCTGCGTGTCGCTGATTTTGCCCCGGATATAGAGACCTTTTTCATCTTCACGCAGTTCGAGCGGTTTGCCGATTGGCAGGTCGCAGTCATTGTGCTGCGATAAAATCTTGATGCGGTCAAAATCCTCCCTGATGGTTTTGGAGAACGCGCCTCGTTCGATTACGTCCCTGCCGCTATCGACATTGCCGAAAACGGCGGCGTAGCCTGAGAATTCTCCGCTTTCCTCGTTCGCGTCCTCCAACTGGAACACAAACGATTTGTACTCGTGTGTCGGGTTGTCCGACTTCTGACCATGAGCAGAAGTCCGTCTACCCATTCGTGCCATACGGATTTACCTCCTTTCCTCAGAGTTTAGGGCTTATCTTAAAAACCGCCGTAGGTGAGATAACACCGGCAGTTAATAAGCTGTTCCGCACGTCCATCCTCCGGGTCACGCGGGAAACGCAGACCGTTGGAGAACCGCTGGTCGATGCCGACGGTTTCGCCGTCCATATCAACATGGTCGGGACGCGGGTTTTTCTGCGGCCTATGGTGCCACGTCTTTGTGGCGGCACCGGCAGCCTTCATCATATCGAACTGGCCTGTGGAGAGGGCCGTCGAGGTTTCCTGCCGAGCAATGAGCTTGGCACGAGATTCCGTGCTGCCCATCTCAGACTGGATTTCCTTCTTCAGCTCGATCTGGCTCTTGCCCTCCGAGATACCGCGCGAGATGATGCGGGCGATATTGTCTCTTGTGGTCTGCTCGATGCCAACCACACGCTTGCCGCCATTTACCTTGGCGGCAGACACAAACTCAGGCCGTTGGATTTCCACGAAGCCGTAGGCATCCCCAGCCACCGTCGCGCCGTCCTCATAGGCTGCTTTCCAGCAGGGCGTGAGTAGCTGAATCAGCTTTCTGGCCTCGTCTGTCCAGTTGAGCAAGCCGGATGCAATCGCGTCCGTGAGTTTTAGCTGGTCCTCCTCGGAGAGCATCGCCCACAGCTCAGGGCTGAACGTGCCATCCGGCAGCAGATACTCCTGTAACGGGAAGAACAGCGGGTCATCGCCGTCGGCTTTGGCCGTGAGGCCAAGAGCCTTCGTGACCGCCGCCCGCTGGTCGGAGAAATGCTTGTTGACTGCGGTCAAAAAGCGCCGCTCATTTTTCAGAGCGGCTTGGTCTTCTTTCCGCAGCATCGCGGAGATGTTTACCCGCCGGCGAGACTTAATGCCTTTCGCATCAGGCATATCCACCGGCTGGATGATGTCCTCTTGGAACATGGCCTGCGTGACCGCAGCGGGGTCATCACTCTCTGTTAGGAACAGGTCGTTTATGGAGACCTTGAACACATCACCGCCCTTGGTGTCGGGCAGGTCAAGCAGCTCGCGGGCTTCATTCTTTGTAATCAGCCCCGCATTATATGCGTCCAGCGCTTTGGCCTTGTTGAAGTCTTGGTCATATGGGACTACCGGGTCAAAGCGCCACACCAGCCCGTCCCCGAACATCGGGAGGAGCTGCTTGTTGATGGCCTCCTCACGTGCCTGAATTCGCGGTGTGAGCACGTTCTTGGCGTAGATGTACTGGGCTGCGTCTGCGGTGGCGCGGTTGCTGTTTTCGGTGATGCCCATAATTTCACGGGGGACACCGAAGTGTTCCAGCACCGCGTCGCGCATAGCGATTCGGCTTTCCGTGAAGCCCAGCTCTCTGGTGTCACTCGACCCGAACGCCTTGACATCGACGTTTCCAGTGAGGGCTGCGACCTTGTGGCTGTTCTCAACGCCCCGGTGCTTCTGATTCCACCGGGCCATGAACGCATCACTCTGGTCATTGGTGGCGTCCGGCATCAGGAACACAAGGGACGGCTCGGCATCGTTATAGAAGAACCGCTTTTGGAACTTCGCGGCGTACTCATCAATCTCCACCTCGTCCGCGATGCTCTCCGCGACGCCGAGGCCGCGGAGGAATGGGTCAAGCGGATTGAGCTGCTTCATCACGAACATATCGTCCACCGGCACGTCCATTGTCAGGCCAGAGGGAGATAGAATCTGGTACGTCGGACTTCCGAGGTATGGGGTCATCTTCACCCAGTACGGCGGCACAGGCCATAGCTCCACGGGCCGGCCATCGTCATCCCGCTCGATGAGCAAGAAGCTCTCGCCCACCAGCAGAAGGTAGATTTCGTGCAGCCGCCAGATGGCCGAACCGGTCATCTCATAGAGCGGGTTCGGCTGGTCCATGAACCGGAGGAAGGGGTGGCTGGTGATTTCCGTCTCCGTGCCATCCGGCTCGACGCGCAGTAATTTGCCCCCGATGTTTGCAGTGTCGCTGGCAATCCTGTCCACGACGGCAAGCCGGGGGCTTTTCGAGAACATATTCAGCCATTCGGCTGTGTTCAAAGTTGGGGGTCTGCTCCAACGTGAGACGAAGCTGCCGGCCTTGTCCGTGTACTGCTCACGGACCCGGCGCTTTCCGATCTCAATGTTAAAAATCCTCATCTTGCACCTCGCTTAGAAGGAGAAGTGGAATTCCGACCTGCGTTCCAGTTCAGAGAAGGCGTCGCTGGTAGCGTCCACCATGTCTTTGAACTTACTGGCCGGGAAGCTCTCCATCTGGGAAAAGTAACTTTCGTTCCAGTCTCCGACAACCACATCAAAGTTGCCGGCTTGCCACTGAGCGGCCACCGGCTCGGCTCTGGATTCCTTGCTGCCGCTGACTGGCTCTGTGCGAACACTGAAACCGGACAGCAAGCGGACGAAACTCTGCGCTTGGTCCTTTCCGGCTTGCCCGGGGTCTTGCGGGAGCCGCACCCGGACATTGCCATACTTTGCGTTGTCCACCTCGGCGGTGAGCTTTATCAAGGCTCGCACGTCGCTGGCAGACAGCCGCTGGTTGATAACGTCTATGATGACAAAACTGCCATCGGCGCGTTTCCCCATCAGCACACCAGCGGTGTATGCAGGGTCGCCCTTCTCGGTTTCCGGTGATGCAGCGAGGTCCCACGCTCTTACGTAGGACGTGACATCGGCAGGAGCACACGGCAGCATATTGCGTACCTGCGTCCGTTTGAAATAGAGGCCGGCGGCTTGCTTGATTTTCCAGTTACCGTAGAGCAGACGTTCCCGCTCCACGGTAGGCAGCGCCTTCAGCGTTGCCAAGTACGAGGGGTCGCGCTGCATGAGCAGCTTGTTGTCCTGCAACGTACTGTTGATGAATGACACCGAGCGAGGCTCGGCCTTTTCTTCATCAGTTGTCAGGTTGAACTGCTCCCACAAGTCCTGCTTTCTGTCGGCCCAATACACTTTCTCATCCCTGCGGATGAACCAGCGGATTTTGCCGCACCGTTCTTCAATGGGGTAGCCGCTATCTTGGTCAATCCACCACGATATGAAATTTGCCACCCAGCTATCGGCGTCAGGGTTGCAGGTTGCCCGGATGTATGGCTTTACGCCACACATCGAGCGGTTACGGGACAGCATATAGAAAAAGACGCTCTCCGAAAAGTGCGTCAATTCGTCAAACATTATGAGCGGAATCTGCGAGCCTTGCCAGTCGTACTTGGTTGATTCCATCTCCAAGTGCGAGAACGTAATTGTGGCACCGCTCGGGAACACCCACATCGGCTTTGGGGATAATTTCGGCGTAGCTCCAAGCAAGCTGTATATGTTGAAGCTCTCGGACCAGAGACCGCCGGGGCTTAGGATTTGCGGATTAGTGCGTCGGAAGGTTACGGCAGCAAACTGTTTGTTGCCGATGTGCCGTAGCGGTTCGAGCAGAAGTGCATAGCTCTTGCCGCCGCCCGCAGCCCCGCCGTAAATGCAGATGTCGGCAGAGCAAGCAAGAAACTTTTCCTGCTTGCCTTTCTGCGGTCGGAACACAACCTTCTCCACGCGCTACTCCACCTCCTCCTTTTCGGGGAGATATACCTGCACCTGCTGGAACTCCAAGGGCTTTCCATCAGCGCCGGTAACTTCGGTCTTAGATACATCCCGCCAGTGTTCGCGCTTCCGGTTTTTGAGCCAGAATATCTGGGCCGTAGTGCTCGGTGGGATGTAACGCTTTTTCGTTCTCAGGTCGCCCAGCTTGGTTGTGCCGTCCTTACTGACCTCGATTAAGCGTTCCTCCTCATCTACGAAGTAGCCCTGCGCTGACTGGTACAGGCTACGCTCAATCTTGCTGTCAGCTATCTCTTTTCCCTCGGCCAGCGCATTTGCGAAGGATTCATGCTCTTTTTTCCATGAGCAAATCGTCTTTCGTGAGACGTGCATGGCCTCGGCAATCTCAGCGTCAGTAGCACCACGGATGGCGAGTGACCACGCCCAGTCATCGTGGAACTTCTGATTGTACACGACATTAGCCATCTAAAAAATCAGACCTCCTACTTACTGTCGAGGTACTGCTGGCAAAGCTGCGTGATGCCGCTGTACAACGCCTTAGCATCGAGCTGGCCGGAGCCTACCATCGTGTCCAAGGCTTTCTTGATGACCTTGGCGTCCTCGGCGGGGATTTTGGTCTTGCCAATCACCGTCTCGATGGGGACGTACCTCTTGTTATCCGTCGTTTCGACCCAGCCCTCAGAGCACTGCATCACGTTGCGCTGGAAGATTTTCAGAATCAGCTCCACCGCCGTAGCCACATTCTTGACGTTGTAGGCAGAGCCAACAGTTTCCTGCGCGTCCAGCCAAGCGTCGTAGTCGGCCATACGAGCCAGCCACACGTCGCTGGACGATTTCGCGCGATCTTTCGCCTCGTCGATGACCTTCTTCGCCGCGTCAAGTTCGTCCGGCAGGAACACCAGCGACAAGGTTTGAAACGTCAGGTTTGCCTCCGAGATGCTGATGCTGGAAAACTTGTCGAGCAGCGCCAGCGTCTTGTCATCCAGACCGCTGTACTGTTTCAGGCTCGTGTCCAGAATCTGCTCGTACAGAGCTTTCAGGGTGGCGGGGTCATCCTGACCGGCAATCGCGTTGTGGGAGAGCTGAATAGCAATCCGCTGCTCTTTACTGAGCGGGTCATCCGTGGCAAGGCAGGTGATGGTGGGCAGCCCTACCTCGATAGCAGCCCTCGTCCGGTGGTTCCCGGACAGGCATAACCAGCGGTCATCGTCATCCTTGCACAAGAACGGGGTGGAAGTGAGCTTACCATCCCGACGGATATTCTCGACCAGCCGGTTGAACTCCTCATGCTTCATGTACCGGGCGTTCGTTTCCAGCAGCTTTATTTCTCGCGGGTCGATTTCCAGCGTGAATACATTCATCATTCGTCCTCCTTAGCACCAATCTGCGAGTGCTTCTTCTTCCAAAGTTCCAACCCCTCAGCCAACGTCCACTGGCCCATAGGCGCACCGTAGTTGAGCTGGTAGCCGGAGTTGTAGTAGATTTTCGACATATCCGTTTCGCCCTCATCGACACCGGGGAGCTGCTTTTTGTTCAGAAGTTGGAATAGCCCGCGATACTTCATGCTCACGGGCCGCTTGGTAAAGGCTGTAGTCACGAGCGAACGGATGCGGTGGTTGGTTAAGCGTTCTGCGTATAGCTTTGATTCACGGCTTAGGGCCGCGTATAAGACGAGTTTAGCGAGGCGTTTATATTTGGTGGGGGCGATGGGAAAGTCGCTTAGAAGGTACATTGTGGGTGTTTCTATGTGCTTATCCCAGTTGGACAGAGTGGGGGAGGCTGAGAAGGCGTACACACCAATCAGCTTATCATCCACCAGCACCCCGAAGCTCGCAGTCTCGCTGCCGGGTTTGATGTAGGGGTTCATGTACTGCGAACGCAGCGCCCGGAAGTTCTCGCTTTTCAGCGGGACAATCCGCATGGTGTCGCCGATGTCCTCGTCCTTCCCAAGCCTCTCCACCATCAGGCTCGCCACCTGCTGGTGCGGGACGATGATGCGGGACTTCGGCGCTTTGGAGTACACATACAGCGGGACGCCCCTGTTCGTGGTCTGCGAGATGCCCATGAGGTAGTCCGAGAACTCCTCCAACTCATCGTTGGTGCCGAACATGAAATAATCCCGCTCGGTCAGCTTGCGGAACATCTCGAAGATTTTGTCCTTGTCAATCATGTCGTACTCCGGCGGGTCCCACGCGATGATACTCTCGATGACCTTGAACATCTTCTCGTAGTCGCCGGAGTAGAACGGCGGGTAGCAGACGAAGCCTTGGTCTTTCGGCACGTCATCGACCCAGCCGATGACATCCCCCGCATAAAAGCTGTCGAGGAACTGGCCGGCCTTCTCCAACTTCGTGCGGGTCTTATCGAACAGCTCCGGCCACTGGTCCTTATACGCCTCAATCATACGAACGTAGTACGGGTTTGGCTTGGAGCCAAGGTACGTGCTCATCTTCGACAGGAGCAGCACACACGTTGCGATGTCCAAGTCGGTTTTCATATACTCCTGAATGAACTCCATCGGGCCTTCATAGTTCTCGTTGAACCGGGCATTGAGCGGAGCACCGGAGAAGTACCGACCGAGAAGGCAGGAGTAAATCGTCACGTCGTTCCCGTGCAGTCTGGCGTTGGTCACGCCTTTCAGCATACGCTCAATGGTGAAGTTGCCAGAGCATCCCACGTAAATGTCCGTGCATTTCCAATCGCGGATGCAGTCGCCCATGATTTGCTGAACGCTGTCTGGCAGCGAGCCGTGAAACATTCTCCTTCCTCCTTCTGTATGCAAAAGAAAAACCGCCAGCTTTGAACTGACGGTTTTTCCTGTCTATTCAAATGGAGCGGACTGCCTGAGTTGAACAGGCGTTTCGCTGCCGGGAGCAGCGGGTTCTGTCGTTGAACTAAGTCCGCATGAGCGGCAGGTGGAGCGATAGGCCATCCTGCCGTTTTCGAGAATCAGAACAGCGTGGTCTGCTCGACTGCTGCCTTCATCTTCGCTTTCGAGATTTTGGGTGTGGACGGGTCAGGCAATTCAGGAATCACCTCACCTGTTTTCTCGAACCACCACTTGGCAAACATCGTCCGGTGGCACCAGTCGCTCTCACCCTTTCGGACGTCCTCGTAGCACAAGAGCACGATGTCCTTGTCGGGCTGCTCGCAAGCTGCAAGCAACTGGCGAATATGCTGGACACCGAAGTAATCCAGCCGACCACGGTATGCTGCCTCATACGCAGCCTTGTCGTTGTCGTACTTCCCATAGATGCCTTTCGGCATCAGCTCGCTGATGGCTCCCGCGATCTGGTAGCCGATGTTCCAGCGGGGGCTTCCGACGGAAATGCGAATGGCCGTGTATTTCCCGGTCTTCAGCTCCGGGTTTGAGAATCTGCTTGTGTAAATCATCGTATCAGCACCTTTCTGTTTCAATCAGCGCCCCTGAAAATCAGGGCGTCGCTCGGCATCCGAGCGTTAAGGAGGACAATCCGAACCGAGGCGGATGCCGAGCGTGGTGCCTGATACAGACTTTACACGATACCATTTTAGCACCGCCTCTCTGACAGGTCAATGACAGCTTTGTGACACGAGCGTCACTGACGTGATTTCCGGGTTGTGCTCCTGCATCCATGCGCCCAGCGCGTACAGGACGGTCTCACAGGAGACGGGCAGGGCGGGGTTAAACTCAACGCCCGCCATCCGCATGGCGCTCACTGCGGCAGTCACTTCACCGTCTACGCCATTTGCTCTCACGCGAACTACCTTCATCTGCTCGCCGTGGTCAGAGTAGCTCTTGAACAGGGCGTGGGTGAGCGGGTTTCCCGCGCTCACAGAGCTGCCTACGGAAAGCTCGGCCAGTGTGATTTTATACCCGCCGGGGACTTCTCCAATCAGCGTGTACGTGCTCACGTCGGTGACATACTGCGGAAGCGCAGTCGTTCCGTCATACGGCTGGGGCGCGTAGTTCTTAATCATCAGTCTCACATCCTTTTGTTGGGGTTTGGTTTCTACTCTTACATTATACCACGCTATCGTGGTTTGGTCAAGTGAATTTCAGAAAATTATTCTGAAAAAATCACTTTTATTCGAATTGGCCGGAAGACGTGCCGATGGCGTCGGCAACGTCTGCTTTGGTCGCGTTCTCAATCTCCACGGTGCGGTTCCCGTTCTCGAAGGTGTAAATCTTCACGTTCCGTGTGTTGCGGATAGCTTTGATCGCGTCCACCAGATACTTCAACACGACAGCTACCAGCGTGGTGAACCCGAGCCAAATCCAGAAGCTCGAAAAGATAAATCTCAGCGCGTCCATCATTCTTCTTCCTCCAATTTCAGCCGAGCTTCAAGCTCGGTGATGCTCTGCAAAAACTCCATGCGGCAGGACAGCTCACTGTCTTCGACCGCCACACGGAGGCACTTCAGCGCATCCGCAATCGGCGTGTCAAAACTGTACTTTTGGAAGACCACGCCTCTCCGGTCCTCCGTGGTAAAAATCTCAAACGCATCGCCTTCACGGATGCCGAGGCTCCTGCGAACCTCTTTTGGAATAACAACCCTGCCGAGGTCATCAATCCGACGAACTTGTCCAGTTGCTTTCATCTCGCTGCTCCTCCTTTACAGCTCATACTCTTTGTGGTGGGCGATCTTGCCCTTATACCGAACCGAGGGCTTGACCCAGACTGTCTTGCCGGACTTGTACCGGCGCAGGTGGCCTCTGACGTTGACCTCGTGCTCGGGCTTGGTGTACTTCCGTTTGGCCTGTTCAGGCTTCGGCAGGGCGTCAGCATCGAACTCAGCCAGCGTGTAGAATCGCCGGATGAGCGGCTGCACCCGCCGCGCCTTTCGGCCTTTCTTCTTGGCCTTGGCTGGCCGGTGCTCAACACGCTGCTCGACCTCAACCACTTCGCGATAGTAGGTCATGAACAGCATCAACGCATGGTACTTCAGCGCCTCTTTCTCCGGCGTCTTATCGTACCGGAGCACGAGGTCGAGCGCCAACCGCTTTGGCTCCGGCTGGACCGTGGGATAAATCGCAATCTCCACCACACCGCACACGTTCTCGAAGGTGAACTCAATCTGCTCCTCACACAGCTCTACCACACCGGATTCCATCGGCGCAAGGAACGGCTCACGGTCAAGCCAGTGCTTGTTCTCATAGTACCAGTCGAGAACCATCTTCATGCGAGCATTGCTCTTGACAATGATGCGGTCAGCGGTCTTGCGATTCATCACTCAGTCCTCCTTTCCCAAAGGTTCACCGCAAGCAGGGCAGTAGTTCGGGTAATCCGAGGCGTCGCGGTCTTCCAACCACTCATGCTGACAGTGCGGGCAGGTGTGCCGCCGATACTCCACCTCGGTCGCTTCCTCAATGCTGTCTGCAAGAATGACCAGCGTTTTACCGCCTGTGTACATCCTGTGGGCGCGGTAGAGGTGCTTGGCAATAATCTTATAAGCACCCTCGTTACTCAGCTTAGGGGCGGGAGTTTTCCAGTTGGCGTACATGGTATTCAGCGAGGTGTACGGGCAGACCTTCATACGGTCATCACTATCATTCCAGCTCACCCAGATGTGGCCCTCCGCGCAGAACATCAACACGCGGTAGGTCTTGCCGTGCCGCAGCCCCATCGAGCCGTCCTTCCCGATGAACGTCATCTCCATCGGATTTACATACTGCCGTTCAACAATCATCTTCTCAGACCTCCTCATCAAGTGCATGGTGTGCTGCCATCTGCGACGGATAGCAGTCATCAAGATATACCACCGGCAAATCGGCGTCATAGTCCATGCAGGTGTCCCGGCGGTGGTAGTCAAGCAGGTATTCCAGATCGCCGTGGTCGTTCACATACGGAGACAGGATTGCATAGCCCGCGACTTCGGCAAGGAACACATACCCACCGACCTCATGCGCTTCGCCATCTTCATCGCGCTCAACAATCCACACTTCCTGACCCGGCTCGAAATGCTTTTCGGACGCAAACGCTGTGGTCAGAATACGGTTCACGGCGCTACGGGAGAATCCACTCTCCGTCCCGTAGTCAGGCCCGTAATCAGCCAGCACATCAGGGTCAGCGTTGTCAAACGCGGCCTGCACCGCGTCTTTGGAAATCAGGCTCATGGCTTAGTCCCTCCTATCCTGTGGTGATTCTGGTACGTTCATCCAGTGCGTTATCTCGTCCTCGATGGCCTCCAACGGGCCAATGGCTTTGAAGTAGAACCAAACCCCTTCGTGAAGGAAAGCGCAGTAGATGTTGTTGTGCTTTTTTCCGTAGCACAAGACGTTCGCTCGTTCTGGCGGGAGCGTTACCGTCGTGCTCACCCAGCTCCGTGGTCTTTCCACCTCAATCCCTCCTGTTCGCGTAGCGGATGACGATTCTGGCGGCTTGCCGTAGAGCGCGGGCCTGAACGGTCAACCAATCCTCGCCCATCAGGGGCAGCTCGCCGTCGCGGGTTTTCTTCTTCTGGGATTCAGTGCAGAGCCGCTCGCAGATGTCACCGTCGTAGACCTCCGCGCAGCCGCCGTAGCTGTACTGCTCCCAGTTCTGAGCGCCGTTCAGCAGGTCGGCCTCTGCGACCTTTCCGATGCGGACTGAATCATCGGTGATGTGCAATCGGTCCAAATAATCATCGAACAGCTCTACCGCATAGCCCTTGACGCCCTTGTCCCAAGCGGACCGGGCAGAGTGCGCGGAGATGTCCTTCTTGATGTCAGCAATACGCCTCTGCATAACTCACAGCCTCCTCTTTGCAGTCCTTGAAGTAGTCATCGGCGAAGTCGTGCAAGCAGTCTTCGTGGATGAGCTGCCCGTCGATGTTGTACACGGTCTCGCCCTCGTAAATCTCGCCGCCGCAGTAATCGCAGTAGGCGATGGGCTTGTCCTCGGGCGGTTCGAGCGGGCGTTCTGGCAGATACTCAAACATCCTCACAGCCCTCCTCCAATCTGGTGCTCCACCGAGCAGCTTTCTCCCGAATAATACGCGCGATCTCCTCGCGGTCAAACCCAAGTACCGCCGCGCAGAGCAGGACATCAGCGAACTCCTCATTCAGATTGCGGGACGCATCGCCGATGGTCATCGGCGTCGGGTTGCTCTTGTCGAGCGTCCGGCGCATCTTCAGCGCAGCCTGCGCCAGCTCTGTGGCTTCCTCAGCCAAACCTGCCAGCAGCTCACAGCAACCGAGCAGGGTATTGATACCGGTAATCTCAGCGCCCCAATCTTCAAGCGCCTTCTCGATGGGCTGCTTATCAAATTCAATCGTTTCCATAGCTCACAGCCTCCTTCTGAACATCTGCCGCGACCTCCGGCTCCGGCAGTTCGCCGAGCATTGCCAGAATGTGCGCGTGAGGGATTTTGTGCTTCAGTCCGTTGGTGATAAACTCGCGCTCGGCGCAGCCCTTCACCAGTTCATAGAAAGTCGAGAACTTCACGTCCACGCGGTCTTCAGCGGCGAACGCATCGAGAATTCCCATAGTCTTGTCCTCCTTTGCAAAATGAAAAAGGCCCGCATTTCTGCGGGCCTTTCGGCATATAGGCAAATTCAGCTAACTATCAAGTATTTTGAAAATCGTAAAGGAGAATCGCAATGCGCTTAAAGAAATCCATCAAACGCGGCATTGCCGCTGTGACCATTACCGGCATTATGGCATCTTCTGCTATGCCAGCCTTTGCCAAGGACTACCACATCGACTACGGCGACATCAAAGTCGATCAAGACAAGGTCTCCTATACGGACAAGGACGGCACCAAATACGACAATGAAAAAAACGAGGATGGCGACATCACCATCACCGGAAAATCGGACGAGAACACCGTCTCCGTCAAGGATGCCGACGTCACCTTTAAGGATCTCGAAATCGACAGGAGCGCCTCCTCCACGGCAGCAGATGGTGCTGCTGTTTCCGTAAGCGGCAACAGCAACATTGAACTGGACGGCAAAAACACCATTAGCAGCGGAATGGGCCACGCAGGCATTGAAAAGGCCGACGATAACGGAACGATGACCATCAAGGACGACAATAATGTTTCCGGTTCTCTCACTGCTAACGGCGGCTTTGGCGGAGCTGGCATCGGCGGTGGAAATAATGCAGATGGTTCTGACATCACTATTACGGGCGGCACGATCATTGCCAACGGCGGCTTTGGCGGAGCCGGCATCGGCGGTGGAAGCAGCAGCATCTCCGGCGGCGGCAACGGCTCTGACATTACCATTTCCGGCGGCAATGTCACGGCCAACGGCGGCACGGCTGGTGCAGGCATCGGCGGCGGTGATGGCGATAATGCCAACGGTTTGAATAAAAAGTCGGACAGCACCGGCGGCGGCAGGGGTTCCAACATCACCATCTCCGGCAAGAATACCATCGTCAACGCCGAGGGCGGCGCAGAAGCTGCCGGTATCGGCGGCGGGCGCTCCGGCGATGCCGATACCATCGAGATCACTGACAGCACCGTTATTTCCAACGGCCACGACTCCGACAATGGCAACAGCGGCGCAGGCATCGGCGGCGGTGGTTTTGGTGCAGGCGGAGGCGCTGGCGGCGGTATCTCCAATATCACCATCAAAGACGCCGATGTGACTGCTGGCGCTGATGCAGGCGGTGCGGGCATCGGCAGCGGAAGCGCGAGCGGCTGGATCAGCTATCCCAGCATCTTCCCCAACTGGAAAGCCGAACACCCCAATGAAGGCGTTGCTTCCGATATTACGATCTCGGGCGGCCGGGTCAAAGCCAGCGGCGGCGATGATTCTGCCGGTATCGGCGGCGGCTACCTTGGCAGCGGCTCGGACATCACGATCAAAGATAACGCCGATGTGACTGCCAACGGCGGAAAATGGGGCGCGGGCATCGGTGGCGGTCGGGGCGGTGATGGCTCTGACATCTCCATCAGCGATTCCAACGTGTCGGCTTCTGGCGGTGCTGCCGGTGCAGGCATCGGCGGTGGACGCGGCGGCAAGGGCGAAAATGTCACCATCAGTGGCAGCTCCACGGTCTCCGTGAAGCACGGCCCCGGTGCAACACTCACCAGCGGCACCTGCTACGGTGCAGGCGCGGGCATTGGCAACGGCGGTGGTAAGGACGATGTCAGAGGCGAGGAGATTGCTCCCGACATCTCCGGCATCGACTCCACCGGTCAGGGCTATATCAACTACTATGACTCCGACAACAATCTCCTGACCCGCGTTCCCAGTGCACCAGCCCCGGAGGAAAATGACTCTGAAGGTGACGATGCAGAACCGGCTCTTTCTGCCAGCATGAAACAGGCAGTCTCCCAACTGGAAGTCCGCGGCGCTCTCCGGCAGAACCTCATGCAGGACACGAGCATCGTCCAGCAGGACTACGACGCCGATGCCCATGTGCTCACCATCCGTGCCGAACTCTCCATCGCCACGCTGACCGGCACACTGGGGAGCCTGAAGGCACTTCAGGCTCAGGGCGTAACAACGATCGCTCTTGTGACCCAGCACTGCACGTCCACCCTCGACCTTGCAGAACTCACTGCACTTGGCGGTGAGGACACCGTGTTCTCTCTCGTCCATACGGCAGGCATTCCGGCTCTGTCCGTTGGCGGCGCGTTGCACAATGAGCTGATCCACTGAACCTCACAAAAAGGCCCTCGCAGCCAAAGCACTCATGCTCCGGCCTGCGAGGGCCTTTCTTTTATTTCAGTCTCTTTTCCAGATAATCCCGCAGCGCCGTCCGGGCCGCAGGCTCCCGTCCGCGCGGCACAGGCACCCGCGCGCCGCTCTGCATCCAGAACTCGCTCGCTGCCAGCTGGGAGACTGCCGCCAGATTGACCACATAGGAGCGGTGGAGCTGGACGAAGCGCTCATCTGCCAGCAGCGGCTGGGCCACCTGCGCGAAGGGGACCCGGACCGAGAGGGAAGGCACATCCTCGCCGCTGGCGAGGTGGAAATGCACCACATGGTGGGTGCACTCGAGGTACTCGATGTCCGCGAAGGGCA
>ERZ827088.381-NODE-381-length-67950-cov-4.648118_pt1 | contig 67950 bp, 69 predicted proteins | sample MGYA00519922_ERZ827088 | MGnify/ENA primary metagenome ERZ827088 (study PRJEB31778, sample SAMEA3449254) | human gut metagenome | biome: human gut; feature: human-associated habitat; material: faeces | place: United Kingdom | collected 2010/2012 ... | reverse complement strand
GCTCCAAGGACGGAGGAAGAGGGGGATGGTGTTGCACTTCTATCTTGACGGTAGCATTTCCTCATGAATAGCCTCCCTTTTCTCCGAATCTTCGACACCAGCAGCCCCTGCCTTCATGTCCGAAGTCCCCTGCTTCTGTGCTATAAAGCCCACGGCTTCATTCAACCCTTGAATAAATTTATCAAAGTCTTCTTTATACAAGAATATTTTATGTTTCTCATAGCAGACTTGCGGATCATCACTTTCTCCTGACACGACTTTTTTACTTTCTGTGATGGTGAGAAACATTTCCTCTTTCCGATTCTTTTTCACATCTAAATAATAAATACGCTTGCCGGCCTTAATAGCTTTCGAGAAAACGATTTCCTTGTCAGCCTCCACTGCATTCTTCTTCTTTAACTCTTCCATGATTTAATCAGTATAATAAAATGTTGCACCAAAGATGGATAAAAATTTTTAAATACACAAATCTTTATCAAAAAAAGATAAATCTTTATAGTCCCAATCATCCCGGACGGCAGGCGGACCAGCTCACGCAGCTAAAAAATATCCTGTCCTAAATCAGCCGTCATAGATTTTTCATACAGAAGTTCCCATAGCCGGAACTTGCAAATGAAGCATTTTCTCCACAGTCCTTTTGAAGAAAACGCCACCCCTACCCGAGCTTAAACTCCCATCAGTTCATTAGCACATTTGTTCAAACTCTTTGGCCGCTTTTCGATTTCTGCCGGCATCTTTTCCCGCCCTTTCCCTTGACATAACCCGTCATGCCTTCGGAGCAGGACAGAAAAACCTGCCTGGCATAAATCAAAATATCGTCTCAAAGGCTAATGAGCGATTTGGGTTAAAAACACGTCACGCGACAAGAGTTTCAGGATATAAAGCCCATCGTCGGACGGCATCCAGGGTAAGCTCGGACGGAGTCTATGGCAGGCAAGCGCCGAGTCTATGGTAAGGTCGGCTACCCTCTATGCCTAGCAATCCTACCTTCCTACAACTAAAACAAGAGAATCCCATCAAGCCGTTATATTAATGGGATACAATCACTTACATCAACACATTCACAAAGGGATACGATCATTTACCGCCCTGCACCAAAAACCATCAATGCATTCACCGCACACCGTCCGCAGAACTTATAAAAACAGAAATGACACAGCATTGAAAGGCTGTAAACTGAAATTTCCTGAGCTACTTTTGCCTGTGCAATACCAAAGTTTAGTCGCATAAAAAATATTTTTTGATGCAAAAATGAAAAGTATGTTGTACGTATTGAGTATTTTCCTTAAATTTGCGCACCTTATTACGCAACAATTAAATATAGTTATGATTAACAGAGATCTTATTCGTTTGAAAGTCGTACAGATTGTCTATGCCTACTATCAGAATGGAGGAAAGAATCTGGACACTGCCGAGAAAGAGTTATTTTTCAGCCTGAACAAAGCCTACGACTTATATAATTATTTGTTGCTTCTCATGGTCGAAGTGACAAAATATGCAGAGAAGCGTATTATTGCCGGAAAAAACAAATTACGTCCCACTCCGGAGGAACTGAATCCAAACATGAAATTCATCGAGAACCGATTTACAGCCCAACTGGAATGCAATGAACAGTTGAGAGCCTTCGTCGAAAATCAGAAAAAGACGTGGAGCAACGATGAAGAATTCGTAAAATCTCTGTTTGAAGACATACAAGCAAGCGACTATTATAAGGACTACATGGCTGACCCCTACCGTTCTTATGAAAGCGACCGTGAACTGTGGAGAAAACTATACAAGAACTTCGTGTTCAACAATCCGAAGCTTGACGCCCTGCTCGAAGAACAGAGTTTGTATTGGAACGACGACAAGGAAATCGTGGACACTTTTGTACTGAAAACTATCAAGCGTTTCGATGTCAAATTGGGAGCCAAACAGCCTCTCCTGCCTGAATACAAGGATGAGGAAGACCAGGAGTTTGCCCGCCGCCTGTTCCGCCGCACCATCCTGAATGCAGACTACTACCGCCACTTAGTGATGGAAAACACACGCAACTGGAATTTGGACCGCATCGCATTCATGGATCTAATCATCATGCAAATAGCATTGGCAGAAATCTTAAGTTTCCCCAACATCCCCATCAGCGTCTCGCTGAACGAATATGTGGAACTGGCCAAGCTATACAGCACGCCCAAAAGCCCAAGCTTCATCAATGGAATGCTGGATGCAATTGTTAATCAATTAAAAAAAGAGAATAAGCTAACAAAGAATTAATATATTTGTCAAGCATATCATTAATAGATTTTTTAATACTCACAAAGTAAGAACATTATGAACCTAATGACTGTATTATTGCAAGGAGGTGGAAGTAGCTTGTCATTTATCATCATGATGGTGGCTATTTTCGCGATTATGTATTTTTTCATGATTCGTCCGCAGAACAAAAAACAAAAAGAAATAATGAACTTTCGTAAAAATCTGGAAGTCGGACAGTCTGTCGTAACGGCCGGAGGTATTTACGGAAAAATCAAAGAATTAGAAGACAACGTTGTTGTGTTGGAAATTGCTGCTGGTGTAAAGATTCGCATTGACCGCAACTCTATCTTTGCAGACATGGCTTCAACGCAAAACGCTGCGAAATAAATATATTAATCACAAGTATCAATGTCCGCGAAAAGAGAAATAAAAGTTCTTGTTCAAAGGACGTTACGTACAGTCAGAAACTTTCTGTTAAGTCCTAAAAGCAGAGAGTTTCTGATTTTTTTATTCTTCCTGGTGGTCGCTTTTTTCTTTTGGACACTCCAAAAACTGAACGACACTTATGAAGCAGACCTGGCAATCCCCGTCCGCTTGAAAAATGTTCCGCCAAACGTGGTCATGACAATGCTCCCTCCTGAAAAGATACACGTGCAGGTCAAGGACCGCGGCACGGTGCTCTTCAACTATCTGCTGGGACGTTCGTTCTATCCTATCACGCTGGATTTTGAAGAACTGAAGAATGAAAAGAACATAATCCATATCGACGCGTCAGCCTACCAAAAGGACATCGCTGCACAACTGATGACGACGACACAAATCAATGTCATCAAACCCAACTCATTCAATATCGTCTACACACAAGGCAAAGCAAAGAAAATCCCCGTCGTGGTCCAAAGCCACATTGAGACAGAAAAACAATATTACATCTCTGACACTCAAGTCCAACCGGATTCCATACTGGTATATGCACCCCAAGAAATACTAGATACACTTACGGCTGCTTATACGAACAGTTTTACATGCACGCAAGTGTCGGACACCATACGCCGTACAGAGCAACTGATTGCCGTTCGAGGAACCAAATTTGTCCCCGACAAGGTCGACCTGCAAATCTGCACTGATATGTACACGGAAAAGAAAGTGGATGTCCCCATTCGCGCCGTTAATTTTCCTCCGGACAAGATGCTGAAGACATTCCCATCCAAAGTGTCCCTGACATTTCAAGTGGGATTGACCCATTTCAAAAACATCACAGAAAAAGACTTCCTCATCACGGTCACCTATGATGAATTACTGAAATGCGATTCGGACAAATATCAGGTGAAGCTGAAAACTGCCCCCCAAGACGTCAATTACATACGCATTGACCCACCGGAAGTAGACTTCATTATCGAACAATTAAACACTGACGACATACAATGATCAAGCTAGGCATTACGGGAGGTATCGGTAGCGGAAAGTCGGTCGTATCCCGATTGCTGCAAGTGATGGACTTTCCTGTATATCAGACAGACGACGAAGCAAAGCGCTTGATGGTGGAAGACCCTATCATCCGTCGTGAACTTCAGGCACTGGTGGGTGAAAGCGCCTATCACGCAGACCGTTCACTCAACCGGTCCTTACTGGCCAACTTCATCTTCGGATGTCCCGAACGGTTGTCCAAGGTCAATGCCATCGTACACCCGCGTGTAAAAGCCGATTTTCTCCAATGGGGCGAACAGCACAAAGCCCATCCGTTAGTGGGCATGGAATGCGCCATACTCTATGAATCAGGATTCAATACCTTAGTTGACAAAGTCATGCTTGTCACCGCTCCCCTGGAGCTACGGGTGCAGCGTGCCATGAGACGCGACTCAGCCCAGGAAGAACAAATCAGGAAACGCATCCAGCACCAATGGCAAGACGCCGACTTGGCAGCCAAAGCCGATTTCGTGATTCACAATGATGGAACAACTCCCCTGCTTCCTCAAATTACAAAAATGTTACGGCAGTTGCAGATTTTATAATAGTAAGATTGCTTCTTTGTCTGACAGGTTGTATCTTTGTCCACCATATAATAAGGAAACATATAAATAAACACATAAACTTATGCTGAAAACCATTTTATCTATTGCAGGCAAACCCGGATTATACCGGTTGCTCTCACAAGGAAGAAATATGCTAATCGTTGAATCACTTGACGCGACCAAAAAGCGCATTCCGGTATATGCCAGTGACAAAGTCACATCCCTAGGCGATATATCCATGTACACGGATGAGAACGATGTTCCTTTGAGCCAGGTATTGTCAGCCCTCAAGACAAAAGAAAACGGAGCTCCCGTGTCATTCGATTATAAAAAAGCAAGCTTGGCCCAGCTGCAAGAATTCTTTGCCCAAGTGCTTCCGAACTTTGACCGTGACCGCGTCTATGCCGGCGATATAAAAAAACTGATTCAATGGTACAATATCCTGGTGAATGCCGGAATTACCGAATTTGAAGAACCTTCAACCAGCGAGGATGCACCGGAAACGGAACAAGCTGAATAAGCCCCCTGAATCTAAAAGTAAAATCTTATCTTTTTAAGCGCGGATTGTACAAGACAAAAACAACAAACGATGTGCAACCCGCGCTTTCTCATTAAAAAGACTTCATTACTTTTGCATCAATACTTTAATTCTATAACATTTAAACCTTAATTCCTTCATGAAGAAAATTTTCTTAAGCGTAGCCGCATCCTTCCTGACAGGATGGGCCGTGGCCCAAGAGACACCTTTATGGATGAGACACTGTGCAATCTCACCCGATGGCACGACAATCGCATTCACTTATAAAGGCGACATCTACACTGTCCCTGTCAACGGCGGACGGGCCACCCAACTGACCACCAACCCTGCTTACGACACCACTCCCATCTGGAGTCCTGACAGCAAACACATTGCCTTTGCATCTGACAGACTCGGAAGCCTGGATGTGTACATCGTAGGGCGTGAAGGCGGAACACCCAAACGGCTGACGACCCATTCGGGCAGCGAAAGTCCCATCGCATTCAAGGACAACGAACACGTGCTGTTCAGCGCATCCATTCAGCCCTCGGCAGAAGACATACAGTTCCCCTCATCAACTTTCAGCCAAGTTTATGAAGTGAGTACAGACGGAGGACGCCCGGTCATGGTCTCATCCATGCCGATGGAACACATCTCCATACGCAAGGATGGCAAACAATGGCTCTATCAAGACAAAAAAGGATACGAAGACCCCTGGCGCAAGCACCACGTGTCGTCCATCGCCCGTGACATCTGGATGTTCACACCGGGCGAACAAAACAGCTATGCCAAGCTGACATCCTTCCGCGGAGAAGACCGCGACCCCGTCTGGGCCCCGGATGGCGAATCATTCTACTACCTGAGTGAAGAAAAAGGCACGTTCAATGTCTTCAGACGCCAGTTGGGAAGCGCTTCATCGACCCAACTCACCAAACACACCGTCAATCCCGTACGCTTCCTGACCATGGCCGACAACGGCACACTCTGCTATGGCTACGACGGAGAAATCTACACGCTCGTCCCCGGCAAATAGCCTAAGAAAGTCCCCATCAACATCCTTGCCGACCAAATCGACCGCGACGAAATCCGCCAAGTGTTGCAAAACGGAGTCCGCGAGATGGCCGTGTCACCCGACGGGAAAGAAGTGGCATTCATCATCCACGGCGATGTCTATGTCACATCAGTCGAATATCGGACGACCAAACAAATCACCGACACCCCGGAACAAGAACGCGACATCGACTTCTCTCCCGACGGACGTAGCCTGGTCTACGCATCCGAACGCGACGGACTCTGGCAGATCTACCAGGCTTCCCTGGTCAACGAAGATGAAAAGCAATTCACCTATGCCACCGAAATCAAAGAAGAACGGCTGACCAAGTCAAACAAGACTTCTTTCCAGCCACAATATAGCCCCGATGGCAAGGAAGTGGCATTCCTGGAAGACCGCACAGCCATCCGTGTCATCAATCTGAAAAGCCGTGTCACGCGGACTGTCATGGACAAGAAATACCAGTATTCTTACTCCGACGGAGACCAATGGTTCCAATGGAGCCCCGACAGCAAATGGATACTGTCTGACTTCATCGGCGTGGGAGGATGGAACAACAAAGACATCGTCCTGCTGAAAGCTGACGGCAAAGGCGAAATGCACAACCTGACCCAAAGCGGATACAACGACGGAAGAGCCAAATGGGTGCTTGACGGAAAAGCCATGATCTGGAGCAGTGACCGTGCCGGATACCGCAGCCACGGAAGCTGGGGAGCAGAAAGCGACATCTACATCATGTTCTTCGACCTCGAAGCATACGAAAAGTTCCGTATGAACGAAGAGGACCTGGCTCTCTATGAAGCTTCCGAGATGGAAGAAAAAGCTAAAAAAGCCAAAGAGGAAGCAAACGAGAAAAACAAGAAGAAAAAGAAAAAAGAAAAAGCTGAAAAGGACGAAGACAACACCCTCACATTCGACCTGGAAAACTGTCAGGACCGCGTCATCCGTCTGACTGTCAACTCCTCACGACTAGGAGACGCCCTGCTTTCCAAAGACGGAAGCAAGCTCTACTACATGGCTTCATTTGAAGGACCGCAAGACTTGTGGGTGCATGACCTGAAAGACGACAACACACGCATCGTGGCCAAAGGCATCGGAGGCGGCTCCCTGATTCAAGCAAAAAACGGCACAATCTTCTTATGTGGACGAGGAAGCATGCGCAAACTCGATGTCATGAGCGGACGCACCACTCCCATCACCTTTGAAGCATTTTTCAATTACCGCCCCTACGAAGAGCGCCAATACATCTTCGAACATGCTTGGCAGCAGGTGAAAGACAAATTCTATGTGAAAGACTTGCATGGAGTGGACTGGAACAGATACAAGAAAGTCTACGAGAAATTCCTGCCCCACATCAACAACAACTATGACTTCGCTGAAATGCTGAGCGAGATGTTGGGCGAACTGAACGCGTCACACACCGGTGCACGCTACAACAGACAAAGCAACGCCATGCCCACCGCCACCCTGGGTGTCTTCTATGACGACACCTACACCGGCGACGGACTGAAAGTGAAGGAAATACCGGCCAAGAGCCCGCTGGCCATCATCAAGACTAAAGTCACCACAGGATGCGTCATCGAGCAAATCGACGGACAGGACATCAAGAAAGGAGAAGACTACTATCCCCTGCTGGAAGGCAAAGTCGGACGGAAAATCCGCCTGACCGTCTACAACCCCGAGACCAAAGAACGCTTCGAAGAGACTGTGAGAGGCATCAACGCCGGCCAATGGAACAACGTGCTCTACCACCGCTGGGTGGAACGCAACCGCGCCGAAGTCGAACGGCTCTCCGGAGGCCGTCTGGGCTATGTACATATCCAAGCCATGAACAGCGAAAGCTTCCGCGAGACATACAGCGAACTGCTCGGACGCTACCGCCACAAAGAAGCCGTCGTCGTGGACGTGCGCCACAACGGAGGCGGATGGCTGCATGAAGACCTGATGATTCTCCTGACCGGCAAGGAATACCAACGCTTCGTGGCCCAAGGACAATACATCGGCAGCGACCCGTTCAATCAATGGACCAAGCCCTCATGCATGCTCGTCTGCGAGGACAACTACAGCAATGCACACGGCACTCCGCAACTCTACAAAGCGCTGAAAGTCGGCAAGCTCGTCGGTGCGCCCGTACCGGGGACGATGACAGCCGTCTGGTGGGAAACGCAGATTGACCCCAGCCTCGTGTTCGGCATCCCGCAAGTGGGCTGCGTCGACATGGAAGGCCGCTATGCTGAAAACCACGAACTGGAGCCCGATGTGCTCATCTACAACGAGCCGGCCGACGCCTTGAACGGCAAGGATGCCCAACTGAAAGCGGCTGTCGACACGCTGCTGAAAGAGCTTCCGGCAAAGAAATAAACTATCTGAAAGCAATAATTTCATCGTTCGATGTTCATCCGACAATGAAGCAAACAAAAAGGTTGCAACCTAAAAGTGTGGTTGCAACCTTTTTTGTTTGGTACGCCACATACGGCATAGCGGCTAGTTGAGTGCGTAGTATAAGCTCAGGAGAAACGCCATACAGCATGGCTGTTTCATAAAAATTAAACTTGATACTACTTTATCGGCTTATTTCTGCTTCCCCATACTTTAATGTCTTTCACAATAAATCCTTGCAAGTAAGGCAATAGCTTTGCTGCATAGGCATCGTCGGGAAGACTGCGTGTAAAGTCGGTATAATAAATATTTGTATCTTCGAAATATACACGTACTTTTATGAGTCCCGGCCTTGTCCACAATTCATCATAGGAATTATAATAAAGTGTGACTCCTGACAAATAGGAACGTCCTTCAGGATCTGCATAAGCACTTGTTTCTTCATCTGTTACATATTTTACAGGAAGATACTTCTGATACTCCCTAAAAACGTCCCTCGCACGTTTCCCGATGAAGTCTGCTTTGTGAGTCACAAATTTATCTATCAGAAATTCCAGCGTGTCACCTTTGAGTTCTTCTGTTGGGTAGCTATAATAATAGCCTACTTGGGCTTTTACATTTTCAAGTCCGAATAAGATTACCAGTAATAAAAGTAAATGTTTCATTGCTGTTGATATTTTATGGGTCTGTAATATAGTTTGTCTTTATAAACGACTCTTTCTACATCGTAGATAGTGGTCATTGGGATTCGTGCATCTATTGTAATAGCTAGTGATGTCTCTTCCTCATAGCAATGGCATTAATAAAACAACTAATTGTAAAGTTCCTTTTTGCGGAAGAAATGTAGGGACACACAGTCCGTGTGTCCGCTCGCGCAAGCCCTGAAACACAGTGCATTGTCATTCGGACGCACAGACCGTGCGTCCCTACATCCCATTGTCAATTGTTTAAAGTTCTCCGTCGTCGCTGCCGTCTCCTCCACCTTGCGAGCCGCCGCCGGGAGTCGTGCCGCCGTCCTCACCATCTTCCGCAGCCGTAGTGCCCGAAGGCGAACCGCCGGCGATGCGTGCGTAGTAGCTCACGGTGCCGTTGAGATTCTCGATAAACGTGTTGATGGCCTCCGTCGGCTGCACGATGGCATATGCATTGACCACCTGCACGATGTTTTTGTAGAGACCGTTGACCACTTCGACGGCATCCTCCGACTTCAGGTCAGACTGCGGCATGCGCTCGCTGATTTCCGCCGTGCGGGCCGTGATGGAGGTCTCAAACGTGGCATTGGCCGTGCGCAGGGCTTCGATGACTCCGGTCAAGTTCAGCGTGGCCGCGGCTTCCCGGTTGGCCTCCTCATCGAGCACGCCCAGCAGGCCACGCACCTCAGCCGTCTGCTTGCTGTATTCGTGTTTGGTGATGCCTTTATAGGGCGAAAACTGCGGGTAAAGCAGCTCTGCCGCAGCACTCTGTTCTTCCACGGGCGAATTCCGGAACATCCGCGCCGTGCCGATGATGATGGTCACGGCGTTGTCGCGCACGCGGTCGGTGTCGGCCAACACCTTGGTGGAGACGAACGCACGCTGACGGTTGACGATGGATGCGAGCGTTTCGGCTGCTGCCTCGTAGGCCTCCATTTGGTCCTCGACATGGAGAGCCGCCGGCGTCGCCGTCGCAATGTGTTTCATCACTTGGTTGTGAAAATCGCTGCATGAGCCGATGGTCATTCGGGTCATTGCAAATGTTTTAATTTGATTTGGCATAACTAAAAAATTTAGAGTGTTAACGAAAAATCGTGCAAGTCGCCGTAGCCCTACGGAATGCTCCCGCAATTTGCGGCAAGTCGCCGTAGCCCTACGGAATGCTCCCGCAATTTGCGGCGGCTCGCCGTAGCCCTACGGAATGTTCCCGCAATTTGCGGCGGCCTGCCGAAGCCCTACGGAATGCTCCCGCTGTTTGCGGCGGCCCGCCGGAGGCCTGCGGAGGCTTCCACAAATATACATAACTATTCGTTAACATCTCTATTGAAAAAATGATTTACTGCGCGTCGCGCACCCAGCGGACGGCCATATAGCGCAGATGAATGGGCCCGTGCCGACGCTCCACGCCGTCTTGCCCAGCCGCCAGCTTGCGATAGAACATCATCGTGTCGCCCGTGGTCGACTCCTCGTCAATCGTGGATGTCCAGTAGTAGGCCGCCTCGTCGTTGTACTTCAGCATGAGGCCGAAGCCATAGCCTTCCATGGAAAACAGCATGGCTCCGCCCAGTTGCAAACGGATGCCCGGATTGCTTTCGGCGCGCAGCGCGGGAGCGATGTCGCCCCGCCAGCCTATGGCGTCAGCATCACCGGCGCTCATGCCCAAGGCACGCTCCAGCGATTTCCAGTCGTCGTCGGTGGGCAGACGTCATCCCTCGGGTGCGGAAACGATGGCTTCCTCATAGCTCAAGAGGTTGCCATAAGCGTTGAAATATTCAAGCGTGTCGGTGTCAAAATCCACATCAGAATCATATCCCATGCTTTCGTTATAATATTCTTCGTTCCACACGGGCGAACCGTTTCGGGCGTTGGAAGTCGTCCAGTCCAGATTGCCGATGCGCACCCAGCCGTATTCGTTGCCCTCGCTGTCGGTCACGGTGCCGGTGGCCGTCGGGGTGATAGATGGTCACTCGGGCCTTCCCTGTCAGATAAGCCTCAGCCTGCTCCAGGTCGTCTAGCACCTGGGCATACACGTCGGCCAGCGGTTCGCGCATGAACTCGCGGTCTTCCACATATTCGGTGAGCTTGATAGGCACGCCGGGTGTCGAAGCTGCGGTCTGCGGATTGTAGGGTTCGGCATAGAGGTTGGCCAGCAGGAAGTAGTAGGCCGCGCGCAGGAAATAGGCCTCGCCCTTCACGCGCTGTTTGCCATAGGTGTCGTCTTCATTCACTTCCGGCTGCTCGTCGATGAGTGCCAGCACCATGTTGCAGGTGTTGATTTTCTCGTAGAGCATGTTCCAGTAGCGTTCGTCGCCGCCCGCATAGTTGAGTTCTTCGTCCATGCCGGTGTCTTGCTGCCAGGTGTAGAAGGCGAACATGTTTTCGCGGTAGGATATGGGGGTCAATGTCAGTGTTCGGGTTTTCCGTCAGTTCGTCGGTCATGAAATGTAGGATGTCCAGGTTGTGGGGTGTCTCGCTCACTCCCTCCTCCGTGGAGTAGCGGCAAGGCTCCAGATGCCCGTCGCCGAGGAGCAGTTCGTCAAGGTCTTCCCAGGTTTCCACCCGGGCCTTGTCTTGCGAGTATTCTTCCAGAAAGTCGGAACAGGAGGCCGACGCGGTCAGCAGCCCTGCGGCCAGAAAGGTTTTTATCAGGTTTGTTGGTTTCATTTGTTGGTTGTTTTAGAATGTTACACTTAGGCCGAGCGAGAAGCTGGGACGGTCGGACAATTCGATGGTGGTGAATCCGCCCTGTGTCGGGGTCTGTCCCTTCAGTTCGCTGTCGGCGATGGTGAATAGGTTGTTTCCCGTGGCGGTCAGCTCCAGGCGGCTGATACCGTAGGGTTTCATCCACTCGTTGGGGAACACGTAGGAAAGGCTGATGCTGTTACACTTCAGATAGTTGGCGCTCACCACACGGAGGTCGCTGTAGTCATACATGTCCCAGTAGTTTTCAGCCAAGACTTGCACGGCATAGCCGTAATAGTCAAGCGACGACGACCAGTGGCCGCTGTATTTGTAATAACTGGGATGATTCAGGCCGATGAGGGCCGGGATGTTTGTGGTCAGCTCGTCACCGGGATTCATCCAGCGGTCCATGTAGTCGCGGCTCATGTTGTTCTCCGGGCGGATTTCAGCTGCTGTATAAATCGTTTGGCCATTGTTTTCTGCTCCTGAGCCATACATGCCAAAGAGACGAGTCTTAGCTCCCAGGCTGTAGGAGAAGAAGGCTGAGAAGCGCAGGTTCTTCCAGCGCAGGCTGGTGCTCAGGCCGCCCTGCATGCTCGGTTCGCGCGAGCCGGTGGCCTTGAGCACGCGGGTGTAAGTGTCATACTGACTCAAGCCAACGAGGTCTTCGTAGTGGTCTTCCCAATCATCAAACATCGGACCGCCGTCCACGGGGCTGAGCCCCAGGAAACGATAGGAATAGAATGTGCCGAAGGATTCGCCCTTCACAATGGCCGTGCCATTGAGGAAGTCAGAGAGCAGATAGGATTCGCCGTCGGGCGTGGTGGTAATCTCATTGAGGGTGCGCGAGAATGAGGTCGAGATAGACCAACGCCAATCCTTGTTCATGATGGGGCTGACCGTGATGTCGATATTGAAACCGTCGTTGGAGATTTGTCCGCCGTTGACCACGTAAGAGCTATAACCGTTCACCGTGGAAATACCCTTGTTCATGAAGGCATCCTTCGTGCGCTTGAAATAGACGTCGCCCTGCAACTGCACGCGGTTGTTGAAGAACGAAGCCTCCAGTCCGATGTTGTAGGAGTGCGTCTTCTCCCAGCGCAAGTTGGGATTGGGATTCCCGTTGGCCGACGAGGTGAATTCATTGTAATAAGAGCTCAGCGGATTCTTGGTAATGGTAAGCACGGGCGACTGGCTGGAAAGCATGTTTCCTTGGAAGCCGTAAGATGCTTTCACCGTGAGGTAATCAATCCAGTCCACATCCTGCATGAACTTCAGTTGCGAGAAGTTGAACGAGCCGGAGACTGACCAGATGGGGAGCAGCTTGTCGTTGCTCTGATGGCCGAACTCGTTCGAGCCGTCGATACGGCCGTTCAGGTTGAAATACACAAGTTGGTTCCAACTGTACGTGAAGGAGGCGTATGCCGAAAGCACGTTGCTCAGATTATCAGTCAAGACAGGCACGTTGGATGATAACCAATCACCATAATCAGGATAGTCATCCAGATTGATATTGCTCACAAATGACAGTCCGCGATCCGGATAGTATCCGCGCGCCGTGTATTGGTTCTGCTTGTAGCGCGTGGAGCTGACCTCATAACCAATGCTACCGTTGAAATTGTGCTTCTCTTCGTCACCGAAATATTTGTTCCAGTCCAGTTGCAGACGGGTAGTCCAACTTTTTTGCCGTGTGTTCTGGGTTGTCAGTTGTCCTCCCTGCGGACAGGTACTTGTGCTGGGAGCCACATCGCCATACTCACTACCACGCAGCTCCGCGATGTGATTGGTACGGTCGCCCCAATAATCTTCAATCGTCGTATTTTGCGAAGTATAGGAAGCGATGGCATTGGCCGACAGCCAGTCGTTGAACTTGAAACGGAAGTTGACGTTCATCGTGATGGAGGTTCCGTCCTGGCTCACGCCGCTGTTGTCCAGCTCATTCATGATATTGAGTTGCCATCGGCATCATAGGCGGGATCACAATCACACCATTGGCTGCCTTGGAGCCGTAGAGTGCGGTGGCCGAAGCATCCTTCAGCACGTCGAGCCGCTCGATGTCTTGCGGGTTCAGTCCGGCAATGGCGTTACCGATGCGGTTCACGAAGTCGGGGTCGTTGAGTTCCTCGGGAGAGATTTCCACTGGGTCGTTCACGACGATGCCATCCACCACTCAGAGCGGTTCGCGGTTGCCAATGATGGACGACGTACCGCGGATACAGATTTTAGGCGCGACGCCGGCCTCTCCGGAATTGCTCATGAACATCAAGTCCGTCACCTAGCCTTCCAGCATCTGGTCGATGGATGTAAAGTCCGGACGGATGATGTCTTCGGCCTTCACCGTGGTGACGGCGCTGGTCAGGGCACGCTTGTTGATGACCTGGTAACCGGTGACGACCACTTCATCGAGGTTTTGCGCGTCGTCTTCCATGTAGATGTTGAGCGGGCGACCCCTCCACGTCAGGTGTTGGGTCTTCATACCGATGAACGACACGGTCAGTTTGGGAGCTTTGCCGTCCTTGGACGGTTGCAAGGCGAGGGAGAATGTCCCGTCAAGCCCTGTGACCGTGCCTTGTTCGGCACCGTCCTGCTTCACAGATACGCCAATCAGCGGCTCACCTTGCCCATCGACCACTTTGCCCGTGGCACGATTCTCGTCTTGCGGCTTGCGTTTGATAACCACAGTGCGATTGTCATCGGCGATTTCAAACGTCAGTCCGCTACCGGCAAGACAATGTCTGAGAATCTTCTCCAGGGAAGCGTTGGTGAAATTGTAGTCTTTCTTCTCCAACCCTTCCACGGCATTGTTACTGTACATGAAATTCACCTGCACTTGCTTTTTAATCTCCACAAACAACTCCCGAATGGAAGCTTGTTTCAACTGCACGGTCACCGGCTTATTGGTTTGCGCCATCATCACTGACGAACCCGACAGCAATATGGAGACAAACAACAACCTCGCTAGTTTACGTTTTTCTCTCATAGTGTAAAACGGTTTAATTATGTTTATTAGAATGTTCTTTCATGGAAATAAGCACCTGGCTGCCTCTCAGGCGGATGTCCATCTCACCGGTCAGGCGTATCATGTCAAGAAATTGATTGAATGTCCCGTAACGGTCGATGTCAAACGTGAAGCGCACCTTCCGCGCTTCGTCACTGCTGAATGAAGCTTGCACGTCATACCAGCGTCCAAGCTCATGCATAATCTTTTCCATCGACCGGTTGTCAAAGACGAAGCGCCCCTGATGCCAAGCCGTCTCCGCATAGACATCGGCCAAGCACGTATTGACATGCCCGTCGGCGTCGACCGTAGCCTTGAAGCCCACCGGCAGGCTGATTTCCTGCCCGGCCGTGCGGACGTTCACCCGTCCGCTTTCAAGCACCACGTCCAACTGTGACTCGTCGTCATAACAACGCACGTTGAGCCATGTCCCCAGCACGCGGATGTCAGCCTTCCCGGTGCTGATGGTAAATGGGTGCAACGAGTCCTTGCTCACTTCCAGGTAGGCTTCGCCTGAGAGGTTGATACGACGGTTATGGGCCGAAAAGTTGCTCGGTACGGTCAGCGTAGAACCTGCATTCAAGTGGATTTGCGTCCCATCATCCAGGCCAATCCGGTATTCGCTTCCCAGCGGGACAACAACACGGGTATACAGGTCGGGCGACACGAAACCTTGCGAGACGGTGTCCTTCGCCTCCGTGTCCGATGCCAGAGAGAATTTCCCATTCAGCATATCACTGGTATAGGTGAACTGCTGCCCGTCGGGCCAACAAATCTCAGCCTGCGTAATGCCCGGATAGATGACCTTGGCGGCATCACGCTCTTGATAGCGCCAGACTTGCCAACCAAGCAAAAGAAACAGCACAGCCGCGGCGGCAACCATCCACCGCCGGATGCGCCGAAACCGCCCCAGCACGCCTCCGGTGTATCCCATACGCTCATAAAGCGACTGCCAGGAAGCGGCCTGCGCCTGCTTGTTATGGTCAAGGACGGCTTTCGACAAGAATTCCGGGGACAACAAACGTCCGGCCAGGCGACGACACCGACTGTCCGTCTGCACGAGCCTTTCAAGCTCTCTATCATCTTGACAGCCACTTCTTCCTCGACTGGTTCGGAAAGCGAGAGGCGGTCAGCAAAGTCATGCTCCACACGCGCGTGTTTCAGATAATTCAATATGGCATGGTAAAGCACTTGGAACAGGTATCTCCGGAAAGCTGCCAGGCTGGGAAAAGTCTCCTGACGCTCCCAAATCTTGAGCCATGTATCCTGAATCAGGTCGGACACGACATCTTCGTCAGCAATATACTGCATGCCGAAATACTTCAAACTCCGGAAGTTGTCCTCATATTGCTGCTTGAAAACACGCAAGTCTGCCAAGTCCAGAGTTCCGTCCTGTTCCGCGTCCTTATTTAATTGTTCCATCATGGCTGCGATGCCTTTCCTGTTGATTTCGCCGGTAAAGGTAATATTTTTATCTGAAAACGAAGGCATGGTACCCTCCACCAAGATGGCTTGCAAGAGGTATTGTGATAGGGCTTGCAAGGGGTACTGCGATAGGTCTTGCAAGGGGTATGATGGTAGGTCTTGCAAGGGGTATCAAGGTATCCCATGCAAGGGGTCTTCCGTCCGCTTGCCGCAGGTCTCGGCCGGACGGCAAAAGGGCATGCGAAGGGAAGCATAATGCCTCGCCCCGTCGCATGCCCTTCTCCTAACCTACAGGCAGGAACAGCCCGGCTCAACGGTCGGCCTTCAAGCGGTCGGCCATCGCTTTGGCCAGTTCCTGGCAAGCGGTGCGCACGCTGTCCTTCATGCCCTGTTTCATCTCGACCGGAGTACCGACCACTTCAAACTTCACTTTCTCACTGAAGGCTGCCAGTCGCTTCACGGCATGGCTGGCCCAGGAGAATGAGCCGAAGTAGCCCAGATAATGGTCCTTCATGTCGCGCATCTCGATTTCGCTCATCAGCATCTCCATCTGCGGATAGATGGATGCATTGTAGGTCGGCGCACCCAGGATGATGCCTTTGTAGCGGAAGAGATCGGCCAATATATAGGAATGGTTCACGCGCGACACGTCGTGGAGGACAATCTTGCGGATGCCCTGCACGGAGAGTTCCTCGGCAATGGCTTCAGCCATCTGCTGCGTGTTGCCATACATGGAGCCGTAAGCGATGACCACGCCTTCTTCCGTCGCATAGCGGCTCAGGCGGTCATACACGCCGACCACCTTGGCAACGTTCTCGCCCGTCCACACAGGCCCGTGCGTCGAGCAAATCATCTCGATGAACACACCGTCCAGTTTCTGCAAAGCCTTCTGCACGGGAGCACCATACTTGCCGACGATATTGGCATAGTAACGTTCCATCTCGCTCCAATAGAGGGTCGTGTCCATGTGGGTGTCGACTGGAGTCCCGTTGAGCGCTCCGAAACTGCCGAATGCATCCCCGGAGAAAAGGATGTGGTCCGTGAGGTCGTAGCTGACCATGGTCTCCGGCCAGTGGACCATCGGAATCATGTGGAAACGCAGCTTGTGGTGTCCCAGCTCGAGCGTATCGCCTTCATTGATCGCCCTTGTCTGTGCACCGGCGCCGTAGAAGCCCTCCACCATGTCGAGCGCCTTCTTATTGCTTACGAGCGTTATGTTCGGGTAAAATTGACGAAGCAGACGGATGGAACCGGAGTGGTCAGGCTCCATGTGGTTGATGACCAGATAATCAATGGGGCGTTTGCCGATGACCTCCCTCACCTTTTCTATAAACAAGTCGAAAAAGTTCACATCAACCGTGTCGATCAACGCGACTTTCTCATCAGCAATCAGGTAAGAGTTATAGGTCACCCCGTAAGGCAACGGCCACAGTCCTTCAAACAAAGTCTTGGCGCGGTCATTCACGCCTACATAATGTACATTTCCTTTTAACGTAATCATTGTCTTTGAAAGTTATATGGGTTATTTTTATTCTGCGGATTTCAGCTTGTAAAGTTTGCCCTGCCAAGTCTGCCTTTCCCTCATCCGAGCCTTCAAACGATCCGTAAACTCATGGTTCTTCAGTCCCCAATCAGGAGCTATGAGCAAATGCTTGGGCGACTGCGACACGAAACGCTCCAGGACCAGGTCCGGACGCAGGCGTTCGATGTAGTCGATGACCAGCTCGATGTATTCGTCAGCCGTGTAAAGACGGAATCCGGACGGGCAAGCAGCATATTCCTGTGCCATACGGGTCCCCCGGATGAGCTGCAACTGGTGCATTTTCAACGTGGTGAGCGGCAGCTGTGAGACGGCTTCCGCCTGCGCCATCAATGCGTCATGCCCCTCTCCGGGCAATCCCAGGATGACATGGCCGCCCGTGTGTATCCCGGCAGCCGCTGTCCGCAAGATGGCATCCCGGGCTGTCTGGTAGGTATGTCCCCGATTGATGCGTGAGAGCGTCGCGTCATTAGTGCTTTCAATGCCATATTCCACGAGCAGGAAAGTCTGCCGGTTGAGCCTGGCCAGATAATCAAGCAGCTCATCGGGCATGCAGTCAGGACGTGTGCCGATGACCAGTCCGACGACACCGGGCACGGAAAGTGCTTCCTCGTATTTGCGTTTAAGCTCCTCCAGCCCGGCATACGTGTTGGTGTAGGCTTGAAAATAGGCCAGATATTTCATATCCGGATATTTGCGGGAAAAGAAGGCTTTTCCTTCCTCCAACTGGCAAGTGATGGACTTGTCCGTCTGACAATAGTCAGGGTTAAAAGTCTGGTTATTACAATAGGTGCACCCTCCGTGACCGACCGTACCGTCACGATTCGGACACGAAAAGCCTGCATTTAAAGAAATCTTCTGTACTTTCTCTTTAAAATACTTTCCTAGGAAAACATTCAAGTCGTTATAGAGAAAAGACGGTTCCATTTTTACTTTTTCCTGTTCTTTCATTATGCTATGGACTCGTAAACCTAGTGTTTGCCACCTATGAAAACGGTGACAAAAATACGAAAAAGAAGCGGAAATCACAGTTGAAACTCTTACATTTGCAGACATTAGTCATTATAATTAACCTATTATATGAAAAAACTAACGATTTTATTAGCACTCTTTTTGGCTTGTGCAGCACCCATCGTGCGTGCTGCCGATAAGTTGGAAATGCAAGATGTCGTGTCAGGCAAATATGCGGCCCAGCGTGTATATGGCGTCAATCCATTGCTTGACGGCGAACATTATGCACAAATCAGCAATGACGGAAAACGCATTGTCAAGTATTCATTCAAGGACGGCAAGGAAGTGGGAACCATATTCGATGTCACCACGGCACGCAACGTCAAGCTCGACAGTTTCGACGGATATATCATGTCGCCTGATGAAAGCCGTATCCTGATACAGACAAACACCCGCCCCATCTATCGCCGCTCCTTCACGGCTGAATATTATATCTACTCTGTCAGAAACAACACCCTCGAACCGCTTTCCAAAAACGGCCCGCAGCAAGTCCCCCTGTTCTCACCCGACGGAAACAACATCGCCTTCGTCCGTGACAACAACATCTTCCTCGTCAAGCTGCTCTTCGACAACAGCGAATCACAAGTAACCAAGGACGGAAAGTTCAATGAGGTGCTCAACGGCATCCCTGACTGGGTCAACGAAGAAGAATTCGGTTACAACCGCGCCTTCGACTTCAGCGCCGACAGCAAGATGATAGCCTTCATCCGCTTCGACGAGACCAAAGTCCCCATGTTCTCCTTCCCGCTCTATCAAGGCATGGCACCCGCTTACACGCAGTTTGCCGAATATCCCGGATATTATTCTTACAAATACCCTGTGCCCGGAGCGCAAAACTCGGAAGTGACCGTACACACGTATGACATCAAAAGCCACGTCACCCGCCAAATGGACCTGCCTCTCGACAAAGACGGATATATCCCCCGCATTCAGTTCTCCGATGACCCGGACGGCCTCATCATCACTACCCTCAATCGCAACCAGAACCGCTTTGAAGTCTACATGGCCAATCCCCGCTCACGTGTCTGCCGCCTGCTGGTGCGTGACGAAGCCCCGCAATATATCAAAGAATCGGCTTATGCCGACCTGCACTTCTATGACGATTCCTTCGTGCTGATGAGCGAGCGCGACGGCTTCAACCATATCTACCTGTATTCCCTCAACGGAAACATGCTCCGCCAGGTGACAAAGGGCAACTATGAAGTGAAATCATTCATCGGATGGGACAAGAAAAACAATGTGTTCTATTATGAAAGCAACGAGGAAAGCCCCTTGTGCACGGCTGTCTACAAAATCGACGCAAAAGGACGCAAGACCAAGTTGAGCCAAGAACGTGGCACGAACAATGCCATCTTCAGCCAAGACCTGCGCTACTTCATGAATACGTACACCAACTTCAACACTCCTCCCGTCATCACCCTCAATGACAACAAAGGCAAAGTGCTGAAGACCCTGGTCGACAATGAAGCTCTGAAAGAACGCCTCGCCTCTATGAACCTGGGGCAACGCGAACTCTTCACATTCAAGACCTCGGACGGCACGGAGCTGAACGGCTGGATGGTGAAACCGGCCGATTTCGACCCGACAAAGAAATACCCCGTCGTCATGTACCAATACAGCGGCCCAGGCTCACAGATGGTGACTGACAGCTGGAACAACGGTGCACGCGGCAACGGTTGTCTGTGGGAAATGTACATGGCCGGTAAAGGCTTCATCTGTGTCTGCGTCGACGGACGCGGCACGGGCGGACGCGGAGCAGCTTTCGAGAAATGCACGTACATGCAACTGGGCGTCAAGGAAGCACATGACCAAGTAGAGGCAGCTCAATACCTCTCCACGCTCCCCTATGTGAAGAAAGACGCCATCGGCATCTGGGGCTGGAGCTTCGGAGGCTACAACACGCTGATGTCCATGAGTGAAGGCACACCGGTGTTTGCCGTAGGTGTGGCCGTTGCTCCCCCGACAAGCTGGCGTTACTACGATTCGGTCTACACCGAACGCTTCATGCGCACTCCGAAAGAAAACGCTGAAGGATACCGTGCATCCTCAGCCTTGGAACGTGTCGGAAAGTTACACGGCAAGCTGTTGCTCGTCCATGGCCTGGCCGACGACAATGTGCACTTCCGCAACACGGCAGAATATAGCGAAGCACTCGTACAAGCCGGCATCCAGTTTGACATGCACGTCTATACAAACCGCAACCACAGCATCAGTGGCGGCAACACCAGCCTGCACGTGTATTCGCTCATCGCCAACTATTTCATTGATAATCTGAAATAACAAACAGAACCGGACAGTGCAACGAGGCTGTGTCATAGAGGACACAGCCTCGTTTAACTATACAAAAGCAACTGTTTCAATTATTGTCCGACCGTACCACACGGAAACCGACATTGGCATAACCATGCGAACCATTCCTAACGTCATCTGCCTTTTCGCTGCGGCAATCATCGCGTTTGGAATCCCAGCTACCGCCTTTAATGATATAAAAGCCCTTGTTGTCTATCGACGAAGTCCATTCCCAGCAGTTACCCCAAAAGTCAATTCCACCACAAGCTCCTTTGCTTTGTTCGTATGCATCCACAGCCGTTAATCTACGTTCAGCATGGCCGGCATTCATGAAAACATCCTTGGGCATGTGCCCGGCAGCAAGCACCCATTCTTCCTCATTAGGCAGACGATAGGTATGTGTGGGGTCATTCTGAGTGAGCCAGTTGCAATACGCTTCGGCGTCCTTGATTGAGATACCCACGACAGGATAATTGTCTTTTCCCCTATCATACGCAAACGCAGGGTTGAAGGCCGCATATTCGGCATTGGTTACAGAAGCATAACCGATATAAGCATTTGTAGCCGACGCTCCGCGCAACACCATCCAAGCATCTTCGGGATTTTCATCCCTACGTGGGTCAATGAAGTGCAGGAATTGCTGTTGTATTCGGACGTCGCGGTTTTCCACCATTTCATTCACGATGCCTTGCATGTGTTCCACAATGTGATAAGTCCTTGCCTCACGCTCCAGCTCGCGAAGTTTGTTTTTCTTTCTCGCCACAACTTTATCGTAACGAATGCCCATCCGCTCCAATAATGCCTGTCGGTTAGCTTCCGTCGGTTTCCTTCGGTATTGGATGAAAAGCTTGTGTGTCATGGCATCCATCTTCGGACGTTCCTTCTCGACAAGTGGAGCATCAGGCTCCTCAAACTCCAGTTCACTTTCCACCAGGTCGCTCGGAGCGATAAAGACTCCCGGGCTTACAGCCTGATGAACACCGAAATAATCAGCCACAAGACCGTCTTTGTAAATGGAAAGCCGGTATCCGCCGTAAAGGTCGCAAGGCAAGGTAGAAATGAAATAGTCCTTGCAGGGTGTGAAGCCTGAGGAATCGGAAGCAATGAACGTGATGATATGGTACTTGCGTTTTCCATTCCTTCTGCCTGTGTGTTCCCTTGTACGTTCGTTTTGATGTTCGCCTTACCTGCCAACGGATTACCGTCTACGCTTTCCAACTCGACTTTGGTCACACCGGAAAGACGGATGTTGAACTTAATACCGCAACAGAGTTCGGAATCGCCATCATATCCGTTATCCTTATCTGTTTGAACGGAAGAGACCACCATTATACTCCCTCTGCTGTTCTCTTGGGCGGACACAACAGTGACCGTCACAATGGCTACGGCCATTGCTAAAAATAACTTTTTCATAGTTGAAATACTGTTTAAAATGTTAGATATTAGGAACTGTTCTCACCACTCGGAAACCAACATTGGCATAGCCCTGCGAGCCGTCCCTTACCACATCGGATTTCTCACTGCGGCAATCGTCACGGTCGGAATCCCAACTGCCCCCTTTGATGATATACAAGCCATTGGCATCTGCCGATGAAGTCCATTCCCAACAATTTCCCCAAAAGTCAATGCCGCCATCAGTCCGTCTTTGTAGATGGACAGCCTGTAACCCCCGTAAAAATCGCAAGGCAAGGTGAATATGGCTTGCTCCTGCATTTGCCGCACATTGTCATTGCCCCGTTTGGGACCGCCATGCAGGTAAACTACCAGAATAGGGGTTGCCTGTCCGCTTCCGGTTGCAATCACAGCTTTCCTGTACGGGAATATGACATTCTCGTAAGTCCAGCTTTCAAAAGAAAAAGTGAGAGGTGCAACCGGAGCGGAAGCAAGGGAAATCCTGAAGCTCCAAAGGGAACAAACAAGAAGGAGTGTGGTTCTTAGGAGGCCGGCATTCTTTTTAGCAAGCCTCATGTCTGTTACTTTTTAGGTGCGTGTTTCCGTCTTTCGGCTGCTACCTCCTCCTGTAATTGCTTGTAAAGCACTTGCTGGTCGGAAGTCAGCACAGCCGCAATGTCTGTTATCAGCTTATCCATCGCTTCTTTACGCTTTTCCTTAGGATATTTCTGCTTGTAGAAATCGGCGTAAAGGTCGCGTATCTGGCTTTTCTGGTTGTCTGTCAGCGACAGTTTCTCATCGAGTTTTTGGATGCGTTGCTCAGTACGCTGTTGCGGTGTCAGGCGCTGACGGTTGTTGTCTTGTGCTGAAAGGATTTGACCCATCGAAACGGCTATCAGCATAGCCATGATTAACTTTTTCATACGATATAAATTTAACAAGTGAATAGTTTCTATTGGCCAGGCCTTCTACTTCGCTTGGAAAGTCGTTCCATCATCTGCCGTTCCAGTTCATAGACGCGCCGGATTTGTTTTTGTGTCAGAAACTTGCTATAGATGGCATAATACTTCCGCCTCAAGTCCAATATCTTCTGGCTGTGGTCGAAACGTTCTTTCAATGCCTGCTCCGTTTCTTCATCGGTCATTTGGCTGTGTGGTTGCTTCGGACGCGGACCGAGTGCCCAGATGTCCCGTTGAAACTGGCAGAAGGTCTCGATAAAACGCCGGCTTGTCGTGTCATTCATCGCCATATGATAGACCGACAGCATATAAGCCTGATCTTCTTGACTTAAGTTGGCAAATGCCTGTTCCACCTTAGAGAAACTGCCGGCTTGCTTCTTGAAAGGGAAAGGATTGAACACTAACAACAAGGCTATGCTTGCAGCTACCGCCAAAGCTCCGGCGAAAATATGCAGGCGGTGTGTCTTGCGCTTGCGCGTTGGAGAAAGTCCGCTTTGCACCTCTTTCCATATATTCGCTTCCATTTCGTCAAAGAAGCCTTGCGGAGTCTTGTAAGGCATACGCTTCCCAATCCGGTCAAAATCAAAATCTTTTTTCATATCCTCAATCTGTGGAGTTCATATACTTTATTATCTTCTCTTTAGCCAAATGATAATTGACTTTCACATTGGCTGCCGTAGAGTTTGTGATGGAGGCTATCTCGTCATATCCCAATTCATTGTAGTAACGCAAGTTGAAAGCCAGCTGTTGCTTGGTGGGCAATGAATGTATGGCCTTTTGCAACTTCACGGCTTCCAAATCGCCGTAATCCACATAGTCGTCAGCCATCAAGGTGTTTACTCCGGCTTCCGGGTCATCCAGAGAAAGCCGCTCTTCCCGTCTGCGCTCCACTATGCGCAGAGCCTCGTTGGTAGCAATCCGGAAAATCCATGCCCCCAGAGAACACTCGCCCTTGAATTGGAGAAAAGAACGAAAGACCCGTACAAACGTCTCTTGAGTGGCATCCTGTGCATCATCATGCGAGACAACCAGTCGGCGGATATGCCAATACACAGGTTCTTTGTATTTCGCCATCAGCAGCCGGAATCCGTTTTCAGCATTCTTTTTCAAGGCTGAAACGATGTCCGTATCCCCGCGTTGCCATAGGAATATGGTTCGGTCATAGCCAAACATTCTTCAACGTTTATACAATCCTTGCTTTGCTCCGGATTGGAGACCTGTCCCGCTATAATCACCACCTTGTGATGGTGAGGATGATGGTGGCGATGCCGGGGATGTCTATGCAATGTGCCGCAAGAACTTACCACCAGCGCCATCAATGCCATCCCAATCATAATTCCAAATTTCTTACCTGTTTTCATCTTCATAAGCCTCAATTTCTGTCTCTCATCACATACACTTTCTTTCTATCTCTTATGACAGCCGTGATGGGTTTGTCCTTGTCTGCCACGAACGCGTCAAGTTCCGCTTTGGCTGCCGCTTTCGACAGTTCGGTCATTTTCGCATACCGCTTCACGGTGAGATATTCATGCTCATCCAGATAGGCCATTGCCATCCTGAAACGTTCCCCTTGAGTGAAACGGTTACTGACATGGACTGTAACGGCAGGCCTCGACACAACTGTCACCACCCGATACGGATGATGATACCGACGCCAACGCTGCGCATTCGCCGTGCCGCATGAAAGAATGACGACTATAGCCATTATCACCATCTTCAATTTTCCTGTTGGTCTCATAATTTTCAATGCTTAAATTATACATTTATGTTTTCAGTCTCTGTCCGCAAGGTTGTTTGAGCGGACGTTCTACATAGAAGACCCGGCAATGAAATGAAAGTAAAATTGGACATGCAATCTTTTACGGAAGCTGACAACTGAGAGGCAATGTGTCTTCCAGTCCTTCACCCTAAAAAGATTTTACAACACCTGTCACCTGACCCGACCATGGCATCCCGCGGCAGTGTAGATACCCCGAAGTCCGACCCGGCGAACCATGCAGCCCGTTTTCCCCCTGCAAAACCACCCTCTTGTCACGACCTGACTATCGCGATTCACTCTGTGTCACTATCGCGATAGTCAGGTGCTCACAATCGCGAAAATGAAGTGCAGTGAATCGCGATAGTCAGCCAACGACTTTCCCGGACAGAAATCCCCCTCAACCTTCCCCTTTACTCCGGCCGAGAGCGGCTTCCTTTCCGTGGTCGGACGCCCTCCTTTCCGCTCCTGGCTACCCTCCTTTGCGGACACAAGCAAAACTGAAGGCTTCTCAAAACAGATTGTAAGGGTCGCAAATACACCCTTATCTTTTAAAAAATATAAATAAACAGAAAATAACTCCGTAGTTTTTCGAAAGTCTAAAGATTACTACGTACTTTTAAACTTTGAAAACGACAAACAAGAACACTATATAACCAATAAAATACAATACTATGGCTTTTGAAAATTATGAAGTATGGTTTGTCACCGGAGCACAGCTCCTTTATGGTGGTGACGCAGTAATCGCAGTGGATGCACATTCCAATGAAATGGTAGCCGGCCTGAACGCTTCCGGCAAATTACCGGTCAAAGTGGTCTATAAAGGCACGGTAAATTCTTCCAAGGAAGTGGAGACGGTGTTCAAAGCTGCCAACAATGATGATAAATGTATTGGCGTCATCACTTGGATGCATACTTTCTCACCTGCCAAGATGTGGATTCACGGCTTGCAGCAATTCAACAAACCGCTGCTCCATCTGCATACACAATTCAACAAGGAAATCCCCTGGGACACGATGGACATGGACTTCATGAACTTGAACCAATCAGCTCATGGCGACCGTGAGTTCGGACATATCTGCACCCGTATGCGTATCCGCCGCAAAGTGGTGGTCGGCTATTGGAAAGACGAAAAGACACTGGAACGCATCGCCGTGTGGATGCGTGTCTGCGCCGGATGGGCTGACGCACACGACATGCTCATCATCCGCTTCGGCGACCAGATGAACAATGTGGCCGTGACTGACGGAGACAAGGTGGAAGCTGAACAACGTCTGGGATACCATGTAGACTATTGCCCGGTGAACGACTTGATGGAGTATTACAAAAAAGTGACCGACGAAGAAGCCAAAGCTTTAGTGGACACTTATTTTAAAGAATACGAACACGACCCCAAACTGGAAGACAACAGAACCGTCGAATATGAGAAAATCTGGAACGCAGCAAAAGCTGAAATCGCCCTGCGCCGCATCCTGAAAGACAAAGGAGCCAAAGGTTTCACGACCAACTTCGACGACCTCGGCCTCTTCGACCAAATCCCCGGCCTGGCCTCACAACGCCTGATGGCCGAAGGCTATGGTTTCGGAGCTGAAGGCGACTGGAAATCTGCAGCCCTCTACCGCACCGTGTGGTTCATGACCCAAGGCATGACAAACGGCTGCTCTTTCCTGGAAGACTATACCCTCCACTTCGACGGTGAAAAAAGCGCCATCCTCCAGGCACACATGCTGGAAGTATGTCCTCTTATCGCAGAACACAGACCCAAACTGGAAGTACACCGCTTGGCCATCGGCGTCGACAGCCAGACGGCCCGCATCGTGTTCACTTCCAAGCAAGGCCCGGGCGTGACAGCTACAATCGTCGATCTGGGCAACCGATTCCGCCTGATTGTGAACGATGTGGAATGCATCAAATCAAAACCGCTGCCTAAACTTCCCGTGGCTTCAGCTCTCTGGATTCCGATGCCCAACTTCGAAGTCGGTGCCGGTGCATGGATTCTCGCCGGAGGTACTCACCACTCCTGCTTCTCATTTGACCTGACTCCTGAATATTGGGAAGACTATGCAGAAATCGCAGGCATCGAAATGGTACACATCGACAAAAACACGACCATCAGCTGCTTCAAGAAAGAGCTGCGCATGAATGAAGTGTACTACATGCTGAATAAAGCACTCTGCTAACACAACCAACGAATATCCGCAAAGCCCCTCACGGTCGACAAAAGACTCCTGAAAACGGGCTTTGCGGACATTCTCATATATACCTTTTATATAAACCTTAAATTGGCAGGTTTTAATATGAAATTAGATGCAAAGTCAACAATCGAAACAGGAAAAGCCATTCTGGGTATCGAACTTGGTTCCACACGCATCAAGGCTGTTTTGATTGACCAGGAAAACAAACCGATAGCCCAAGGAAGCCACAGCTGGGAGAACCAGTTGGTCGACGGCTTATGGACATACAGTCTTGACGCCATCTGGCATGGACTGCAAGATTGCTATGCCGACCTCCGCAGCAATGTCCAAAAGCAATACGGCATCGAGATAGAATCATTGGCAGCCATGGGTGTCAGTGCCATGATGCACGGTTACATGGCATTCAATGAAAAGGCTGAAATCCTTGCTCCATTCCGCACTTGGAGAAACACCAACACGGGACGGGCGGCAGCCGAACTGTCTGAGCTGTTCGTCTATAACATACCTTTAAGATGGAGCATTTCACACTTGTATCAAGCCATCCTGAACGACGAGCCACACGTCAAGGACATCCATTACCTGACGACACTGGCCGGTTACGTGCATTGGCAGCTGACAGGGGAAAAGGTGCTCGGGATAGGCGATGCCTCAGGCATGCTCCCCATCGACACCTCGACCAAGGACTACTCTGCCCAGATGATAGAGAAGTTTGACAAGCTAATCGCACCTAAAGGATATGGCTGGAAGGTAAAAGACATTCTCCCCAAGGTGCTGCTCGCCGGAGCTGATGCTGGCATGCTGACCACAGAAGGAGCTAAACGACTGGATGTGTCCGGACATCTGAAAGCCGGCATACCTGTTTGTCCTCCCGAAGGAGACGCAGGCACAGGCATGGTGGCCACCAATGCTGTCAAGCAGCGCACAGGAAACGTGTCTGCCGGCACATCTTCTTTCTCCATGATTGTGTTGGAAAAAGAACTGTCGAAGCCCTATGAAATGATTGACATGGTGACCACGCCTGACGGAAGTCTGGTCGCAATGGTACACTGCAACAACTGCACCTCCGACCTCAACGCTTGGGTAAACATCTTCAAAGAATATCAAGAATTACTGGGTGTTCCGGTCAATATGGACGAAATTTTCGGCAAACTGTACAATCACGCTCTGACTGGAGACACGGATTGCGGAGGCCTCATCTCCTACAACTACATATCAGGAGAACCTGTAACCGGATTGGAAGAAGGACGCCCCTTGTTTGTCCGCTCGGCCAATGACAAGTTTAATCTGGCAAATTTCATGCGCGCCCACTTGTATGCTTCTGTCGGCGTCCTTAAAATCGGCAATGACATCCTGTTCAACGACGAGAAAATAAAGGTCGACCGCATTACAGGCCACGGTGGTTTGTTCAAGACCAAAGGCGTGGGACAAAGAGTGCTGGCCGCAGCCATCAATTCACCCATCTCCGTCATGGAAACAGCCGGTGAAGGTGGAGCTTGGGGCATTGCATTGCTGGCTTCCTACCTTGTGAACAACGCAACCGGCCAAACACTCGCAGACTTCCTCGACAAACAAGTGTTTGCCGACAACACCGGCATTGAAATCGCTCCGACAGCAGAAGACGTTGCCGGCTTCAATGCTTATATTAAGAACTACAAAGCCGGACTTCCCATCGAAGAGGCCGCTACTAAATGTAAACAATAACTGTTTGATATAAAACTAATATTCCTATGAACGACGTAAAAGTAATGAATCGCGCAGCCGACAATATCCGCATACTGGCTGCTTCTATGGTTGAAAAAGCCAAATCAGGCCATCCTGGCGGAGCTATGGGCGGCGCAGATTTTATCAACGTATTGTTCTCAGAGTTTTTGGTGTACGATCCTGAAAACCCACGCTGGGAAGGACGTGACCGTTTCTTCCTTGATCCTGGTCACATGTCGCCAATGCTCTACTCCACACTGGCATTGACCGGCAAATTCACAATGGACGAGTTGGGACAATTCCGCCAATGGGACAGCCCGACTCCGGGACACCCTGAAGTAAATGTCATGAGAGGTATCGAAAACACCTCAGGCCCGTTGGGACAAGGACACACCTTCGCCGTGGGTGCAGCCATCGCTGCCAAATTCTTGAAAGCACGCTTTGGTGAAGTCATGAACCAGACTATTTATGCCTATATTTCAGACGGCGGAATACAAGAAGAAATATCCCAAGGCGCAGGACGCCTGGCCGGTCACCTGGGCCTCGACAACCTGATCATGTTTTATGACTCCAACGACATCCAGCTCTCCACTCCGTGTAATGCAGTCACAAGTGAAAACGTAGCCCAGAAATATGCAGCATGGAACTGGAAAGTCATCGAAATCAATGGCAACGATGTCGAACAAATCCGTCAAGCACTGCGTGAGGCTCAAGCCGAAACTGAACGTCCGACCCTCATCATCGGCAAGACCATCATGGGAAAAGGCGCACGCAAAGCCGACAACTCAAGCTACGAAGCCGACTGCGCCACTCATGGTGCGCCCCTCGGTGACGGAGCATATATCAACACCATCAAGAACCTGGGCGGCAATCCTGACGACCCATTCCACATCTTCCCTGAAGTCGCAGAGCTGTATGCCAAGCGTGCAGAAGAGCTGAAAGGCATCGTGGCAGAACGATATGCTGCCAAAGCAGCTTGGGCAAAGGCAAATCCTGAACTGGCCGCCAAGATGGAAGCCTGGTTCAACAACGCCGTACCGGCAGTCGACTGGGCCGGAATCCAGCAAAAACCCAATTCGGCCACTCGCGGTGCATCTGCAACGGTGCTGGGCGCATTGGCAACCCAAGTGGAAAACATGATTGTCGCTTCAGCCGACCTTTCCAACTCGGATAAGACCGACGGCTTCTTGAAGAAAACCCACGCATTTGCAAAGGGCGACTTTACAGGTGCCTTCCTGCAAGCTGGCGTATCTGAACTGACCATGGCTTGTTGCTGCATGGGTATGGCCCTTCATGGAGGCGTCATCGCTGCATGTGCTACCTTCTTCGTATTCTCCGACTACATGAAGCCTGCCGTACGTATGGCTGCCTTGATGGAACTTCCTGTGAAATTTATCTGGACACACGATGCATTCCGCGTAGGCGAAGACGGTCCGACTCACGAACCTGTGGAACAAGAAGCTCAAATCCGCCTGATGGAAAAACTGAAAAACCACAAAGGACACAACTCCATGCTGGTTCTCCGTCCGGCAGACGCAGAAGAAACGACTGTCGCTTGGCGCTTGGCTATGGAAAACACCAAGACTCCGACAGCGCTCATCTTCTCTCGTCAGAACATTAACAATCTGCCCGAAGGCAATGACTACAGCCAAGTGGCCAAAGGCGCATACATCGTGGCCGGTTCTGATGAAAATCCGGACATCACGCTCGTAGCTTCCGGTTCTGAAGTCTCCACCTTACTCGCAGGAACAGAATTGCTCCGTAAAGAAGGCATCAAGGTGCGCGTCGTTTCCGTTCCTTCAGAGGGACTGTTCCGCAGCCAAAGCAAGGAATACCAAGAATCCATCCTCCCCAAGAATGCCAAGATTTTCGGCATGACAGCCGGACTGCCTGTGACACTTGAAGGATTGGTGGGAGCCAATGGAAAAGTCTTCGGTATGGAATCTTTCGGTTTCTCTGCTCCTTACAAGGTGCTGGATGAAAAACTCGGATTCACGGCTGAAAACGTCTACAAGCAAGTGAAAGACATGCTCTAAACACAAAAAGAGACACCCACTAAAAGGAGTTAAAGCACCCTCACGAATGAAGGCTCTGCTTTAACTCCTTCTTCTTATATTTGTCCATACAGATTTTAATTCCGAAATTTGCCCAACTATAAAAACAAAAAACACATCATGGATACTAAAGTTATAGGATTGGCTTCCGACCATGCCGGATTCGAATTGAAACAATTCGTAAAACAATGGTTGGACGAGCACCACATGCCATACAAAGACTATGGCACATACACGACAGAAAGTTGTGACTATCCCGACTTCGGACATGCACTCGCCAGAGGCATCGAAAACGGAGAATGCTATCCGGGCATCGCCATCTGTGGCAGCGGAGAAGGCATCAGCATGACACTCAACAAACATCAGAGCATCCGTGCCGGACTGTGCTGGATACCGGAAATAGCCCATCTCTGCCGGCAACACAATGATGCTAATGTCTTAGTCATGCCTGGACGTTTCATTGATACTGCAACAGCGTCCGCCATCATGGAAGAATTTTTCAATACAGAATTTGAAGGAGGCCGCCACCAAAAACGCATAGACAAAATGCCCTTAAAATAACTTATTAACCAACCTTTTTAAATTTAGGAACAAACGTTATGGCCATGCACAATTGGTTTGAATGCAAAATACGCTACGAGAAAACTCTCGAAAACGGGATGAACAAAAAAGTAACCGAACCTTACCTAGTCGATGCCCTGAGCTTTACTGAAGCAGAAGCACGCATCATCGAAGAAATGACTCCATTCATCAGTGGAGAGTTTACTGTGTCCGACATCAGACGTGCCAACTACAGTGAACTGTTTTCTTCAGAAGAAGAGGCTGCTGACCGCTGGTTCAAGTGCAAGCTCTACTTCATCACCTTGGATGAAAAGAGCGGAGCTGAAAAGAAAACAGCAACCCAAGTACTTGTACAAGCAGCAGACTTGCGCGATGCCGTAAAGAAACTGGACGAAGGCATGAAAGGAACAATGGCTGACTACTCCATTGCCTCTGTCGCTGAAACTGCCATCATGGACGTGTATCCCTATTCGGCAGAACCCGACGTAAAGCCGGAATTCCCTGATGCTGACAAACGGTAGGTGATAATAATTTCTAAAAACACTATGAACATTCAAGCAAATCTGAAGGAAGTGCTTTCCGAACTGCCGGCAAATGTCCGCCTTGTTGCAGTCTCCAAGTTTCACCCTCAAGAGGCCATCATGGAAGCCTATCAAGCGGGACAACGCATCTTTGGAGAAAGCAAGGTGCAGGAAATGACTGAAAAATATGAAGCCTTGCCCAAAGACATCCAGTGGCATTTCATCGGACACCTTCAAACCAACAAAATCAAGTATATGGCTCCATACGTAGCCATGATTCATGGAGTCGACTCCTACAAGCTATTGGCAGACATAAACAAGCAAGCTGCAAAATGCAACCGTCGAATTCCGTGTCTGCTTCAACTGCACATCGCACAAGAAGAAACTAAATTTGGTTTCAGCTTTGATGAATGTACAGCCATGCTAGAAACAGAAAATTGGAAATCACTTGACCACGTCGCTTTGCAAGGGGTCATGGGAATGGCCAGCAACACAGACAACATGGAACAAGTAAAGAACGAATTCCAGTCACTGCACACCTATTTCCAGCAAATAAAAAAACAATTCTTTGCCGACGCTCCAGACTTCAAGGAAATATCCATGGGTATGAGCCATGACTATCCAATCGCACTCCAAGAAGGGTCCACGATGATACGGGTCGGAAGCAAGATATTTGGAGAAAGGGTCTACTGACCCTTTCTCTTTTTCTATAATTTAGTTGCCCACTATAGTTTTATATTATAAATTTGCACACATACTAACTAAATGTGCAAACTATGGAGCAAAGTTTTATTGCCCTTATCGAACGGGCTATCAAGGATTATTGGGACTTAGACGCCCTGACCGATTACAAAGGAGCGACCTTACAATATAAAGATGTTGCCCGCAAAATAGAAAAACTACATATCCTATTTGAAGAAAGCGGAGTGAAAAAGGGCGACCGCATCGCCATCTGCGGACGAAACAGTGCACAATGGGGTGCAGCTTTTTTGGCCATACTCACCTATGGCGCCGTAGCAGTCCCGGTCTTACACGAATTCAAAGCCGAAAACATACACTACATCGTCAATCATTCCGACGCACGTCTGCTGCTCGTGGGAGACATGGTCTGGCCTGAGCTGGACGAAAAGGAAATGCCGGCATTGGAAGGCATCATCATGCTCAATGACTACTCCCTGCTCGTGTCACGTACCGAGAAACTAACTTATGCACGCGAACATCTGAATGAAATGTTCGGCAAGAAATATCCGAAAAACTTCCGCATCGAACATGTCCACTACGAACCGGACCAGCCGGAACAACTCGCACTCATCAACTACACGTCAGGCACGACAAGCCTCTCCAAAGGAGTCATGATCCCCTATCGGGCCCTCTGGTCAAACACTCAGTTTGCTTACGAAGTATTGCCCCTCCGCAAAGGCGACCGGCTGGTGTCCATGCTGCCCATGGCTCACATGTACGGATTGGCTTTTGAGTTCATCTATGAATTCTGTGTAGGCTGTCACATCTTCTACCTGACGAGAGTCCCAAGCCCAAAAATCATCTTTGAGGCATTTGCTGAAGTCAAACCAAACATCATCATAGCCGTCCCGCTCATCATCGAAAAAATCATCAAGAAAAGCGTATTGCCCAAACTGCAGACACCGGCCATGCAGATTCTGCTGAAAGTCCCCATCATCAATGACAAAATAAAAAGCACTGTCCGGGAACAAGTCATACAAGCCTTCGGAGGCAACTTTTATGAGATTGTCATCGGAGGAGCAGCATTCAACCAAGATGTCGAGCACTTTCTGAAAATGATTAATTTCCCCTACACTGTGGGATATGGCATGACAGAATGCGCCCCCATCATCTGCTACGAAGACTGGAAACGTTTCGCCCCAGGCTCATGCGGAAAAGCAGCTCCACGTATGGAAGTCAAAATCGACAGCCCTGACCCACAACACGTGGTAGGAGAAATTCTCTGCCGGGGCATGAATGTCATGACTGGCTATTATAAAAATGAAGAAGCCACCCGCGAAGTGCTCGAACCCGACGGATGGTTGCATACAGGCGACCTGGGCATCATTGACGAAGAAGGAAATGTATTTATCAAAGGACGCAGCAAAAACATGCTTTTAGGTCCTTCCGGACAAAACATCTATCCGGAAGAAATCGAGGAAATACTCAACAACCTACCGTTTGTCAACGAATCCATTGTGATTCAAAAAGACAACAAACTAATCGGACTGGTCTATCCGGACTTTGAAGAAGCCGCAGCCCAAGGTCTTACCGAGGATGACATCACCCGCGTCATGGAGGAAAACCGCGTTGCGCTCAACACTCAAATACCGTCCTATGCACAAGTGTCACGCATCAAAATCTTCCACGAGGAATTTGAAAAGACACCTAAAAGGAGCATCAAACGCTTCTTATACCAAAACGCAGCAGACTGACGTTCTAAGTAGTAAAAAGATTTAAACAGTGCCAGCAAAGATAACCGCATCCCGCGACTTTGCTGGCACTTTTTAGCCCAAATAATTAGAAAATTTAGCTTTCACTTTACTTGAAATATGCTATAATTACGGCAATAATTAAGTTACGTACTATGATTTAGACTGCAACAAAAGCTGTTATCTTACGTTTTGCTCGTGAAAATCTCTAATGAACCGATTGGGGTTTATCTGAATGCAACAAATAAAATGGGAGAGAAATCATCCCTCCCATTGAAAAGATTACAGATTCTTAATAGCTGGAATAGTGCGAGCTATGAGAACTGTGTGAACTGTGTGAACTATGCGAGCTGTGTGAGCTATGGGAACTGTGTGAGCTATGGGAACTGTGGCTTGCGAGTAAATTAAACTCGGCAGAAGACTGTTCCAGCACCAACGTCTGTTCTTGCTGCTGTTCGATTTGAGTGTCGCTGTTTGTCACTTTAGCGACAATCTTCTCTCCAACAGAAGTACAGTAGCTCGCTCCTGCAAGAATTGCAGAGACCGCAAAGAACAAGAGTTTCTTCATTGATACCTCCTTCTTTTAATGTTAGACAATCAGTTAATTAACACGATATATCAGATGATATATGTTCCACTTTCTTTATATGAGAACTATGGGTGTTCCTATTGGATTCAAAGAATCCTGCACATTGCCCTCTCAACACACATCCATCACATTCATGAATGTATATGTCTTTCCAATCTGAAATAGACTGTTGGGCATAACATCTTATGTCTTCAGGCAATATACATAACTGTGCATTGTAGATATAAGGTTTCATTCCTCTGTCCGCAAGCAATAAGACTGCCTCCCTTAATTCTGTGTTATAGTCATAGGGGTCTATCCAAAGTTGGTCTAAATTTTCTTTTGCTAATCCAGTCGTTTCCATTTGCATAAAAGCGACCTGTGCAACAAAAGGAAAGTTATGGTAAATATAATCTGCAAATTGAGGTAATCGCCTATAGGTTTGCTTATGGACTACAATTCTAATACCTATCCGTTGATGGAACAGTGCAAGATTGTATAAGCCTTGCACGGTCTTATAAAAAGTTTTTGCACCCACAATTCGATTATGTTCTTCTGCAATGTCTGAAAAAAGCGGAATGTCTATCTGCAAATCATGATGCCTGCATTTTGCCAGTTTCATTGCATACTCCTTATCCGAAAACTTAACTCCGTTTGATAGAATACTGATTGCCGTTTTAGGGAGTTCTTTCTTGATATGATTTATCAAGACAAACAAATTGTCACCGATAAGTGTAGGTTCACCTCCAGTTATACCAATTTCTTGAGTGTTCTTGTCAAACAAAGAAATCAATTTTAAGTTGAATGGCGTTTTGTCCTTTTCTTGCAGTATCGGCGGTTGTGGGCACATAATGCAACGATGGTTACACCGTTCCGTCGCCATTATTGCATTATGGTTGGATTTAACCTCATACACAAAAATTATTTCTCCTTGCTGATTGATGACTACAACATCGCCTTCATGAAATTCGTCCACATTGTCAACAACACAATAAGGTTTCCCATTATCTGAAATAGTGTCCTTTGTCGTAATTGTTGCAGCATATCCAAACGCCGGACTTGATGCGTCTTTACTTACCCATATTTCATTGGAACGGTGAAACATTTTCTTTCCAAAAGTTATCCGCCCAACGATATCTTCTTCTATATTGAATGACTTACCTTGAAGCTGTTTCATAATCGTCAATTTAACCAAGACCAAAAAATTCTGTTTATCTCTGGGTCATGCTTGTGCAATAACTCAAACAAGTAATGTATGATTGATTTTGTCTTTTTACACATTTCATTTGTCGGTCTGAAACCAATCATATCTCCTTGTTCGGACATATTACGCACGGGGTCTGCACCGCAATAAGGCTGGAATACGCATTCTGAACATACTGGCAGACATTCTGTGCAAGCAGAGGAAATGATATGGTGTAGAAGTTCACCATTGAACATCTCCTGATAACTGTTCTCATTCACATTGCCCAACCTGAAATAATAGTTCTTGAAGCGTGCCATCATTCGGGCTTCATCCGATACATATACGCTACCGTCATAATCATAGATAACTCCTGCAATACCAACGCCTGCGGGAGATTGCAAATCAACAAATCCAGTTGCAAAAGGTGTAAGCATTCTTCTTAGAAGGAGCGCGGCAAACCCTTCAACAAAGAATGTACCCTTTTTATTTAATTCTATGATATAGTCAAGCCCCTCTTTATAATTCTCGATGAAATCTTCTATGGGATAAGCAATCTTTTCCTTGTACTGTTTTGCAAAACCGTATGGATTAAGAGACCGTAAAAATATGCTGTTGAATCCCAAGCGTATATATTCGTCGATTATATCTTTGAAGCGCCCCAAACTATATTTTGATGTTGTCATAAGAGCGGAAGCGCAATCATTATTTCCCCATATTTTTCGTATCATGGAGAGATGCTTTTCAAAAATTGCATGATGATCTAATTCTTTGTCTTGCAACGGACGGTTCGTGTCATGCAAATCTTTAGGTCCATCCAATGATGTTGAAATCATACAGTTGTGCTTCTTAAGGTATTGCACCATCTTTTCATTCAACAGGGTCAGATTGGTACAAATGACGAAATCCAACTCTTTCTTTTTGAAAAGATTTTGCCACTCTGCTTCCTCAATAATATATTTCACCATCTCAAAATCAGTCGAGGGGTCGCCTCCCTGAAATTCTATCTTGATACACGGTGAAGGTGATTGGAAGATTGTTTTGACAATATTCTTAGCCGTCTGTTTGGTCATATCGGCAGAGTGGTCGTCCCGATTTTTGCGTGCTACTTGACAATATATGCAACTTGAGTTACAACGCAAGGTTGGTACAACCATATGTAAAGAAGTGAAGTCACGAAGTATGCTTTTCTTTGTGCGGAATTTTGTTGCAAGCATAGAAACCACATCTTCGACCTTATCTGTCGTGGCAATTTGTTTCGATTCAATGTCATAAAACAAATCACTGTGTATGTCCATTTCGCCATTTACAAAACGATGGAAGTCCTCGTTCTGCAAAAAGATATATTCCCCGACTTCGTTTGTGAGGAGATATTCTGTATCATTGAACCGCTCAAAACGGAATGGCAATAACTGATAGTCCATATTCTTATTTTGAATTTACAGGTTTGAACGCTTCTTCAACTATCATATCACGAATGTGCCCAAACTGGGCATTAACATCATGCCGCAGCTGTTGGTCTATCAATTCATTGCAAAATTGCTTTGGAATGTCTACAGTAATAGTATTGCCATCTTTTGATTCAAAAATGACAAGTACCATATTCGGATTGGATTTATCCGTCTGCTGGTGGATGTAGAACAAATGCGAGAACTTATAGATTGATGCCGTAATTACATCTCTAGAATACAGAGCTAAATCTACACTTACTTGAAACTTGTTATCATCAAGTTCTACGACTGGAAATTGAATCTTTGCCATACCATTTTCAGCGTCCTCCAGTCCCTCGAAGACCTCTTATTATTATGCGCAGAAGCGTGGAACTGCAATGCTACCACATTCTGATTTGGAGGTCGTAGGAAAAACCTTTAGCACGGATATGGTAATAGCAGCCCACGCTATAGCGTGAGAACCACTATGCCTTCCTTGTGCTAAATTTGAAAGTTTCCTACGTTTCCAAATCACAAGATAAGCATAACGCTTCTTCATTTTCTCGTATGTCTTGGAAAGAGTTGCCTCTATCCAATTACAAAAGTAGGAAAATTCTGCAATAAACCCAAATCGGTCATTAGAAAATCGAGCTTTCATTTTGTGTGAAATACTTCATGATTATGGCAATAATTAAGGTGTGCAATGTAAATTTTGGGTCATAATAAAGGTTGTTGTCTTACATTTTGCTCGCAAAAATTTCTAATGACCGATTTGGGATAAATCTTTATCTTCGAATAATTTTCTTTATGCTGACAGCAGATAGATTCTTCCCGAATATCAACCTCTCACCATCGCGATTCACTCATCCTCACTATCGCGATGGTGAAGGGGAGTGAATCGCGAGAATGAGACCGAGTGAATCGCGATAATGAAATGCCACCAATCGCACTGTTTTTGAAACGCAATTCGTACCTTTGCCGGCAAAGGAGGGTAGCCGGACACGGAAAGGAAACCGTCCGACCACGGAAAGGAAGCCGTCCTCGCCTACCCTTAACAGCCCATATACACACTATTCTTACTATGCAAGAAAAACTCATAATCCGAAAAGAAGAAAGCTGCGACTTCGACCAAATCAGAAATGTCATCAGACTGGCTTTCCGGGACATGGAAGAAAGCGACCACACGGAGCATCGGCTCGTGGAACGCCTGCGCCAATCCGAAGCCTACATCCCGGCACTGTCCTTAGTGGCGGAGAGCGACGGAAATAAAATCGTGGGACATATCATGCTGTCAACCGTAGAAGTCGTGTCGGAGACGATGACTGAAACCCTGCTTTCCGTCGCCCCATTGTCCGTCTTGCCTGAATTCCAACGGAGAGGCATCGGCGGAAAGTTGCTGTCCGCAGCACACAAGCGTGCGGCAGACTTAGGTTTCAAAGGCATCGTCCTGCTGGGACACCCGGACTACTATCCGAGGTTCGGCTATCAGAGAGCTTCCCGCTTCGGCATCACATTCCCCTTTGACGCGCCTGATGAATGCTGCATGGCAATGCCCCTGGCCGACGGAAGCCTGGAGGGCATACACGGCCGCATCTGTTATCCAAGCGCTTTCAATGAAGAGACAGAAGCATCCAAAGCATAACAAATTAACAGCTCACACAAGGATATTCCGCAGAAAATCCCTAAGTTTGTGTGACATTTAGTTGTATAATTAAATAAAAACAGACATCTATGAAATATAACTTTGACGAACTTATCGAACGCCGAGGCACTCATGCCATCAAATATGAAGCCATGCAGGAACTTTGGGGACGAACCGACCTGATACCCATGTGGGTGGCTGACATGGACTTCCGCACACCTCCATTCATCCTCAACGCCCTGCGCCGCAGGATGGAACACGAGATTTTCGGTTACACCGCACCGGGCGACAGCTACTTCCGGTCTATCATCGAATGGGTGGGCCGCCGCTACGGGATGACAGCCCGGCAAGAAGACATCCACTACATCCCGGGCATCGTGCCGGGCATTCATCATGCCCTGTGCGCACTGAGCGAAAAGGGTGATAAAATCATGATACAGCCTCCTGTCTACCATCCCTTCCGCCAAGTCATCGAAGGCACGGGACGGGTCCCTGTCTGTTCGCCGCTGACACTACACGAAGGACGTTTCCGAATGGATTTCGACCGGATGGCACACGACTTGAAAGGCTGCAAGCTCTTCATCCTTTGCAATCCGCACAACCCGGGCGGTGTGGCTTGGACACGCGACGAACTGGCTACGGTCGCCTCACTGTGTGAAGCAGAAGGCGTGACGGTCATCAGCGACGAAATCCATGCCGACATGGTGTTCAAGGCCCACAAACACACCCCGTTTGCCACCATCAACCCCTGGGCACGCGAACACACTGTCACCTTCATGGCGCCGTCCAAAGTGTTCAACATGCCCGGCGTCATCGCCTCCGAAGCCTTCGTGTTCGCTCCCTCCCTGCGTGAACGCTTCTATGGCTACTTGGAACAAAACGACTTGGCCATGGGCAGCGTCTTCTCCTACGCGGCAGCCGAAGCGGCCTACACGGAAGGGGAAGAATGGCTCACGCAAATGCTCGACTACGTGTGGGACAATATCTGTCTGGTGGATGAGACCCTGCGGCGCGAGATGCCACGCATCAAAGCCATCATCCCGGAAGCATCCTTCCTCGTGTTCCTGGACTGCCGTGAATTGGGCTTTGACAGCCAGGACGGACTAGTGGACTTCTTTGCCAACGGAGCCCGGCTGGGACTCAACAGCGGAGACATGTTCGGAAAAGAAGGGACCGGATTCATGCGCCTGAACGTCGCTGCTCCACGCAGCGTGGTTACCCAAGCACTCAAACAACTGAAAGAAGCATATCAAACCCTTTAATTCATTATGATAAAGCACATTGTATCATTCAAACTGAAAGGAAGCGAAGCACAGCGGCTGGAACTGTCCCGTCAATTCAAAGCCGCCCTGGAAGCATTGCCCGCGCAAATCGAAGTGTTGCAGAGCATCGAAGTGGGAATCAATGAAAACCCGTCGGAGACGTGGGACATCGTACTCACAGCCATCGTTGAGACGATGGACGACGTGGCCATCTATGCCAAGCATCCGGCCCACGTGGCCGCGGCTGCCATCATCGCCGAGCACAAAGAATGCCGGGCCTGCGTGGACTACTCCTTCTAAGGAAACGGCCACCCGGAGCTGCACCCCGCGAGGGAATCCGTCGTTCAGGGTATAACTTTTTTTGAATAAATGCCCCGTCGGTCCACATCCACCGTGGCCTCCGACGGGGATTTCTGTAAACCCAAATCGGTCATTAGAAATTTTTGCGAGCAAAATGTAAGATAGTAACCTTTATTGTGACCCAAATTTACATTGCACACCTTAATTATTGCCATAATCATGACGTATTTCACGCAAAATGAAAGCCCGATTTTCTAATGACCGATTTGGGGTAAATGGCTGACTAACATCCCTATTGTCTGTCAAAATTCAGTGACGGACTTAACTCCGTTCGCCGATGAGCCATTCTAGAAAAGACCGCAGGATGCAACATGATGTAAATACATTTAAACGCCGGGCGGGACATAAAAAGGGAGTGCACCTCCGTGTGGGTACACTCCCTTTTCGATATTATCAGAAACTGATTATTTCATAGAACCACCGATAATGTCAAGCAACTCATTGGTAATCGCTTGTTGACGTCCCTTGTTGTACATCAAGTTCAGCTCTTGTAAGAGTTCATTGGCATTATCCGTCGCCTGTTGCATAGCCACCGTACGTGCAGCATGTTCTGAAGCATTCGAATCGAGTAGCACTGTATAAATCTTCATCCGTAAAGCCTTTGGCAACAAACGCATCACCAACTCTTCAGGCGAAGGTTCGACAATGTAATCCGACGTAGCCTCTGACTTTCCGTCTTCAGCCTCCAAGGACAATGGCAAGAAAGTCTCATGCATGACCACCTGGGTAGACGTCGATTTATAGTGCGTATAGACGAGTTCCACTCGGTCGATCTCTTTGTTCAGAAAGAGCTCCATCAGATGTTCAGCCAAGGCAGAGGCATCTTTATAAGCCGGTTTATCACCTATCATCTTGTAGGTTTCCGTCAATGCATAGTGCTTGTTCAGTGACTGAACCACCTTACGTCCGACCGGATAAACCAGAAGATTCTCTTTCCCAAGTTTGGCGTACCCCTCCAACACGTTGTTGGCTTTTCTAATAACATTACTATTAAATCCGCCACATAGACTCGAATTGGAAGCAACCACAACTACGGCTACCCGCTCTATCGGACGCTCCTCTGTGAAAGGAGACTCCACCGTCACACCACTTGAAAGGAAGTTGTGCAAGATGGCCCCTAGCTGTCGGTCGTAAGGAAGCATATTCTCAATCGCTGTCTGGGCACGGCGCAACTTGGTCGATGCAACGAGTTTCATCGCCGAAGTAATCTTCAATGTGCTCTGCACAGAACTTATTCTTCCTTTTATTTCCTTTAGTGACGCCATGGCTTATTATTTTTTTAGTTTCATGCAAGTAGCTGCTGCAACCTCTGCGATAATCTTTGTTACATCGTCATTGATAACTCCTGTAGCCAACACATCAAGCACGTCTTTTTGATGCATGGCACGCAGTGTTTCCAAGAAAGAATCCTGGAATTCATGTACCTGACTCACTTCGATATCCTTCATCAAGCCTTTCGTACCGCAATAAAGAATTGCAATCTGCTCTGCGACGGGCATCGGTGAATATTGCGGCTGAATCAACAACTGGTTGTTCTTACGTCCACGGTCAAGCGCCATTGCGGTCACTGCATCGACATCACTACTGAACTGGGAGAAAGCTTCCAATTCACGATATTGTGCTTGGTCGATTTTCAACGTACCGGCCACTTTCTTCATCGCTTTAATCTGTGCACTACCACCGACACGCGACACGGAGATACCGGCGTTGATGGCAGGACGGAAACCTTGGTTGAAAAGGTCTGTCTCCAAGAAAATCTGACCGTCAGTAATCGAAATCACGTTTGTCGGGATATAGGCCGAAACGTCACCGGCCTGTGTCTCGATGATCGGAAGTGCTGTCAACGAGCCACCGCCTTTCACACGTCCCTTCAAGCTGGCAGGCAAATCGTTCATCTGTTCTGCCACCTCTTGTTGCTGGATAATCTTGGCCGCACGCTCCAACAAACGTGAATGCAAGTAGAATATATCGCCCGGATATGCTTCACGTCCTGACGGACGACGCAGAATCAAAGACACCTCACGATAAGCCACGGCCTGCTTGGACAAGTCATCATAGACGACCAAAGCATGACGGCCCGTGTCACGGAAATATTCACCGATAGCCGCCCCGGCAAACGGAGCAAAATACTGCAATGCGGCAGGGTCAGCGGCTGTAGCGGAAACCACCACCGTGTAGGGCATAGCGCCTTTTTCCTTCAACACATTCACAATGTTGGCCACGGTCGAACCCTTTTGTCCGATAGCCACGTAGATACAATACACCGGCTTACCGGCCTCGTAGTTGGCACGTTGGTTGATAATCGTGTCGATGGCAATGGCCGTTTTACCCGTCTGGCGGTCGCCGATAATCAACTCACGCTGGCCGCGTCCGATAGGAATCATGGAGTCCACTGCCTTCAGACCCGTTTGCAACGGTTCGCTGACCGGTTGACGGTAGATCACACCCGGCGACTTGCGCTCCAACGGCATCTCCACCGTATCTCCACCAATCTCGCCTTCACCATCCAGCGGTTCGCCCAACGGATTTATGACACGTCCCAACATGTTTTCGCTCACCAAGATGGAAGCAATACGTCCCATGCGTTTCACGACCATACCTTCTTTGATTTTATCGGTAGGTCCTAACAACACAGCACCAACATTGTCTTCCTCCAAGTTCATCACGATAGCTTTCACACCGTTTTCGAACTCAAGCAACTCTTCCGCTTCTGCGTTACGCAATCCATAGATACGTACCACACCATCACTCACTTGAAGCACCGTACCCACCTCTTCAAAATGAAGGCTGGTGTCGATGCCCTTCAGTTGCTCAAGCAAAACGCTGGAAACTTCGCTGGGTTTTATATTTTCAGACATGTTTTCTTGTTTAATTATACAATTCTTCTATTCTTCTCCATAAACTGTCGACGAATCCTCTTGAATTGAGTTGCAACACTCGCATCCAATCGATTGAAATCAATATCCAAGATGAATCCACCTTGAATAGAGGGTTCCACTTCCGTTTCGAATTCGACAGTCCCATGAGTAGTTTTTTCTATTACCATTCTCATGCGGTCTTCGATTCCCTTATTGACCGGAGTCGCAGTAATCAGCCTACCGATAAGGATGTTGTTTTCCCGTCTGTATAGGTCGATGTACGAACAAGCCATGAACTGCATGAATTTCTCCCGATGCTCTTTCAAGACCAATGAAAAGAAACGTTTCAACTCATCACTAACGTTTCCTCCAGCAGCATTACACAGCAGGTCAATCTTAGCATCCGTCGACAGCAAAGGATTATCCAGCGCTTTACGCAAATCAGGAACCTGCAAGTAGCTATTGGCTATCAGAGACATCTCGTGATAGACCTGTTCCTTCTTTTTGCTTCCTTCGGCAAACTCATACAAAGCTTTTGCGTAGCGTTTAGAGATTACTCCTGTGTTCATAACTTATTATTTTTTAGAATCGGAAACTTCATCGAGCATGCGTTCGATCATTCCATTTTGTTCCACCTCGCTAGAGAGTTGTTTGCGGAGCACCTTTTCAGCCACTTCGACTGACAACTCAGCCACTTGTTTGCGGATATCGCGGATGGCATCATCCTTTTCTTTCTGAATTTGTTTACGCGCTTCTTCTAACAAACGTCCACCTTCTGCTTTTGCTTTGTCTTTCGCTTCATTGACGATTTTATTGCGAGTATCCATCGCTTCCTTCAGAATTCGGGCTTGCTCTTTGCGGGCTTCAACCAAAATGGATTCACTTTCTTCTTTGATATGCGATAATTTCTCATTGGCTTCCCGTGCCGATTTCAAAGAATCGTCGATATATTGTTTCCGTTCGTTGACCATGTTCACCAAGGCCGGAAAACCGGACTTCGCCAATATAACCAAGACGATTATGAAAGACACCAGCATCCAAAAGAAAGTACCGAAATCTGGTGTAAGTAGTTCCATAAACTAAGCCTCGATTTTGAATTACGCGTAGAGAGCCAACAGACAAATGATAACAGCAAACAATGCTACACCTTCAACCAAGGCGCCAATAATAATCATGCTCATACGAATATCGCCGGATGCTTCAGGTTGGCGACCAATGGCTTCCATTGCAGAACCACCAATTTTACCAATACCAATACCGGCACCAATGGCAGCCAAACCTGCGCCAATAGCGGCACCCAACTGTGAAAGACCTGCTGCAGCAGCTTGTAACATAATTAAAGACAACATAATTTTCAGTTTTTAAGTTTATTACTAAGTTTTAATTCTCTAATGTTTTTATTATTCTCATTAAGCATGTTCTTCATGATGAATTCTTGCCAAACCGATAAATACGGCGGAAAGCATGGTGAACACATATGCCTGGATAAACGCCACCAAGATTTCAAGCAAAGACATAAAAATGGAGAACAGCACTGAAATGATGGTCATAGATGTGCTCAACACGGCGCCCAACGATGCTGTGATAAAGATGATGGACACCAGTGAGAGGATAATGGCATGACCGGCCATGATGTTGGCAAACAGACGGACTGTCAGTGCAAAGGGTTTTGTAAAGACACCGAACAACTCAATGACTGGCATAAAGGGCACGGGGACTTTCAACCACGTCGGAACTTCCGGCCAAAAGATATCCTTCCAATAGGCTTTTGTACCAAAGATATTGACAGCCAAAAAAGTCATCAACGCCAAAAACAGCGTAATGGCAATGTTGCCTGTCACATTTCCGCCGCCCGGAAAAATGGGAACCAAGCCCATCAAGTTGTTTATGAAGATAAAAAAGAAAGCCGTCAACAGATAGGGAGCAAAGCGCTTGTAATCCTTACCCACACAGCTAACAATTACATCATCATGGATCATCATCACAAACATTTCCATAAAACCGACAAAACCTTTCGGAGCTTCCGAACTCGGCTTGCGATTCTTATACCAACGTGCTACCCCCAGCATGATAATCAACAGCAAAGCACTGTTAATCATCAACGAAAGAGCTGTCTTCGTGATGGAAATATCCAAAGGCCTTACTTCATTCCCCTGAGCATCCTTCTCCACAACTTTGCCGGCATAACTGCCTTCGGTAGCTATATAAAAACCTTCATATTCGCCGCCATGAGTCAGGTGTGAAGATGAAAATGCATGCCATCCAGTGGTTGCACTGTGGACAATCACAGGAAGTGGAATGGACACATGCTTACCTTGAAAGGAGAACAAATGCCATTCGTACGAATCGCGGATATGTCCGAATACAATTTCCTGCACGTCGACCGTGCCTTTTCCTTCTGCAGCCTCGTTCCCATTTGCATGCATAGGAACAAATCCCAATGCAAATACAAGCAGGAACAATCCTAAATAGCGTAATATTCTCATTTTTTCTTATTTTTCATTTCCATCTCAAAACGAAGGAAAAAACAACTTTCAAATATCATGTATATGACATAGTAAATGAGGAAAGTCCATAAATAAGCTTTCGTCTGAAAACCTATCAGCATGGCGTACAAGACCAGAAAAATCAGTCCGACCAGCAATTTCGCTCCTTTATCAATGACATACACCATCAGAGACTTACCGGGCATATGCTTGTGCATGTATTCAAACAAATAGATAAAAATGAATCCAAACACATAAAAGAACACGGGAATCAATGGATAATAAGGTGAATAGTACTCCGCAAAGAAGAGCTGAAAGAGCTCAGCCCCGCCCCATCCGAGAACCAACATCAGTAAAGTCAAAAATAGAATAAACTTCCTCTTGACTTTAGTCAGCATATCCATTTCAGTTCCTTTCATTGTTCTACACAAACCGATACTTGATTCTTTTTTACTTCCACGAAACCTCCTGTAATCTCCAGCGACTGCTCACCCTCTGACGTGGTATATTTTATCACCCCTTTTTCCAAAGATGACAGTAAAGGCGCGTGTTGCGGCAATACCATAAACACACCATGCGTTCCTGGGAAGGTCGCGTCAGACACAGAGCCTTTAAACAAGGTCTTTTCCGGTGATACAATCACTAAATTCAAGCCTTTCGTTTCCATAATCAATCGTTATTTTGTTTTGCAGCAGCTAACAAGCGATTACCCTTCTCTATAGCTTCTTCGATGGTTCCGACATTCAAGAATGCTTGTTCTGGCAAGTGGTCTACCTCGCCATCCAGAATCATCTTAAATCCTTTGATTGTATCTTCAATAGGAACCATCACGCCCGGTACTCCTGTAAATTTCTCTGCTACCGTAAATGGCTGCGACAAGAAACGCTGCACGCGACGTGCACGATTTACCGTGATACGGTCTTCTTCTGACAGCTCATCCATACCCAAGATGGAAATAATATCCTGCAACTCCTTGTTACGCTGCAAAATTTGCTTTACACGCTGAGCCGTATTATAATGGTCTTCGCCTACAACTAGCGGATCCAGAATACGAGACGTCGAATCCAAGGGGTCAACAGCCGGATAAATACCAAGCTCTGTAATCTTACGATTCAACACCGTCGTCGCATCCAAGTGAGTAAATGTCGTTGCCGGAGCAGGGTCCGTCAAGTCATCGGCCGGCACATACACAGCTTGTACAGAAGTGATTGAACCGTTCTTCGTAGAAGTAATACGCTCCTGCATCTGTCCCATTTCCGTGGCCAATGTCGGCTGATAACCCACTGCAGAAGGCATACGTCCCAACAAGGCTGACACCTCAGAACCGGCTTGTGTAAAACGGAAAATATTGTCAATAAAGAACAAAATGTCACTCGACTTTCCATCTTTGCCACCTTGGTCACGGAAAGACTCTGCAATCGTCAAACCGGACAAAGCGACAGAAGAACGTGCACCGGGAGGCTCATTCATCTGGCCATACACAAGCGTCGCTTGTGACTTGTTCAGTTCGTCAAAATCTACTTTGGAAAGATCCCACTCGCCTTTCTCCATGCCTTCTTCGAATTCCTTTCCGTAGCGGATTACACCGGATTCGATCATCTCTCGAAGCAAGTCATTACCTTCACGAGTACGCTCACCAACGCCGGCAAACACAGAGAAACCGTTATGACCTTTGGCTATGTTGTTAATCAGCTCCATGATCAACACGGTCTTGCCCACACCAGCACCTCCGAACAAACCGATTTTACCACCTTTGGCATAAGGCTCGAGCAAGTCAATCACCTTGATACCCGTGTAGAGCACCTCACGGCTGGTTGACAAATCCTCAAACTTAGGAGGTTCACGGTGAATCGGATAAGCACCCTTACGGTCCAACTCCTTCATGCCGTCAATGGCATTGCCGGTAACATTCATCATACGTCCTTTCACCTGATCGCCTACCGGCATTGTAATAGGTTGCCCTGTGGAGACAACTTCCATACCTCTTCGCAAACCGGCCGTACTGTCCATTGCTACCGTGCGCACAGTGTCTTCACCTATGTGCTGCTGAACTTCAGCGACCAGAATTCGTCCATCAGGACGTTTGATCTCCAAAGCGTCATGGATGCGCGGTAAACGCAATTCGGCATCAATGTCCTTCCCTTCGAAAAAGACATCGATCACCGGACCAATGACCTGCGAAATATGTCCTATTAGTTGTGACATAAGCATTCTTTTGTTGTTAATAAATCAATTTTCTTTTTTGCGAGCCCAAAGATAGGAAAAAATTCAAGTGTCGCCCCAATCTAAAAGAACTATTTTTAGAAAAAATAAACATGCAAAAAATGGCATTAACGTTCATTCCTCAATGTTTCGCAGAAAGTATCCCATATAGCGCCCCGACGCCCTTATTTCTTAAAAAACCTGCCCGTCACACTCATCGGATTGGAGGCCACTTCTTCAGGAGTGCCCTGTGCAACAATCGTGCCTCCCTCCTCGCCTCCACCAGGACCGAGGTCTATCACATAATCACTGTTGGCTATCACGTCAAGGTCATGTTCTATGACGACAACGGTCGCTCCCAAATCAAGCAACTGCTGAAATACGCTGATAAGAGTCTGGGTGTCCAACGGATGTAGCCCTATCGTGGGTTCGTCAAAGATGAAAATACTGTCATCTTGCCGGTTTTCCATTTCCATCGCCAGTTTCAGTCGTTGGGCTTCCCCGCCCGAAAGGCTTGTAGTGGCCTCGCCAAGCGTGATGTACCCCAACCCTATGCGATTTAGAGCCTCAAGGCGTGACTTCAACACTTTATGACGCTTCAACACGCTTTCGGCTTCAGACACATCCATCTTCATCAAGTCCGCCATCGAATAACTAAGCCCTTCAGCCGACTCGAAACGGAAATTTTCCGCCCGCTGTGCATAACGGGCTCCGTGGCATTCCGGACATGGTATGTCCACATCCGGCAGGAACTGCACATCCAGGCTGACCACTCCCGTGCCATCACACACCGGACAGCGCAACGAGCCTGTATTGTATGAGAAATCTCCGGCTTTCACCCCGGCAGCTTTCGCCGAAGGGGTCTGAGCAAACAGCTTGCGCAAATCGTCATGCACATTGGCATACGTGGCCACCGTGGAGCGGACATTTGCCCCGATAGGGGTTGAATCTATCAGCTTCACATTCCGAATGCCCTCAGCGACCAGGCAAGTCACATGGTCCGGAAGCTTCGCCCCGCGTATCCGGGCCTGAAGGGCCGGCACGAGGCTCTCGAGGATTGTCGTCGTCTTGCCTGAACCGGACACACCCGTTATGGCGACCATGCGCCCTTTAGGAATACGTAGAGTCAACGGGCGCACCGTGTGAATCTGAGTCGTCTGCATCTCTATTACCCCCTCGGCAAACATGTCTTCCGGCAAAGTCCGCCGGCGAACCTGGTTGGCATCCTGTGCAAGCAAAAACGGCCCAATCATCGAATTTGGATTGTCTTCTATCTCCCGGACGGTGCCCTGTGCGATGATCCGGCCACCCCTGGCTCCGGCCTGCGGCCCAAGCTCGATAAGCCAATCTGCGCAACGAAGTATCTGCGCATCATGGTCAACCAACAAAACGGAGTTGCCGTCAGCTGCCAGATCTTCCATGACACCGACCAACCCCTTGATGTTGGCAGGATGCAACCCAATCGAAGGCTCATCCAACACATAGATGACTCCTGTTGTACGATTTCGGACACATCGGGCCAGCTGCATACGCTGACGCTCTCCCGTGGAAAGAGTAGAACCTGCCCGGTCGAGGCTAAGGTAAGACAAGCCCAGTTCAAGCAAACGGCGGGACGTGTCGAAGTAAGACTGGCTGATGCTCTCACACATCGGGCGCATCTCTTCCGGAAGCCATGCCGGAATACCCCTCACCCACTCGTCGAGCTGACGCAGCGTCATCTCACATGCCTGGGCCAGATTGATGCCACAGACAAGGGGAGCGAGCGCTTCACCATTAAGCCGTGTGCCGTGGCAATCCGGACAGAGGTCCTTCTTCAAGAACTTTTCGACACGCTTCATGCCTTTATCGTCCTTGACCTTCGACAACGCGTTTTCCACGGTATAAACTGCATTATAATAGGTGAAATCCATCTCGGCCGACACTTCCGACGACTTACTCTTATATATAATGTGTTTCTTCACAGCCGGCCCATGATAGACGATGTCTTTTTCTTCCGGAGTCAAATCCTTGAAAGGAACATCCGTGCGCACTCCCATGGCGCGGCAAACATCCACCATCAAGGCCCACATAAGTGAGTTCCAGGGCGCGACCGCTCCCTGGTCGATGGTCAGTGACTCGTCCGGCACGAGTGTCGACTCGTCAACTGTCATCACGGTGCCTATGCCACCGCATTTCTTGCAAGCCCCGCCTCCATTGAACGACAAGTCTTCGGCCGAAGGTGCAAAAAAATGTGCCCCGCACTCGGGGCATACAATATCTTTGCCTGCTGCCACGCGAAGTGTCGGCTTGCAATAGTGTCCATTGGGGCAGCGATGGCTCGCCAAACGGGAAAACATCAGACGCAGGCTGTTGAGCAACTCAGACCCTGTCCCGAACGTGCTACGTATGCCCGGGACACCCGGCCGCTGACGCAAGGCTATGGCCGCCGGCACATAGAGGATGTCGTCCACATCAGCCTTGGGAGCTTGCGAAATGCGCCGACGGGTGTAGGTCGACAAGGCCTCCAGATAGCGCCGTGAACCTTCGGCATAAACCACGCCGAGCGCCAGCGACGACTTCCCCGAACCGGACACGCCGGCCACTCCAACTATCTTGTTCAACGGGATGTCCACATCGATGGCTTTCAGATTGTGTACCCTTGCACCACGTATTTCTATTCTATCCGGTTTCATCTTTTTTCCTTTTTAAATTCGCACCACATGAACGGCTGTATTCCCACAAATATAAATCTGTGAGGCAGACTCTGGATACGTTCATGACAAGGCAACAAAATTAGAGAAAAAGTCAGAAAGAGGCTCTCATAAGCCGGAAGAAATCACGCCGGAAACACAGCCCTTTTCCCTAAAACGAAGATAGATTATCCACAATCAGCACTCTCGCGCCGTTCGCGGCCGGATGATTGAGGCCGTTCCTGTCCCGTCACAGCCTTGTGTCCGGCAGCCCTTAACACCGCCCGACCACGGAAAGGAGGGTAGCCGAGGACGGATAGGACTCCGTGCGCGGACGGAAAGGAAGGCCAGGCTGCCGCCCCTTCAACCCCAATCGGTTCATTAGACTTTGGAGTTAACCTCCTTCCTTTTCACTCCGATGTCGTCCGCATCTCAAGCCGCACCTCGACATCCCCGCTTCCGACAGCCTCATCCAATCCTTCGGGATCGTCTATCCGTCCCAACCGTGTGTAATTGTAACCGGAAGAAAAGGTCTCATAGAAAAGGACGACACACGACGAACCGTAGAGCATCAGGTCGCCGGCCTGAATTGTTCCCGGACGGTAAGTCTCCGTAGGCAGGCTGTCGTCCAGATAATAATACTTTTCGTTGCCGTTCAATTCACTCATCTGCATCGTCAGGGGAAGCAGGGCTGCAAAGGCCCGTGCCGCATCATTGTCCGCCAGCGTTGCGCTGAAGGACGTATCACCTATTCTAATCGTAATGTCTCTGCCCATAGGAGTTTCTTCACTGCTGCCATCCTCACTGCCGTCGCTTCCGGAACCCGGCTGCACGGAAACTTCCGCGTCCGGCAAAACCGGGTCGTCGTCCGAACAAGCCATCAGTCCCCAGCTCGAAAAGAGGATGGCAGACATCACTGCATATTGAATCCATTGTCTCATACAAACGGTGCTTTACAACCAGGAACTGTCATTTCAAATATTCCCGATAGAACTGTTCGATTTTGTCGAAAGGGATTTTCTCCAGATTGTCATATAAATCGGTATGACTCGCTCCCGGCACGATGAACAATTCCTTATTGTCACCCTTCAGTTTCTTGAAAGCATCCTCGCCGAAATAGCGTGAATGCGCTTTTTCTCCATGCACCACCAATACGGCACTGCGGATTTCATCGCTGTAAGCCAGGATAGGCATATTAACGAGCGAAAGCGAGGATGTCACATTCCAGCCCAGACCGGAGTTGATGGAACGGGGATGGAAGCCGCGCCGGGTCTTGTAATAGTCATAGTAGTCCTTCATGAATTGGGGTGCGTCGTCAGCAGGCTTGGGATTCATCACCGTGCGCTTGTACATACCGTTGCGATAATCTCGTCCGCTGGGCATTCAGTTGCTTACGCATTTCGTAGCGGGCGTCGGCATTGTCGTTGGCATCGAAGTAGCCGTTGGCCGTCCCCCGACAGATGTCATACATCGTGGAAGCCACTGTCGCCTTGATGCGCGTGTCCATAGCCGCCGCGTTGATGGCAAAGCCGCCAAAGCCACAGATACCGAGTATGCCGATACGCTCCGGGTCTACATCATCGCGGGTGGCCAGATAGTCCACCGCTGCACTGAAATCTTCCGTGTTGATGTCCGGCGAGGCCACACTGCGGGGTTGCCCGCCGCTTTCTCCGGTAAATGAGGGGTCAAAGGCAATGGTCAGAAAACCGCGCTCAGCCAATGTTTGCGCGTAAAGTCCCGATGCCTGCTCCTTTACTGCCCCAAACGGGCCACTGACTGCTATGGCCAGGAGCTTGCCTGTCGCGTTCTTGGGTTTGTACAGGTCGGCGGCGAGCGTGATGCCATACCGGTTGTGGAAGGTGATCTTGCTGTGGTCCACCTTGTCGCTCTGCGGGAACACCTTGTCCCACTCCTGTGTGAGCTCCAGCTTTTCCATCTCAAACTTCGTCGTCCGGTCGTTCTGTGCCAAGCCGGCCGCACTGAAAGCCAACAGGCCTGCGGTGAGGATTGTCTTTAGCTTCATATAGCGATACTTTTATGATTATTCCTGTATAAATGGTTTAAGTCCCTTTACGGCTTCAGCGGCAGTGATGCGCTTTCCTCCGTTATCCAAGTCGATGAGGATGTAACGGTTGTTGCCCATGCCCAACTCTTTCATGTAGGACAGCTGGCGCAATCCGTGGCGTGTCTCGATACGTTCGACCAAATCATGGTGTTCCGCTTCGGTCATGGCGTATATCAAATCCACGCAGGCCTGGTCGAGGGCAAGAATGTCGGTGGAAGACAGAATACCGACATTGGGAGTTACGACGGGAGCGGCATTCACCCCTTCACAGTCGCACGACACAGACATGTTGCGCATGACATTCACGTAAGTAATGTGTTTGCCGAAATGGTCGATGACAGACTTCGTGGATTCGGTCATACGCTCCATAAACTCTTCCTTGGCGATGTCCCACTGGTTGTCCTGCCCCGGCGTGGTGTGTATCCAGGCCTTGCCGATGCGGCCGTCAGCGCAGCCGATGCCGATGTTCTTGTTGCTGCCGCCAAAACCACCCTGCGTATGCCCTTTGAAGTGGGTCAGCACGACAAGGGAATTGTAGTTTGCCAAATGGCTTCCCACGGACATTTTCTCAAACCACTTGCCGCCTCGGACGGGCAGTGTGAGGGTGTCTTCCTCGTCCATGATGTCCACGGGGCAGAATGTCCATCCGTTCACTTCCAAAGTCTTGCGATGTTGCTCCGTCGTATATCGGTCGCCCTCATAATAGGTATTGGTTTCCACAATCTTGGCCTTCGGCAGGTCTTTTTGAAGCAGTGCTTTCACCCATTCGCGCGGGATGATGTTCGGCCCGTTCTGTTCGCCGGTGTGCAACTTCACCCCGACATTTCCTTCGATGTTTTCACTCACCTGTTCGTATGCCTTGATAAGGCCCTCCGGACTCAGATTGCGTGTGAAATAGACGATGGACTCATTGCCCGTACGTTCCTCGTATGGGATATATTTATTTCCGTCTTTCCCCGGCATGGGATTGGACTGGGCTACGGCCGTCGTTCCGGCCACAAACAAACTGGCAATCATTGTAATTACTGTACGTTTCATAATTATGTAGCACTATAAATTAAATTCTGATACAAAAGTAGTCGTTCAGCCTGCAATCCCGACTACCCGCATAACGGAGAAATATACCCGAATTACAGACATGCAACATCTTGATGCCCAAAATACAAGGGGAAACGCTATATTTGCAATCCAAACGACATAAGACCATGGACATCATAACCGCAGACACCATCCAGCAATACAACCAGTTTTTCGGCGTGAAAACCAAGCACCCGCAGGTCGGCATCATCCATTTCAATCGCTCCGAAAACCAACCGACGCACAAAATGACCTTCGGCTTCTATGCACTGTATCTGGTGAAAACAGTCGGAATCACAATGGACTATGGCAAAACCAGCTATGACTTTGACGACGGGACAGTCATTTGCCTGGCTCCCGGGCAAACCATCGGAGTCTATCGCATGCCGGGCGGCCCTGTGCCTGAAGCCGTCGGGCTGATGTTCCACCCGGACCTTTTGCATGGCACGACATTGGCTCAGAAAATGAAACAGTTTACATTCTTTTCTTATGCTTCCAATGAAGCGTTGCACCTGTCGTCGGATGAATGTGCCATCATCCAAACCTACATGGACAATATCCAACAGGAATTGGAACACCCGATTGACAAGTTTTCCCGCCAACTGTTTGTCTCAAACATCGAAGTGTTGCTCAATTACTGCATGCGTTTTTACGAACGCCAATTCGTCACCCGCGAAGAATTGAACAACGATGTCCTCACCCGCTTCGAACAGTTGCTGAACGGATATTGGGACTCCGGCGCGGCAAAACGCTACGGCTTGCCGACCGTGAAATATTTTGCAGAGCAGATATGCCTCTCGCCTAACTATTTCGGAGACTTAATCAAGTCGACCACAGGCAAAAGCGCACAAGAGCGTATCCAATCCCAAATCACGGATATGGCCAAGGAAGCGATTCTCAATGCGAACCTGAACACGAAGCAAATCGCAGAAATGCTGGGCTTCCAGTATCCGCAACATTTCCTTCGCTTCTTCAAAAAGCAAGTGGGATGCACGCCGAAAGAATATAAGATGCGCTCAGGCGGACTACCATGATTGTGCCCTGCATATTCATCCTTACCCAATCTAAATTGTCCCATAAATCTCAGGGAAAATGACTCTTTATTCAAAATATCCACAAACTCGCTCCCTACCTTTACCCAGCCTTAAGCATTCAACGTATGACAAAAAGGATTTGGGTTATCATGCTAAGTTGCTTCTGCTGGCAAATCCTGCACGGAGCGAATACAAAAGACAACGAAGTAACCGGGCTTATCGCCGATGAACGTCTGCGGCCGGTAGAATTTGCCGACGTCGCCTTGTTTCGGGCGGCAGACAGCGTGTTTGTCACAGGAAGCGTCAGCGACGCAAAAGGCCGGTTCTCGTTTTCGCCGGTCGACACAGGACAATATTATGTGACATACAGTTTCATCGGATATGAGACCGGTTGCTCGGAGACATTCACGGTCGTCAAAGGGAAAAGACTCGACTTGGGCACGTTGCGCCTGCATCTGTCGCCGGAGCAGCTGGATGAAGTAGTGGTGCAGGGCCGTCGCGCCACTTATGTGCAACGCATCGACAAACGCGTGTTTTATGCAGGCACCGACCTGATGAGCACATCCGGTTCAGCCAGCGACCTGGTGCGTAACATCCCGTCCGTACAAGTGGATGTGGAGGGAAAGGTCAGCCTGCGGGGCAGCGAAAGCGTAAACATCCTGATAGACGGCAAACCTTCCGCACTGATGACTCCCCGAATGCGTGCCAATGCGCTCCGGCAGATTCCCGCAGCTGAAATAGAACGGATAAGTGGCGGGAGGACTTCTCGTCAAAAGTGAAGATGACCATTTCCGCAGCCTCCGCAATGACTACCTGCCACAGTTCAGACACCACGCTGACGACTATCTGCAATATCTGCCGGCCGCTGTGATGCTCGGGATGAAGATAGGCGGCGTGGAAAGCCGCAGCTCATGGGGACGCATGCTGGCGTCAGACGCATTTTCCGCCTTATTGATGGGCAGCGTCGTCAATACGCTCAAACAGACCACCCACGTGACGCGCCCCGACGGCTCGAACAGCCACTCCTTCCCTTCCGGACACACCGCCACGGCCTTCATGACCGCCACCATGCTGACCAAGGAATACGGACACAAAAGTCCCTAGATAGGCATCGGCGCCTATTCTGTGGCCACAGCCACGGGACTGATGCGCATGGCAAACAACAAACATTGGCTGAGCGACGTGCTGACAGGAGCCGGCATCGGTATCTTGTCCACAGAGACGGGATATTACTTGGCAGACCTTATCTTCAAAGAAAAAGGCATCAAACACTTTGCCGATTACGGCACATTCGACCGGTGGGACAAACCGTCATTCCTCAGCCTGTATGTAGGCTTCAACATCCCTTTAAGTGGTTATGACATAGACGAGCAACATGAATTCAGCACATCGTCCGGCAGTACGGCCGGCATAGAAGGAGCTTGGTTTCTCAACCCTTATGTGGGACTAGGAAGACGCTTCACAGCTTCCAGCACATCCGTCATTGTCAACAATGAAAAAGCTGAGGCCAACACCTTTGACGCAATATCTGTATGCGGAGGCGGTTACTTCTCTTATCCGTTGTCTTCCCGCTTCTTGATAGGCAGCAAGTTGTTGGGCGGCTATGTCCACTATCCTCAATGGAAACTCAGCGACATGACCGTCCCCCGACGTGACGGATTCTGTGTCGGAAGTGGTGTCTCACTGACTTTCCGTGCGACGGAACATTATGGCATGAAGCTGTTTTTGGACTATGACCTGATGCCATCACACAGCAAAAAGAGTGGAGAATGGATGCATACGTTGGTGGCAGGTTCTTCTTTCATGATTTCTTTTTAACAGAAAAGATATAAGACCGTGGATAAGATGTATGTAACATGGAATTCGTATTTTTGCAACATCTACTTTCAAAACAAACCAGATGACTGACACCATGAAGATCAAAGCTCTCTTATTGGCATTAGCCGCCGTGGCAACACTTTCGCTGCAAGCCCAGACAAACGAACGATACATCGAAGTGACGGGAACATCGGAAATAGAAATCGTCCCCGACAAGATTCATTATATCATCGAAATTCGGGAATACTTTGAAGAAGAATTTGACGGCCACTCCAAACCTGAAGACTATCACACGAAAGTAGCCTTGCCGAAAATCGAACAGAGTCTGCGAAAGACCCTCGTCCAAGCCGGCATTCCCCAAGATGCTGTCCGCACACAGGAAATAGGCGACTATTGGAGAAGACAAGGTCAAGACTACTTGGTATCCAAGAAGTTCGACATCACACTGACGGATTTCAATCAAATCGATAAAATCATCGAACACATAGACACAAAAGGCGTCAACACCATGCATATAGGAAAATTGGAAAACAAAGACATCTTGCAATATCATCAAAAGGGAAAAATCGAAGCCCTGAAAGCAGCACGCGAAAAAGCCTCTTACCTGGTTGCGGCATTGGGCAAAAGACTAGGAGACGTGATACGCATCGAAGAAAAAGAAAGCGGCGACGCACTTTTATTTTCGCAAAGCAACGTAATGTCGTCCGATGCGGCAGCATTTGACGACTTCCGTACCATCAAGAAACATTATTCCATGCTTGTGCGCTTCGAAATCATCGACTAATTGGGAATATCCCCTCTCAACGTACCCGTCCTAAGGCAAACGAACCCGGCATTAAGGGCGTCCGACCTAGCCATAGACTCGAAGCTCGCTTACCCTGGACTCCGCCCATCCACGGACTTTAGGGCTAGAAACATTAAAAAATACAGCAACAATGAACAACCGACTAGAAACCACCCGCCTCATCCTCCGTCTCTGGCAAGAGACTGACGCACAAAGTCTCTATAACTATACCAAAGACCCCACCATCGGCTTCATGGCCGGATGGCCCTCACATACCTCCGTGGGACACAGCCTCGACGTGATACGCACTGTTTTTTCCGCCCCCGAAACCTATGCCGTAATTTTAAAAACTACGGGCGAACCCGTGGGAAGTGCAGGCATCATGTTCCATGACAGCCTGCACAGTGCTGCGATACAAGAAAATGAAGCGGAAATTGGTTATTGGATTGGCAGACCATATTGGGGGCAAGGGCTAATCCCCGAAGCTGTACGCTGCCTGCTGAGACGCTGTTTTGCCGACCTGTCCTTGTCGAGAGTATGGTGCGGCTACTATGACGGAAACAACCAGTCACGCCGTGTGATGGAAAAATGCGGACTGACGTATCACCACACAGAAACCGGCAAACAATCCCCCTTGGGAGACCTACGCACCGAACACTTCATGCAAATCACGGCTAACGAATGGAGACAGCTCGAACGGATTCAGTCTATCGCCCAGGAGCGAAGAACTGATGCCCTCATCGACCGGCTGCTCCAAGTGTGGGACGCATCTGTCCGCGCCTCTCATGATTTTCTGACAGACACAGACATCCATCATCTCACACCTTGGGTGAAAATGGCCTTAAAAGAAGTAGAAACCTTGCTCGTCGCTTATGACAACGACTCTCCCATCGGATTCATCGGCATCCAGGGACAGAAAATCGAGATGCTCTTCCTCTCCCCTTTCTGCTTCGGACAGGGCTGGGGCAAACGATTCGTCCGTCTTGCCGTCAACCGATACAAAGCCACACTTGTCGACGTAAACGAACAAAACACCCGGGCAGCAGGCTTTTACCGTCATCTCGGATTCGAGACATTCCGGCGCAACGAACTGGATGACCAAGGAAGCCCATTCCCAATCTTACGAATGAAGCTAAAAGACAATGACTAATGACCGATTTGGGTTAAACCCAAATCGGTCATTAGACTTTGGGTAGATTGTCCACTCATGTCTTGCGTATTGCTTTTCGACTTGCAGAAGGCGTAGCGGGCTACGTCGAGGCAAGGCGGGGAGCAAGACGCTGGCAGAAGTGGGCAAGATAACCGAAGAGCTTTACTTTAGTTAGAAAAAAGAACATTTGAGCGGTCTAATGACCGATTTGGGTTAAATTATAGGAAATGCCAAACTGTGTCGAAAAATGAGGCGCAACATGTTTTCCGGCAGTCTTCACCGTTATAAAACGCCCAGTCAGGCACGGTTCTGCAAACAAATCGAGTTTCGGCGACAATCTTACACGCAACTGCCCTCCGACATGCAAGTCTGGTGAAAATGAAGTACGCTGTCGTTCATCTAAAAACCCTAATCCGACTCCAGAGAAAGCATGAACACTCACAATCCGGTCATTGTCATAGCCATAAGCCAACGTCGAAAGGTCCAATAACCAATCAAGGTCTGCACTCCAACGACTGAAATGCTTACGATTTGTCCAATTTACACCGACCCGCCAAGCTGCAAACGCATCGTACCATTGTCCATAACCGGCTCTTGCATCAAAATAAAACTGATGAAGGTTTCGAATTTGCACCGATGGGCCCAAAGCGGCATACACGAAACGATGACGAGCGTCAGCATCCTTTTTATACAACGCACGATTCTGCCTTACATCATATCCCCGCATACGCAGATTGATGCCGACGGCTACATTTCCCAAAAAGCCCATCCCTCCGACATGGATGCCGGCATCCACCAAATCGGACGAATAAGCCTGCATTGAAGGCTCTACAAAAATTCCAGCCATCGCATTCAGGTGATACAATCCCTGTACCCCGACATTAACACCAGGGTAAAGATGACGCTGTTCGCTCTTTGCTCCCAAGCGAGCTCCAGCAACTCCAATCAATTCAAAACGCCGTTCCGGGTCATATCCTCCCATGAAATTTGTGAAGTTAAACAGATAGTCAATTCCCGCACTGGCCAAATTTTTCCGGTTGTCTGCCGGATAAGACTTATACTTACGAACTTCTGCAGCTAAACGCAATCCGGAACAAGCGCTCAACCACTTGCCAATACCCACGTACACCATCGGCTCTGCATAATCCGACGGATGGCGAAACACTTCAGATGTAGCCGCAGAAGATAGTCCCAAAGCACCTTGCACAAATAAATTGTCCCAGAATGACTTGTTCTCAAACAAGCCATTACCTACACGACCGTCTGTTTTCTCACGACGATAGAATGTGAATCCGGCTTCCAGCGTAGATAGCAAATCAAACTTACGAAACGAATTTCGTACCGGTTCAAAATCCCCTCCATAGAGGGCTACGCGTGGCTCTACATAGAAACTACTTTGCCGCCCAATCCGAAAATTCATCTGTAGCCCAGCTCCAATACCCGGTGACAGTTCCGTATTCACCCATTTTGAAGCAGCAAGTTCCACTCCGGCAACTCCGTTCAGCCAGAATTTCCGTCCGTCGTGATAACCTCCCATCAAATTCGTCAAATTAAACAGGTAGTCCACCTGTACGGAAGCTTCTTTCAAATTCGGAGTTTCACTCACCGGATAATATCCTAAACGTAACTTACCTCGAAAAGCCGAATAAGCATTGACCTCCTTGCCTATCGCCACACTTCCTGTCAGACCCAGATTCTCGAACGTGGTCCTCAAAGGTCTTCGTACCACAGCTCCCGTCCCGACACCAACAGATAAAAACATATTGTCATCTCCACTCTGCTGAGAATATTTGTCTTTTCCACGAACATCTCCTGAAAGCAAGCGATAAGACAATCCTACATTTACGCTGCCTGCCAATTTGTAATTGCGCCAAGAGGGCTTACCCAAAGGGGTTACTCCATTTGAATAAAATGTAACTCGGGGTTCTAAAAACACAGAAGTCAAGTTCGACAATCGAAGCGTCCCCAACAAGCCTGTATGCACCCCGCTCCCCCATCGAGAAACACCCGACTTTCGAGCATAGACAGCTTCTATTCCCAACAAAGCCGAAAGTTCAAATGGTCGCTGCAATGAATAGCCTGCCTGCTGCAAAGCTGTCAGATTCAACAAATAATCTAACTCTGCACCTATATATTTATTCTTCCCTGCACCATAATGCATCCATCCGGCCTTTGCACCGACCCGCACACCGTGGACCGGAGTCAACCAATCTCCCATCATCAATGATGCCTGCGGGGAAGGAGAAGCTCCGTCCACATTGAGCCAGTTCAGCCCGACCCCTCCCATCAGAAAAAGGTGATCTCCCAACTTTTTGTTGGAAAAAGTCTCATTCTTCAGAGGTTTCTGCAATAAATAATCGAACGCGTTTTCATATTTTCGCTGACGTGCAAGCGAATCGCCTGTTGCTTCAGTCTGAGCCATTAACTCGCGTCCTTGTCCCAGCATGGCAAGCAGACAGACACTATATAGCATGTATTTATTCATTTCCATCTTTAATCCTTTGATATATTTCATATACATCTGCATCTCCACGAGCCACATTCTCCAACTTGGGATCAAGCTCCAGCGCCTTTTTCAGGCTCTCACAAGCCATGGTAGACAGATTGCTGCGGTTGCAGCAGATAGCTTTGACATAATAGCCCCGCGCATCCAGATTCTCCATCCCAATAATAGAAGAAAGAGCCGTCTTATTATCTCCTTCATCCAGCTTAATGAGCACCTTGTTGAGCACATCAGTCTGTTCTATGAGTGCCTTGTCCTCTGCTGTCATAGCTCCGTTCATGGCATTGACAAAAGCACAAATAAGCCGTGTTTCCGGTGTCTTGCGCATTGGACTATTAGCCACGGCATAGGCATCAGCATAGCGTTGCGCTTCCAACAGTGCTATAATATGATTGATTTTTACTGCCACCGGCACATCTCCCTTATAAGAAACAAAACGTTCTAACAATGTATCATCAGCAGCTCCACGACGTATCAAAAGTACAGCCAAATCATTGGCTGCCATCATGAAATTTGGATACTCAGCCAATGCCTTGCGACAAATAGCTTCTTTCTGCCTTACGTCCATTTCCGCACGATACAATCGCCAAAATTCAAACTCTGACAATTTTTTACCTTCGGCATACAAGCGCCTTATCTCCGGGACGGTTCGGTTCCGATAGATTGAATAGGTATATTTATAGCGCGCCGTACGCAGACGGGGCAAATAGACTTCAGCGATGAGCGACTTATAACCATCGAGTGCCTGAACTCCTTTCCACTGCTTATAGTAGTCCGAAGGATATTGTCTCAAGATGGTTTCCATCCGGGAAGCTATGCTGTCATGTCCATCGCGACGGAGAGCAGGAAGCAGACTGTCCCATGGAGCAACTTCTGCATTGGAATGCACCTCTATCAAAGCACGAGTCTGCGGGCTTAGCCGACTTACGATATAATCCAACGCTACACGCATCCGCTCCCTGGCTAACGCCAGGTTACGTTCATAACCACCATCAGGCGAAGCTATACCCGTGATACTAAAAGATTGTAACGTGACACCTTCTTCCCCATCAAGCATCTTCAATTCTTCCTCCAGACGTCCCATTTCAGCCAAATTAACCGAATCATTCAAATTCAATCTACTTTGCCCAATAAGATAACGCAGGTTTATGTTCCCTTCCGTGTCCATGAATTGACGGTTCGGTCGCGGAAAATAATTAGAATCCGTTATCACTTGTGGAGACATAGACACTTTCAGGAATTTAAGCGGATTGATTGATCCACGAATATAATCCGGCAACGAATCCATCTTCCGCACTCGACTGTAGTCTTCATAGGACTTATAAATGTTCAGCGCAAACACATCTTTGGGATGCTCTACGAACACGGTATCACGATAGACCAAACCGATACGGCTCGAATCTGTCACGTGCTTGTCAGCCACAACAATATAAGGAGATAAAGGGTCATGTTCCAAATGACCGTCATACATCCGTCGCTGTGTCCAGTTATACTTTTTACCATCAAGTACCAAAGGTTTCATCCGTACAGCTTTTCCTGTACTCACATTTTCCAGTACGGGTTGGAAAATAAAACGATAATTTCCGCGAAACAGTCTTTTGGGAAGCGTGATAGGCAATTCATAAGGCATCAAGTTACCCTGTACCTTAGGCGGCACTTTACCAATACTTTCGTTCACATAACGCGCACTTACCGTCACCTCTTCCACGACCGCATTAGGAAGCAACTGTATGATAACATTCTTTCCTTGCGAGGAAGCTATACGCTGACTTTGATAGCCTATGTAGGAAAACTCCACAGAATCGGCATCTGTACGCATATCGAAATGCCCCTGCATGTCTGTTACGCCAAGCCAGCGTCCTCCCACCTCTTTAATGTTTGCATTCGGCAAATTGCCTGCGTCATCAAGCACATATCCATTGATACGATACGTCTGAGCTGTCGCCACTGTCGTACCCATACACGCAAGGGCAACCCAGAACCATTTATTTTGTAATCTCATTCTTATACGATAACATTTAAGAACACAACCTATTTCACAAATTCCGGATAGACATCCTTTATAAATGTTTATTTCGGAATCCTGATAGCTACGCCCGTCTTATAAGATATATGATAAAGTCACTCCCACTCGCATAGGCACTATCGCCCAACCTGTATGATTGGCCTTTTCGGGTTGCTCATTTCGATAATTCTTTTCTCTGAAATGCACCATCCCCACTCCTACACTGGTTTCCAAATTCCATCGCCTGCTCAGCACAAAAGCATATCCATAAACGCAACCAGCTCCCACGGCATCACCATGATGACGCTTTTCTTCGAATTGAAAATGATAGTTTGTAAACAAGCCTGCAATACCTACAAAATGACGTGCCATAGGACGCTCCAACCAATAACGCAATTCTGGTTCTACTCCTGCAAAATGCAATTTATAATCCTTGATAGATGTCACACTCCCTGCCACACTTACATCGGCCGTCAATTTAGGGGTCAACCGGGCTTCAAGCTCTACATTGGGAGTCAGGGCAGCCCAATAAAGCAAATTGGTCTTCAGTGCAATACGTTGAGCCCAGCAACTACCTGCGGAAAGGATGACTACAAGCATCATGCAATGTAATCGCTTCTTCATAATCGTACGATAATTATCTTTTTATTCTTTAATGTGAATGCCGCAAATCATCAATTCAGATAAAATAAAATCATGCATTTCATCCAATCAATCAAATGCGGGTGCTCTTTAATATAAAATTTCCGGTAAAGATAGATAAACTCATGTTTATTCTTTCTTTACCGGCATTATAATCAAATAAAAAATACTATCAACAGTTAAAGCACTTCCCAATAAACTGATTTACAGATAGTATATATTTTCTCATCACGTAAGTTATTCCATATCCACAGGCATCACTCCTTTTTAGTTTTAGGACTCTGTATCATTCACCAAACAATCGTTATACTTCCCTATAACTATTCAGCGAACCTATGTCATGGCGTTTGCCCGGCATCACCCAAGCATGCATCGGGGCACGTTCGCACAGATAGTGAGCCAAGTTGCCTGGAGCATCCTTCCCACAACCGTGGTTTAAACCCAAATAGGTCATTAGACTTTGGGTAGATTGTCCATTTATGTCTTGCGGGTTGCTTTTCGGCTTACTGAAGGCGTAGCGGGCTACGTCAAGGTAAGCTGGGAAGCAAGACGCCGGCAGAAGTGGGCAAGATGCCCGAAGAGCTTTGCTTTATTAGGAAAAAGAATCTTTGAGCGATCTAATGACCAATTTGGGTTTAATTCTTGTGACTTACTTAATAAAAAAATAAATTATATCTTTGTATGATTATGGAATCTTTATTTCAAGCCTATCGCACGTTTTTCGGCAGGGGCGACGCATTGTACCGTCTGTTTTCTCCTTACCGCATCTGTCCGTTGGGGGCACACGTGGACCATCAGCACGGGCTGGTGACCGGTTTTGCCTTTGACAAGGGCATTGAGTTTCTGTTTTCCGCCACGGATACGGGCAAGGTGGAAATGTGTTCGCTGTCTTTCGAGGGTTTGACGACCTTCAATGTGCAGCGTCCTGTGGAAGAGAAGCAGAATAACTGGGGTGATTACCTGCGTGGGGCGACCTGGGCCTTGCAGCAGGACTTCTCGCTGAAGAGTGGCGTGAAGGGTGTGGTGCAGGGGTCGATGCCCATCGGTGGGGTCTCTTCGTCGGCTGCCCTGCTTTGCGGGTTCGTGATGGCGCTGGCCAAAGTGAACCATCTGGAGCTGGACAAGATGCAGGTCATCCATTATGCATCGGAGGCAGAACGTGAATATGTGGGGCTGCGCAACGGTATCCTGGACCAGGCATGCGTGGTGCTCTGTGAATCGGACAAGCTGCTTTACATGGATACCTTGACATCTGAATATAAGTTGCTTCCCTTTGGTGACGGTTCGCAGGCTTTGCCCTTTGAAATCGGCGTGTTCTTCAGCGGCGTGACTCGCAAGCTGACAGGAACGGACTACAATTTGCGTGTGTCAGAATGTAAAACGGCAGCCTGGATTGTGGAAGCTTACGAGAACCGCGCTTTGAAGGAACTGGAGCACACCCGGCTGCGTGATGTGACAGAAGATGAGTTTTTGCGCCACGAGTCGGTCATGCCGGAACGCTTTGCCCGTCGTGCCCGCCATTTCTTCACAGAGTGCGACCGTGTACAGGCCGGCGTGGAAGCCTGGACGCGTGGCGACATCCGTGCATTCGGGCAGTTGATATTCGAGAGTTGTGAAAGCTCCATCCACAACTACGAATGCGGGTCTCCGGAACTGATAGCACTGTATGAGATTATGCGTGAGACGGACGGCATTTATGGCGGTCGTTTCAGCGGAGCGGGTTTCAAAGGTGCGTGCATCGCGCTGGTCGACCCGGAGAAAAGAGAATCCATCGAGCGTCATGTGCGCGAGGAATACCTGAAACGCTTTCCGCAATATCGGGAGACGATGGAAATTTTCTTTTGCCATCCCAGCAACGGCTCCGATTTCCTGTAAAGTGGGAGAGGGGTGCAACGGTGTTGAATATGCGGCAATTTCTTTGACGCGGATGACGCTGATAACGCTGATTTATAATTCGAAAGATTCGGAAATGTTCATTATCATGACAAAAAATAATCCGCGTTTTCCGCGTCATCCGCGTCGAAAGAATGAATGCCCCATGGTATAAACCAACTATGAACATTTACTTATTATAAAGGAAATAGAAAGACAGACAAAATGAAGAATGTAGTAATAGCAGCCGGTTATGCCACCCGGCTTTACCCTTTGACCGAGAACTTTCCGAAACCGCTGTTGCGTGTGGGCGGCAGCACGATTCTTGGTCGGTTGATGTCCGACATAGATCCGATAGCTGAGATAGACGAGCACATCATTGTGACCAATCATAAGTTTGTCGGGCATTTCGAACAGTGGGTATCGACCATGCAGTTAACGAAGCCTGTCCGTGTCCTGGATGACGGGACAATGACAAATGAGACCCGTCTGGGTGCAGTGTGCGATCTTTTGCTGGCCATCGACCGTTGTCGCCTTGACGACGATTTGCTGGTCATAGCCGCCGACAACATCCTCGACTTCTCGCTGTGTGGTTTTGTCGAATATTTCAAGGAGAAGAACGCATCGCTCATCATGTGTCATGAAGAGCCGGAATTGGCCCGTCTGCAACGCACGGGAGTGATAGCCGTGGATGCCGATATGCGTGTGCTGGAGATGCAGGAGAAGCCGGAGCATCCCGTGTCCCATTGGGCAGTGCCTCCTTTTTATTTATACAGCAAAGCCGACTTGCCACTCATCAGGGACTGCCAGAATCACGGTTGCGGGAAAGATGCCCCGGGCAATCTGGCTCATTACCTGTGTGAACGTGTCCCCATGTATGCCTGGGTAATGCCCGGCAAGCGTTATGACATTGGTTCGCTTGACAGTTATGAGGAAGCCAAGCGGTTGTTTGGAGAGTGAGAATGTCGCATACGGAGACACTGAGGCATGATGCCGGCAAACCTCCAACCCAATTTGTAGGGACGCTCGGTCGGAGCGTCCGCATGCCGTCCAGAACGGCTAAGCCTTGCACGCAAAGGCATCTCCCGGACGCTCCGACCGAGCGTCCCTACAAGTTTTATTGTAAATGAATATCCGCAAACATCTCATGTAGGGGCGGGGTTAGCCCGCCCGTATGCATCCACGTGGATGTTTTCGAGCAGGCAACCCCTGCCCCTACATGGCATTGGGTAGAATGCGGATGTTCATAAAAAAAACAATACCCGTCTCTGAATGAGGCGGGTATTATTTTATGAAGTTGTCCCTCTGTGATAACTATCTTGAACTTGTGTCAGGGGTTCTTATAGTAAAAAGGGAGAATGATTCTTTTATTTCTTGAAGAAATCTTGAACTTTTTCGTTCGGAACCATTTGTTCATCAAAAATGTAAGCACCGGTTTTCGGCGATTTCACCATTTTGATAACTTTGGTGTAAGAACGTCCTTCTTTACCTGTTTGTAAGGTTGCTACTGTTTTCTTTGCCATAGGGTTCTATTATTTAATTTCTTTGTGAACTGTTACTCTCTTCAAGATCGGGTTGTATTTCTTCAGTTCCAATCTTTCAGGTGTGTTTTTTCTGTTTTTCGTAGTGATGTAGCGAGAAGTTCCCGGCATTCCACTAGCTTTGTGTTCTGTACATTCGAGGATGACCTGTACTCTATTACCTTTTGCTTTCTTTGCCATAATCTTAGATCTCCCTTAATTTTAGCCGATTACTTTAATGGTTTTCCAATCACAATAACCTTTGGCTACAGCTTCGTTCAAAGCGGCATCCAAACCTTTCTTATTAATAAGACGAAGACCAGCAGCACAAATGTTCAAGCTAATCCAGCAGTCTTGTTCTACATAGTAGAATTTTTTAGTAAACAAGTTCACATCAAAAGTACGTTTAGTTCTTCTCTTT
>ERZ827088.378-NODE-378-length-68227-cov-4.072038_pt1 | contig 68227 bp, 64 predicted proteins | sample MGYA00519922_ERZ827088 | MGnify/ENA primary metagenome ERZ827088 (study PRJEB31778, sample SAMEA3449254) | human gut metagenome | biome: human gut; feature: human-associated habitat; material: faeces | place: United Kingdom | collected 2010/2012 ... | reverse complement strand
CCTGCATCGTCTTGGTATCCAGGCCTTCGAGCCGATTCTGGTAGAAGGTAAGGCTATCAAGCTGCATCCGCTGGTTTGTACCGCGTTCAACGCGGACTTCGACGGAGACCAGATGGCAGTGCACCTTCCCCTGTCCGTAGAGGCGCAGGCGGAGTGCCGTTTCCTGCTGCTCTCCCCGAACAACCTGCTGAAGCCGTCTGACGGCGGTCCCGTAGCCGTACCGTCCCAGGATATGGTCCTTGGTATCTATTACCTGACCCAGGAGCGTCCGGGAAGCGAAGGCGAAGGCAAGTTCTTCAAGAACCTGAACGAAGCCATCCTGGCTTATGAGAATAAAGTCATCCGTCTGCAGTCCAGAATCAAGGTCCGCGTAACCAGAACCCTGGCTGACGGAACCGAGATGACCGGTATCGTAGAGTCCACGCTGGGCCGTTTCCTCTTCAACGAGATTCTACCGCAGGATCTGGGCTTTGTAGATCGTACTGTTCCGGGCAATGAGCTGGTACTGGAGGTTGATTTCCACGTAGGCAAGAAGGGTCTGAAGCAGATTCTGGAGAAGGTTATCAATACCCACGGAGCCACCAGAACCGCAGAGGTACTGGACGATATCAAGGCGATGGGATACAAGTATTCCACCCGTGCGGCTATGACCGTATCCATTTCCGATATGACCGTGCCGCCTGAGAAGCCGGAGCTGATCAAGAAGGCACAGGATACCGTAGATAAGATTACACGTAACTACAAACGTGGTTTGATTACCGAGGAAGAGCGTTATAAGGAAGTTGTTGAAACCTGGAAGGACACCGACGCTATCCTGACCAAGGCACTGCTGGACGGTCTGGATCGTTACAACAACATCTACATGATGGCTGACTCCGGAGCCCGTGGTTCCGATAAGCAGATCAAACAGCTGGCCGGTATGCGTGGACTGATGGCGGATACCACCGGTCACACCATCGAGCTTCCTATCAAGTCTAACTTCCGTGAGGGTCTGGACGTTCTGGAGTACTTCATGTCAGCGCATGGAGCTCGAAAGGGTATGTCCGATACCGCTCTGCGTACCGCGGACTCCGGTTACCTGACCCGTCGAATGGTAGACGTATCTCAGGATTTGATTGTCCGTGAGGTTGACTGCTGCGAGGGCAAGGGTGAAATCCCGGGCATGGTAGTAAAGGCCTTTATGGACGGCAAGGAAGAGATCGAGAGCCTGCAGGATCGTATTACCGGACGTTTTGCGTGCGAGACGGTATACGACAAGGACGGCAACGTACTCGTTAAGGCAAATCATATGATTACCCCGAGACGTGCAGCCGCTATTATGAAAAATGGCGTGGATAAGGACGGCAACCCCATTGACAGCCTGAAGATCCGTACCATTCTGACCTGTAAATCACACATCGGTGTGTGCGCGAAGTGCTACGGCGCGAACATGGCAACCGGCGAAGCTGTACAGGTAGGTGAGGCAGTTGGTATCATCGCTGCTCAGTCTATCGGTGAGCCGGGTACACAGCTGACCATGAGAACCTTCCACAGCGGCGGTGTCGCAGGTGGAGATATCACACAGGGTCTTCCCCGTGTCGAGGAGCTTTTTGAGGCCAGAAAGCCGAAGGGACTTGCAATCATCACGGAGATTGCCGGAACCGTTACCATTCTGGATACCAAGAAGAAGCGCGAGATTCAGGTGACAGGCGAGGACGGCGAGTCCAAGGTATACCTGATTCCCTACGGCTCCCGTATCAAGGTACAGGACGGCCAGGTACTGGAGGCCGGCGACGAGCTGACGGAAGGTAGCGTGAACCCCCACGATATCCTGAAGATCAAAGGCGTACGTGCCGTACAGGATTACATGATCCGCGAGGTTCAGCGTGTATATCGTCTGCAGGGTGTAGAAATTGCCGACAAGCATATCGAGATGCTGGTACACCAGATGCTGAAGAAGATTCGTATCGAGGACAACGGAGATTCCGATTTCCTGCCGGGTACTCTGGTAGATATTCTGGAGTTCGAGGACGCCAACGAGCGTCTGCTCGCAGAGGGCAAGCAGCCCGCAGAAGGAAAGCAGATTATGCTTGGTATCACCAAGGCATCTCTGGCTACCAACTCCTTCCTGTCCGCTGCATCCTTCCAGGAGACCACCAAGGTTCTGACCGAGGCTGCTATCAAGGGTAAGGTTGACCCGCTGATCGGTCTGAAGGAGAATGTACTGATCGGTAAGCTGATTCCTGCCGGAACCGGTATGAAGCGTTATCAGAATGTAAAACTGGATACCGATATGGACGAAGAGGCTGAGCTGGACTTCGACGAGGACATCGATCTGGATGAAAGTCTGGAACTGACTGAGGACGGAGCTGAGGATGAGGCTGCTGTAGAGGCAGAGGAGACCGAGGAGCCGGTTGAGGTATAAATTACGAAGAAATAATAGAAAACTGCTGTTTCACGAAAGTGTGGGACAGCAGTTTTTTTATGTCTTCTTCCTTGACAGAAGGAAAAGATGTGCTATAATTTTATCTTGGTTAGAAACTACTAACTAGAATGAGAAAAATCGGAAGGTAGCCTATGCCATTAAACTTAGCAGATAAGAATAAAAAATATACCATTCTTCGCATCGCAGGAAATGAGCGGGAGGCACGCAGGCTGGAGAGTCTGGGCTTTGTGCCGGGCTCTGAAATCACCATTCTGTCGGTGATAGACGGAAACTTCCTGGTGTCTGTGAAGGGAACGCGCATCGGAATCGGCTGCGAATATGCCAAGCGGATTCTGGTGATTTAGAGGAGAACAGATAAAGCAGGTGAGATATATGACGACAAACAAACGATATTCCAGAATTTTACTAATGACTATGTGCGTAATTATGTGTATTCTGATTGCCATTCAGATCTATATGACTTCGTACGTACTGTGGGGCGAATCCGGTATCTGGCCGCGGACCCTGAGCTGTCTGGCGCTGGTGCTGGAGATTATCACACTGTCCATCTATTTTGCCAGCTCCCGGATCAGTTCAGATGTGGGCAATATGGTATTTACAGATGTGACGGGGATCAAGAATAAACTGGCCTATCAGGATCGTATCATTCGCATCAACGAGGGACGGGATATCTTCTCTATCGGTGTAATCATGTTTGATCTGAACAATCTGAAGACGGTTAATGATACTTTGGGCCATGAGATGGGCGATCACTATATTGAGGCATTTTCAGCAATTCTGTCGAAGGTGCAGAACGAGCGAATCAACGCTTACCGGATAGGCGGCGATGAGTTTGCGGTGATACTGGAGCAGACCAATGCGGTGGAGGTACATCACATTCTGGACTGGATGGACGCGACGATAGCGGAATACAATCAGAAGCATGATATTGCTATTTCCTATGCAAGAGGTTATGAAATCAGCACCAGCGATCATTACTATCTGATGGAGGAGCTGACCCGGCGGGCAGACAGTCAGATGTATCAGAATAAGCAGATCGTGAAAGAAAAACTGGGAATGGGAAGCAGATAAATTGAAGGCATTATTATTACTAATCACAGTACTCCTGCTGGCAGTGGGCATCTTACAGCATCTTATCATTCGGCAGGACAGGAAGAGACGGCATCGCATGGGTCATGATGAGCTGACCGGCATTTGTAATTGGGAGCATTTGGTACAGAAGGCAGAGTTGCTCAATAAAAGCGACTGGCCTCGCTACGTGATTTACTCAGACATCGGTGGTTTTAAGCTGATCAATGAAGTGTTTGGCCGGGAAAAGGGCAATGAAATCCTGCGGCGGCAGGCAGAGCTGATCAAGAGGTTCGTAAGGGAGGGAGATATCTACGGGCGGAGCGGCGAGGATCATTTCGTCGTCATTGTGGAGCAGGCTCATTTTCGTGAGGAATATCTGGAGGAATGCCGCCGGGAAATGCAGAAGGTGCTGGATAATCCGGCCTATCAGGTTCAGGTGTATTTTGGCATCTATAAGGCAGAGCATTTCCATGAACCGCTGGCGTCCATGTGCGACAAGGCTTCTCTGGCGATTCAGTCCATCAAAGGCGATCTGGAGCGCTTCGTCGCCTATTATGATGATTCTATGATGGAAAATGCGGTCAAAAGCAAGGCTGTCATAGACGAATTTGACGTGGCATTGGAAAATGGCGAATTTCAGATGTATCTGCAGCCCCAGATCATAGCCGGCTCCGGAAAACTCCACGGCGCGGAGGCCCTGGTGCGGCGGATTCGGCCGGATGGCCAGGTGATTCCACCCATGGAATTTATTCCGGTCTATGAGAAAACGGGTCTGATATACCGTCTGGATCTTTATATCTGGGAGCAGGCGGCAAAGAAGCTGAGCGAATGGAAACAGGACGGCGTCGAGCTAAACATTTCCGTCAATATCTCCCCGCGGGATTTTTATTATGTGGATATCTATAATACCTTTATGAATCTGGTGGGGAAATATGAGATTGCGCCGGAGCACTTGAATATCGAGATAACGGAAACGGCAATCATGTCGGATGTACCGAATCTGCGCTCCGATCTGGAGCGGCTGCAGGCGGCCGGGTTTATCGTGGAAATCGATGATTTTGGAAGCGGTTATTCTTCTCTGAATACGCTGAAGGATATCAATGTGGATACATTGAAAATCGACATGGGCTTTCTGCGGGAGAGTGAAAACCATGAAAAAGGCCGGATCATTCTCAACTCCGTGGTGCGGATGGCCAAGGAGCTGGGAATGCCGGTCATTACCGAAGGCGTGGAAACCCGAGAGCAGGTGCATGACCTGACCCATATGGGCTGCGACACCTTTCAGGGATATTATTTCTCAAAGCCGGTGGATGTGGAGACGTTTGAAAGACGGTATCTGCACAGGGAAGGATGAGCCACATAGAGCTCACCGGTCACGCCGATGACGGCGATCAGGATACCCGCCATAAATACCGGATTGCATACGTCTACGCCAAACAGGATGGAGGACGCATTTGCTGTCATAATTCCTGCGAAAATAATCAGATACATGATTTTTTGAAGAATTGCTTTTGTTTTCATAATAAACACCTCTCTATACCTGCAAGTATAGGAGGTGTTTGTTAGGTTTCCGGCATCTTTGGGTAAAGTCTTTGTAAAGCTTCGGAAAAGATTTATCGACCGAGGATCAGGGCGAAATAGCCCCAGTCCCAGAGGGGATCTTCAAAGCTGTTTTCCAGGTATTCGAAAATGTCTTCTTCATTGTAGCCGGTCATACGGTTCAGGATGACGATGTAGCTTCGGACTGTCTCGTAGGAAAGTGGCTGCCTGCCGCCCTGAAGCCAGGCCAGGAACAGGCTGTGGCGGATGACGGCATAGGTCAGGACGATCCATTCCAGATGGAGAAGCAGTGTCGTGAGCGTGAGGTCGCTGCCGGGGAGCAGGAAACCGGAGTAGAGCTCATTTTCCAGGTAATGGAATAATAAGGGGCGCCAGACGGTGAAATCCTGTCGGAATGCGTCCCAGTCACGGAGCAGTTCTTCTTCGTCGCAGCCTTTGGAAAGTTCCTCTGCCAGCCGGATAATCGGTTCCAGATAGCCGGAATACAGGCCTTCCTTACGGTAATTCACGGCTAGATCCTGTAAAAGCTCGTTGCACTCGTCCAGGGTGTCCAGGGGCGGCAGATCGATATTGGAGATGGCGTCGCGGAGTTGTGCGCGGGAACTATCGGAAAAGTATTCGGTGATATGGGCGTCGTCCAGAGTATCAATCCGGTTCAGTTCCTGAAGGATATAGGAGAGCTCCAGCAGGGCTTGCTCCAGGGTATCCTTTTCCGGCGCCCGGTGGCTTAAGTCCAGCAGACGGATGCTCTCTGAACGCAGACGGAACAGAAGTCGGGTTCGTTCGGAGGGCAGATCTTCCGGCATCGGCTCCGGAAAGGTAAGCCCATCCATTTCCCGCCAGATATCCAACACCGCCGGACAGGCAGCCATCAGGCTCTCCTCTTCATGGGTGCGGAACTTCAGAATCTCCCGGGGAAAATCCTGGCAGGTCCTGGAAAGTACTGTGTCATCATAGGTGCATACAAGTTTACATAACTTGCCTGAATTTAAAAACGGACATTTGTGTTCCGGGGTCAGTCCGATGACCCGTTCGCCGTCTTTGTGTATAGTATAAGCATTCAGATTTTTCTTCTGTTCCTCCACATCAGCCGGGGGAGCCAGCTTCTTCCAGCGCCTGGCGGTGTCGTCATCCACAGCGATTTTCCATTCCTGACAGCAGGTAATGGGACAGGCTCCGGCGATGCAGGTAAAATGTTCATAGTAATCAGGACATAATCGTTTCATAGAAAATTCTCCCAGATAAATGGATGGCTCACCGGTTCCTTCCGGCAAAACTCAGGATCAATGCTATCATAAACAGAAAGTGAATACAAGCAGTTCCTGAGCAGATAGAGGCTGCATCGAAGCGTGAGATGATGAACGTCAGTTTTTCTGTGAATGAGATATTGCATTTCCCGAAAAATCTGTGTAACATAACAGATAAGAAGGGCTTTAAGAAAAGACAGAAAAGCAACGGGAGAGATAAAAGTGAAAAAGAATAAATACGAAATCGACATGTGCAACGGCACCCTGATGGACAAGCTGATCGTGTTCGCGGTGCCGCTGATGATTTCCGGTGTGCTGCAGCTGATGTTCAATGCGGTGGATATTATCGTGGTGGGGCAGTACAGCGGAAGCCAGTCTCTGGCGGCGGTGGGCTCCACGACAGCCCTGATCAATATCTTTACGAATCTGTTTATCGGTATTTCTATGGGCGTCAATGTACTGGCGGCCCGGTTTTACGCAGCAGGCCAGGATCAGCAGATGTCTGAGACCGTTCATACGGCAATTCTGGTGGCGCTGATCAGCGGCGTGATCATGACCTTTGTGGGAGTGGGGATGGCCCGGTGGGCGCTGGAAGTGATGGCGACGCCTGATGATGTGATTGATTTATCTACGCTCTACATGCGGATTTATTTTCTGGGCATGCCATTTTTCATGCTGTATAACTATGGAGCGGCGATTCTGCGTGCGGTGGGTGATACCAGACGGCCGCTGCTCTTCCTGATCGTGGCGGGTATCACTAATGCGATGCTGAATGTGATTCTTGTGGTAAAATTCCATATGGCCGTGGAAGGCGTGGCGATTGCCACCGTAGTGTCGCAGCTTATCTCCTGTATTCTGGTGCTGCGCTGCCTGTATCAATCAGAGAGCAGTTATCAGCTGCGGTTTTCGAAGCTACGGGTCAATGTGTCTTATCTGAGTCAGATTTTCCAGGTGGGTATCCCGGCGGGCATCCAGAGCGTGGTCATTAATTTCTCCAACGCCATGCTCCAGTCCTCGGTAAACTCCTTCGGATCCACAGCCATGGCGGGCTACACAGCGGCCAACAACCTGCTGGGCTTCCTCTACGCGTCGGTGAATTCCGTCACTCAGGCCTGTATGAGTTTCACCAGCCAGAATTATGGCGTGGGGAAATTTAAACGGATGGATCGGGTGCTGATAGACTGCGCGCTTATCTCAGTGGTGTTCGCGGGAACACTGGGAACGATTTTCTATGTGTTCGGATCGGAGATTCTGCAGATTTATACAAAGGATCCGGAAGTTATCAAAGCGGGAATGGAAATTATTTCCATTACAACGATTCCCTATTTTCTGTGCGGCATCATGGATCTGTTCCCGGGCGCCATGCGCGGCATGGGACGGTCGGGTGTGCCGATGATTTTGTCGATTATCGGAACGGTGGGAACCAGAATCGTCTGGATCTACGGGATCTTTCCGCTGCATCGGTCCTTGTTCGTACTATTTATTTCCTATCCGGGATCCTGGCTGATTACGATTGCCATGCAGGTGATCTGCTTCTTTATCGTGCGAAAACAGGAGCGGGAGCGTTATATGTAAGATGGACAAGACGGATTTTATCGTAAATACTGGATAGAAGTTACAGGGAAAATAAAAGGGAAAAAGAGGAAACGATCATGTTATTGGTGAAAAATGCAGAGGTCTATGCTCCGGAATATCTCGGGAAAAAGGATGTGTTGATCTGTGGCAGAAGGATTGAACAGATTCAGGATACGATCGGAGCACTCCCGGTGGAGTGCCGGGTGTTGGATGCGGCAGGCAAGCTTCTTACGCCGGGACTTATCGATCAGCATGTCCACATTACAGGAGGCGGAGGAGAAGGAAGCTTCCATACGCGGACGCCGGAGCTTCAGCTTTCAGAGCTGGTGAAGAACGGTATCACAACGGTGGTAGGACTTCTGGGTACCGATGGAATCACAAGGAGTGTGGATAATCTCTATGCGAAAACAAGAGCTCTCTGTGAAGAGGGCGTGAGCGCCTATATGCTGACAGGCTCTTACGGATATCCGAGTCCGACGATTACGGGAGAAATCGAACGGGATATCGTATTTGTGAAAGAGGTGCTCGGTGTAAAACTGGCGATTTCTGATCACAGGGCGCCGAATGTGACAGAAGATGAACTGATTCAGATTGCAAGTAAGGCCAGGGTGGCCGGTATGCTCAGTGGCAAGCCGGGCATGGTGACGCTGCATATGGGTGACGACAAGGCGGGATTGAAGCCGGTATTCCGGGCACTCAGGGAAAGCTCCGTTCCGGTTCGGATCTTCCGCCCTACTCATGTAAACCGCAATGACGCACTGTTGGAGGAAGGCTATCAGCTTCTGGAGGAAGGCGGTTATGTGGATCTGACCTGCTGTATGCATACGACTCCGGGTGACTGTATTCTGGAGGCAAAGAAGCGCGGACTTCCCACAGAGCATATCACCATCAGCTCTGACGGGCACGGAAGCTGGTCCAACTATGCGGAGGATGGTACACTTCTGGAGATTGGTGTATCCGGCGTGGACGCAATTCGAAAAGAGATTTTGTATATGGTGAAGACGCTTGGAATGCCATTGGAGGAGGCGCTTCCCTATGCTACCAGCCAGGTGGCGGAAGGACTGGATCTGCTGCCGGAGAAGGGCGTAATTCGACCGGGCGCGGACGCGGATATTCTGCTTTGGGAACCGGATTTGACGCTGGATACCTTTGTGGCAGGCGGCAAGATCTTTATGAAAGACGGAAAAGTTGTAAAAAAAGGAACCTATGAATAGGTGAAGGAAGGCAGAAAGAGAGCCGTCGCAGCGGTGGTGGCAGGCCTTATTACTCTGCTGCTCTTCACTCTGAATCCGTCTGTGAAGGCACTGGCTATGGGCTTCCAGGGCGCGCTGGGAACGGACTTTATGGTACCGTCCTATCTGGCAGTTTCCTATATCCGGGATTTCCTGGAAGAAATGAAACACATGGAGCTGTAAAAGCGAAAAAAGAGAAGGTTTTTAAGGAAGGGGGTTGTATACCCCCTTCTTTGATGTTATACTCACAAAGGAAACAAAATGAATTCTAATTTTCAGGAGGTGAATTTCATGGACAGTTGCGATAGTACGGGACGAAGTAGAAAGTACGGTGCGAACAGGACAGGCAAAAACGTGCAGCTGTGCGTGAAGATTCCCTTAGGAATCATAAAATAGCTGCATGCTTTTGCGTGTCATGGCTGGCTTATATGAGCATTTGATTCACACCGTATTCAGAAAGATCCGGACTTCACAGCGTGTAACCGTTAAGTCTGCTTTGGAAAATCTGAAGCGGTGTTTTTTTGCGGGCATTTTTCGGAAAATTCCAGTGGAAGGTTCTGGAAAAATGCGGCTCAAATGGAGGTAGGCTATGACAAAGTATGTAGAGGAACTGATTGCGATCATCCGGGGAAATCTGTCCCGGGAGGAGCTGATTGACCGGCTCTTCGATTACCATGATAACGATATTGCGGAGGCTCTGGAGCTTCTGACGCCGGAGGAGAGAAAGCGCCTGTACTCAGCTCTGGGCGCGGAGCGGGTAGCGGAGATTTTCGCTTACCTGGACGACGGCGATATTTATCTGAAGGAGCTGTCCTTAAAGCAGCAGGCGAAAGTCATTTCCGAGATGGATTCCGACGACGCGGTGGACATCCTGGAGGAAGTGGACGACGATACAAAGTGTAAAATTCTGGGGATGCTGGACAAAGAGGCCAGCGAGGACGTCCGGCTTCTGTTGTCCTACGACGAGGATGAGATCGGTAGTTATATGACCACCAATTTTATCCTGATTCACAACGATCTGACCGTCCGGGAGGCCATGCGGGAGCTGGTGCGTCAGGCCGGAGAAAATGATAACATTTCCACGATCTATGTGGTGGATCGGCAGGAGCAGTACTACGGAGCCATCGAGCTGCAGGATCTGATCATCGCAAGAGAGCATGTGGAGCTGGAAGATCTGATCAGCCGTTCCTATCCGTTCGTCATGGACCATGAGAAAATCAGTGACTGCATTGAGAAAATCAAGGACTACGCCGAGGATTCTATTCCCGTATTGTTGGAGGATCGGAGCATCGGCGGTATCATCACAGCCCAGGATATTGTAGAGGTGGTAGACGACGAGATGGGCGACGATTACGCGAAGCTGGCTGGTCTGACTGCCGAGGAGGACTTAAACGAGACCACAGGCGAGAGCATCCGTAAAAGACTGCCCTGGCTGGTGATTCTGCTGTTCCTCGGCATGGTGGTGTCCGCTGTGGTGGGCGTCTTTGAGTCCGTGGTAGCGGTGCTCCCCATCGTCATGTGCTTCCAGTCCCTGATTCTGGACATGGCCGGTAATGTGGGCACCCAGTCCCTGGCGGTAACCATCCGGGTGCTGATGGATGAGAACCTGACCACCGGACAGAAGGTGAAGCTTATGTTCAAGGAGATGAAGATCGGCTTCTTCAACGGCGCGATTCTGGCGGTGATGGCCCTGGTATTCCTGGGCGCGTACATCCACCTGTTCAAAGGTTTCACCCTGGGCTATTCTCTGATGATTTCCGCCTGTGTGGGCGTGTCCCTGGTGGGCGCCATGGTGGTGTCCAGCCTGGTGGGCACTCTGACCCCGATTTTCTTCAAGAAAGTGGGAGTGGATCCGGCAGTGGCTTCCGGCCCGCTGATTACGACCATCAACGATCTGGTGGCCATCGTGGTGTATTACGGACTGGTGGCGGTGGTGCTGATTGATATGTTCCATCTGGCGTAAAAGAGAGAAAGAAAAGATCTTGTCGTATGGATACGATAAGGTCTTTTTTTGCTTGACAGAAGAAAAGCCCGGGTGTACGGTACAAATATCAGTGATATATCACTGATATTCCAAAACAACAGGCAGACTTAAGATACAGGAGGCTCATTATGGCGAAACGGCAGTCTATGACAGAAAAGGTCCTCGAAGCCTTGCGGGAGGATATCATCAACTGGGTTTATGAGGAAAATGATATGATTACCGAGGCGGAGATTTCAGAAAAGTTCGGCGTCAGCAAGACGCCGTCCCGGGAGGCGCTGAATTACCTCTGTATGGAGGGATTCCTGGACAAGATTCCCAACAAGGGCTATCTGGTCAGAGGGCTTTCAGTGGCGGAGCTGCAGAGCCTGTTTCAGTTCCGCGGAATCCTGGAAAAGGCCTCCGCAGAGCTGGCGATCCAGTACGCGGGGAAAGAGGAGCTGGCACACCTGGAGGCGGAGGTACATAAGCAGATAGCGGCCATGAAGGAGGGCACCTACCGGCAGTACAGCGACATGAATATGCAGTTTCATATGTCGGTCGCCTATCTGTCCCGGAATCCCTATCTGATTTCTACCCTGGAGGGAACCCTGAACAAGCTGCGCCGGGTGCTGGTGCGGGACTGGAAAAGCGCGGATGCGGTGGGGGCGATGGAAGCGCATCTGGAGCTGGTGGAGGCCCTGAAGGAACGGGATGTGGAAAAAGCGAGAGCCTTTGTGGATAAAGAACTGAGCGGTGTGGAATACCGACTGTATTTTCATGACCGGGCGGCAGCGCCCTGGCAGGGGTAAGGAGGAACAAAGAGAATGAAAAAGGTATTATTGCTGGCGACAGGCGGAACCATTGCCTGTACCCATTCAGAGGAGGGGCTGACCCCGGGAATGTCCGGAGACGGAATTCTGGAACTTCTGCCGGAGCTGCGGGAAGGCTTCGCGATCGAAAGCCGGGATATCCTGAATCTGGACAGCTCCAATATTCAGCCGGAGGAATGGCAGTTTATGGCAGAGCAGGTGGCGGAGGCGCTGCCGGATTATGACGGTATCATCATCACCCATGGCACAGATACCATGGCGTATACGGCTTCCGCACTCAGCTATATGCTGCAGAACCTGACGAAGCCGGTGGTGCTGACCGGAGCGCAGATTCCCATCGGCCAGATGTTTACCGATGCCAAGCGGAACCTGCAGACGGCCTTCGCGGCGGTGGACGCAGGTCTGAGCGGGGTAATGGTGGCCTTTGACGATAAGATTATGGGCGGCTGCCGCGCGGTAAAGGTGCGAACCATGGGCTTTGACGCCTTTGAAAGCATTTCCGCGCCCTATATCGGGAAAATCTATGCGGACGGCGTACACCTGGAGCACAGCCGGACGGGAGAAGAGGCGGCGGCTCCCTTTGAGCTGAAAAATAAGCTCTGTACGGACGTATTTCTGATGAAGCTGATTCCGGGAACCAAGCCGGAGATTTTTGACAGCCTGCTGGAGCTGGGGTACCGGGGCGTTGTCATCGAGGCCTTTGGCGCGGGTGGCACCCATTTTGAGCGGCGGAACCTCCTTCCCAAGCTGAAGAAGCTGACGGATCATGGGGTCAGCATTGCGGTGTGCAGCCAGTGTCTCTATGAGAAGAGCGATCTGTCCCTCTATGAGGTGGGACGCAAGCTTCTGGACTGTGGGGTCATTCCGGGCCGTGATATGACCACGGAAGCCATTGTGACGAAAATGATGTGGGCGCTGGGACAGACAGAGGATCCGGAAGAGGTAAAGGAAATCTTTGCGCGGAATTATGCAGGGGAAATTTCAGAATAGCTGATTTAAAAAAATGAAAATAGAAGGAACTGCGAAGCTGCATGAGAAATACAGGTTCACAGTTCCTTCTATTTTTATAAAAAAATCATTGGTTCCTAACGTGGGGCAAATTTGTAGGTAAAGCGGTTGCCCGCATAGTAGGTCTCTGTATATTCGAACAGTTCCCCTGTCTCGATAATACTACGATGGGAAGATTTTAACAGGGCACAGGAGTCCACCTGAAGCAGCTCCTTCTGCCGGTTGGTAGGAAGCAGGGCTGCAAAGCTGTAATCCAGTGCCTGGGGATGTACATGGTAGGTTTCATCCAGATATTCATAGAGGGATCCTTCCAAAGCAGAGACATCAACAGCAGGAAGATATTTGCAGGGAATATAAGTGTGACTTAAAGCAATCCGGATCCCGTCGCTGGTACGAATTCGATGGATATAGTGCAGAAAATCATTTTCATGCAGCTCCAGCTGCTGAGCTACAGACGGAAATTCAGAAGCACGGACTACACGATATTCTACCAGAATGGCACCGGGCTTGGTGTGAATGGAAGCCATATCACGGGAAAAGCTTCCGGGCGAGGCAGCTCCGATGTATTTGGTAACCTGCTGGTCCAGAACGAAGGTTCCTTTTCCGGAGACACGGCGCACAAATCCTTTAGTAACCAGGGTAGTCAGTGCTTTATTGACGGTCATACGGCTGACTACGTATTCTTCACACAGCTGTGCCTCTGTCATAATCTGATCACCAGGGCGAAGTTTTCCTTCCTGAATTTGAGTGATGATATCCTGTGCGATGGCAAGATACCGCGGTGAATTTTTCAATCGTAATCTCCTTGTTTCTATATTTACACATATTTGTATATACTTATGATAGCTGGGGAAATGAAAAAAGTCAAGGGAGATAGAAAAAAGGCAGATATAAATAATGGAAATGGAATAAAAATTATTAAAAGTATATAAAAATAGGATTGACAAGAGGGTAAAAGTATAGTAGCATATAGTAAAATGTATATACATTTATAGGAGGTGCTTATGAAGAACATTGTTTTACTGACACACGGGGAATTTTCCAAGGGAATTGCGCAGTCCTGCAGATTTATTCTCGGTGAAGTTCAGAATTTGAAAGCGCTGAGCATTACCATGGATGAAAACATTGCACAGACGAAGCAAAAACTGAATGATGCGATCGCTTCCTTTGAGAATGATTGGCCGACGATTCTGATTACAGATCTGCCGGGCGGCAGTACCACACAGGCAGCCATTGGAATTATGGCGGAGCATCCGGAGATTTATCTGGTAAGCGGCCTGAATCTGGGATTGCTGGTGTCACTGGTTATGCTGGAACTTACGGATGACAGAGAAGAAAATCTGAGGCAGATTCGTACAGCTTTGGCGGAAGCCAGAGATACGATTATACTGGTCAATGACCAGCAGGCAGAACCCGTATCCATCAGTGATGACGGGGAACTGTAAGATTGGAGGAAAACGATGATTAAAGTATTGCGTGTAGACGATAGACTTCTTCATGGACAGGTAGCCGTGGCATGGACAAACTATTACAAGATTGACACGATTGTAGTGGCAAACGATAAGCTGATTACAGATGCGACCATGCAGATGGCTTTTAAACTGGCCACACCGCCGGAGGTAACACTTTCCATGAAATCTCTGGATGGAGCAGTAGCAGTGATCAACAACCCAAAGCATGCAGCACGTACGATTATGGTAATCTGCAAAGATATGAAGGATGCGGAATATCTGTACGATCGGACAAACGGAGCGATCAAGGATGTATTGTTGGGCGGACTCCGAAGCGGAGAAGGAAAGAAAAAAATTGATATGAATTCTTACATGGATGCAGATGATATCGCTGTGATGGACAGCATGGAGAAAAAAGGGGCTGAGCTTGTGATGCAGGCAGATCCTACATCAAAGCGCCTGACCACAGCAGATATCAGAAAAAGTTTTGCAAGGTAACAGAAACAGAGAGATTCAAAAGAAGGAGTGTAGGTTATGGGTATAATTCATGCAGTACTGCTTGGTATTCTGGGCGGTATCGGTATTTGGGACAGCCGTGTATTCGGAATGTGTATGTTGGATCGGCCATTGGTTCTTGGAGCACTGGTAGGTCTGATTTTGGGAGATTTACAGACAGGTATTATTATTGGAGCTTCTCTGGAGCTGGTTATGATGGGTGTAGTTGGAATTGGTTCCGCCACACCGCCTGACACCGTATCCGGAAGTATTCTTGCTACCGTATTTGCCATCAGTGCCAAGCTGGATGTCAGTGCAGCAGTAGCCCTGGCACTGCCCATTGCAACCTTAGGACAGCTGGTAGGTATTCTTTGTAGAACTGCCAATGGCTACTTCGTACATCAGGCAGATAAGGCAGCAGAAAATGGTGATTATAAAGGAATTGACCGCGCTCTCTGGGGCGGCGCCATTCTGTTCTTTGTTGCTTATTTCCTGCTGGTATTCTGCGGTGCACTGCTTGGGTCTACCGTTATCAGTGCATTTGTTGATAAAATTCCGCAGAGTGTAATCAATGGATTTTCTGTAGCCAGCGGTATGCTTCCGGCACTTGGAATTGCCATTCTGATGCAGCTTCTGTTTAACAAGAAGAATGTAGCTTTCTTCTTCATGGGCTGGGCAATTACAGCACTTCTCGGTGTGAATACCGTAGGAGCAGCTGTCATCGGTACGACAATTGCCTATGTGATTTTCCAGTATGCAGGAAATAAGAAAACAGAAGAAGCAGCTGCTCCTGCAGTATCTGATGATTTGGGAGGTGAACTGTAATGGCAGAGAATATGACGAACACAACGGCTAATGAAGAATCCGTTATGACAAAAGATATCTTTAAGAAAACTTTCTGGCGTTCTTTCCCGTTGCAGGCATGCTTCTGCTATGAAAGAATGCAGAATGTAGGCTTTGCTTATCAGATGGTTCCGGCTCTGAAGAAACTGTATCCGGATAAGAAAGAGGCTTCCGAAGCATTGAAGAGGCATCTGGCTATCTTCAATACCACACCGGCTATTGTATCCTTTATCACAGGTGCAGCAATTGCTATGGAGGAAAAATTCAAGAAGGCCAAGGACGCAGGGGAAGAATGTGATGAGGAATCTATCAATGCAGTAAAAGCAGCACTGATGGGGCCTCTGGCAGGTATTGGTGATTCCTTTTTCTGGGGAACCTTCCGTATTATCGGTGCAGGTATCGGTGCCAGCCTGGCAGCACAGGGAAGCGTTTTAGGTGCCATTCTGTTCCTCCTTATCTACAATATCCCGCATTTCCTGGTGCGTTATCAGGGACTGCGTATTGGTTATAAGAGCGGTGTAAATTTCCTGGCGGGCCTGTCTCAGGGAGGCGTAATTGCAGCGTTAACCGAGGCCGCAAAGATTCTGGGTCTGGTGGTAGTTGGTTCTATGGCAGCGTCCATGGTATCACTTTCCACACCGCTGGTATTTACAATTTCCGGTGCGGAAATTGTAGTGCAGGATATCTTTGATGCGATTATTACAGGATTCCTGCCGTTGTGTCTGACACTCGGGACTTACAAATTATTACAGAAAGGAATTAAGACAACCACAATTCTCTGGGGTATGATTATCGTAGGAATTATTGGTTCTGTTATTGGTATTTTCTAATGGAAAAGACAAAAATGTATGATTATATTTGTGAAACTCCGGTTGTTCTGAGAGGAATCATTGAGAACAGAAAAGAGATCACAAAGGAATTTGTAGAATATTTTAAGGATAAAAATATTGAGCAGATCTATGTGCTTGGTTCAGGCACCAGTTATCATGCAGGACTTTCTGCCAAGAATTATCTGGAAGAGCTGCTGAACCGGAAGGTGTTCTGCATGTATCCGACACAGTTTGCACGCAGCGAAAAGGTATTCAATAAGAATACGTTGGTGATCGGAATGTCCCAGGGTGGACAAAGCCTTTCTACAGTAGAAGGCCTGGACGCTGCTATTGCAGAAGGACTGTATACAGCAGCAGTGTCTGAAAATCCCACAGCACTTGTTTTTGAGCATGCGGATACGAAAACCCGGATTGAGGTGGGTAATGAAAAGTGCGGAGCAAAAACGAAGGGCTATGCAGGAACTACTGTGACGCTGATGATGATGCTGACGGAGCTGGCTCTGGCCAAGGGCATTACCGATCAGGCTACTGTAGATGCTTATCTGAAAAGAATGAATAAGGTCATCGATAACCTGGGAAATGTGACAAAGGCCGCAACAGAATGGTATGGCAGGATCAAGGAAGAATTCCTCCCGGCTAAGAGAATTATTGTAGTCGGATACGATGGAATGTATGCCGATGTACTGGAGGGAGCCTTAAAGGTTCTGGAAACTGTCCGTCAGGGTGTAACCGGATATGATATTGAAGAATTTTTCCATGGTATCTACAATTCCATTACAGACAGCGCACATATTTTCTATCTGGCTTCCAAGGGAGATTACAAGCCCCGTGTATTAAAGCTGATAGAGATATTGAGCGATTGGACACCCCATAATTACTTCATCGGATCTCCGGAGGGAGTAGAGGAATATAGTGACAAGTATCTGCTCTGTGATTTTGTAGAGGATCCGCTGTTTTCCGCGTGGGAGTATATCATTCCCATGCAGGTAGTTGCATGCCTGGCTCCGCAGGATCTGGGTATCAATCCGGATATTCCGAAAGATCCGAATTTCCACGTACGGATTGGCAGCAAGAAGCTGGATGGAGTACGGGATCATTATCCTGCAGAGAAATAGTAGAAACACTTGATCTTCCTCCCATTCCGTGATAGGATAGCCACATAGGCAATTTTAGAAAATGATAGAGGCGCGGGGCTTCAGGAGTATCGGTTGACATAAGGTCGGAACCAGTCAGCCGGGAAAGGGAAGACCGCCGAAGGGATTCATCCGTTCCGAAGGATGGGTTTCTGGGCTGCCGCAGAATATGCGTCAGACTGTCACAGGACTGTGGAGAGCTATCATAGGTCGAAGGGGAAGTTCGGACCGTGAGTACAGTCGGGAAGTATGTGCTCACGGTCTTTTTTTCGACTGTTTTCGAGGGAAGGAGATTTTAAAAATGGATTATGTACCTGTTATGTATGCTACCTTTTGGGCGTTGGTGCCGCCTGTAGTAGCGATTGTTCTGGCCCTGATTACCAAGGAGGTGTATTCCTCACTGTTTCTTGGCATCCTGGTGGGAGGCCTGTTCTACTCGGGCTTCAGCTTCGAGGGAACGGTGCTTCACATCTTTGAGGATGGAATCGTAGGCGTTCTGTCCGACAGCTACAATGTGGGAATTCTGGTGTTCCTGGTTATCCTGGGAGCCATTGTGTCACTGATGAACCGGGCCGGAGGCTCGGCGGCCTTCGGACGGTGGGCCGGCGAGCATATCAAGACCCGCACCGGCGCGCAGCTGGTGACCGTAGCCCTGGGCGTGCTGATTTTTATCGATGATTATTTTAACTGTCTGACCGTAGGAAGCGTGATGCGTCCCGTGACGGACAAGCACAATATTTCCCGTGCCAAGCTGGCGTACCTCATCGACGCCACGGCGGCTCCGGTCTGCATCATCGCCCCGATTTCATCCTGGGCGGCGGCCGTAACCGGTTTCGTAGAGGGTGAGGACGGACTGGCGCTTTTTGTCAGCGCGATTCCCTATAATTTCTACGCGATTCTGACTATCGTTATGATGATTACGATAGCAATTCTGAACATTGATTTCGGTTCCATGAAGGTCCATGAGGACAACGCAAAGAAGGGCGACCTGTTTACTACGCCGGACAGACCTTACGGCAACGCAGAAGGCCTGGATAACGTGGGAAATGGTTCCGTAAAAGATTTGCTGATTCCGATTCTTTCCCTGATCATCTGCTGCGTCATCGGCATGATTTACACCGGCGGCTTCTTTGACGGCGCGGACTTCGTGACCGCCTTCTCCAACAGCGACGCGTCCATCGGTCTGGCCATCGGAAGTGCTTTCGCCCTGGTCATCACGATTCTGCTGTATGTGAGCCGTAAGGTCCTGGGCTTCAAGGAGTGCATGAACTGCATTCCCGAGGGCTTCAAGGCCATGGTTCCGGCTATCATGATTCTGACCTTCGCCTGGACCCTGAAGGCCATGACAGACAGCCTGGGCGCCGCGGAGTTCGTGGCTAATCTGATTAAGAGCAGCTCTCAGGGTATGGTTGCTCTGCTTCCGGCTATTATTTTCTTGGTTGGATGCTTCCTGGCTTTTGCCACCGGAACCTCCTGGGGAACCTTTGGTATCCTGATTCCGATTGTGGTAGACGCGTTCCAGACCACCCATCCGGCGTTGATGACCGTGGCCATCTCTGCCTGCATGGCGGGCGCTGTCTGCGGCGACCACTGCTCCCCGATTTCCGATACGACCATTATGGCGTCTGCGGGAGCCCAGTGTAACCATGTAAACCATGTGTCCACCCAGCTTCCCTATGCGGTCAGTGTAGCAGTGATTTCCTTTATTACCTATATTGTGGCAGGATTTACCCAGTCTGCGCTGATTTCTCTGCCGGTAGGAATCATATTGCTGCTCGCTTATCTGTTATTTATGAAAAAACGGGCGAAATAATGCAAAAAGGAAGAAAAAATAGCGGAAAAACAGTTGATTATTTCAGAAAGACTGCTATAATGCTTGTGTAGGTTATGTGAAATCAAATAAGAAGCAGCTGGTGCCGTTAAAAAACGGAGAATAGGGAAGCAGGTGAGAGACCTGCGCGATCTCGTCACTGTATGCAGGAGCGGCTTATCATACGTCACTGAGCCATCGGGAAGACGATAAGCAGCGCTTGTACTGTAAGCCAGGAGACCTGCCAGACTGCGGCGCATGGAGTCGAAAGATTCCGGATCACGAGGATTGATAGTGCCAGATGGGGTATAGACACAGCTGTTCCGCACAGCGCTGTTTTGCGTGGATGGGCGAACAGATGTAAAGCTGACGACTGAAAATCCGACGATCCACAGGAACGTCGGATTTTTTAGCAGATTCCTTCTGATCTTATGAATTTCATTTAACTGAAAAATTTTTGCAGGAGGAAAAGAAAATGAAAAAGAAACTTGTAACACTGTTATGTGTAACAACTCTGACAGCATCCATGCTGGCAGGCTGCGGCAGCAAGGCTGAGACGCCGGCTGCAGACACTACTACTACGGAAGAGACCACAGACGCTGCAGAGGAGACTGCAGACGACGCGGACGCAGATCAGGCTGCAGCTGACAACGTAGCAGCCCTGATTGACAAGATCTATGTGCAGGAGAGAACAGAGACCACAGACGCTGACTGTAAGGCAGCCAAGGAAGCATGGGACGCTCTGACAGACGCTCAGAAGGAGCTGGTAGAGGGCGAGAACGCTGACCCGGATTACTTCGGACGCGACACCGGAGACGCTTCCAAGGATGATCCGAGAAACCAGGACGAGATCGGCGAGAACGAGCTGCTGGTAGTAAGCTTTGGTACTTCCTTCAATGACAGCCGTGTAGCTGATATCAAGGGTATCGAGGACGCTCTGGCAGAGGCAAATCCGGACTGGTCCGTAAGACGTGCCTTTACCGCGCAGATCATCATCAACCATATCCAGGCCCGCGACGGCGAGGCAATTGACAACATGGATCAGGCTCTGGATCGCGCAGTTGCCAACGGCGTAAAGAACCTGGTTGTACAGCCGACCCATCTGATGCACGGCGCTGAGTACGACGAGCTGATGGAGGCGGTAGACGCATACAAGGATAAATTTGAGTCTGTAAAGGTAGCTGAGCCGCTTCTGGGCGAGGTTGGAGCAGACGCTTCCGCTGTAAATACAGATAAGAAGGCTGTTGCTGAGGCTATTACTGCTGAGGCTGTAAAGACGGCTGGTTTTGATACTCTGGATGCAGCAAAGGAAGATGGCGTTGCATTCGTATTTATGGGACATGGTACTTCCCATAACGCAAAGGTGTCCTACAGCCAGATGCAGGCACAGATGAAGGATCTGGGATATGAGAACGTATTTATCGGAACCGTAGAGGGCAAGCCGGAGGAGACCGCATGCGAGAATGTGATCGCAGCTGTATCTGAGGCTGGTTACACCAAGGTTGTACTTCGTCCGCTGATGGTAGTTGCAGGCGACCATGCAAACAACGACATGGCAGGCGACGATGACGATTCCTGGAAGAGCATGTTCAACGCATCCGGTAAGTTCGAGAGCGTAGACTGCCAGATCGCAGGTCTGGGCGAGATCGAGGCAATCCAGAATCTCTATGTTGCTCATACCGCAGAGGCTATGAAATAAGTAAGGATAAAGGACAAGAAAAGAAATGAAGAAGAAAATCATCGCGTTAATGGGAATGGCAGTTATAAGCTGCGCACTGCTGATGGGCTGCGGCAGCAAGGCGGAGACGCCGGCTGCAGAGACTACCACAGAGGCGGAAAGCTCCGATGAGGAAACTGCCAAGACAGAAGAAACGGCGGAGCCGGAAAAGGCTGATTCAGAAGAAGCTGCAGCTGTGACACTGGAGGACGGCGTTTACACAGCAGATTTCAATACAGACAGCAGTATGTTCCATGTAAATGAATTTTACGAGGGAAAGGGAACGCTGACCGTAAAAGACGGACAGATGACCATTCATGTGGTTATGCCTTCCAAGAACATTGTGAATCTGTATGAAGGTCTGGCAGAGGACGCCCAGAAGGATGGCGCAGAGCTTCTGCAGCCGACCGTAGAGACTGTAGATTTCGGCGATGGTACAGAGCCGGAGGAGGCCAATGCCTTCGATGTACCGGTACCGGCACTGGACGAGGAATTCGATCTGGCGCTGATCGGAACCAAGGGCGTATGGTATGACCATAAGGTCAGCGTATCCAATCCGGAGCTTCTTCAGGACTAATACGCGAAACGCAGAATAAATGTAACTGTTCAGGGGATTGAACTGTTACGAATAAGTAAAATGCAGGGGCTGTTGTGGAATGTGCAGAACGTTTTGCGGCAGCCCCCTTGTTCAAATAAGATTCGAGGGGTAAAGCTATGACAATCGATGAATTACAGCTGGCAGACGGGAATTACACAGTAGAAGTGACTATGGAGGGCGGCAGTGGCCGGGCCACCATTGAATCGCCCACCGCGTTGTCCGTAGAGGACGGACAGGCAACCGCACAGATTACCTGGAGCAGCAATCATTACGATTATATGATCGTGGGCGGCGAGAAATATCTTCCGGTGAGTACAGAGGAACATTCTGTCTTTGAGATTCCGGTAGATGTGTTTGACGAGGAGATCGATGTGATTGGTGATACCACGGCCATGAGTACGCCCCATGAGGTAGAATATACGCTGACCTTTGCGTCGAATTCTATCAAGGGAGAGAACGGCGGCAGCACGGGTGGATCGGGTTCCACCACGGCGGCAGCAGGTATCGTGATTATCGTAGTAGCGGCAGCGATTGCAGCGACTGTAATGCGGAAAAAGAGGAATACGAAAGCATGAAAAAGAAACTGATGGCACTTTTTCTGTGCCTGGCTATGTGTCTGGGACTTACGGCCTGTGGAGCAGGCGGTTCCGGCACGGCAGAGAACAGCACGGATATCAGTGACGAGCTGACCTATACAGACAGCACAAAGCTGGAATACGCGCAGAAATTTACCATTGACAATTATGAGGGCGGCTATTCACTGATAACCATCACGGACGGCGGACGCTTTCTGGTGGTTCCGGAGGATAAGGAAGCGCCGGAGGATCTGGCGAAGGATATCACCGTGTTACAGCAGCCCATTCAGAATATATATCTGGTGGCTTCAGCAGTTATGGACATGTTCGTGTCTCTGGACGCCCTGGACACCATCAGATTCAGCGGCACCAAGACGGAGGGCTGGTATATCGACGCGGCGAAGGCGGCCATGGAGAACGGCGACATTCTCTATGCAGGCAAATATTCCGCGCCGGATTATGAGCAGATTTTGGCCCAGAACTGTGGTCTGGCCATCGAGAATACCATGATTTCCCACACGCCGGAGGTACAGGAACAGCTGGAAAAGTTTGGAATTCCAGTGCTGGTGGATCACTCCAGTTATGAGCCGAATCCCCTGGGACGGACCGAGTGGGTGAAGCTCTACGGCCTTCTGACCGGCCATGAGGAGGAAGCCGAGGCGGCCTTTGCCAAAGAGGCGGACGCCTTCGAGGCCATCAGTGGCGAGGCGGCCACGGGTAAGACGGTGGCATTTTTCTATATCACCAGCAACGGCGAGGCCAACGTGCGGAAATCTGCCGACTATCTGCCGAAAATGATTGAGCTGGCTGGCGGCACTTACATTTTCCGGGATCTGGGAGATGAGGATGACGCCACGTCCACCCTGTCCATGCAGATGGAGGAGTTTTATGCAGGAGCGAAGGACGCGGATTACATCATTTACAACAGCACCATAGAGGGACAGCTTTCCTCGGTGGATGAGCTTCTGGCCAAGAGCCCCCTGCTTCAGAAATTCAAGGCGGTGCAGGAGGGGCATGTGTACTGTACGACCAAGAACCTGTATCAGTCCACTATGGAGCTGGGCACAATCACGTCGGATATTCACCGGATGCTGGAGGGGGACGACGGAGATTTGACTTATCTTTACAAGTTAAACTGATACGATTCGGAGCGCAAAGAGAAGGCTCCGGAAAGTATGCGCCGGATAACAGAGACACGGTAGCTGTGGGGATTCGCACAGTGACAGAAGGGAACGAGAACGATGCGTGACACAACAGGAGGCAGAAATGCCCGAAACAAAGGAAGATACTGGGCGGCATTTCTGATACTGGCCCTGCTGGTGCTGGTTTTTCTGATTCTTAGCATCTGCATTGGAACCGTAAATATTCCGCTTTCGGAGATTCCAAGGATACTGGGCAAAAATGGAGGCGACGATACCTATACGGATATCGTCATGGGTATCCGATTTCCCCGGGCGGCTGCTGCTGGCATCCTGGGCGGCGGCCTGGCCCTGTCCGGTTATCTGCTGCAGACCTTCTTCCATAACCCGATTGCGGGCCCATTTACCCTGGGAATCTCTTCCGGCGCGAAGCTGGTGGTAGCTCTGGTGATGGTGGCGGCCCTGGGAAATGCTTTTGTTTTAAGCTCCTGGGTCATGATCATCGCGGCCTTTGTGGGAGCCATGATCTGTATGGGCTTCGTGATTCTCATGTCGAAGGTGATGGATCAGATGTCTATGCTCATCGTCAGCGGCGTCATGATCGGCTATATCTGTTCTGCAGTGACGGACTTTGTCGTAACCTTCGCTGACGATGCGGACATCGTCAATCTGCACAATTGGTCCAAGGGAAGCTTTTCCGGCATGACCTGGGACAATGTGCTGATTATGGCCATCGTGGTGGGTATCACGGCTATCTGCGTCTTTCTCATGTCGAAGCCCATCAGTGCTTACCAGATGGGCGAGGCCTACGCGAAAAATATGGGTCTGAACGTGCAGGTGTTCCGGATTCTGCTGGTGCTGTTGTCCAGTGTTCTGTCCGCCTGCGTGACGGCCTTTGCAGGCCCGGTATCCTTCGTGGGAATCGCGGTGCCCCACCTGGTCAAGAATTTATTCGGGACAGCGAAGCCCATCCTGATGATACCGGCCTGTTTCCTGGGCGGGGCGGCTTTCTGTCTGTTCTGCGATCTACTGGCCCGGACCATGTTTGCCCCCACCGAATTGTCCATCAGTACGGTGACAGCAGTATTTGGCGCGCCGGTGGTCATCTATATTATGATTCACAGAAAGAAGGAGAGGGCTGAGTAGCATATGGATACCTATTATTTCTACACGGAAGGACTGACTGTCGGCTACCACGGCGTTCCCCTGATCAAAGACATCCGAATCAGCCTGAAAAAGGGTGAAATCCTGACTCTCATCGGCCCCAACGGCGCGGGCAAGACTACGATTCTGAAAAGTATCATCCGACAGCTGGCGCCCTTAGGCGGCGTGGCGGTGCTGGACGGCAAGGCTATGGGGGATTTGAGCGGCAAGGAACTGTCTCAGAAGCTTTCTGTAGTGCTGACCGAGCGCATCCATCCGGAAATGATGACCTGCCGGGACGTGGTGTCCACAGGCCGTTATCCCTATACGGGCAAGTTTGGCGTACTTTCCGGGGAGGACTGGGCCGTGGTGGACGAGGCCATGGATTTGGTGCATATCCATGAGCTGGCAGATCGGGATTATACGAAGACCAGCGACGGCCAGAAGCAGCGGGTCATGCTGGCTCGGGCGCTCTGCCAGCAGCCGGATATTATTGTGCTGGACGAGCCCACTTCATTTCTGGATATCCGTTACAAACTGGAATTCCTTTCCATTATTCAAAATATGTCACGGACAAGAAATCTGTCTGTCATCATGTCCTTACATGAACTGGATCTGGCAGGCCGTATCTCGGATAAAATTGCCTGCGTGCGGGGCGATAAGGTGGATCGGTTCGGGACGCCGGAGGAGATTTTCACCGAAGGGTATATTCCGAAGCTGTATGGCATGACCGTGGGAACCTACGACGAGCTGACCGGCGACCTGGAGCTCCCGGCTGTGGATGGGGAGCCGCGGGTCTTTGTTATCGCCGGAAATGGCACGGGCACGGCGGTATTCCGAAAGCTTCAGCGGGAGCGAATCCCCTTTGCAGCCGGGATCTTGTGGGAAAATGATTTGGATTATCCGTCGGCGAAGGCGCTGGCAGTGCAGACGGTGAGGGTATCGGCTTTTCGGACGATCGGAGAAGAGCAGATCGCGGAGGCGAAACGGCTTATAGATGGCTGTGAACGGGCGATTTGTACCGTGAAACTTCCTGAGACAGGCGCAGAGGCCGGGATGGCAGCAGGACTGTGCGAGCTTAAGGAGTATGCGGCACGGCAGGGTAAATTAGAAGGAATATAGTAGAAAGTCAAAAGAGAACGTGGAAAGTGATAACCTCGGTTTTGCTGCAGAATCAGTGGAGAGAGGGCTTACGGACCACGTTTTTTTGTGGGTGCAAGTATAAAGCTTTCATAATATAGAACAGACTTTTCGCAGAAAAGCAAATTCATTGTCGAATCGTTACGAAATTTGCCGGATGGAAATAATTTACAAAAACATTACAATATGCTATTCTTTAACTATCAGATTAATCTTTTGTATCACAGGGTGCTTCTTCCCAATGATCCCATGATTTTTTTGACAAACAAGCTTCAAAAGCCCGTGCAAAATTCATTGCTCATCGGGTGTCTACACCTACAGAAGATAAGGAGGTTGAAAGTTCCGACCAATACAGCTAAAATAAAGGAGGATATGGCGTGACATATCAGGAGTTTTGCAGCAGTTTTCTGACCCGGCTTACGGAAAAGAAGGATCTGGGAGTGAAGCCCGGCGAGATTCAGTTTTACCCGGAAGGCCTTTCAGATGGAGATGAGGGGTACGACGAGCGGTTTGTAAGGGAGACGAATCTGCGGTACAATCAGACGGAATCCGACGTGCTGATCGGCGATTATGTGACGGTTACCAAAACAAAAAGCGAGAAGCTCTCACAGGTTTCCCGGTTTTCACTGGAAGAGCTTTATGACCGGCAGGAGGAAGAGGGCTGGGACAGCGTCTGGCGCTATGTGCAGGGCAGCATAAAAGCGGCAGGTGAGATGCTGGAGACCGGCGTGCTGGAACGGATGCAGAATTATGAGCTGATCAGGGACAAGCTGCTGATTCGGCCCATCTATTTCAGCGACTGCAGACGGGAGCTCAAGGAGTATGTGTATGAGCGGTACGGTGACGTGGCTCTGGTACTCTATCTGACCGTGTATGACGGTGAAAATGGCCTGGGGACCATAAAGGTTCCCCGAACGACCGTGGATGGCTGGAGGCTGCCCAGAAAGCGCGTCTGGAAGGACGCCATGCTGAACACCTACGTGACGGCACCGCCGCGCCTGTATCTGGATCCCATGGATTGTGTGGGCGCTCCCTATGAAAAGGGAGAATTCATGTCGGAAAATAGTGGAATTCAGATGCTCAGTCCGGAGCGGGCGCCGCTTCTGACCACCACCCGGAAGCTGAACGGAGCCATCGCCATGTTTTATCCGGGTGTGAAGGAACGGCTGGCCAAGCTGTCGGGAGGAAGCTATTATGTGGCGTTTACCAGTGTCCACGAGGCCTGCATTCATCCGGCCGGGAGTATTCTTCCCATCCGGATTTTGCGGAGCCTGAAGCATCTGAACCGCACCTGCGGCGAAGAGGAGCGACTGTCCCAGAAGGTGTTCTTCTATAATGCGGAGAATGGGAGCTTTAAGACAGTCGAATTTTAAAAATGTGGTTTTATAGAACAGTTGTTTTGTGGGAAATAATGAGGTACTGATATGGCGGAGAAGACGACGCTTTCTGCAAATGAGGCCTGGAAACGGCTTCTGGAGAAATACCCTATCGCAGAAGAGGTGGAAAAAAACGGTGTATACAGAATCAAGGCGGACCAGATCCGGGAATTCCGGGAGCCCCGCCTGATGGCCAAATGGGACAGCTCCGACGCATTGCCGGACGCTCTTCGGAAGCAGAAGCTGAATCTTTTGCCGGATAGCAGGACTTCCTATGTGATGGGAGAGTTCCTGCTGTATGAGCCGATTCCAGAGCTTCATGAGCATGTGGCCCGGATGACCCATGTGGACATGCCGGAGTACGAGTCCATCGATGTCAATAACATCAGTTCAGAGGCCAACGCCATTCATGCGCTGACTCTGTCCGGGATTCTCGATGATTTTCTGGGGGACGGGCGAAATGACGCTACCTTTAATGGCCGCATGGGGACGGGCATTTTTGACTTCCGGGTTCATACGGTGCGGGGCGCGGCACAGCAGATACATGTGGAAAATGCCCAGTGCGAGATCGACGGCGGCTTTGAAAACGCCCGTTCCGTGGTGATTATGGAAGCCAAAAATGTGGTGCATTCCGATTTCCATGTGCGGCAGCTTTACTACCCGTACCGGCTGTGGCGGACGCGGGTGAAGAAGCCCATCCGGCTGGTCTTTTCTGTGTATTCCAATCTGATTTATCGACTGTTTGAGTACCGGTTTGCGGATCCGGAGGATTACTCGTCCATCGAGCTGGTGCAGGCGAAAAATTATTCCCTGCAGGATACGCGGATCAGTCTGCGTGAACTCCGGGAGGTGCGGGAGCGGACAGCTATCCGGACAGACGATGACATGGATGATACGTCGGTTCCGTTTATCCAGGCCAACTCCATGGAGCGTATTATTTCTCTGTTGGAGAATCTGTACGGCAATCCCATGACGCCGGGGCAAATTTCGGAGCTGATGGATTTCGACCTGCGGCAGTCAGATTATTATTATAATGCGGGGCGGTATCTGGGACTCTTCGAGAAGGAAAATGCGGACGGTCAGGTGCTGGTGCGGCTGACCGGGCTCGGCGAGAGGGTCTTTCGGATGAATTACAAGCCCCGACAGCTGAAGCTGGTGGAGCTGATGCTGGAGCACCGGATTTTCGCGGAATTTTTTGACATGGGCGCTAAGACGGGCCGGTATCCGGATAAGAAGGTCATCGGGCGGCGGATGCGGGAATTGCATGTCTGCAGCGAAGGGCAGATCGCCCGGCGGGCCAGCTCGGTGGAGCGGTGGCTGGAGTGGATTTTTAATCTGACCAGGTTGTAGGAGAGAACACAGGAGATTAGTTTTGACGGACTGCATATATGCGGCATAGCAGCGGCGCCTGGCGGAGGAGAACGGTTAATACAGCCCCACCAGAATATCCAGATACTCCTGCGCCAGCTCCGGCAAAATCGTGCGGCTGGGCTTGATCCAGCCGTATTCGGCCATCAGATCGCAGTCTTTGATGGGGATAATCCAGGTGGAGGGTTCCTCATGGTAGCGACGGAAGGCCTGGGGCCAGGCGGCGAGATCGAGGTGGAGCTTTTAGGCGTGCGGCCGGGTAACGGACCGGTGGACGCGGACGCGCTGAAGGCGTTTACAGAGCATACGGTGGATGTCATTGAAACCTGGTATCAGGATCCGATTGATTTTGCGGCTTATTCTACCGATAGTAATGTGCCGCTTTCACTGGGAATCGTGGCGAATACGGTAGGAACCGTGAGAGGCGCGCTGGCGCATACGCGGGAAGAGTGGATTGAGCTTTCCAGTCTGGAAAATGGACTTCGGATTGCGTTGGCGTTGATGCTGGATTATGTAGAGGTATAATAGAACGGACGAAGCTCCGGCCTGGCTGGCCGGAGCTTCTGGTTTATGATAATGCCCGCTCTAATTTCCGGATATTCTGGACTTTTCCGATGACAACGATGATATCCTCCGATTGCAGCTTATAGTCGGGGGAGAGCTCGATGATGGTATTCTGGTCGTGCTCAACGGCAATGATATTCAGGCCGTATTTTTTACGGATATTGATCTCCTGGATGGTTTTTCCTTCGATAAAGCCGCTGACCGGTACCTGCTGGATCTCGATATCGTTGTCCAGGAAAATGAAATCCAGGAAGTTTCCGGACAGGAGCTTCTTGCCCAGACGGATGGCCATATCCCGCTCCGGATAGACCACCTCCGCGCCGATTTTCTCTAGAACAGCGCCCTGATCCTGACTGGTGGCCTTGGAAATCACGTGGGGCACGCCCAGGGAAACCACGTTCAGGGTGGTCAGGATACTGGTATCGATACGGCTGCCGATGCAGACGATGACGGTATCGCAGTTTTGGATTCCCACCTCTGACAGGGTAGCCTTGGAAAGGTTGCCGCAGACAAAGGCGTACTCCGTGTATTGCCGCATAGCCTTGACCTTTTCTTCATTCTGATCAACGACAATGACCTCTTTCCCGGCCTCCGCCAGAGTGATGGCAAGAGCAGTTCCGAAACGGCCCAGGCCGACGATTCCAAAGGTAGAATTTGCATTTTTCTTCATCTTTTTCGCTTCCTCATTTCTATAATGATAGCAGGCAAAAGAGCCTGACAAAACATGTTATGTTAACCGATGGTGATGGATTCTTCCGTGTATCGGGCGTTCTGCTCCGGCCGTTCAATCCACATGGCAATAATCGTAAATGCGCCCAGTCTTCCGATAAACATCAGGAAAATCAGGAGCAGCTTGCTGGCTGCATGCAGATTGGCCGTGATTCCCGTGGACAGTCCTGCGGTGCCGAAGGCGGAGACAACCTCAAAAAGCAGCTGCCTCATTTCAAAGGAAGGCTCCAGGAGACAGAGCAGAAAGGTTCCGATGAGAACGACACTGAGGGACAGCTGGGTAATCAGAAAGGCCCGGGAGGTGTTTTCCGGGGAAATACTCCGGTGAAAGGCTCCCATGTGCCGCTTATTCAGGGCACTCCGCATGGTCTGTATCAGGATGAAGAAGGTGCTGGTCTTGATACCGCCTCCGGTGGAGCCGGGGGACGCGCCGATAAACATCAGCAGAATCATCACAAAGAGTCCCGCATGGGAAAACTCATTTATAGGGTAAGTGGCAAAGCCGGCAGTCCGGGGGGTGACGCTGTTGAAAAACGCGCCAATCCAGGGCATATGCTCCGTAAAACGAAAGACCAGGGTACCCGCAATCAGAAGCGTCAGGGTGGTGCTTATGACTACCTTAGAGTGGAGGGTCAGCTTCCGGAAGGAACGGTTTCTCAGGACGTCCAGGATCACCAGGAAGCCCAGGCCGCCGAAGATAATCAGGCCGCCGGTAACCAGGTTCAGCAGGATATCGTTCTGGTAAGGAATGAGGCTCTGGCCACCGCCCAGAATGTCGAAGCCGGCGTTATTAAAGGAGGAAATGGAATGAAAGATACTGATTCCCACAGCCTTCAGGGGCGGATAGTCCCGGACAAAGACCGGAAAGCTCAGAAGCGCGCCCACTGTTTCGAAAATTAAGGTGGTAAGCAAGATAGCCTTTAACAGCCGGACGATGCCCCTGAAGTTGTCCACATTGAGGGCTTCCTTTAAGAGAAGCCGGCTCTTAAAGCCTACCCGTCGTTTGGTAGCTAGCATAAGGCCTGCGCCCATGGAGGTGAAGCCCAGACCGCCGGTCTGGATCAGCAGCGCCAGAATCACCCGGCCGAAGACCGTATAGGTGTCTCCGGGGTCTACGGTCACCAGGCCTGTGACACAGGTGGCGCTGGTGGCGGTAAAAAGCGCGTCCAGAAAGCTGGTATGGACGCCGGGGCGCAAGGATACCGGCAGCATGAGAAAACAGGCTCCGGTCAGGATAATCAGGAAAAAGCCCGCGACAATCAGTCTTGCGGGCGGCTGGTTTTTAATAAAGCGTAAAATATGTTTCATAGGATCTCCCTTGATTTTTAACGACATGTCTCTATTATACGAGGAAAAGGTGGAAGGAACAAGAGATTCGGGGAAAATTTAAGAAAAAATCAAACTCTATTTTCAACGCCAACGGTCACCAGAGTTGACATACTAACGTAATAATGTATAAAATAAGGTTGTAAAATTTCATGGAAGCGCTCCATTATAAAATGCAGGTGATATCATGAAAATAACCTATATCAACCACAGTGGCTTTTTGGTTGAATCCGGCGACTGCTACTATATTTTCGACTATTACAGGGGTGAATTGCCCTCTCTCGACAGAAAAAAAGAGGTGATTGTCTTTTGCAGTCACTTCCATAAGGATCATTTTAATCCCAAAATCTTCGAAATGCTTGACCATATGGGGATGACGTATCAGGCAATTTTGGCGAAAGATATACGCAACAGGAACCACCTGTCGAATATAAAAATTACATACGCCTATCACGATCAAACCTATGAACTGGATCATGGTACCCGGGTCGATACGTTACTTTCTAACGATAGCGGCGTCGCATTTATCGTTCAAACGAAAGAGGGCACGATTTACCATGCCGGCGACTTAAATGACTGGTATTGGGAAGGAGAGCCGGAAGCGGATAACCGGCGGCTCACTTCGGCGTATCGTGCGGAAATCCGGAAAATTAAGGGTATGCACTTTGACGCTGCATTCGTTCCCCTTGATCCGAGGCAGGAAGCCCACTATGCCGATGGAATTCTGTATTTTCTGGAAAATGTAGATTGCAATGCTGTTTTTCCCATGCATTATTGGGAGGACGCCAGCGTAATAAAGCGGTTTATCACAGAATATCCGCAATACAAATCACGTATAAAAAACACAGAATGCGCAAAAGGAGAAGTGCTATGAAATTTAAGATGATTCATGAAAACTATAATGTATCCGATCTGGACCGTTCTATAAAATTCTATAACGAAGCTCTCGATCTGCACGAAGTGAGACGAAAGACGGCCAATGATTTTATCATTGTATATCTGAGTAATGAGGTAAGTGATTTTGAGCTGGAGCTTACCTGGCTGAAAGAGCATCCGCAGCCCTATAATCTGGGCGAATGTGAATTTCACCTGGCATTCCGGGCGGACGATTATGAAGAGGCGCATAAAAAGCACAAGGAGATGGGCTGCATTTGCTTCGAAAATGAAGAAATGGGGATCTATTTTATCGAAGATCCGGATGGCTACTGGCTTGAAATTTTGCCGTAAAGCTGTCTGTTATGAAAACGCTGCAATTTTTTTGGAGGAAATGGCACTTGCACCGCCTACAAAACCATGTTATGATTTAGCAGTGAATAGTAGTGAAACAAATGTTAGCAGAAACTAACCTTTGAAAACAGGAGGACAGTTTGATGTCAATTTTGGTAACAGGCGGTGCAGGCTTTATCGGAAGCCACACCTGTGTAGAGTTATTGAATGCAGGCTATGAAGTAGTAGTTGTAGATAATCTGTATAATGCAAGTGAAAAAGCGCTGGAACGCGTGGAGCAGATTACAGGAAAGAAGGTTACGTTCTATGAGGCGGATATTCTGATCGTGACGCCCTGAACGCCATCTTTGATAAGGAGCAGGTTGAATCCGTTATTCATTTTGCAGGCTACAAGGCCGTGGGTGAGTCGGTACGCAAGCCCATCGAGTATTACTATAATAATATTACCGGAACTCTGATTCTCTGTGACGTGATGAGAAAGCACAACGTAAAGAATATTGTGTTCAGTTCCTCTGCTACTGTATACGGTGATCCGGCATTTATCCCGATTACCGAGGAATGCCCCAAGGGTAAGATTACGAACCCGTACGGACAGACCAAGGGCATGCTGGAGCAGGTACTGACCGATATTTATGTATCCGATCCGGAGTGGAAGGTGGTACTGCTTCGCTATTTCAACCCGATTGGAGCTCACAAGAGCGGTCTCATCGGCGAGGATCCGAAGGGTATCCCGAACAATCTGGTTCCCTATGTAGCGCAGGTAGCCATCGGCAAGCTGAAGTGTCTGGGCGTCTTTGGAAATGATTACGATACTCCGGACGGAACCGGCGTGCGTGATTATATTCATGTGGTAGACCTGGCAAAGGGCCATGTGGCGGCAATTAAGAAGGTGGAGGAAACCGAGCCCGGCGTACTGATTTACAATCTGGGCACCGGCAAGGGCTACAGCGTCCTGGACGTGGTGCATGCCTTTGAAAAAGCCTGCGGCAAGGAGATTCCCTATGAAATCAAGCCCCGCCGTGCGGGCGATATTGCTACCTGCTACGCGGATCCCACCAAGGCGAAGAATGAGCTCGGCTGGGTAGCGCAGTATGGCATCGAGGAGATGTGTGAGGATTCCTGGAGATGGCAGACCATGAACCCGAACGGTTATGCAGACTAAATTTTTCATAATATAGAACTGTTTGGGGATACTGCTGCTTAAGCGTGGCAGTGTCCCCTTTTTGGGTTAAAAAGTATCCGGAAGAAGCTGTCGCTGGCAGGTTCTGCAGGTGAAAATAAAATACAAAGGGAGAAGCAACATGAGAAAAGGATTTGACAATGACAAGTATCTGGCTATGCAGTCGGAACACATCCGGGAGCGTATTGCCAAGTTTGATAATAAGCTTTATCTGGAATTCGGCGGAAAACTCTACGACGATTACCATGCGTCCCGTGTACTGCCGGGCTTCGAGCCGGACAGCAAGCTGCGGATGCTGATGCAGCTTGCCGATCAGGTGGAGATCGTTATCGTAATCAGCGCAGAGGATATCGAGAAAAATAAGGTACGAGGCGACTTAGGTATCACCTACGATTCTGATCTGCTTCGTCTGAAAGCCATTTTCGAGTCCAAGAACCTCTATGTGGGCAGCGTCTGCATTACACACTACGCAGGCCAGTACAGCGCCCAGATGTTCCAGAGTCGTCTGGAAAAAATGGGCGTGAAGGTGTACCGTCACTATCTGATTCCGGGCTATCCGAACAATATTCCGCTTATCGTAAGCGATCAGGGTTATGGACACAACGAATACATCGAGACCACCAAGCCGCTGGTAGTTGTCACCGCGCCGGGACCGGGAAGCGGAAAGATGGCTACCTGTCTGTCCCAGCTTTATCATGAGCACAAGCGGGGCGTCCGTGCGGGCTACGCCAAATACGAGACCTTCCCCATCTGGAACCTGCCCCTCAGCCATCCGGTCAATCTGGCTTACGAGGCTGCCACCGCAGACCTGAACGATGTGAACATGATTGACCCGTATCATTTGGAAGCCTACGGTGAGACTACGGTCAACTACAACCGTGATGTGGAAATTTTCCCGGTACTGCGCGCCATGTTCATGGAGATTTACGGCGACTGTCCGTACAAGTCCCCCACCGACATGGGTGTCAATATGGCCGGCAACTGTATCGTAGACGACGAGGCCTGCCGTGAGGCGTCCGGACAGGAGATTATCCGCCGTTATTACCAGACTCTGGTGAACATTGCAAGGGGTAAATCCAAGGAAGAAGAAGCTTACAAGATCGAGCTTCTGATGAACAACGCAGGCGTAACCGTGAAGGATCGCAAGGTGGTACCTGCAGCCCTGACCCGTGCCGAAGCCACCGGTCACACCGCTGCAGCCATGGAGCTGCCCGACGGCACCATCATCACCGGCAAGACCAGTGAACTGCTGGGCGCCTGCTCTGCCCTGCTTATCAAGGCCCTGAAGCACCTGGCGGGCATTGATGAGGATGTGCTGTTGATTACCCCGAATGTCATCAAGCCCATCCAGAAGCTGAAGGTAGACTACCTGGGCAGCCGCAACCCGCGTCTCCACATGGAGGAAGTGCTCATCGCCCTTTCATCCAGCTCCGAGAGCAACCCGCTGGCTGACCTTGCCCTCCGGCAGCTTCCGAATCTTCGCGGCAGCCAGGTCCACACCTCCCGTATGCTGAGCGCGGCCGATGAGAAGACCTTCCAGAAGCTGGGCGTGATGCTGACCTCTGAGGCGAAATAGATATAGAATATGAAAAGGTAGAGCTGGCGTCAGGCGGCTCTGCCTTTTTTATGTAACAGGAAATTCATTGCATATTAATCCTATTGACAAAGTGGGAATACAAGCATATGATGAATGAAATACAGAATTAGAAGAAACCACTCCGACAGCCGCCAGGCCTTTCGGAGGGAGTACAAGGAGACGATGAAGCATGAGCGATATTTCCAGAGAAGAGGCATTTGCCTTATTAAAAAAGTACAATCAGGATCCCTTTCATATTCAGCACGCACTGACCGTAGAGGCCGTGATGAAATGGTACGCGCGGGAGCTGGGCTACGACGCTGAGGAGGAGCACTGGGGTATTGTAGGTTTGCTGCATGACATTGACTTTGAACTGTATCCGGCAGAACACTGCCTGAAAGCGCCGGAGCTTCTGCGGGAAGGCGGCGTGTCGGAGGATATCATTCACGCAGTCGTTTCCCATGGCTATGGAATCACCGTGGAGTGCGGCAAGACCCTGGATGTGGAGCCGGTGCAAGAGATGGAAAAGGTGCTGTTTGCAGCAGATGAGCTGACCGGTCTTATCTGGGCAGCTGCACTGATGCGTCCGTCCAAGAGCACCAAGGATATGGAACTGAAATCTCTGAAGAAAAAGTACAAGAGTAAGGGCTTCGCGGCAGGCTGCTCCAGAGAAGTCATTGAGCGGGGCGCGGAGCAGCTTGGCTGGCCGCTGGAGAAGCTGCTGACCATGACGCTTCAGGCCATGGCGGACAGCGAGGACGAGATCAACCGGGAGCTGGAAGCGGAATAGAAGCAGAAACAGATATAAGGAGAACAACTATGGCGTACGCAATTGACACACGATGTATTCACGGAGAAGGGCATAAAAATCAGGACGGCAATTACGCCATCAGTTATCCGATCTATCAGACGGCCTCCTTTTCCCATCTGACGCCGGGACACAATCCCACCGGCTTTGATTATTCCCGGGAATCCAATCCCACAAGGGTCTATCTGGAGGAGACATTGAGCTCGTTGGAGGGCGCGTGTGATACCATCGCTTTCGCTTCCGGCATGGCGGCGATTTCCACGGTATTTGAGTATTTTCAACCGGGGGATCATATCATTTGCGGGGAAGATCTGTATGGAGGCGCGGTACGGCTGCTCGAGCAGGTCTGCCGGAAAAATGGCTATGAGGTGGAATTCGCGGATACGACGGATTTGGATGCGCTGAAGGCAGCGTTGAAAGAGAATACCCGGGCTATTTATTTTGAGACGCCGACGAATCCGATGATGCACATCACGGACATTAGGGCGGTAGCTGAGCTTGCGCATCAGGCGGGCGCGCTGGTGATCGTGGACAATACTTTTATGACGCCCTATTTTCAAAATCCGCTGAAGGAGGGCGCGGACGTGGTGGTACATTCCGGCACGAAATATCTATCCGGGCATAATGACACGGTCTGCGGATTCCTGTGTAGCGGAAATCAGGAGCTTGCCGACAGGTTCCGGCTTCTCTCAAAGACCACGGGCGCGACTCTGGGACCATTCGAAAGTTGGCTTTGTCTGCGGGGACTGAAGACTCTGGCTCTTCGCATGGAGCGCCATAAGAGCAACGCGGAGGCCGTCAGCCGGTGGCTGCGGGAGCAGAGTGTGGTTACAAATGTGTATTACGCGGGAAGCGGCATGATTTCCTTTACGGTAACATCTTCGGAGATAGCGGTGGCGATTTTGAAAAATATCCGTTTGATTACCTTTGCGGAAAGTCTGGGCGGAACGGAAAGCCTGCTGACCTATCCGGCGGTTCAGACCCACCCGGATGTGCCGCGGGAACAGAGAGAAAAATTGGGAATTACTGATACGCTGCTTCGATTATCTGTGGGAATCGAGAATCCGGACGATATCATAGCAGATCTGAAACAGGCGTTTGAAAATGCGGAAAAGTAGAGGATAAGGAACATGGCGGAAAGAAACCTGAATTTTGATGAAATAGTGAATCGGAAGGGCACAAAATGCCTGAAATATGATTTTGCGGTGAAGCGTGGATATCCCGAAGACGTACTGCCCCTGTGGGTGGCGGATATGGATTTCCGGACCTCATCCTATGTGGAGGACGCGCTTGTCCAGCTGGCACACCACAACATCTACGGCTATACCAATACCCAGGACGGCGACGGCTTTTTCGAGGCCGTGGCAGGATGGATGAAGCGGCACCATGACTGGGAGGTGTGGCCGGAGTGGCATGTGAAGACGCCGGGTGTGTGCGTGGCTATCGCGAATGCCATCCGGGCGGTGACGGAGCCGGGCGACGCGGTGCTGATTAACCAGCCGGTGTATTATCCTTTCAGCAGTACCATTGTGCAAAATGACAGGAAACGGGTAAGCTCGGATCTGGTGTGCGATGAAGAGGATAGATATTCCATTGATTTTCAGGATTTTGAGCAGAAAATCGTGGAGAATCAGGTGAAGCTTTTTATTCTGTGCAATCCGCACAATCCGGTGGGACGGGTGTGGACGAAAGAAGAGCTTCTGCGAATCGGAACCATTTGCAGGGAACATCAGGTACTTGTGTTCAGCGACGAGATTCATTTTGATTTTATCTGGAGCGGGGAGCATCACGTTTTTCAGGAGGTGGATCCCTCTTTCCGGGAGTTTACGATTACGGCGACAGCCCCCAGCAAAACCTTTAATCTGGCCGGGCTGCAGCAGTCCAATATTTTTATTCCGAATGAAAAAATCCGGAAAGCCTTTATTCACCAGTATCAGGTATCCGGCCTGGACGAGCTCAACACCTTTGGAATCGCGGCGACTCAGGCAGCGTACAACCATGGAGACGAGTGGTATGAGGCCATGAAAAAATATGTCTGGGAAAATATCTGTTACGCGAAGAATTTTATCGATCAGCGTATCCCGGATGTAAAGATGAATTTGCCGGAGGGAACCTATCTGTTCTGGCTGGATTTTCAGAAGTTGGGTCTCAGTGCGGACGAGCTGGAGAATCTGATTGTCCACAAAGCCGGCCTGTGGCTGGACAGCGGCCGAATCTTCGGAGCATCCGGCGAAGGCTTCCAGAGAATCAATGCGGCGTGCCCGAGAAGTACGCTTCAGGAGGCGTTGGAGAGAATAGAAAGAGCATTGTAAAAAACGAAATAGAGTGGAATTGGAGAAAGGGGCTTCGGCTCCTTTTTTCGTTATGAAGTATCTGTAAAAATTAAGGAGAATCTAAAAAAGAATTCAGTTTTTTACGCAAAAAGCTATAGTATAATAAAGGTAATTCATACCGGAAATAAGGAAAACTGGGAAAATACATTTTCAGAGGGGAGAAAAATGATGAAGAGACGGGGATATTTAGGACTGCTGGTGGTAATTGTGTGTATGGCATTGACCATGAGCGCGTGCGGAAAGAAAACGGAGGAAACTACGAACAAGGTTAATTTCTGGGCAAGCTCCCACATCTGGCTAAGGGAAGTACAGGATGCGTTTACAGCGGAAGATGGCGCGATGGGAGAAATATCGCATAAGGATTATGTTTTTTACCGAAAGGACGAAGACGCCTATATAGGAATCCAGTCCGCGGAAAACGGCAAGCGCTGGATGCTGCTAAAAATGGAGGACTACGGTGACTGGCTGGAGAAAGAGGTCAAGATGTATGTCAGGGTGGCTACGGGGTTGTGATAATATTAAAGAACAAATCAATCAAGAAAGTATATGTGGAAATGGTGAGGCAGATTGTAGAAAGTGAGGCAAAAAATGAGGAAAACGCTGGATGAGTATATGGCAATGCCATATCGTATGGAAATTGTGGAAGATAAAGAAGAAGGAGGATATGTGGCCTCCTATCCTGATTTGCCCGGATGTATAACCTGCGGCGAGACGGTGGAAAGTGTGGAGGCCAATGCGTTAGATGCGAAAAAAGCATGGATAGAGGCAGTATTGTTTTCAAAATAAATGGAAAATCCCTCTTGACCTTCACGCCACGTCATAGCGTATAGTCAGCTTTATCAAAGACAGGAGGTCTATCATCTATGATGACAGTCAAGGAAATTGCGGAACTTACTCATATCAGCGCGCGGACGCTTCACTATTATGATGAAATCGGGCTTTTGGAGCCGACAGCGAAGAGTGAGGCGGGGTATCGGCTTTATGACGATAAAGCCCTGGAGACATTGCAGCAGATCCTGTTTTTCCGGGAATTTGATATTCCCCTGAAGGAAATCAAAGCTCTGATGAATTCGCCTGTGTTTGATCGAAACCAGATTCTGCAAATGCAGAGGAAGATGCTTGTGGCAAAAAAAGAACGCATGGAGCGTCTGATTGCAAGCATCGATGACATCTTGAGAGGAGAAAACAGAATGGATTTTTCAGTATTTACAAAACAGGAGACCGAAGAAATGTTTCAGACTATGGTAGAGCGTATGCCGGAGCAGATAAAGGGTATGGCGGTCAGCGAATTTGGCAGCATAGAGGAATGGAGAAAGCATTATCTGGAAGTGATGTCTTCGGAGAAAATGCAGGAAAACTATGCAAAGGTAATCGAGTGGTATGGCAGTAAGGATGCGTTTTTGGAGGCCGCTGGTCATCCAGTGAGCAGAGAAGTGGCGGAAAGCTTTGGCAAACGGGTAGATTCGATTCTGCGGAAATTGATGGAACGAAAAAATTTGCCCAGAGATTCCTTCGAATTCAAAGAGCCGGTGGCCGAATACGGCTTCGTCATGAAAATGCTTTATCAGATAAAGGATGAAAAGCCGCTGATGCAGTCGGTGGCGCAGTCCTACCGGGATCCGCTGACGCAAAAGAAAACGGACGAAATCTACGGCGATGGAGCGGCGGAATATTTTGCTGAAGCTATAGAGTTATTTTATAAATAAAAGTGTAACCTCCCTCCTATAAAACCTGCTATATAAGGTGAAGGCCTTAAAAATTACAGGAAGGAAACAACAAAAACCATGGAAGACGACAAAATCGTATCCCTGTATCTGCTTCGCGACGAAAGCGCCATTTCCCATACGGCAGAAAAATACGGATCCAGACTGCGCGGAATCGCGCAGCGGATCACGGGCGACGCGGCGACTGCGGAGGAGTGCGAAAATGACACTTATCTGGAAGCCTGGAATCGGATTCCTCCCCATGAACCGAGATCCTATCTGGCGGCATTCCTTTCGCGGATTGTGAGAAATCTTTCACTGAACCGTTGCGCAGAGCGGGAATGCCTGAAGCGCGGCGCATGGGTCACGGAATTTACGGAGGAGCTGGAGCAGTGTATTCCGGCGTCCGGCGATGTGGGGCAGGAGTTGGACGGCGCGGAACTGGGCCGTGTAATCAGCTTATTTTTACACGGACAGTCGAAGGAAAAGCGGGTCATGTTTGTGCGGCGGTATTTCTATCTGGATACGATAGAGGCGATTGTAAAAGGCTTCAGGTGCTCCGAGAGCAAGGTGAAAACACGGCTGTTTCGGATGCGGAAGGAGCTTCGCAGGTATTTGGAGAAGGAGGGTTACCAATTATGACTGGAAAAGAGTTATTGTATCATATGTCGGAGCTGGATGCGGATTTGATTGGGGAAGCGGAGACAGCATTTTCGAGGAGAAAGGCGGTTCCGCACGTCCGAAAATGGCTGGCTGTAGCAGCGTGTATCTGCTTGTGCCTGAGCCTGTCGGTTCCGGCATTGGCGGCAGCAGGAAATGAGTCAGCTTATGAAATGCTGTATTCGATTGCTCCAGGAGTTGCGCAGAAGCTGAAGCCGGTTCAGGTTGCCTGCGAAGATCAGGGAATTGAAATGCGCGTGGTGGCGGCGCAGGTAGAAAATGAAACGGCGCAGATTCTGGTATCCATGCGGGATACGGCGGGCTCACGGCTGGATGAGACGACGGATCTGTTTGACAGCTACAGTATTCACACGCCCTACGATCAAACAGGCAGTTGCGAACTGGTGGATTTTAACAGCGATACCAGAACGGTGACGTTTCTGCTGACCATCGAACAGATGAAGCATGTATTGATACCGGGGGATAAGATCACTTTTTCGGTAAAGGAACTGCTGACGGGGAAAACGCACAGCGAGGAGCGGCTGACACAGATTGATACCGCAAATCTGTCGGAGATAACGGATTTTATCGAAAATCTAGATATCAGAGGTTATGGAAGCGCGACAGAGGAAGCAGTGGATGAGAAAGAGCCGCAGCTCATGATGTCGGATGAAAGCAATTCCATGAAGCTGGAAAATGGTGTAACATTGAGCGGATATGGGCTTGTGGATGGAAAATTGCATGTTCAGGTCCGGTACGCCGACATTTTAAATACCGATAATCACGGCGATATTTATCTGAAAAGCAATAGCGGGGAAATCTTGAATTGTGAAAAAAGCATTTCGTTCTGGGATGAGAGCGGCGTGGACAGCTACGAAGAATATATTTTCCTGGTTACAGCGGAAGAAATTTCTAATTATGAAGTTTGGGGAGAGTTCTGGACTGGCGGCGAACTCATAGAAGGCGACTGGCAGGTGACATTTCCGATTACAGAGGAGTAAAGTAAAAAGGTCTCATAAACAGTAGTGATAAGCTGTTTATGGGGCTTTTTTTGCACGTTAAGTAGTGGTTGATATGGTGGGAGAATGAGGGATATGGTATAATGAGCGCAAATGAGTTAGCATATCTGTATGAGTGACGAACAGTGCATATTGCTTATGAATGTAAATATATGATAGGATGCTTTTAAGTGTAAAAAATAAATTAATTATTTGAAGATCATATTCAGAATAATTTCGGAGAGCAAATAAACCATGAACCAGCAATTCATCCAGGCCGTCCAGTTCGACTGGAACCGAATCGATCCGGACAGCTATTTAAACCATATTGAAGCATTTCAGGGCATAGAACGCCTGAATTTCACAAATCCGATTACCTTCTTCGTAGGTGAAAACGGCAGCGGAAAATCTACGTTATTAGAAGCTATAGCGGTAGCCCACGGCTTCAATCCCGAAGGTGGAACGAAAAATTATGCCTTTTCCACCCATGATACTCACTCGGAGTTCTGCGACGCCATCCGGTTGATAAAGGGCTATCGCAAGGAGAAAATCGGCTATTTCCTGCGGGCGGAAAGCTTCTATAATGTGGCGACCAAGGAGGAGGACTATGCCGATCCACTTCATCCATCCGCCAGATATCATGAAAAATCCCATGGCGAGAGCTTTCTGGCGCTGGCCCAGAATTATCTGAGACCGGGCGGCCTGTATCTGTTCGACGAGCCTGAGGCGGCCCTGTCACCCCAGCGGCAGCTCACATTGCTGATGGAGATTTATCGCTGCGCGAAAAGCGGCAGCCAATTCCTGATCGTGACGCATTCTCCGATCCTGCTTGGTATCCCGGGCGCGGATATTTACTGCTTTGATGATGGAGCGATTCACCGATGCGCGTATGAAGAGACAGAGAGCTATCAGGTAACGGAGATGTTTGTCAATAACCGGGAGGCTTTGCTACGGAGACTTTTGGAAGAGGAAGACAATTAAAATGAAAAAAGCATATTATTACTTACCGGGTTTGTTCGAATTCTACGAGCTGTATCAGGTATTCCTGCCATTATTCCGTCGGCACCGGAACTGGTTTTACGACTGGTGCGACATCGGCTCCATCTACGGCGCTCCGGCGGACTGTATCTGGGGCGGCGGCCGCGCCGGGTTTGGGGAAGCAGAGCCTGAGGAGGTTCTGGAACTCATGCAGGGATACGGCATTTCTGCCCGGTTGACCTTCAGTAATTCGTTGCTTCGGGAGGAGCATCTTTCCGACAAAAAATGTAATGCGCTCTGCGCTTTATTTGAGCAGAAAAACGCGGTACAAAACGGCGTCATTATCCATTCGGATTTGCTGCTCGATTATTTAAAGAAGACTTATCCGGGACTTTATTTTGTCTCTTCTACCACAAAGGTTCTGACGGATTTTCAGAAATGCCATGAGGAAATTGAACGAACGGAGTTCCGCTATGTAGTGCCGGACTTCCGCCTGAACAAGGCACTGGATAAATGGGAGACATTATCACAGCCGGAGAAAGACAAGGTCGAATTTCTCTGCAACGAATGTTGCTGGCCTGGCTGCAAGGACCGGAAACGGTGCTACGAGACTGTCAGCCGGAAAAACCTCGGAGAAAACGTGGAGCACATCTGTCAGGCTACCAACGCGGCAGAAGGCTATCGCTTTTCAAAAGCTATGAAAAATCCAGCCTTTATCAGCATCGACGATATCCAGAACATTTATCTGTCCCTGGGATTTTCCCAGTTCAAAATCGAAGGCCGGGGTCTTGGCAGCGCCCTGATTCTGGAGTTTCTGCTTTACTACATGACGAGGCCGGAGCATCAGTTGGAAGTCAGAGAAGAGATTTATCTGGATAATATGCTGGATCTTTTTTAAAGAAAACTCCGTTTGAATCAAAAGGTTGGACAGGAACGAACATAGAAAATAACAGGAAACAGAGAAAACGTATATGAACATCACCCAGGCCAGACGCCTTCTCTCCATCACCGAGGAGGACGATCTACAATCCTTAAAAAAGAAATATCACCGTCTGATGAGCGCCTGTCACCCGGACGCGTTGGGGTCGGAGCGGCCGGAGCATATCCGACGGGCGCAGGAGATTAACGAGGCATATGGGCTTTTGAAAACCAGTCCCCGGGCGTTTACGCCGCTTGTGAAAAGGGCAAAAAAAGTGGAACCAGAACTGACCTGGTTGGGCGCCGTCAACGAGCATGCGTTTCGGGAACGGAACATTTATCTGTATTACAGTATGGAAATCGAGCAGGGCCATCCCTATTACCGGGCGGCGCGGGGACGCTATCTGTGGGAACCGCTGGAAGAAGAGTTCTCCCTGTTTCTGGTTAGTATTCACGAACTTGTGAAGGAGCTATTGCCGGAGGCGAAGCAGGAGGTTTTGTTTCGAGGCAGGCTGTTCCAGTACCTGGCGGAGCAGTTCATCGATCCGGTAAAGACCCTGCGGGCGATAGCGAAGCCGGAACGGTTGGACAAAGAGGGGCGGGCCATCTACCGGTTCCCGGCGCGGTTGAAAATGAGCGGAAAGAAGTTAGTGCCGGATGGAACGTTACTATATCCCAAGGGATTTCAGGAAAACCGCATTTTGGTGCGCGATCGGGAGGGAACGGAGTATGGCCACCTTTCCTTCGAGGATGACAGGCTATATTTCTGCCTGATTCCGTTATTGAAGAAAAAGCTGGCCGGAGTTCGAATGGAAGTCAAAAACGGAAAGATACAGTTTGATTTCCGCCTGGAAAAGAGCGCGGAGGAGTATCGGATTCCGGATCGGAATCTGCAGATCGCGGAGCTGCTGAGAAGAGCGTAAAATGAGAAAAACAAAAGAGGTTATACATGGATACATTTGTAATGCTGGAGGAATTGCTGGAGCAGGATCAGTTTGAATTATTGCCAGCAAAAGAGGGCGATACGGAGCGCAGGTTAGTTTATCTGATGAACGATGCCGTGGAAAGCTTTCTGGTATTTCGTGGCGCAGCGCTGACCGGCCATTATCTGGAGGATTATGAGGGAGCGCTGACCTGGTCCATGAGTCGGGATGCGGCCAGGTATGTGCTGGTGGTCCGGCAGGGCGATAACGCGGTGACATTGCTGTTTGAAAATCTGGATTTGGAGGTGCATCTCTATAATTATGGAGAAATCGCGCATTTCTGGGTGCCTGGATATGAATATCTGCGGCAGTTGGAATATCGGATTGCGATTCTCCGGGATAAATGCGAATATCTGGGGCCGGAATATTGCACCCCGGAAGAGCGGCGACTGGCGCATCTGGCCTATTTTCCACCGCTGAATTACTGCTGTTATCCGGCTGTCCCGGCGAAATACATTGTGCCGATTCCGGATCCGTGGAATCCTTCGGAAGAAGCGTTGAATGTCATGGAGGAGCTGGCGCGGGAATGCGGAAATAAAAAGCTTGGGTGGCGGCTAAAGTTTTACCGAAGACATCCCTGGCCCCTTCTGGCAAAACGGATTGCGGCCATGCTGCATCGCACGGAATGCGAGGAGGTGGTAGACCTGTTGTCCCGGCGATTGCGGGAAGCAGTGCAGGATTATCCCAGACGTTCCTTTGGGAAAGCAACTGATAACGCGATAAAACGGCTGGAGCAGCAGGCCGAAGAGCGTCGGCAGGAGCTGGCCCGACAGGGAATCCGCGCGGAGGTGCTACGGGAGGAACCCTTTACCATCGCGCAGGATAATCTGGAATTCCATGTATATCTGATGATCTGGGAAACCAGAGGACGGGACCGCAGGGTGCGGATTGAGACGATAAAATAGATAGGGAAGGGAAAGAGCATCGATGAAAAAATACATCCCCAGAATTTTCAATATTGCAGTAATTTCTACCCTGGCAGTCAGCCCATTGCTATGGAAGAGTAATTGGCTGAATTCGTGGGGAATTTTATTATTATTCCTGTGCCTGATTTTCATCTGCATGAAACCGGGCTGTTATATGGACATTCTACATTCCCGGCGGCTTCGGACCTGTCAGAACGGTGTGGAGCTTATCTATCTGTTCCTAAGCTCTTGCGTGCTGGCCGGTGGATTCTGGCTGGCGACATTTGTAGGCTGGACGTTACCGCAGGTGAAAGCGGAGGCGGACTGGCGACTCTGGCTGGGAGCGGCGGCAGTTCTGATTCTGGTGGAAGCCGTGGTATTCTGGAGCGGGATTCTACGGATTTACCTGTCTTCGGCGCAGATCGGGATAAAATGGCGCCTTATCGGTATCGTCTGCGGTATGATTCCGGTGGTGCATCTCATCGTCCTGGGCAGGTTGGTAAAACTGGCAGCCCGGGAAGTGCAGTTTGAAAATGAGAAAATCGTGCTGGACGAAAACCGTGCGGCAGATCAGGTCTGCGCGACGAAATATCCGATTCTAATGGTTCATGGCGTCTTTTTCCGGGATTTCCGTTACCTGAATTACTGGGGACGGATTCCGGCGGAGCTAGAGAAAAATGGGACCGTTATTTACTATGGAAATCATCAGTCGGCGGCCTCTGTGGCCGATTCGGGAGCGGAGATTGCGGCCCGGATTAAGGCCGTACTTCAGGAGACTGGCAGTGAGAAGGTGAACATCATCGCCCATTCCAAGGGTGGTCTGGACAGCCGCTACGCCATTTCCAGGCTTGGGATGGCTCCTTATGTGGCGTCCCTCACCACCATCAACACACCCCACCGGGGCTGCGAATTCGCAGACTATCTGTTGAATCTGATACCTGAGAAACAGAAAAATGCTGTAGCAGCCGCTTACAATGCCACGTTGAAGAAGCTGGGTGACGATAACCCGGATTTTCTGGCGGCTGTGGGCGATCTGACAGCCAGCGCCTGCCGGAAGCTGAACGAAGAACTGCCGGATCCGGAGGGCGTCTACATTCAAAGCACCGGTTCCTGCTTAAAGCACGCCTCCGGCGGCCGCTTTCCGCTGAACCTGACCAACCGTTTCGTCCATTTATTTGACGGCGAAAACGACGGCCTGGTAGGCGAAGCGTCCTTCCCATGGGGTAAAGCCTACACCTATCTGACTGCGCCCGGCCCCCGCGGCATTTCTCATGGAGATATGATTGATTTGAACCGGGAGAATATCGAAGGGTTTGATGTGCGGGAGTTTTATGTAAACTTAGTAAAGGATTTAAAAGAAAAAGGATTTTAACACAAACTTAACATAACCTGCGATCTTCTTTTACCTCTCCTTGATAAGGTGATAACAGAAACAAAAGAAAAAATTAACTTTGAGAAGTTATCATGAATGTAATATCAGGAGGGAGTAGAACATGCAACATGTAGAAATGCTGTTTCGTTTTATCGGAGGTCTGGGTATGTTCCTGTACGGCATGAACGTCATGGCGGACGGACTGCAGAAATCCGCGGGCAATAAAATGAAACATTTACTGGAGTTCCTGACCAGGAACCGTCTGATGGGAATTCTGGTGGGAGCCGGAGTGACCGCAATTATTCAGAGCAGCTCGGCGACCACGGTTATGGTCGTCGGTTTTGTAAATGCGGGTCTGATGAATCTGACCCAGGCAGTGGGCGTCATCATGGGCGCCAATATCGGTACCACGGTGACGGCCTGGCTGGTGTCCATGAGCGAATGGGGGGCGTTCCTGAAGCCGGAATTTTTCGCTCCGCTTTTGATTGGAATCGGAGCTTTTATGCTGCTGTTTTCCAAAAAGGAAAAAATCGTGGATGTGAGTGAAATTCTCATTGGTTTCGGCGTACTGTTTATCGGACTGAGCTTTATGTCCGGCGCGATTACTCCTTACCGGGACGCGCCGATTTTCTCTGAGGCCTTCCGGGTACTGGGCCGGAATCCTATTTTGGGTATGCTGGCCGGTCTGGCGGTTACGGCTCTGATTCAGAGTTCTTCCGCGTCGGTGGGTATTCTGCAGACGCTGGCGGCCAACGGCCTGGTCAACTGGAGCTCGGCGGTATTTATCACCCTGGGACAGAATATCGGTACCTGCGTAACCGCGCTTCTGTCCAGTCTGGGAGCCCATAAGACTGCCAAGCGTGCGGCAGTCATCCATCTGATGTTCAATACCATTGGCGCAATTGTGTTCGGCATTGGTATGTTCATCGTATTTTCCATCAATAAAGCGTGGGCAGCTTCCGATATCAACAGCGTGGGAATTTCCGTGTTCCATACCTTCTTTAATATTACGAATACGCTTCTTCTTTATCCCTTTGGCAATCTTCTGGTGAAGCTGTCCGGAATGATTGTGAAGGACGACGGGGAGGAGGAGCAGGCAGAGGAGGCCTTCGAGCTTCCCCATATCGAATCTCGTTTTCTGGAGACTCCGTCCTTTGCGGTGGAGGGCGCCCTGAAGGAAGTGGTTCGCATGGGCGAGCTGGCGATTGCCCATGTGGAGCTTGTATTTGACGCCATTCGGACCGGCAGCCAGAAACGGGTTGACAAGGCGGTCCGCTTAGAGCAGAATATGAATGAATACGAGAAAAAGATGACAGAATATCTGGCGGAAATCAGCAAGGGTTCCCTGACGGATCATCAGCGTCTCATCATCAATGATCTGTTCTACACTGTCAGCGATCTGGAGCGGATCAGCGATCACTGCGATAATCTGGCGGAACTGACTCAGACCATGATTAACGAAGGACTGCATTTCTCCATGGAGGCCATGCACGGCTTTGAAGAAATCGCCAGCCTGACCGTGGACGCGGTGAAGGCGGCGGTACTGGCCCGTGAGACTGAGAAAATGGCCTACGTGCAGCAGGTGGTTCAGATTGAGGATGAGATCGATGACCTGGAGGAGGATCTCAGAACCCAGCATATTAACAGGCTGGCGCACAATGAATGTTCCGCGGCCCGTGGCGTCATTTTCCTGGATATGCTCAGCAATATTGAGCGGATTTCCGATCATGCAAACAACGTGGTAGGCTACGTGGCAGACGAGAAAGAGGGATAAACGTGAAAAAGAAGGTTCTGGTAGGCTATATTATTGCGGCAATGATTGCGTTAGTCGCGTTTGAATACGCATTTTGGACAAATGGCTTCAGTTATCTGGAGCATCAGAGCGAGAAAAGCTATCTGACCCAGGCGGAAATGCTGCGGGATTTGTTCCAGGCGGAGGAAGTGGCCGGGGAAAACGGTTACGAGCAGTTCGCGGAGAATTACGCGAAAGCCTACAATATCCGGATCACCATTATAGATTCCGAGGGCAATGTGCTGGGAGAGTCCCAGGGAGCCGGCCAGCTGATGAGCAATCATCTGAACCGGGAAGAGGTACAGAAGGCCCTGGAAGGTCAGAGCAACAGCCTGATTCGGAAGTCGGACACCTTTGACGTGGACTACTGTTACTGCGCGGTACCGGTGGACAGCGGTGATTTTCACGGGGTCATGCGTGTGGCCCTGCCCTTAAGCGAACTGAAAAATATGGACAATGAATTTGTCCGTTCCACCATACTGGCAACCCTGGTGCTTCTGGTGGTTGTTATTTTCCTGGGAGCTTACTTCCGGAAATATGTGCAGGCCATGAAGAAGGTGGAAAATATGCGCCGGGAATTTGTGTCCAATGTGACCCATGAGCTAAAGACTCCGCTGACCTCTATCCGGGGTTTCGTAGAGACCCTGAAGGACGGAGCCATTGAGGATCCGAAAATGGCCCATAGATTTCTGGATATTATCGAGATTGAAACTGAGCGCCTGAGTAACTTGATCAGCGACACCTTATTGCTGTCCGAGATTGAGAGTAAGCAGGACACCAACCGGGAGCCCTGCGACGTCAACGCAGTGATTGCCGAGGTGGTGGAGCTTCTGCAGCCCAAGGTTAAGGAGCATGTCCGTCTGATTTTTCAGCCGGATCCGACGTTGAAGCCCTATAACTGCAACCGGGATCGGATCAAGCAGCTGTTGATTAATCTGATAGACAACGGCCTGAAGGCCACGGAGTTCGGCGCGGTTACGATAGTGTGTCATACACTGGGAAATCAGCTGGTGCTGGAAATCTCGGATACCGGTATCGGAATGGAGGAAGAGCAGCTGGAGCGGATTTTCGAACGCTTCTACCGGGTAGATAAGGGACGATCCAAGGCCCAGGGCGGTACCGGACTGGGACTGTCCATCGTGAAGCACATTGTGGAGCTGTATAACGGCACCATCCATGTGACCAGTAAACCGGGCGTCGGAACCGAATTTACAGTGAAGCTGCCCTACTAAAAAAGATCATAGAAATAATGGAAGGCACTGAATCATTGCAGAGGAGATATCATGGCAAAAAAAGTTATATTAACCATAGATGATGAAGAACATATCTTAGATCTGTTGGAGTACAATCTGGAAAAAAATGGATACGAAGTCCTGCGGGCTGAGACAGGAGAAAAGGGCCTGGCGATTCTGAAAACCATGCAGGTGGATCTGGTGCTGCTGGATTATATGCTGCCCGGCATGGACGGGATTGAGGTGCTGAAAAGCCTGCGGGCAGACAAAAACCTGTCTGCTATGCCGGTGATTATGCTGACCGCCAAGGGCGAGGAAATTGACAAGGTCCTGGGACTGGAGATGGGCGCCGACGATTATATCAGCAAGCCCTTCGGTATCCGGGAGCTGCTGGCCAGGGTGAAAGCGCTGCTTCGCAGAAGCTCCCTGGAAAAAATCGAGTCGGAACCGGAGGATAAGATCACAGCGGGAGACCTGATCATTAACAATACCTCCCGGGAGGTTTATATGGAAGGAAAGCCGGTATTCCTGTCCCTGAAGGAGTTTGAACTTCTCTACCTTCTTGCCAGCCACCGGAATCGGGTATTCACCCGGGAGCAGCTTCTGGAACTGATCTGGGGCTATGAATATTCCGGAGAAACCCGGACTGTAGATGTCCATGTGCGGAATCTCCGTAAGAAGATCGAAAAGGATCCGGATCACCCCCAGTATATTCAGACCGTGCGCGGAATGGGATACAAATTCGTCTGAAACAGAATAGGAAATGTAAGAAGAAAAGCTCGCGGAGGCGTCAGTGCAGAGACCCTCTGCCGGGCTTTTTTTATTTCCACATAGTTCTGATGGCACAACAAAACCCTTACCGCTTCTTTACATACCCTTAACGAAACCAGGCTTTTACCCTTAACATTGGCGGTCTAAGATGGTAATCACAGGGCGGACAAGAGAAACCAAACGCCCTGGAGAAGAAAAGAGAGAAGAGGCCGGAAACGTTCACCCGGCGAAAAGGAGAAAACATTATGAAAAAGAAAGCAGTTACCTTATTAATGACAGCAGCACTTACAGCAGCAATGCTTGCAGGATGCGGAAGCTCCAATGCAGCAGATACAGCAGCAACCACTGATACAACCGCAGACGCAGAAGAGACCACTGATGCAGCGGCAGATACAGCAGCAACCGACTTTGATACTGAGGAAGATATCTCCGTATATTCCCGTGAGGACGGTTCCGGAACCAGAGGCGCATTCATCGAGCTGTTCGGCGTAGAAGAGAAGGACGCCAACGGAGAAAAGATTGACAACACCACCGAGGACGCCACCATCACCAACAATACCTCCGTTATGATGACCGGCGTGGCTGGCGATGATTACGCAATCGGATACGTATCCTTAGGTTCCCTGAACGATACCGTAAAGGCACTGAAGATTGACGGCGTAGAGCCGACCGTAGAAAATATCAAGAGCGACAGCTACAAGGTATACAGACCCTTCAACATCGCAACCAAGGGCGAGGTAAGCGAGGCTGCGCAGGATTTCATCGATTATATCCTGAGCGCAGAGGGACAGCAGATTGTAAGCGATGAGGGATACATCACCATCGACGACGCGGCTCCGGCATTCGCAGGCGGCGAGGCAAGCGGCAGCGTGACAGTAGCAGGTTCTTCCTCCGTATCTCCGGTGATGGAGAAGCTGGCAGAGGCTTATATGAAGCTGAATGGCAACGTAAAGATTGAGATTCAGACCAGTGATTCTACCACAGGTATGACCTCCGCTATCGACGGCGTATGCGACATCGGAATGGCTTCCAGAGAGCTGAAGGACACAGAGACAGCTGAGCTTACCGCAACAGTTATCGCACAGGATGGTATCGCGGTAGTTGTGAATAACAACAACCCCATCGACAACCTGACCAAAGACCAGGTAAAGAGCATTTACGTAGGCGAGACTACTTCCTGGAGCGAGGTAGAGTAAGCAAAAGAGGGCAAATGATATGAAACAGGCGGCTTGGAAAGCGCGTATCAAGGAAGTATTTATGCAGGCGGTGTTCTTCATAGCCGCCTGCGCCTCTATTCTGGCAGTAATACTCATTTGTGTATTTCTGTTTGCCAACGGACTTCCGGCCATCGGAAAAATCGGACCGATGGAGTTCCTGCTGGGAACCAGATGGAAGCCGGGCAACAACATTTTCGGAATCCTGCCCTTTATTCTGGGCAGTATCTATGTGACAGCGGGAGCGATTCTCATCGGAGTTCCCATCGGAATCCTGACCTCGATTTTCATGGCGTACTATTGCCCGAAGAAAATTTACCGTCCTCTGAAGGCAGCCACCGAGCTGCTGGCCGGAATCCCGTCGGTCGTGTACGGCTTCTTTGGTATGATGGTTCTGGTTCCCCTGCTCCGGCAGATTCCCCATTGCAAGGGAAATGTCATGCTGACCGCATGCATCCTTCTGGGTATCATGATTCTGCCGACCATCATCGGAACCACGGAAACGGCTCTTCGGAGCGTACCGGCCATGTACCATGAGGGAGCGCTGGCACTGGGAGCAACCAAGGAGCGGAGCGTATTTACGGTTATCGTCCCGGCGGCAAAATCCGGTGTGCTGACCGGGATTGTACTGGGAATCGGCCGGGCCATCGGCGAGACCATGGCAGTTATTATGGTAGCCGGAAATCAGACTAAGATGCCGGAGAGCCTGTTTAAGGGCGTCCGTACCATGACGGCCAATATCGTCATTGAGATGGGCTACGCCACAGACCTGCACCGGGAAGCTCTGATTGCTACGGCGGTTGTACTCTTTGTATTTATTCTGATTATCAACTTAAGCGTATCACTGTTAAGGAGGGGCGGAAATGGAAGCAATTAATAAGCAGACGGCAGGCGATAAGCTCCATGCCCTGTGGAAGCATCCGGGTTCCCTGATTCTGTTCCTGCTGGTGGCGCTGGCAGCCTGCGTGACCTTTGCCGTACTGATTTTCCTGATAGCCTACATTCTGATCCGGGGAGTCCCCTATCTGACGCCGGAGCTGTTCTCCCTGCATTATACCTCGGATAACGTATCCCTGATGCCGGCTCTGTTCAACACCATCGAAATGATTTTCCTGGCGCTGATTCTGGCGGTTCCCGTGGGAATCTTTTCTGCCATTTATCTGGTGGAATACGCGAAAAAGGGAAATAAATTCGTCGGCGTGGTGCGGGTAACGGCGGAGACGCTGTCGGGTATTCCCTCTATCGTCTATGGCCTGTTTGGTATGCTGTTTTTCGTAACGAAGCTGAAATGGAGCTACTCCATGCTGGCAGGCGCTTTCACCCTGGCGATTATGATTCTTCCGCTGATTATGCGGACCACGGAGGAGGCGCTTCTTGCAGTACCGGATTCCTACCGGGAGGGAAGCTTCGGACTGGGAGCAGGGAAGCTCCGGACCGTCTTTCAGGTGGTACTGCCCAGCGCGATTCCGGGTATCCTGGCAGGTGTGATCCTGGGAATCGGCCGTATCGTGGGTGAGACGGCGGCGCTGATGTACACCTCCGGAACGGTGGCCAAGTATGCGGGAGCCATGGAATCGGGCCGTACCCTGGCTTTACATATGTATGTGCTGACCAGTGAGGCCCTGCATGTGGATCAGGCGTCAGCCACAGCCGTAGTGCTGCTCATCATCGTAATCGGAATTAACGCGTTTTCAGGCTTCATCGCAAAGAAGCTGGCGAAGAAGACAGGAGAAGAATAAAGTATGGGTATTATGAACATTGAGAATCTGGATCTGTTCTACGGGGATTTCCAGGCGCTCAAAAATGTAAATATGGAGATTGAGAAAAATGAGATTACCGCTTTCATCGGACCATCCGGCTGCGGTAAATCTACCTTCTTAAAATCTCTGAACCGTATGAATGATATGGTGGCCGGCTGTAAGATTACCGGAAAGGTAACCCTGAATGGCCAGGACATTTATAAGGGAATGGATGTGAACGACCTGCGCCGCAGAGTCGGCATGGTTTTCCAGAAGCCGAATCCATTTCCTATGAGCATCTATGACAATATTGCCTACGGTCCCCGGACCCACGGCATTCGAAATAAAGCAAAGCTGGACGAAATCGTGGAGGAATCTCTGCGGAATGCAGCTATCTGGGATGAGACTAAGGATCGCTTAAAGAAGAGCGCCCTGGGCATGTCCGGCGGTCAGCAGCAGCGTCTCTGCATCGCCAGGGCATTGGCAGTCAAACCGGAGATTTTGTTGATGGATGAGCCGACGTCAGCGCTGGATCCGATTTCCACATCGAAGATAGAGGATCTGTGTATGGAGCTGAAGAAGGACTATACCATCGTTATGGTTACTCACAATATGCAGCAGGCTGCCCGTATTTCTGACAAGACCGCATTTTTCCTGTTGGGCGAGGTCATCGAATACGACAACACAGATCAGATATTCTCCATGCCAAAGGATACACGTACCGAGAATTATATTTCAGGAAGGTTTGGTTGATGCTATGAGAGATTTTTATGAGGAGCAGCTTACCGAGCTGCATACACAGATGATTGCCATGGGCGGTCTGTGCGAAAAGGCCATTTCCAATGCTACAAAAGCGCTGACAGACGGTGATCTGCAGCTGGCAGAGGAAATTATGAAGAATGACGCGATCATCAACCGTCAGGAGCGTGACATCGAGAGTCTTTGTATGAAGCTGATTCTCCATCAGCAGCCAGTGGCCGGGGATCTCCGCCGGGTTTCCGCGGCCCTGAAAATGGTGACGGATATGGAGCGTATCGGCGATCAGGCGGCAGATATCGCAGACATCGTCATTGATATGAACGAAAAGCTTCCGGATAAGTTCCTGCATGTGTGCAAGATGGGCGTGGCTGCCATGAAAATGGTGACAGACAGTGTTACTGCTTATGTGGAAGAAGACCTGGAGCTGGCCCGTCAGGTAATTCGGGATGATGATATTGTGGACGGACTGTTTTTAAAGGTAAGAGGGGAAATCCTGGACGCCATCCGCGACGGCGGCAGCAAGGGCGAGGAGGTGCTCGATCTGTTCATGATCACGAAGTATTATGAGCGGATCGGCGACCACGCCACCAATATTGCAGAGTGGGTGGAGTATTCCATTACCGGGGAGCGGTCCAACGAGAACTAAATATCGTCTGAATGCTTGAATTCCTGAGAAAGCTGAGATATAGTTATCTCAGGCAAATGATAGCAGTATTTCGAGAGAATACAAAATGAAAGCCAGAGAGCGGCAGCTCTCTGGCTTTCTTGTCATTTATGGCTGACTTGTTAATTAAAATTATCAGAAAATAATAAAATATTTACACAAATAAAACAATAAAAGAAGAAAAAATTAAAAATAAATTAAAAATAAGTATTGACAAACGGAAGAAGTCCCGCTATAATACAATTAAAGATAAGGAACACGAAAAACAAGACTAAAGCTTCAGAAGAAAGGAAGCGAAAAACAACTCAACTATCTTCTTAAATATAACCCAGTTATATTTAACATAGAGAATGAGTAATCTAAGTAAAGGAGGTACAGTCCAACAGGAACGTAACGAATCACCCTATAATCTGAGAAAAGAGAGGTACGGACCGCCGAAGACTTAAGAGGGACTTCCTAAGAAAGCTTTCAGAAAGATGTCAATCTTAATCAAAAGCAGAATTACGGAAGGCAGGAAAAAAGGTAACCGTAAATCAATCGTTCGATGAGAATCGGTAAAAAAGAAGAAAAAGCCGGATGAGAAAGAAGAAAGAAAAAGCAAACCGGTATAAATGAACTTTACAGAAGATCGAAAAACAAAAACCGAAGACAGAAGAAATCGAACGGAAAAAGTCTATGAGACTTCAAAATAAAAAGAAATAAAAGAAACTGAAAACAGAATAAAGAAATGAGGTATTAGTCCAATGGACAGCATAGTTTAGCAGCGGGTATCAATGAAAGCAGAGTTGATGCCCGCTGATTTGTTGTGTGGGAAAATTCCCCTACTAAAGCATAACACAATATGCTATAATCCATATAGACATCGCGTACCATCATATAAACGCAGTGAAATTCGCAGAAAAGCGATATGAAGTATCACAGAATATACAAGGGGAATGATAAAGATGAAGTCTCAAAAAAATAAACAGGGTTTTACCTTAGTGGAGCTTATTGTAGTACTGGTTATTTTGGCAATTCTTGCAGCCTTGCTTGTGCCGGCTTTGACCGGATACATTGACAGAGCCAGGGAAAAGAAGCTTACAGCGGAAGCAAAGGGAGTCTGGACGGCTGCGCAGGCAGCGGCTTCTGAGTATTACGGACTGCATATCACGGATGCGGCCATGGAGAAATCCATGACAAATTTCTGTACAATCAATGGGACGAGATACGGTAATCTGGGCAGAATCTCAAACGCGACATTTTCGGATGAACTGAAGAATTGGCATACAAAAAATTTGACTGCCAGCCAGATGATTGGCCAGCAGGTACTGATCTACCTGGAAAGCACCGACAAGACGAATCCCCAGTATCAGTTTGGCAATGCCAGTGTTCCAAAACCGGGGAAAACCTTAAAAGAAAATATTCTGAATAATTTTGGAAGCAACGTACCTGGAAATGCAGTATTTATCCAGATATTTTATGATGAAAACTGCAGAATTCTTGCGCTTAACTTTGGGAAAGAGGGCTATCTGGTAACCATGACGGAGGGACAGGATCCTGTTTGTGAGAAAAACGGAAAGGTGCTTTAAAGATGGGCGAAAGCAAGGAAGGAGAACGCCATGTCCCTGCAATTCATTTTCGGCAATTCCGGCGCGGGAAAATCCTATACTTTATTTCGGAGTGTGATCGAGGATTCCATCCGGCATCCGGATCAAAGCTATCTGGTGATCGTGCCGGAGCAGTTTACCATGCAGACTCAGAAGGAGCTGGTGCGGCTGCATCCGGACGGCGGTATCCTGAATATTGATATCTTAAGTTTTCAGCGGCTGGCCTACCGGGTATTCGAGGAGACCGGAACCCAGGTGGGAAAAGTGCTGGAGGAAACCGGAAAGAACCTGGTGCTTCGGAAGCTCGCCCAGGAGAAAAAGGGGGAGTTAAGGGTTCTCGGTGGGAATCTGAAGAAAATGGGCTACATCAGCGAGATCAAGTCGCTGATTTCCGAGCTGACCCAGTACGCGGTGACGGAGGAGGCGCTGGCGGATTTCCTGGAGAAGAGTAAGGAGAAGCCTCATCTATATTATAAATTATGCGACGTGCAGGTGCTTTACAAGGCGTTCCATGCCTATCTGGCGGATCAGTATATTACGGCGGAGGAGCTGCTGGAGGTGCTGTGCCGGGTGGTGGAGCGCTCAGAGATGATCCGGGAGAGCGTCATTGTGCTGGACGGCTTTACCGGCTTCACTCCGATTCAGAATAAGTTGATGCAGAAGCTGATGCTGTACGCAAAGAAGGTTATAGTAACGGTGACCATCGATGAGCGGGAGAATCCCTATCATGTGGAGGGGGAGCACCAGCTTTTTTACCTGAGTAAGAAGACGGTGGCGGGATTGAAACGGCTGGCACAGGAAGTGGACGTAAAGGAAGAAGAGCCTGTCTGGGTTCATCCCGGGGAGAAGAGCCGGTTCGCGGCGGGCGGAGAGCTTTGGTGGCTTGAGCAGAATCTGTTCCGGCTGCGGTGGCAGAGATATCCGCAGGCAGCCCAACCGGATACACAGACGAGTTCTGACTATGCGGCGGAGTGCAAAGTGGAGAATAAAGTGACACCCAACCAGATCAGCCTTCATATTCTCAAAAATCCGGAGGAAGAGGTAGCCTGGGCAGCAGGCCGGATCCGGGAGCTGATTCGTGAGAAGCACTATCACTACCGGGATTTTGCCCTGATTACCGGAAACATGGAGAGCTACAGCCCGGTGCTGGAGCGAATACTGGCGGATTATGAGATCCCCTGCTTCCTTGACAATAAGCGCAGCATCCTGAAGAATCCCTTTGTAGAATTCATCCGGGCGCTGCTGGAGATTGCGGAGCAGGATTTCTCTTACGAATCGGTGTTCCGGTACCTGAGGAGCGGTCTGTCCGGTATGGAGCCGGAAGAGGTGGATCTGCTGGAAAATTATGTGCTGGCGCTGGGTGTTCGCGGCGCGAAGCGATGGGAAGAACGTTTTATTCGTAGTTATAAAGGACTCACGGAAGAAGAACTGGAGCAGATCGACAGTTACCGGACAAGAGTGGCAGAGGACTTGCTTCCCTTTGTGAAAATACAGCGGAAAAAGGCGGTGGATGTCCGTACCAGGACGACGGCGCTCTATGAGTTGATTGCGAAAAAGGGCATCCAGGGCAGGCTGGCCGTTTTTGAGGAACGATTCAAGCGGGAACATAATGAGGTGCTGGCCAAGGAGTATCATCAGATTTACGGTATTTTGATGGATTTGCTGGATAAGCTGGTGGATCTGCTGGGCGAGGAAGAACTGACCATTCGGGAGTATACGGAGATTTTGGAGGCCGGTTTTGCGGAAGTCAGGGTCGGCGTGATCCCGCCCGGAGTCGATCAGGTCATGGCCGGGGATATGGAGCGTACCCGTCTGAAAGACGTTAAGGTACTCTTTTTCCTGGGCGTCAATGAGGGCAGCGTTCCAAAGAATATGTCCCGGGCAGGTCTGTTATCGGATATGGAGCGGGAACAGCTTCGGATATCCGGTATGGAGCTGGCTCCGACAGCCCGGGAGCAGGGGTATATTCAGCGGTTTTATCTGTATCTGAATCTGACGAAGCCATCGGACCAGCTTTATCTTTCCTGTACGCTGCTGGACAGCGGCGGCAAGGCGCTTCGTCCGTCCTATCTGATGAATGTGATGAAACGGTTATTCCCGGAACTGGAATTAAAGCAGGAGAAGGTGCAGCGAGAAAACGGACTCCCGCGAACGGAACGGGAGGGCGTGCGCCTGCTTATCGAGGGGCTGAAAGAGTACCGGGAGGGTCGGGGTAGCGCGCAGTTCTATGAGCTGTACCGATGGTACGCGAAGCAGGAGCGGTACGAGGAAAAGCTGACCCAGCTTCTGGACGGTGCATTTTCTGCCCATCAGGATACGAAGCTTGGCAAGGCAGTAGCCCATGCCCTGTACGGAACGGTGCTGGAGAACAGCGTGACCAGACTGGAGCAGTACGCAGCCTGCGCTTACTCCCATTTCCTCATGTATGGATTGAAGTTGTCCGAGCGGGAGCAGTACGAGTTTGCGCCGGTGGACATGGGAAATATTTTTCATGAGACGCTGGAGGCATTTTCGAAGAAGCTGGATGCCAGCGACTATACCTGGAAGACCCTGCCCCGGGAAGTGGCGGATGAATGGGTGGAAGAATGTCTGGCCTCTTTGACCGTAGATTATGGCAATACGGTATTGAACAACTCTGCCCGCAACAGCTATATGATTCGTCGAATGGCCCGGATTCTGAAACGGACGGTCTGGGCGCTTGGGGAGCAGATTCGAAAAGGGATGTTTACACCGGAAAATTATGAGATTTCATTTTCCGGCGTGTCGGATCTGGAAGCCATCAATATCGAATTATCTCCGGAGGAGCAGTTGAAGCTCCGGGGACGGATCGACCGGGTGGATACCTGCGAGGATGCGGAGCATGTGTATGTGAAGGTCATTGATTATAAGTCCGGAACTACGTCGTTTCAGCTGTTGGCGCTGTACCATGGACTGCAGCTGCAGCTGGTGATTTATCTGAACGCGGCCATGGAGCTGATGAAGAAGGAGCATCCTGACAAAGAGGTACTCCCGGCTGGCGTACTGTATTATCAGATACAGGATCCGGTACTGGATACGGATGGAGAGGAAGCGGATGTGACAGCCCGGGTACTGGAGAAGCTGAAACCAAATGGGCTTATCAATGGGGATCCGGAGATTATTAAGCGCCTCGATCAGTCTATGCCGGGACGGTCACAGGTGCTGCCCATTGCTTATAATAAAGATGGTTCCCTGCGTGCCGGTTCTCCGGTGGCCAGCGGCGAACAGTTCGCGGCACTTTCACGTTATGTCAACCGAAAAATCCGGAAGATTGGCTCAGAGGTGCTGGATGGCCGGATGGATGTGAATCCATACGAACTGAAGGGGAAGACGGCCTGCGATTACTGCGCCTACAGCGGCGTCTGTGGGCTGGACAGCAAGACCGGGGGCTTTCACAGGCGGAGACTGCCTATTTTCGGGGATGATGAAATCTGGAAGCGGATAGAGGAGGAAGAACTGTGAGCGTCAGATGGACCGAGGAACAGAAAAAAGTCATTGATGTGAGAAATAAAAATGTGCTGGTTTCTGCGGCTGCCGGTTCCGGTAAGACGGCGGTTCTGGTGGAACGAATTCTTTCTCTGGTCTGCGGAGAGGGCGAGGACGAAAAACCGCTGGATGTGGACCGGCTTCTGGTGGTGACCTTTACGAAAGCCGCTGCGGCGGAGATGCGGGAGCGTGTGGGGCTGGCCCTGGAGAAACGGCTGGAGGCGGATCCGGAAAATGAACATCTGCAGAAGCAGCAGACGTTGATTCACAGCGCGCAGATTACCACCATTGACAGCTTCTGCCAGTATGTGATTCGAAATTATTTTCATCAGATTGATCTGGATCCGGCGTTCCGTATCGGGGATGAGGGCGAGCTGAAGCTATTGAAAGGTGATGTGGTGCAGGAGCTTCTGGAGGAGCATTACGGCGCCGAGGCTCCGGAAGAACGGGCAAAGTTCACGGAATTTGTGGAGGCCTATGCCACCGGAAAGAGCGATGTGGTCATTGAAAATCTGATTTTGCAGCTCTATGAGTTTGCGGTGAGCTATCCTTATCCGAAACGATGGCTTGCGGAGTGCATGGAGCCCTATAGGGCGCAGACGGAGGAAGCGCTGGAGCGCAGCCCCTGGATGCGTTTTTTGATGGATTATGTAAACCAGACATTTGCGGATCTGGAACAGGAGATTCGGCGGATGCTGGAGATCTGCCGTCTGCCGGGCGGTTCCTATATGTATGAGGATGCGGTACAGGCGGATTTGCTTCAGGTGCAGGAGCTTCTGAGCTGCCGTGGTTATGAAAACATCCGGGAGCGGTTGACGGATCTTTCCTTTGCGCGGCTTTCCACAAAGAAGGATCCGAATGTGGAAGAAGAACGGAAGAATCAGATTAAGGCCTTTCGGGAGGGTATGAAAAAGAGCCTGAAGGACCTGAAGGAAAAGTTTTTTAACCTGCCCCTGGCGGGCGTGCTGGAGGTCATTCAGAAAGCTGCGCCGACCACGGAGGTGCTGCTTTTCCTGACGGCGGAATTCGCGGATCGGTATCAGGAGAAGAAGCGGCTGAAAAATCTGGCGGATTTTCCGGATCTGGAGCATCTGGCATTGGAGATTCTGGTGGAGGATGTGGAGACCGGAGAGGATGGAGGGCTTAAGATCGTGCCGACCGACGCGGCGCGGGAGCTGTCCGCCCGGTACGCACAGATTATGATTGATGAGTACCAGGACAGTAACCTGATCCAGGAGATTATTCTAAACAGCGTAAGCCGCGGACAGGGCGTTCCCAATGTGTTCATGGTGGGTGACGTGAAGCAGAGTATCTACCGGTTTCGTCTGGCCAGACCTGAGCTGTTTATGGAGAAGTATCATACTTATCCGCAGAGTGATGAGGCGGCGGAGATTCGGATTGATTTGCATAAGAATTTCAGAAGCCGGAGAGAGGTGCTGGAGGGGACGAACGATGTCTTCGAGAAGCTGATGACGGAAGCCGTGGGCGGCATCACCTATGACAGCGCGGCGGCGCTGTATCTGGGGGCAGAGATGCCGGAGCCGGAGAGTGGAATTAACGTGCCAGAACTGTTATTATTAGAGAAAAACAAGGATTCCCTGCCCGAGACAGAGGACACGGACCAGGCCGAGCTGACCGACCGGGAACTGGAAGCCCATGCGGCAGCCGACTGCATCCGCCGGGTCATGGCGGAGGGAAAAGTCTGGGATCGGGATGCCGGAGCTTTTAGATCAGTGCGCTATGGGGATATTGTGATTCTGCTCCGCAGCCTGACCGGATGGGGTGATGTGTACGCCCGGGTATTGAACGCGGCGGGTATCCCGGCCCATACGGAATCCAGGACCGGATATTTTACCACGATCGAGATTCAGACCCTGTTAAATCTTTTGCGTATCGTGGATAATCCCAGACAGGATATCCCGCTGGCGGCGGTGCTGAAATCTATGATTGGCGGATTTACGGATGTGGAACTGGCGAAGATTAAGAGCGCGTATCCGGATGTGAAGTTTCATGAGGCGTGCATGCGGTATGCAGGGGAATGTAATTCTGCCATAGGGGAGAAAGCTTGCGACAACGAAGAAGGCAGTATAAAAGAGTCAGGAACCGTATTGATAGGAAAGAAAATTACGATAGAAAATACGGATTCAACGGAGAAAAAATCAGAACAAGGGATAAGAATAGAAGAACAGCCACAATTAGAAAAGGAGATTCAGATAAAGCTACATGATTTCTACCTCAATCTCCATACTTACCGCCAACGCGCCGAATTTCTCCCCATCCACGAACTTATCGAGGAGCTCCTTCAGACCACAGGCTACGGCGACTACCTGGCGGCGGAGCCGGCGGGAGCCCAGCGGGAGGCCAATGTGCGGATGCTTATCGAGCGGGCCATTGCCTTTGAGAAGACCAGCTACCGGGGCTTGTTCCATTTTGTCAGATATATGGAGCAGCTGCAGAGCTACAATGAGGATTTCGGCGAGGCCGGTATCCTGGGTGAAAATGAAGACGCTGTCCGTATTATGACCATCCATAAGAGCAAGGGTCTGGAATTCCCCGTTGTTATCGTGGCAGGCCTGGGCAAGAGCTTCAACCGCCAGGACATCCGAAGCCGGGTAGTGATTCATCCGGAACTGGGCGTTGGCGTAGACTGGGTGGACGCGGCGATGCGCACCCGCACGGCTTCCCTGCCCAAACGGGTGCTGCAAAAGGCTTTGGATTTGGAGATGCTGGGCGAGGAATTGCGAGTCCTTTATGTGGCATTTACCAGAGCGAAGGAAAAATTGATTCTGCTGGGCAGTGCGGCGAAGCTGGAGGAAAAGATGGGAAAAAGCCGGTCTTTTCGTACGATTTCCACGGCAGGAACTTACCTGGACTGGGTGCTTCCGGCTGTGGCGGGAAGTGGGGAGAGTCCCTTCGAAGTAAAAACAGTGACACTGGAAGGTCAGACGGAAGAAGCGCTGATCCGGCAGATGGAAAGGGAAGAACAGTGGGAGATTTTCGCCCACCCGGAGGAGCTTCCGGAAACAGACGAGGAGTATGCGAAGCTTCTGGAGAAACAGCTGTCCGACACTTACCCGTGGCAGGAGGATATCACCCTGCAGGGCAAGTTCAGTGTATCAGAATTGAAGAAAATGGGACAGACGGAAGAGGAGGATGCGGATACCCTTCTCTATCCGGCGGAAGAAATTGTGCCTTATATTCCGCGGTTTATGTCAGAGAAGGAGCCGGTCAGCGGAGCAGCCAGAGGTACTGCTTATCACCGGGCGCTGGAATGTCTGGATTTCCGGGGACTGTACCATTCGGAAAAGGTGAAGGAAGGACTGGAGCGTCTGGTGGAGGAAGGACGTATGACCCGGGAACAGGCAGACGTGGTGCGTCCCTACGATATCTATGCCTTCGCCCAGACGCCGCTGGCGAAGCGCATGAGCGCAGCCCGGGACCGGAATGAGTTCCATACGGAGCAGCCCTTCGTAATTCAGTTGCCCGCCCGGGAGTTGGAGATCGGCTGTGAAAGCGACGAGCCGGTTCTGATCCAGGGAATCATCGATGCCTGGTTCTATGAGAAAAATGAAAATGGGGAAAACGAGATTGTCGTTGTGGATTACAAGACCGATTTTGTAAAAGACGGTGGAGAACTCCTGAAAAAATATAAGAAACAGTTGGACTATTATCAATTGACCCTGGAACGGCTCACCGGAAAACGGGTGAAGGAGAAGATTATCTATTCCTTCTGCCTGAAGGATGAGATTCACGCAGAGTAAGGAAACTGTATGCAGAGAAAAAGTGATTCTACAGAAAGAGAGAAAGTTTTGACAGAAACGGATTCGATAGAAATGGATTTAATCGAGACAGTATCATTTTTAGGCAGAAGCTTGAAACTTGAGATTCAGTCCCATGCCTGGAAAAACCGTGCGGTGGCCTCAGGTGATACCCTATACCTGTTCCTGCGCGCAGACGCAAGAACGGAAGAAAAGGAAAAACTGATACAGATCTGGAAGAAGGAAAGCCTGCGAAAAGAGGTAGCCCGTCGGCTTCCGGTCTGGGAGAAAAAGACCGGTCTCTACTGCTCCTGCTGGCAGATTCGCGATATGAAGACCCGCTGGGGCACCTGCAATGTGAAGACCCGGAAGGTGTGGCTGAGCCTACAGCTTGCGAACCTCGGTCCGGAATGTCTGGAATATGTCATTCTCCATGAACTGACCCACCTCTATGAGCCCAGCCACAACGCTCGCTTCAAAGCCTATCTGGACAGCCAGATGCCGGAATGGCGGCAGATTCAGGAAAGTATGCGGGTGCGATAGATACAGTAAAAAACTGGCGGAGAACAGGCTTTCTCCGGTTGAACCCGCCCTTTGAATTGTGTATAATGGATGAGAAAAAGTGGACTAAGGAGGAGATTCACATGAAAAAGCCAAATGTGCTCATTGGTTTACTGCAGCTCATTGGGGCAATCATTTTAGGGTGGATTTTATGGCTTTTTATTTTTGCCGCCATCATACCGGAAGAGCAGGATATCAGCAATTTCCAAAGCGGTATTTCCATTTTACTGGGAGCGGTAACAGGAATTCTGGTACTGATGATTATCAAGTTTAACGGAGCGCACAGAACGCAGCAGACAGCCAGAAAAGCGTTCAGCGACATCAAGGTTTACGAGGAAAAAACAGATCGCCTGCTGGATAAGGCCAATCGGGTGTCGGATAAATACATGAAGCATGAGAAAAAAGTGTATACGCAGATTGAGGAAGCCAGAAGCCAGGGAAAAGGAATGGTGGTAAAAATTCGCAATGGTTCGGAATTTCAGCAGGCAATCGAGAAATTCCCGGAGCTGCGTTCCAATGAGAATATACAGCTGCTTCTCCGGCAGATTCGCGAGTGCGAGAATGGACTGGCAGGACAGAAGATGACTTACAATACCTGTGTGGAAAATTATAATGTGGCGATTCACAGTTTCCCATTTAGTGTCATCCGTAAAATATGCAGATTTGAAAATATGGAATATTACAGAGACAGAGAGGACGAGGAGCTGATCTCAGATGAAGCTCTCGGAATTTAAATACAAAAATCAGAGATAAAGGAGTAACGACATGCCAGTATTCGATTTTAACAGTGCCCCGGCAGGCGCCCCGAAGGAGCCGGAGTGTACCTATACTACATACCGCACCAATGGGGCGGAGGCCAGCCCGGAGCAGCCGATTCTTCTGCTGGACAATACAAAGCGTCAGTGGAAGCATCATTCCTGCGGTGTATTCACCAATCCGGCCAAGCAGACGGCCTTTGAATTTAAAGAGGAGGACGGAAAATTCAACGCGGATATTCTTTTGATTGACGCCCGTTTTGTGAGCCTGATCAAATGGCTGGGCGAGCATCAGATCCACGTACGCCTGTCCGGCGCCAACCGGGAGGACGGATATGCCGTATACAAGATTCGGGAGACAGCCTTTGGCGGCGGCACCAAGCTTTCTGCAGAGGACGGCTTTCTGCAGTTTATGATCGACCGGCTTTTTGCCAGCAACGCGCCTTCCGAGGAAGAAACGGATGAGGATCAGGACGAGGTCGGCGACGACATGAAGCTGACCAGCCTTCAGAGTATTACGGATTTTATGACCTGTGCAGGCCGTACACTTCCGGACAATATTCAGCTCTGGGCCAGAAGAAACCTGGCGGTGGCCCGCTCCCATGAAGTATCCCCGGAGGAGAAGCGTCACGCCCAGAGGGCCCTGTCCATTATGATGAATATTCAGTGGAAGAGCAATTATTTTGAGTCTATTGATCCGAAGGAAGCCCGCAGAATTCTCGATGAAGAGCTCTACGGCATGGAGAAAGTAAAGCAGCGTATTATCGAAACCATCATACAGATTAACCGTACCCATACACTTCCGGCTTACGGACTGCTTCTGGTGGGACCGGCCGGAACCGGAAAATCCCAGATCGCCTATGCGGTGGCGCGTATCCTGAAGCTGCCGTGGACCACCCTGGACATGAGCTCCATCAACGATCCGGAGCAGCTGACCGGAAGCTCCCGTGTCTATGCCAATGCGAAGCCGGGTATCATCATGGAGGCGTTTTCCATGTCAGGCGAGTCTAACCTGGTGTTCATTATCAATGAGCTGGACAAGGCCAACGCCGGAAAGGGCAACGGCAATCCCGCAGATGTGTTGCTGACACTGCTGGACAACCTGGGCTTCACCGACAACTACATGGAATGTATGGTGCCCACCGTAGGCGTGTACCCAATCGCCACAGCCAACGATAAGAGCCAGATCAGCGCGCCGCTCATGTCCCGTTTTGCGGTGATTGATATTCCGGATTACACGGAAGAAGAGAAAAAGGTGATTTTTTCCAAATTTGCGTTGCCGAAGGTGTTGAAGCGCATGAGCCTTCGTAAGGATGAGTGCATCGTGACGCCGGAAGGCCTGGACGCAGTCATTGCCAAGTATGCGGATACGACCGGAATCCGCGACCTGGAGCAGGCGGCGGAGCATATCGCGGCCAATGCGCTGTACCAGATTGAAGTAAATGGAGTAAAAGCCGTGAAATTTGATGCACAGATGGTGGAAGAACTGTTAGGATAAATTTTTATATAAGACGGACGAAATGGCGCAGGTTCCCCCATGGGAATCTGCGTCATTTTTGAGAGTGGAATCTATCAGTCTCATTTTGTGAGGTATGGGGTTCTTGCTGCATTTTTCGCAAGAGAAAATATCCCATAATTCCGTCAAAATTTCCATATTTACAAAAAGAAAGGTAGATAGTATGCTCTAGTGAGGGAAAGATTTACCATGAGTGAAAATATGAAACAATCAAAGGGGATTGAAATGGTCAGCGGTTCGCTGTGGAAAAGACCATTCATACGGCTTTTTTGCTCTGCGGCCTTATAGGACTTCTGACAGGCGGAATCTGTTTTTTCTTTGCGAAGGGGATGCTGTCGCTGATGAACACCAAGCCGGAGCTTATCGATGGTGCGGTTTTATATCTGAAAATCTATGCCGTCGGCATGCCGGCCATGGGTATCTACAATTTTGGCAACGGCGTCATGAGCGCTTCGGGCGATACAAAGCATCCGCTGATGTATCTTGCTTTTGCGGGTGTAATCAATGTGATTCTGAACCTGTTTTTCGTTATTCAGTGTCACATGGCGGCGGAAGGCGTGGCGCCGACGGTCATCGTGATTTTGGGATCCTGCGTGAGGGGCAGTTATAAGGACAGCCTAAGGGAAATGATTTCGCGAGTCGCGTGAATGGAACCACAGAAAATGAGTATTTGAGGAACAGGTATGGAAAATTTTGAAGATAATTTGTTTTTAAAGGCCAATCTGGAGAAAGAAATTCCGATTCTGCGGACGCAGATCCAGAATCTCTACGAGCAGCTTGACCGGAAATTTCACCTACAGGGGGCTATGGTGCCGATTACCTTCGGCATGGACACGGACTGTCTGGGCTCCTACACCCGGGGCAGTCACAATGAGAAGGAGCATTTTCATTTTTCTCTGCTTTTTATCGGCTATGCGGTGAAGCATCCGCTGAGCAAAGAGGAGCGGACAGATCTCTACCGCCATGAATACGCCCATTACATGCAGTACAATATGCCGATTCCGAAGCAGTATCAGTGGCAGTCAGGCACCCACGGCAGCGCCTGGAAATACTGTTGTTCCCTGGTGGGCGCAGCACCGACGCCCTATTACAAGGCAGGCGAGGCATTGATGAAGCATAATTACGACAAGGTCCTGAAAAATCCGATTCACGATAAGACGATCCCTCTGCGGGATCGGTATCGGCGGGAGCAGGAGCATAAGAAAGCGAAAGACAGCGTAATTCAGTATCAAATCGGTGAGCAGGTGTCTCATCCCAAATTCGGGCATGGCAGGGTGGAAAAAGTAGAGCAGAAAACGGGCTCGGTGAATCTGCATATCCGGTTTGAAGATGGGGTGCGGAAGATTGATCAGAAGTGGCTGATTCGGTCGAAGTATCAGAAAAAAGGATTGAATCTTGATCAATCTCAATGATTCGCCGTTTCAAAAGCATTAAAAGCATCAAAACGGTGTGGTTTTGCTTGCGTACAGTGGAATATGGGAGTATAATGATATCAATATTTTCGCTTGAGTTTAAAAGCTTTAATAGGATATTCGGCAAACCAGATGAAAGTCTGGGACGCAAAGCTACAGGGCCTGTAAAATGGCA